>Ga0207667_10004174_pt1 | contig 17749 bp, 17 predicted proteins | sample KBSCornC52_FD_184301 | JGI IMG/M metagenome (GOLD analysis project Ga0207667, IMG submission 184301) | Corn rhizosphere microbial communities from Kellogg Biological Station, Michigan, USA - KBS Corn C5-2 (SPAdes) (version 2) | ecosystem: Host-associated > Plants > Roots > Rhizosphere > Soil ...
TGCAGCTCACCGGCGCGACCATCAGCGGCAAACAAGCGGCCGACTGGGGCTGGATCGCGAAAAGCTTTCCTGCCGACAAGCTGGACGAGGAAGTGATGAAAGAAGTGCGGGCGCTCGCGACCGTTCCGCCCGACTTGCTCGCCTTGAACAAGGGATCTCTCAACGAAACGTACGAGATGATGGGTTTCAAGAACGCACTCAAGAACGGCGTGCATTGGCACATGGTGAGCATGGCGCGCGTGCGGCCCAACGCCGGCTTGTTTCAGAAAGTCGCGGCCGAGAAGGGACTCAAGGAAGCGTTGCAATGGCGCGATGGGGCGTTCAAAGACATCGATTACAAAGGTTAAGCAGGCCGTCTCATGGATATCACCGACATCGTTGCGATCCATCAGATCCTTGCGCTGTATGGTCATCTTCTCGATGACCGAGACTGGGATCGTTTGTCGATGGTGTTCACGGATGATGCGACATTCGACGCCTCCGATAGCGGAGGCGGTCCCGCCGTGCATAGCCTCAACGATCTGCGGGCGATGTTCGACAATCCGCGAACCATGCATCCGTTGGCGCATCACATTACCAATCCATATGTTTGGCAGGATGCGGATGGCACGGTGCGCGCGCGTAGCAAAATCGTGGGTATTTTGACGGAGGGTCGCGTCGGCAGCGGCAGCTATTTCGATACTTTGGTGCGCACGCCGGAAGGGTGGCGCATTCGGGAGCGGCGCGTAAAACTCCGGCGCGAAAGCCAGTTATTACGGCCGCCGCCGCAGTATCGGAAGTCCTAGGTGAATAGGTTTCTAGAACTACTGCTTGGCACTTAGTTGAAGCGCCAAGTACGCTCGATAGCTTGTGTAGTGACCCTTGGCTGAGGGCGTTGCGATCGAGCGCCACATCCTCGATCAGCCTTTCAACTCGCGACCGATCGTATGACCTGCAACGCGGCCCATGGTGAGCGCATTGCCTACCGAATTACCCCCGCCCACATAGCGTTCACCCAATACACCCGCGCCTGATTCGCCGGCTGCAAACAGCCCGGGAATGATCTGGCCCTCGGTATCGATGACGTGGCAATCCTTGTCGATGCGCATGCCCGCGCCCGAAAGATTGACGTCGCTGGTGCGATATTCGAAAGCGTAGAAGGGCGGCTTGGCGATGGGATGCAGATTCTTCAAGCTGCGTAAGAACGAGCGGTCGATCCCTTTCGGTACATCTTCGTTGTATTCGGCGACCGCAGTGCTGAGAGCTTTAGCACCGATGCCGCATTTTCTGGCGAGCTCTGCGATGGTATCGGCCGCTGTGAAATCGCCGGCCTTCACACAATCGAGCACGAATTGCGGATCCCAGCCGCGCGAATAACCGGTCTTGGTGGGATCTGAGCGCAGGCGCGCAGCTTCGTCGAAAATACCCCACACCGCGAATCCTTGCGCTTTGATGAGCCCAGGCATGACTGCATATGGCGCAGTCTCATCGGTGAAACGCATGCCTGCGCGATTCACGTAAATGAGTGAGGTGGGTTGAAAGCCGGGATGGCCCATCACCTTGTTGTAGCGCACGTACGGGAAGCTGCCGAGTAAGCCGCAATTGACCCCAGTGATATCTGCACCGACTTGCAGGCCCATGCGCAGGCCGTCGCCACGGCTGCCCGGCGCAGAGATGCTGGTCGGGTGATCGTCCGGTGCAATCGATGCATAGGCATCGGGAAAATATTTTTTCACGAGTTCACGATCGTGTCCGATGCCGCCGCAAGTGACGGCAACTGCGCGCGAGCGAATTTTCTGACCGTCGTGTTCCACGCCGACGACGCGTCCTTGCTCGAAGAGCAGTTTCTGAACACGCGTGTTGAGAACGAGTTCGGCGCCGAGTGCACCTCTGCGATTCTCGAGGACATCGATGTAAGACTGACCACCGCCGGTCGGACAGTGTCCGCGCGGCGGATATTCGACACCGGACGCATAGAGTCCCGGCCCGTCGACCGCTGTCGGATACACGGCGCCTTCAGGTTTTTTTACGACGCGTTTCGGAATCTCGACACCGAGCGAGATCAACCATTCGAGCGTAGGTGTGGCATTTTCGCAGAACGTGCGAATGATGCCGGCCGATTGCCGCCACGCGTTCAGCGTCATGTAGTAATCGAAATATGCATCGATTGAATCTTTGAAGCCGAGTGCATGTTGGATGCTCGTATCAGCGGCATTGAACACACCGTCGGAGTGGCCGGTCGAACCGCCGATCTTTTTCTCGGATTCCAATAAGAGCACGGTGCAGCCGGCCTCGGCGGCCGTCACCGCACAGGAAAGGCCGGCGCCGCCGGCACCGATGACAATGACATCGTAATCAAACTTGTCCATAGGTGCTCCACATCGGCACGATTAGAAATTCAGCTCCGCTTGGAGGCCGACTTCGCGGGGCGGTGCGTAGAACTCCAGGAACGCGGCGCCGCTGATCAGTGTGCCTTGAATATGATGCTCGTTGGTCAAGTTCTTTCCATAGAGACTGAACTTCACGGGAGAGTTGGCCAACTTGTACCCGACCCGTGCGCCCAGAGTGGTGTAGGCATCCGTGACCAGCTGCTCCGTCACCTCCCAGTTGTAGCTCGACGAATAGTAGAGCGTGAGGTTAGCGTCGAGATTCGCGCCGTTTTGCAATGGGCGTACGTAATCGAGGCCGGCCGATGCGGTGATCTTGGGCGTACGCAACAGTCGCGATCCCGTCGCGTCAATAGTCGGGGTGGGAGAGAAAAACACAGCAGCATTCGGAAACTCGTCGAACTCTGCCTTCGGTATCCACGATACCGCTCCTCGAACCGATAATCCCGAACCGACACTGAACAAGGCGTCGGCGTCCACGCCCGTGATCTTCGCCGAGGTTGCGTTTTGGGTATTCGCGCCGACACCGTCGAATACCAGCAATTGCAGATCCTTATAGGTGTAGTGGAACACCGATACACTGAGCGTATGGGTGGGACCGCCGCTCTTGTAACCGCCTTCCCACGCAGTCACGGTCTCAGGTTTTGCAGGCGAGCAATCGAACGTGGCCGTGGGAACACAATAGGGCAACTGCGTGACACCGGTCTTGAAGCCCTTGCTGTAAGTCAGGAACAGATTGCTGCGCTCGTTGAGCGCGTAGCGCGCCGAAAAGCGCGGCGTGGTCGAATTATAAGAAGCGGTTTGATACTTCCCTACCGAAGTCCCAAAGATCGAGCCGAACGCATCGGTCTCGTTGTGGGTATAACGGACGCCCGCGATCAGGAACAGCGGGTCGATGGGATTCGCTGTCAGTTCGCTATAGATTCCGTAAGACTTGGTTTTCGCTTGGTGCGTATAAAAGAATCCGTTGTTGTTTGCATTGCCGGCTTGCAAGGAATCTGCTTTGAAATAGCTTGCACCAGCCGTGAGACTGAATATTCCAAAGGAATTGGAGGCGAAGTTGAGTTCCTGGCTGAAACTCTTGTCAGGATTATCGACGTCGTAGGCCGTGCATGCCGGACAAGCCGTGAGGCGCGTTACGGGATTTTCCGATACAAAGGTGCCGTCCACGTCCACATGTTCTTGGGCAGCGATATGCATGTAGCCCGTCACTGACGTCAACTTACCGAGCGATCCGATATCGAAATCGCCGCGCAGTGCGAATCCATAGGTCTCAGAGTGATAGTTGGGGGCGGGGCTGTCGTAAGCGACCGTCCAGGGCTTGGTGGGAATGATTGCGCCCGGCACGCCGGCTGCTAAGGTTTTGCCCGTCGAAATACTGGCGGCTTCCGTAGCGTCGTCGTTGCGTTCCATGTAGAAGCCCGACAAAACGAACTTGATGGCGTCGGTGGGCTGGAAGAGGACCTTCGCGCGTACCGCTTTCGATTCGACATCTCCATAGGAGCGGTCACCGCGGGCGATGTCGCGCAGATAGCCGTCGTTGCGATCGTAATAGCCCGAGATACTTACAGCCAATTTGTCTGCAATGATCGGTGTGCTGCCAAAACCACGAACGCTGTAGTGCCCCGCCGTTTTTGCGTCGCCGCCGCCGAGCATGCCCACGGTGCCCACGAGCTGACCTGTGGTCGTGAACGATGGATCGCGGGTGAAGATCTGAATGGCGCCGGCGGTCGAGTTGCGGCCGAACAGCGTTCCCTGCGGACCTTTCAGTACTTCAATGTGCTCCACGTCGGGAAGATCGAAAATTTGCGATGTTTGCGACGGCATATAGACGCCGTCGAGATAGATCGCCACGGGGCTTTCCGAACCCACGTTGGTAGTCGTGCTCGAGATGCCGCGAATGGCGGGCTGCGACCAGGCGCCTGTCGTCGAGAAGGTCAGACCTGGCGTTACCGTGGCAAGATCGCGAATGTCGGCGACACCGGCGCGGGCCAATTGTTCGCCCGTCTGAGTGACGATAGCAATGGGCACATCCTGCACCCGCTCCGTCCTCTTCTGCGCAGTCACCAACACTTCCTCCAATTCGCCGCCTGTGTCGGCGCATGCCGTGTTCGACATAGAGAGAGAGGCCAATAGGCCGCCCACACCACACACATACAAGGCTTTTCTCATTTGAATTTCCCCATCTTTATAAAAAATTGTTTCTCATCCAATTTGCAGCGCTGCGTACAGCGCCGAGCGCTGCAAACACACTCGACCACGTTCGGCAAGACACGCGGCCCCTGAGTTACTTCTGAGTTTTCGATCTCCTCAACGATGCATATATTGGTCGTACAGTTTGTGGAAATGGCGCAGCTTGCCGTGCTGGTAGATGCCGAGCGTCGCTCCCGGCTTTGACATGCGCAGTGTGTGCATCCCTTTCTGCACATAAGGAATGTTGGCGAGGTCTTGGTTGAAAATTCGCCCCAACATGCCGAGCTCGGGCGCCTCCAGATAGGACTGGTCGACATCGAGCCAGTGCAGCGGTGCAGGAGGCGGACGTTCGCCTTTGAACGGCGCGAGCAACCACGTTTCCATTACGCACATCTCGTGTTGGTCTTCGTACGGCACGAAGCGGTATGCGATTTGGTTGTATGCGGCCCAAGGATGGAAATTGGGAAACACGGTGAAATAGAAGGCATCCATGAACTCCGCATCGCAGAGCTCATCGACCTTGTCGCCCAACACCGGCCGCATCATGTCGCGAGATTGTTGCGCACCGTGGGCGCGAAACGTCGTTCCCTCCGGAACCTTGCGAGCGCGATCGACAGTGGGATCCTCGGTATTGAAGCTGGTTGCCGCAATTTCATCCTCGCTCGGCTTCCAGCGCAGATTGGGACTCGGATAACCGTTGGCGGACATCGCGCGCGAATAATTCTCGAACGCGTCGTACTGAGAGTTCTCGTCAGCCGTGCCGGCGAGAATTTGCGGATGGGTGGCGATGACATGGAAAGATTCCATGAACGCTTCCTGCGCCGTCTTCCAGTTGGCGCGAATGACTTTTGCGACGCGCGCGACAGTGAAGCGCTCGCTCAAAGGATAGCGCTCGAAATGCATGTCCAGATCGCCGAGATAGGATTCCAACGACGCAGCATTCGGGTCCATGTTGATGAACACGAAGCCGCCCCATCTGCCGACCTTCACTTCGGGAAGATTGAACGTGCGCTTGTCGATCTGAGGGTAGTCCCATTGCGAGGTGATGCGCGTGTTTTTGCCTTCGAGGCTCCAGCAGAAACCATGGAACGGACAGCGCAGCTCCGCCACATTGCATGCTTTGTCGATGAGCGCTCGCCCCTGATGCAGACAAGCGTTGTAGTAAGCCTTGATAGTGTCGGGTGCCGTGCGTACGACGATGATGGAGAGTTCGGTGATGTTGTAAACGTCCACGTCGCCGACGTTGGGAATGTTTTCTTCGCGGGTCGCGATTTGCCACACCTTCTTCCAGAGCTTGTCTTTCTCGAGATCGTGGTACTTGCGATCGATATAACGATCGACAGGGATGTCGCGCGCATCGTAGGTCGTGGGTTTCTCGACGCGCAGCACTGGAGGCACCGGATGCGTGTCGGTATTGAGGAGATCTTGATACGAGATTCCCGGACTGTGGTGAACCGTGGAGCCGTCCGAGGAGGAAACCACTTTCATGTTCTTGCTCATGATGGGAGCCGCTCCGATAAATCAGTGTGTAGTCAATTCTTCCGCGCGGCGCCGCGGGCTGCGAATTCCCGCATGATGCGACCGCTCACTAGCCAGCGGCACATTTGCGGATCGCACTGCCGTAGTGTGCCTTCTATCCAGTATCCGTCGCCGTCGAAGCGACCCCACTTGTCGCCGTCCACGACGCGCACACTGCCGTCGTTTTCGAGGAAGTAGTCCGCTCTGGTCAACGCGTGATGAAGTTTCTCAGCCATTGCAGTTTCCCCCTGCAGAGTGCTCGTTGCGCGTCTAGCGCAGCGTCTTGCGAATCGCCGCTTCGATCTCGATATTGCTGTAGAGAAAGGCTTGTTCGAGCGGCTTTGAAAAAGGCACTGCGCAGAATTTGGATGCAACACGCTGCACGGGCGCCTTGAGCTGATCGAAGAGCTCTTCATGAATGCGTGAGGAGACCTCTGCACCGATGCCGAAGGGCTTCACTGCTTCGTGCACGACGACTGCGCGCCGTGTTTTCGCGACCGAAGTCCATACCGTTTCCATGTCGAGCGGCGAGACCGTGCGCAGATCGACGATTTCGACCGAAATACCTTCGGCCTTGAGCTTGTCTGCAACGGGAATGCTGTCGGCGATGCTGCGGCTGTAACCGATGACTGTAACGTCGCTGCCTTCGCGCACGACGTTCGCCTTGCCGAGCGGTACGCGTTGGCCGGGCTGCGGTGCGGGACCTGCAACCCAATACGAAGGTAGATGCTCGATGAATACGCATGGGTCGTCATCGAAGATGCATGACAACAACAGACCGTAAGCATCGGCGGGCGAGGAGGGCGCAACGACTTTCAATCCGGCCGTGTGCGCGAGCCAAGCTTCGAGGAAATCCGAATGTTGTCCGCCCGAGCCGAATTGCGAACCCGTCATCGTGCGCACCGTGAGCGGCACGTGTGTTTGACCGCCCGACATGAAGCGCAGCTTCGCCGCGTGATTCACCAACTGATCCATCGCGACGGTGATGAAGTTCATGAGCATGATTTCAGCGACGGGACGCATGCCTGCGAGCGCGGCACCTACGGCCGTACCGATGATGGCTTGTTCGGCAATGGGCGTGGAGCGCACGCGGTCATCACCGAATTGCGTCGACAGTCCTTTCGTTACTTGCACGACGCCGCCGCCTTGACCATCAGCGACATCTTCGCCGAACAGAATCACGGTAGGATCGCTCTGCATCGCATCGCGCAATGCCTGATTGATCGCCTGCGACGTGTTCATGGTTTTGGACTTGTTCATTTCCACGGCGCTCATGCAGGCAACTCCTCGGCGTAGACATCGCGATACAGTTCGGCAGCGTCCGGATACGGGCTGTCGAGCGCGAACTGCACGGCTTCGTCGATCTCGCGTTCGATAGCGGTTTCGATAGCAACGAGATCCGCTTCCTGTGCATGACCGTTTGCGATGAGCCACTTGCGATAGTTCGGCACCGGATCGCGTGCTTGCGCCGCGCTCAGTTCGGCGGCGGGAATGTAGTCGGCATCGTCGCCGAGCAAGTGACCGCGGAAACGGAAGGTGTGAGCTTCGAGCAGCGTCGGGCCTTCACCGTTGCGCGCTCGTTCGATGGCTTCGCATGCAGCGTTGTACATCGCAACCGGATCGTTGCCGTTCACCGAGACGCCGCGCATGTTGTACGAGGATGCGCGGGCCGAGACAGACGAACACGCAGTTCCCAAGTCGAAGCGTGTGTGCTCGGCATAGGCGTTGTTCTGACATACGAAGATCACCGGTAATTTCCAGAGCGATGCTAAATTGAGCGCCTCATGGAATGCGCCGATGTTCGAGGCGCCGTCGCCGAAGTTGGTCACTGTCACGCGGCCGTCTTTCTTGAGCAGCGAAGCGAAGCCGAAGCCGTTTGCGATCGGCAGTCCGCTGCCTACTACGCCTGTCGTGACCATCACACCGCTGGCCGGATGCGTGATATGCATCGGTCCGCCTTTTCCTTTGCACGTGCCGGTGAGGCGCCCCGCGTATTCGGCCCACAACAACTTCGTGGGCACGCCTTTCGCGAGTTGATCGTGAATGCCCCGATAGATCGTGATGACGTAGTCTTCGGGTTTCAGATTCACGCTGAGCGCTGCGGGAATCGCTTCCTGTCCGCGCGGCGAGTAATACGTGAGCGCCATGCGTCCCGACTTGATGACCTTGAGCAATCGCTCGTCGTTTTGCTTGATGAGCGACATGATGCGGAACATTTCCACGAGCGTCGCTCTGCTTGGCTGTTTGCTGACTGCAGACTGATCGGTCATTTACCGAAGCCCCCTCTCCGCGTGCGTGTAGTTGTATGGACGCCAATATATTCATTGGTATCCCATAACGTGTCAAGAACATAAGAAATGTTAGTTTGACTAACGTTATTCGTGAATGGGAGGTGGAGGGTAGGAGTTAGCGGGTAGGAGTTAGGAGTTAGTAAGAGCAACGCAGAAGCGTTGCGAGCGCGGCACGCTTCCGGACTAACTCCTAACCCCTAACTTCTAACTCCCAACTGGATTGCGCAGCACACCGATGCTTTCGATTTCGCACTCGATGACATCGCCCGGCTTGATGTCGGCGAATCCGGGCGGCGTGCCCATGCTGATGATGTCGCCGGGTTGCAGCGTTACCGCTGCGCTCACCCATGCGAGTACCTCGGGAACGCTGAAATCCATGGTGGCGAGCGCGACGTCTTGTTTCACTTCGCCGTTGAGTCGGGCTTGTAATTGCAATTCGGCTGGATTTTTAGCTGTGCGCAGAATCGAAGGGCCGAGCGGACAAAAGGTGTCGTAGGCTTTCCAACGCGTGGAGAGCGGTCCGTCTTCCTCCATGAGCGGAAAGCTCGTGACGTCGTTGACGACGGTATATCCCCACACGTATTCCATGGTGCGATTCGCCGGCACGCGGCTCGCCCGGCGTCCGATGACGACGCCGAGTTCCGCCTCGAAGTTGAATTTCGGAACATTCGCCGGCTGCACGATGGTCGCGCCGGGATCGATCACCGCGGAGAAGGGCTTGAAGAAAAACCCAGGTCCTTGGCGCTCGCCGCGTCCCATGAAGTTGCCGAGTAAGGCAACTATCTTATTGTGCGGTTCGATCGGTGCGAGTACCTGCCAGTCGGCGGCATCGAGCCGCCGACCTCGCGACGGCGAGTCGAACCGATTGCCCACGAGCTCATAGGCGTAGTCATCGACTAATTCGACCCACATCGCCTGATCGCCTATTTGCACGTGTGCGATACGCATCGGTTCAACCTCCTCAGAAGCTGTAGCTCGCCGTTGCAGTCTCAAAACTTCTGCATTTGCAATTCAATCGCGCGCACGCTGCCCTCGAGTGACGTTGGTCGCTCGATTCATGTATTCGCTATGAGTCCTGCGCGGCTAGTCGGCGATATTCGCTGCCGGTACGAAATTGGCGGCTTGGGTCTGGTAGTAACGTCCCGACTTCAATGACCCGGCCAGCGTCGTGCGCAACCCTTTGCGTTGATAGCGCGGATGAAATCCATATGCGGCATGCAAAAAGCGGCGGTTGTCCCAAAGCATCATGTCGTTCATTTGCCAGCGATGCGCATACACGTTGGCAGGATCGGTGAGATAACCGACGATCTCGGCCAACAGCATGTCGCTTTCGACTTTGTTGAGTCCGATGAACTCATCGACGTAGGTCGGACTCGGATACAAACACTTCTTACCGGTCTCGGGATGTTTGATGACGACCGGATGCACGACCGCGGGATAGCGCTGGATCGTTTCCATGCCGATGTCGGGCGTCTCGATGGGATATTCGTCTTGCAACGGCGGCCGCACCGAATACCACGTGGCGCCCGGACCGGATTGTTGTAACGGCCCGATGCGCAGCGTCGCTTTGAATTCCAAGTTCTCGACGCGGCGTTTGAGTTTTTCCGGCAACTGTTCGTAGGCTTTTTGCGAATCGGCGAACAGCGTTTCGCCATCTTCGTCGGGAACTTCGACGAGTCTCAAGATGGCGCCTTTGCAAATATCTACGGTGTACGCAGTGTCGCGATGCCACGGTAAGCGTCCCAAACGCAACTGATCACCGTTGTACATATACGCGGGCCCGCGCTTGCTGCCGCCGAGTTCGATCAAATACGGCTCGCCTTCCGCCCAAATCTCCGGCATCGGATGTTTTTCGAGATCGCCGAAGCAGCGGCTCAATGCCATGTGTTGTGCGGTCGTAACCTGACCTTGACGAAAGAGCAGGATGCCGTGTTCCAGCCAAGCTGCGTACAGCGCGGCGCGTGTCATTTCATCGATCGCTACATTGAGATCGAGGCCCACGATCTCGGCCCCGACCGGCATCGGTTTCACTTTGAAACGAGCACTGGCGTTCATCATTACTCTCCGATTACTGATGCGTTGCGTTCGGCGGCGGCATATCGAGGAAGGCACGAAAGCGCGCGATGCGGCCGTCTTCTGCAACGGTGAAGATCTCGATCACGGAGCTCTCCGTGGTGGCCTTGCCGTCCGTGACATGAACTTGCATGTGAACAGCCGCTTCCTTGCCGTTCACGATGACACGCAGCGGTTTGAGCGCGACTTGCATGCCTGCGCCGTATACGGCATCGAACACTTGTGCAAATACTTCCTTGCCGCGGCGAATGGGCGCGTCGGCAGGCTCGGCAACTTCGACGTCTTCGGTAAATAGTGCGAGCCAGCCCGCGCGGTCTCGCGCGCTGAAGGCATTGGCGTAGCGTTCAACCGTAGCAAGAATGTGCGCGTTGCTTGGCATCAGCGTGCGCTCGATCGTTTGCCGGGAGTGAACGTGACGCGCAGATGCCGCATGCCGCGATTCAAGCTGCCGAAGCGCTCGGTTCCGCCTTCCACGAGTTCATAGTCCGGAATGCGGCTCAACACTTGCTCGATCATGATCTGCATCTCGACGAGCGCCAGATAATTTCCCAAGCATCGATGCGGCCCGGAGCCGAACGCCAAGTGATGATCGACTTTGCGGTCGGGATCGAAGACGTGCGGATTGGAAAAGACTTCGGGATCGTGATTCGCTGCCATCCAATTCAATTGCACGACATCGCCTTTGCGGAATTGATGGCCGCCGATCTCGAGATCTTCCGTGATGCCACGCGAATGCGCCGGCACAGGATTGATGATGCGTAGGAATTCTTTCAGCGACTTCTGAATGCGTGAAGGATCTTCGAGCAGATAGCGGCGCAGCTCCGGTCGTTTGCCGATCATGTGAAAGGCATAGCCGCCGCCGTTCGCAGTGGTATCCAGTCCGCCTAACACCAACAACATGACCAGTCCGCGCCATTCGTCTTTGCTGATCGCCCGGCCTTCGATGGAGAAGGAGAGCATCTTGCTAGGAATGTCTTCACCCGGATTTTCTTTGCGCAGGTGATAGAGCTCCTCCGTGTAATCTGCGATTTTCTTGCCGGCTTCCATGTCGCCGGCCGCCACCATCGACGACGCCCATCCCTGAAACTGACGGCGGCGCTCGTGGGGCAGATCCAACAATTCGGCGATGAGCACCGCCGGCAATTCGATGCTGTATTGGTCGGCGAGATCGGCTACGCCGGTTTCGATGAACGTGTCGATCAAGTCATTGCAAATCTCGCGGACGCGAATCGTTTGCGCGGAGGCAAACTTAGGCGAAAACAACATCTGCAACGGCATGCGGAAGTCGCGGTGACGCTGACCGTCATCGGACGTCATGGGCATGCGCAGTAGATCGTGATGCTTGAACGGGAAGCCGGAGCCGGGGCCGAGATCCGGTGATGACGAGAGACGCGGGTCTTTGCCGGCGGCGATGCAATCAGCATAGCGAGTCAACACATAGAAGCCGCCATACTTGTCGCTATATCCGATCGGATTTTCCGCTCGCAACGTATCCAAGTATTCGCCCGGATTCTCGAGCGCCGACACCTCGAGATGATCGTACTCGCGCCACTGTGGTTGTTTGCTCATGTTGTTCTCGTTGCACCGCTCAAATGACGGCGTCGCCGCGGATCAGTACGTCGCTGCCGCCGTCCACGAACGGCACTTGGCCGACGAGAAATCGGTTCTCGGGGCTTGCCAGAAACGCGAGCAGCGGCGCGACTTCTTCAGGCTCTGCGTAATCGGCAACCGCGATGGGGGAGACCTTCGCGAGCATCGAGCGGCCTTCGGACGTTGCGAGTATCGGAGTCGCCATCGGCGTCTTGATCGTTCCCGGCGAGACGCCGTTCAGCAGCACACCTTTGCCGGCCCATTCGGCTTTGGGTGCTGTTCTACGCACCCAACGGGCGAGCGCCAATTTCGACGATGCGTATGCCACCGCTGCATTTGTTTCCGATGCGCTGCGCGCTTGCGATTCCTCGCCGGCCAAACACATTTCCACGAGTTGCGGATCGGAGGGCATGAGCGTAGCGATCGAAGCAATTACAACAGCTCTGGGCTGATCGCCTGCTTGCAGAAGCGGCAACAGCATTTCGAGCAGGCGAGTGGTGCCGAAGTAATTCACCGACACTATGGCTGCGCCCGGCGAGGGCGGGGAAATTCCGGCGCAGCTCACGACGGCATCAACGCGCGAACAGAGTTTGCGAATTTGCGCGAGCGCTGCGTCTCGTTGCGCCGCGTTCGAGAGATCGGCAGTGATTTCAGAGTTGCGCAGATCGATGCCGATGGCGCGCTGTCCGCGTTCTCTCAGCAATTTCAGCAGCGCTTGGCCAATTCCTGAGCCTGCGCCCGTCACTATGGTGGTTCTCTCGCTCATGTTGCGACTGCACTCTGCGTTGCAGTCATCCCCCCGGATGTCTTCGTGTCGCGGAATGTAGTAACGATACACAAAGGTGTCAAGTGTTACACTAAAGTGAGTTATACTAACGTGTGTGTATTTATGATAACGTTTGGCTGACGGACGGCAGTCGATCGCCGACCATTACCGTCGCCGACGCGTCTCACTCGCTATACTTGCGGCGGGTATTGCGCAACGAGGTTACGTGTCGAATGGCGAAGGCAAGTCCAGTCGCGAAAGCTGCACGCGCGAATGCACGGGGGGGTGTCGGATCATTACGCGAAGAGCACAAACGGGTGACGCGCGATCGCATCATCGCCGCGACCGAGGCTTTGTTCCAAGAGCAGGGTTTCCGCGCGACGACAGTCGAGCAGATCGCGAAAATGGCGGGCACCACCGTCACGACGTTCTACCGGCACTTCACGAGCAAGTCCGAGCTCGCGCGCATCATGGAAGAGAAGCTCTCGGTAGACGTGCTGGAAGCGCTGCGCAAGCTGGAAGCCCTGCGCAACCCCACGCGCAAAGCGCTTCGTGCGTGGTTCAATCAATATTACGAAATGTGGCAGCGGATCTGCTTACTCTCGGAAGCGTACTGGGAAGCGACCGCAGCGGACGACGAATTCGCCGCCGGCATTTTGGCGTCCACCATGAGGTTGACGTCGCACTTGACCGAACTGCTCGAGCGAATTCCGGCAAACATCCGGCCGCGGATGCAGTTGCGGTTGTCGTTGCTCGTGATCGTCATGGACAGGATCGCGTTTCTCGTGAAAAGCGAGAAACACGATCCGCAGCGCTCCGCCATTTTCGACGAATTCGCAGAAGTCTTTTACAACGGGTTCTTCCCGTTGGATGGTTCGAAGTGACTGCATGCGCTGTATGAGTGCAGCGCACGTGTAAGGGCTTAGGTTTCAAGAAGCGATTGTTGCGCCGCGAACTGTTCGACCGTACAGTGCGTCGCATAACCGTGCCGGAGGCAAATGGCCAATGTCCAATGTCGCTGTTCCCGACAAGGATGGACGCACGCGAGTGTCTCGCGTCGTATCGATACGTGAAGAACACAAGCGCATCACGCGCGACCGCCTAGTTGCCGCGGCCGAAGCGCTGTTTCAAGAGAACGGCTACCGTGCCACGACGGTGGAGCAGATCGCCAAGCTAGCGGGCACCACGGCCACCACGTTCTATCGATATTTCAAGAGCAAGGACGATCTCGCGAGCATTCTGCAAAACCAGCTGACGATAGAAGTGCTCGCGGTGCTGCGCAAGTTGGAAGCGATTCGCAAACCTTCGCGCAAAGCTGTTCGCGCCTGGGTCGATCAATATTTTGAAATGTGGCGTCGCATTCACGTGCTATGTGAGGCGTATTGGGAAGCGGCCAGCATCGATCCCGCCATCGGAGCGGACTGCTTGCCCTCGTCCATGAACATGACCTCGCAGTTGACAGGGTTGCTCGAGCGCCTGCCGGAGAGCGTGCGTGCACGGGCGCAGTTGCGCTTGACGTTTCTCGTGCTTGCTCTCGACCGCATCGCTTTCGTGGCCAACACGCAAGCACAGGACCCCGCGCATTCGACGATTCTCGATGAATTCGCCGATATTCTGTACACGTCCGTGTATTTGCTCGATCGCGCTAAATAGTTTCGGCAGCGAGAGTCCGAGTCTCGGAATTCCATCGGCAGTGTTCGCTCGGATCGGGAACGGCTAGAGTGGCGTTCCCGTGTACGAATACTTGTCCTAGGAATTTCCATGGCCGAAAACATGATCGAAGTCGCCACTGACGCTGACGGCATTTGCACCGTCACCCTCAACAGACCCGAGAAGAAGAACGCGTTCGACATTCCGGCGCAACGTGCAATGCGCGATACGTTCTACGATGCCGCGCGCGATCCGGGTGTGCGTGTGGTCGTTCTTACGGGTGCAGGCGGAGTGTTCTCTGCCGGCGGCGACGTGCGCACGTTCGGTAAAGCGGATGCGGCCGACAGCGTTGCGCAACGATGGGTGGACGATCCGGTATGGGTGAGTTACGAAGCGCGTCTCGAGCGCTTGAAAAAGGCCATGGAAGCGCCGCTGCTCTTGCACACGATGGGTAAGCCGACGATCGCGATGGTAAGGGGTGTCGCAGCGGGCGCCGGCATGTCGCTCGCGCTGGCGTGCGACTTCCGCATCGTTTCGGAGAACGCAACCTTCATGACGTCGTTCGCCAAGATCGGCGTTTCCGGCGACTACGGCGGCTCCTACTTCTTGGGCAAGCTGGTCGGCCCCTCCAAGGCCAAAGAACTTTATATGCTGAGCGATCGGCTAGAAGCGCAGGCGGCGGCCGAACTTGGAATGGTCAATCGCCTCGTGCCCGATGAGCGGTTGGAGGAAGAGACCTATGCTTTCGCGCGCCGCCTTGCCAAGGCTGCGCCGATTGCTTTGCGCTACATCAAAGAAAACATCAATGCGGGACTCGATGCTTCGGTCGAGCAAAGTTTCGCGACCGAATCGCGCAACATGATTCGCACGCTGCAAAGCGAGGACTCGCAAGAAGCGGTGCGCGCGTTTCAGGAAAAGCGCGAGCCGGTGTTCAAAGGACGCTGAGGAAGCGAACCAGTCAACCAGCAAACCAGCAAACCAGCCAGAACGGCCCTTCAGCGCTCTGGCTCTTCTTGCTGGTTGACTGGTTGACTGATCGCTTCAACCGCGCAACGACGCGAGGTCGATGACGAAGCGATACTTCACATCGTTCTTGAGCACACGCTCGTACGCTTCGTTCACCTGCTGGATGGCGATGTTCTCGATGTCGCAGCCGATGTTGTGCTTGGCGCAAAAATCCAGCATCTCCTGCGTCTCGCGCATTCCGCCGAGCATCGAGCTCGTCACGCGTGCACGCTTACCCGCCAGCGCCATGCTGGAAATGGCCAAGGGTTGTGCAGGCATGCCGATTTGTATCAGCGATCCATCGTATGCGAGCGTGGCAATGTAGGGATGCAGATCGTGCTGAGCGGAGACCGTGTCGATGATGAAGTCGAGCGTTCCCGTATGAGCACGCATTTGAGCGGGTTCTTTGGTGAACACCACTTCATGAGCCCCCAGACGTTGCGCGTCTTCGACTTTATTGGACGACGTGGTGAACGCCACGACGTGCGCGCCCATCGCACGCGCTAATTTGATCGCAATATGTCCTAAACCGCCTAGACCGACGATACCCACTTTTTTACCGGGCCCGGCCTGCCAGTGTCGCAGCGGAGAATAGGTAGTGATGCCCGCGCAGAGTAAGGGGGCGGCACTTGCGGGATTGAGGTTCGGTGCAAGTCGCATTGCGAAACGTTGGTCGATTACGTAGTTATTCGAGTAACCACCGAAGGTCGGAATGTCCGTGCCGCGTTCTACGCCGTTGTAAGTGGGCGTCGCTCGTTGCTCGCAGCGATGCTCATCGCCGGCTTGGCAGGGCTTGCAGACCTTGCATGAATTGATCAAGCAGCCGATGGCTGCCATGTCGCCCACTTTGAACTTGGTGACCTCTTTGCCGACCTGCGCTACTTTGCCGACGATTTCATGACCCGGGACCATGGGGTACTGGCTGAATCCCCAATCGTTGTGCACGAAATGAATGTCCGAGTGGCAGATACCGCAATGCGTGAGTTCCAGCACTACGTCTTGCGGTCCGGCGTCACGCCGTTGGAATTTGAACGGAGCAAGATGTGAGTGGGCCTGAAGTGCCGCATAGCCATGGGAATTGAGCATAGATGACTCGTGCCTCGGTAGAGGTAGCCTTGCCAGGGTGGGACCTAAAACATATAGTCGAACGCCGTACATTACACTGAACGAGTCAGAGTGCAACAGTCCCTCTTTATGGCGCGCTGACCCGACAAAACTTTACGAATTGAGGTGGCGATGAGCGATCGTGATCCCGATGGTCAAGTCAAAATGGAAGTGCGCGGCAACGTGCTTCTGATCGGCATCGACCGTCCCGAGAAGCGCAATGGCTTCACGCCCAAGATGTTCACGGAGTTGGCGCAAGCCTACACGCGTCTCGAGCGCACTCATGAGCTGCGTTGCGGAGTGCTCTATGCCGAGGGCGATCACTTCACCGCGGGACTCGACATGCCGAAAATCGCGCCGCTGCGACGGGAAGGCAAAGCGCTCGTGCCGCCCACGGAAGTCGATCCTTTCAACTTGCGCGAGCCCATCCGCACCAAGCCCATGGTCGTTGCGCTGAAGGGCATCTCCTTCACCGTAGCGATCGAACTCATGCTCGCCGCCGATGTGGCCATTGCCGCGGACAACTGCCGCTTTTCTCAACTCGAAGTGAAGCGCGGCATCATGGCTGGATGCGGCGCGACGTTTCGTATGACGGAACGTGCAGGGTGGGGCAATGCGATGAAGATTCTGCTCACCGGCGAAGAATTCACGGCGCAGGACGCGTACCGCTACAACTTCGTGCAGGAAGTCGTGCCGGTCGGCCAGGAATTCAGTCGCGCACTCGCGATTGCGGAGACCATTGCCAAACAAGCGCCGTTGGCCGTGCAGGCCACCATGGAGAACGCACGCGTCGCTCTGACGCATGGCTGGCAAGCGGCGCAAGTGAAGATCATCGCGACACAGCAGCGGTTGTATAACACCGAAGATGCGAAAGAGGGCGTGCAGTCCTTTACGGAGAAGCGCGAGGCGCGTTTCACGGGCCGCTAGTTTCGATGTAACGACGCTCAGTTCGGGGTACAGCAATGAATCGCGTCAAAAACAAAGTGGCCATCGTGACGGGCGCGGGCTCGGGAATCGGTGCCGCTTCCGCGCAAGCGCTTGCGGCAGAAGGCGCCAAGGTCGTATTCGCGGACATCAATCTCAAGGCTGCGCAGCAGCTTGTAGAAGCGGCTCGCGGACAGGGTCAGGAAGCGGACGCGATTGCAGTCGACGTGGGTGATCCCGCCTCCGTCCAAAGCATGATCGAGTTCGCC
>Ga0207667_10004176_pt1 | contig 17739 bp, 17 predicted proteins | sample KBSCornC52_FD_184301 | JGI IMG/M metagenome (GOLD analysis project Ga0207667, IMG submission 184301) | Corn rhizosphere microbial communities from Kellogg Biological Station, Michigan, USA - KBS Corn C5-2 (SPAdes) (version 2) | ecosystem: Host-associated > Plants > Roots > Rhizosphere > Soil ...
GGGGTCATTGATGTTCAGTCCTCGCGGGCCGCGGCTTTCACCGATTATGACCGCTCTCTGCTCCGCCTGATCGCCGCGCGCGTCGCCGCCGCGATCGATAACGCGCAGCTTTATCGGCGGGCCGACCGGCAAAACCGCACCCTGAAGACTCTCGCGCGAATCTCTCAGGAGTTCGCGCTGATTCTCGATCTGGACCAACTGCTCAGCAAGGTCGCCTCTACCGTACGCCGGCTGATCACTTACGACGCTTTCAACCTTCTGCTGGTAGATGATGAAGCGAAACTGCTGCGGCACCGCTTCAGCATTCGCTACGACCAGCGCGTCAAGCTTGATAATATCCCGCTCGGCAAGGGCATCGTGGGCGCGGCAGTCGCTTCCCGCGAAGCCGTGCGCGTGGACGACACCACGAGAGATCCGCGCTATATCGCATCCCATCCCGGCATCCACTCCGAAGTCGCGGTGCCGCTCATCCTGCAGGATCGCGTCATCGGCGTGATGGATCTCGAGAGCGAACGGATCGCGCACTTCACCGAAGATCATGCAAGAACTCTGATGCTGCTCGTGCCCGCGGTCGCGATCGCGATCGAAAACGCGCGGCTTTATGACCAGCTCGAAGAGCGCGAGCGGCTGCTGCAGGAGGACTTACAGGCGGCATTCGAATTGCAGACGGTTCTGCTCCGGGCCGAACCGCCGGAGGTTGAAGGCCTCGAGATCGCTATCGGGCTCCGGCCCGCACGCCAGATCAGCGGCGATCTCTATGATTTTTTCGAGTACAAGGACTCGCACGTTTCGATCGCCTTCGGCGATTCCAGCGGAAAAGGCGCCGCCGCGGCGCTTTACGGCGCCATGGTGAACGGCCTGATGCGGTCGATCGGGCCGCGCAGACGAGATCCGGCCGAGTTGATGAAGGCGCTCAATGACGAGCTCGTCCGCCGCAAGGTGGAAGCGCGGTACGTCACGCTGCTCCTGATGCTGTGGCACCCCCACTCCAGCAGCTTCAGCATGTCGAACGCAGGCGGCTCTCCTCCCATGGTCTGTCGCAACGGGAACATACTCAGGCTCCACGTGGAAGGGGTCCCGCTTGGTCTGCTCGAACACAGGGATTACGACGAGGTGCGGTTTCAGGCGCAGAAGGACGATCTGTTGGTTCTCTTTTCCGACGGCGTTACCGACCATCTGAACTGTAATGGCGAGGAGTATGGCCGGGAACGTGTTGCGGAAATGCTCCGCCAGAATTGTAGCCTCTCCGTTCATGAAATCGTGGACAGAATCTTCGCCGATCTCGACGCCTTCAACACCGAACGGTACGATGACCAGACGCTGATCGTGATGAGGGTCCGTTGATGTTCCGCTATGTGGATGGACGGCTTCATTGCGAAGACGTCGATATGGCGGAAATCGCGCGCGCCGCGGGCACTCCCTGCTATGTGTATTCGTCGCGTTCAATCCTCGACGCTTACATGGATTACGACGGATCGTTCGACGGCGTGCCGCACATGATCTGCTATGCCGTGAAAGCGAATTCTACGCTGGCCGTGCTTTCGCTTCTGGCGCGCGCCGGATCGGGCTTCGACATCGTTTCGGGCGGCGAACTCTATCGCGTGCTCGAGGCCGGCGGTGATCCCGCCCGAGTCGTGTTTTCCGGCGTCGGCAAAACCGCCGACGAGATCGCGATGGCGCTGCGCAGCGGCATTCGCAATTTCAACTGCGAGTCCGAAGCCGAACTTTTGGAACTCGATGCGGTCGCCTCGAAGCTGAGCCTCATCGCCAGGTTTTCGCTGCGAGTGAATCCGGATGTGGACGCCGCAACCCACCCCTATATCAGCACCGGCCTTCGCGACCACAAATTCGGTGTGGACATCGGCGAAGCGCGCGCGATCTACAGCCGCTCGCGATCCTTCGCCAATATTCGCGCCGCCGGCGTGAGCTGCCATATCGGCTCCCAGATTCTGGACTATTCGCCCATTCTCGAAGCCGCCGGGAAAGTGCTGGCGCTGGTTGAGGACTTGCAGTGCGATGGCTTCTCGATCGATCATGTAGATCTCGGCGGCGGTCTCGGCATCGCCTATCAGTCCGCCGATCGCGCTCCAGAGATCGGTGATTTCATTGCGGCGCTTCGTGAGCGGATCGGCCGCGACCGCCTCACCGTGATGGTCGAGCCGGGCCGCTCGATCGTGGGGCCGGCCGGCATTCTGCTAACGCGCGTCCTCTACCGCAAGAAAAGTCCTTCGAAGGAATTCGTGGTGGTGGACGCGGCGATGAACGATCTCATCCGGCCGTCACTCTATCGGTCCCACCACGAAATCCTGCCGCTGAACCACGCGCCCGAGATGTCGCTGGTAGCCGACGTGGTGGGCCCCATCTGCGAAACCGGCGATTTCCTCGCGCGCGATCGCGAACTGCCGGATGTCCGGACCGGAGATTATCTGGCAATCTCTTCGGCCGGCGCTTATGGCTTCGTCCAGGCATCGAATTACAATTCGCGTCCGCGGGCGGCGGAGGTGCTCGTTACAGGCGCGAAGTGGCGCGTGGTGCGCGATCGCGAAAACTATCAGGACCTGATTCGCGGAGAACGAATATGAGTGAACCAGTGCGGGGAACGCCACCCGATCCCCGATATCCGGTCGGAAAATTCGCATGGCCCGAAACCATTTCGCGGCCTGAGCTCGAAGCCGCAATCGTGGAGATTGCGGCCCTGCCGGCGCAACTGCGGGCCGCTGTGGAGGGCCTTTCGGCCGAACAACTCGATACGCCCTATCGCGAAGGCGGCTGGACCGTGCGGCAGGTGGTGCACCACGTTCCTGACAGCCACATGAATTCGTATGTGAGGTTCAAGCTCGCGCTTACCGAAAATGAGCCGGTCATCAGACCCTATGACGAAGCCGCATGGGCGCGGCTGGCCGATTCAAAGGCGGCGATCGAGCCCTCGCTCGAACTGCTGGAAGCGCTCCATAAGCGATGGGTAACGCTAATGCGCAGTATGAGCGACCAGCACTGGCAGCTCAGGTTCACGCATCCGGAACGCGGGCCGATGCGCCTCGATATCGCTGCCGCACTGTACGCCTGGCATTCGCGCCATCATCTGGCGCATGTGACGCGATTGCGCGAACGCCGCGGCTGGTAAGAGAAAGCTGCGGCTGGTAACTACTCGTCCGCTGTCGCTTCTTCTTCCGCCGGTTCCTCTTCGCCCTCAGCGCCGTCCCGCCGCGAATAGTAATACGTGTACTTGCTGTACAATTCTCCCGCCCGCGCGCCATTGGCCACGATGCCGAGCACGTTGTTTTCGCACAGCGACTGCATGGCGCGGACAATGTTGTCGTAGGTCGTCGAGCCGATCCGGACCACCAGAATCGTTCCGTCCGTCAGCGTGGCCAGCAGGTTCGCGTCCGCCGAAAACAACAGGGGCGGCGTGTCCATAATGATCCAGCTGAAAACCCTGCGAAGATTATCGATCAGGAACTTCACCTGACGCATATTCAGCAGCTCGAGCGGATTTCGCGCGAGCGTACCGGCCGGCAGCACATAGAGGTTCGTCCCTTCGATGTGGCGAATGCACTCGTGGAGCGGCTTCTCGCCCAACAGAAAGTCAGAAAAGCCGGGCGTGCGATCGATTCTCAGCAGCTCGTGAACTGTGGGCCGCCGCAGATCCAGATCAATAATCAGAACAGGCGTTTCCAGTTGCGATTGCGCCAACGCCAGGTTGAGCGCCACGAACGTTTTGCCTTCCGCCGGCGAAGCGCTGCTCACCACAATAGATCGCAGATCCTCGCTCGTTTGCATGTGATTCAGCCTGGTGCGAAGAACCCGGAACTCTTCCGAAGGCGCTTCCTGCGGCCGCCTCGCGTCAAACAGATGCGCGTTCGGCAGAGGGCGAAAAGGCACGCTTTGGCAACGCGAAAGGAGCGTCCTCCACTCGATTTCAGGTGTTTTGGTTTCTGCGCGGCTCAGCCCGTGGTTTTGGGGCGCCGGAAACTCCATGGGGGCCGGCTGAACAGCGGCTCCCACAGATTCCGGCACGATAAGTGAATGCGGTTCCGGGGACGCCGGCGACGGGTCTCCCTGCTCCGGAAATTTCTCCGCCCTCCGAAGAGCGTCATGTATTCGGCTCATTTGATGGCCTTGTTGTGTTTTTTCTTAAGCCGCGACGTAAAAGTGGTAATAAAGAGCGCAACTCACGGCGATTACGCCCACAATGATCCCCGCCGACCACGCCACATACGCGAGGCGCCGCTTCTGCTTCACCAGCAGCGAATTCTCCAGCAAAGGAATACTGCTCAGGACCGGCAGATTCGTATACGCGCGAACGTCTTTCAGGTTCTTGAGCGAACTGTCCCTGGCCTCCTGTACGCCTGCAAGGGCCAGCCCAACCATCAGCGACACCATAAAGCCGATGCCGACTACCTGATACCGGTTCGGCTTGGACGGCTTGTCGGGAAGCGAAGGCGGATCGAGATCGGTCAACTGTTCGCCGGCCTGCCTTTGCACCAGTTCGCCGTTTTCATCCACGATCTGCTGTTTGCGCAACAGATCTTCATATTTCGAGTTTGCAAGCTGCTCCTGCCGCAGCATCTCCTGGTATTCCGCCTCGATGCCGGAGGTGGCAGCCAGTCGCGCCTTGTATCCCTCAATTTCTTTCGTAACTGACGCGCGCGCCTTTTCAAGGTTGGCGATGTCCTGGTCGATGAGCTTCAGCTGCGTTTTGATCGCGTTGGATTCACCTTTCAGATTCGTCACGCTTGACGCGAAATTAAGGTTGCCGCCAACCAGCTTGTCGGTATCCTTCTTCTTCGCGAGATCGTCCTGGCGCTTTTGCTGCTCCTGCTGCTGCTTCTTCACCAGATCATCGCGCTCGGCGCGGAGCACCGCGATCCGCTGCTCCGTTCCACGAATATCCGGATAGTTATCCTTGAATGTCTTGCGCATGATCGCGAGGTCCGTTTCCATGTTCGCGATCGTGCTGTTGAGTTGAATGATACGCTCGTTCTGTAATCCCGCCGGGCTACCCAAATCACCCGACGTCTGCTCGAACAGGCGATAGTTATCAATTTGCGCGTTCACGGTCTGTAGCCGTGTCTGAAGATTGGCTTTATCCTGGCTCCTGCGGTTCAGAGCGTCGTTGATTCCGGCAAGCTGGCCATTGAGCGTATTCAGCTCGGAAATATTGATCCCGACTTGTTCAGGTAGTCTGCCGGGATTCGCCTGCCGGAATTTCGTCAGCGTCTGATCCAGGCGGTCGAGATTGGCTTTCGCGTCCGCCACCTGCGAACTGGTAAAGCCATTCACTGTCTGCTGCACCTGGCGCTGCGCCGTCTGGTTCGCGTTCGTAAATTTCGTAACCAGCATGGCCACGGTGTCATGCGCCTTCATTCTGTCCGGATAAGAAAAAGAAATCCGGAAGGCTGATGCGTGCCTGCCGCTTGCATCCAGCCCGCGTAGCTCCACATGAACATTCTTCTGCATTTCGTCGATCACATCGTCGAGCGGAGCCTTGGCCCGCTCCCTCCGATACAGATCGAGCTTCGGATCCTGAATGATCTGAGAAAGACTCGTGCGGCTCAGAATCTGGTTTTCCATCGAAATGATCCGATCCGTGAGCTGCTGGGTTACAGCGGCCGGTACCAGCGCATCGGAAACCTGGGCCGGCGTAATCTCGAGTTCGGCGGTCGAAACGTAAGTGTTCGGGATCAGAAACGCCACCACAATGGAGATCACCAGCCCTGCAAAGGCGGGCCCGAGGATCCACCCGATGTGGCGCCGGGCAATATCGATGTAGTCCTCGAGATCGAGGTTTCGCCGGGTTATAGACAAATAACCGGCGGGGGAAGCTGCAGTCATGAAAATACCTCCGATTACGACGCCCGGTACCTGATTATTCGGGAACGAATATCCGGTCTCCGTTCTGCAGGTAGATGTTCTGTTCCATATGTTTTCCCCTGCTCACGTCTTTGTAGTTAAACAGGAAGGTCTGGGTTCCGCGCATGATCCGTATCTTTTTGGGATTCGCGAAGTCTTTGAATCCAACGTTCGAAAGCGCGTCGAGCACGGTCATGTTCTGATAAAGAGGCATTTCTCCTGGTCTCAGCACTCCGCCAAAAACAAATATCCGCTTGCTGTTGATCTTGACCACCTGAATATTCACTTCGGGGTCATTGATCAGCGTGCCCAGCTTGTCCTTTATCACTTTGGTCAACTGCGGAACGGTGTAGCCGTCCGCTCGAAATTCGCCCACCAGCGGTAGTGAAAGTATTCCATCCGGACGTATCGTGTAAATGCCGCTGAGCTTCGGGTCGTTCCAGATGCGAACTTCGAGGACGTCGAGCGTACCCACCACATAGGGAGTGCGCGGTTCGGGCGGGCTCGTGGACGGCGTTGTTGTAACCCGAGGCGATCCCGTGGACGCCGCGGGAGCGTTTGGATTCGGAATCGGTTCGGACGGAGCGGGCGCGCCGTTCTTTTCAGGTGATGTCACTGCCGGCGTTGCCGAGTCCGCCGACGGCTTCGCGGCCTCAGCCGGATGCACCTGGTCTGGTCCCACAGTCACGGCCGGCGTGCCCGAAGAAGCTGGCTCGCGAGACTGGGTGGAAGACGCGGACGCCGGTTGAGATCCGGCTTTCTCGTCAGTCGAACTCAATGTCGAGTTCGCTTGACTTGACGGAGTTTGCTGGCCCTGAACCCCTCCGGCGAACAGGGCGGCAACTCCGGCGAAAACGGCCAGAGTTCTTACTTTCATAGCACTTTATAAATCGTAGCAAGCTGCGGGGGGCAACGCCGACTATACTGTCCTCTATGCCCGGGATACCCCTTGGCGGGAAACGGTATTTTCTCGCAAAAACCGATCCGGAAACGTACTCAATTGAACAGCTCGAGAGGGAAAAGCAGACCGTTTGGGACGGAGTACGCAATCCGCAGGCGCTGAAAACCATCCGCGAGATGAAACCCGGCGATTGCGTCTTTATATATCACAGCATGGGAGACCCGGCCGTCGTCGGCGTTGCAGAGGTGTCCTCTCCCGGCAGACCGGATCCGAAGGACGCAAAGCTGGCCGTGGCGGACTTCCGCTTCCTGTGCCGGATCAATCCGCCCGTGACCCTGAAAGAGATCAAAGCGTCGGGGAATTTCGATGATTGGGCGCTCATCCGCCAAAGCCGGCTCTCCACGATGCCCGCGCCGGAAGCTTTCGTGGAATGGTTGCGGCGCGAACGGCCGCACTGCCGGTTCTAAAGAAGGGATTCCCAGGCACCGCCAGGCGGTGGCTGATTCCAAATTTGGAATCGCTCCATTTTGGAAGAGAGCTAACTCTTTTGATCTCAGTGTCACAGCCAGTATGGTCGGACGTTTTTCGTGGCCACCTAACTGCACCTGTTCGACCGTTGCGAGTGTGCCCGGAATCTGCCGTCGTGGGCAAGTGCTGAAATGCTTCAGGAACTAAAATTCCAGTTTTCGACGGCGATCCTGACCGTCCTTACGGTCGCAGCTGCGATCGCGGCGATCCTGAACTTCAAGCAGATTCACAAGTTCCCCCTGCCCGATGACGGCGTAGTCTGGGTGGAAACTCACGGCAGCGTTGTAGCGGCACGACTCGACCCCGGCGGGGCGGCCGAGTTCGCCGGCATCCGAGTGCAGGACGTTCTCAAGAGTATCCAAGGCACCCCCGTCACGGATGTGAATGACGTTCCACGCCTCCTTGCGCAAGTCAGCGCGTGGAGGCAGGCCCGGTACATCGTCCGGCGCGCCGGTGTCGACGTGCCCGTCACCATTACTATCCGGGCCGCCCCGCGCGGCTTCGGCATCTCGTGGCAGTACCTGGTGGGCGTCGTCTACCTCGGCATTGGTTTTTTTATTTATCTGCGCCGCGGCAGCGCGTACAAAGCACGGCACTTTTATCTTTTTTGTCTCGCGTCGTTCATTCTCTCCTGCTTCCACTACACCGGTAAGCTGAACGCGTTCGATCAGGTCATCTATTGGGGCAACGTCGTCGCCGGCTGGCTCTCCCCCGCCCTCTTCCTCCATTTCTGCGCCACTTTTCCCGAGCCCCGTTCCTGGTACCGGCGGTGGATGGCTCCCGCGTTCTATGTGCCCGGCGGCATTCTGCTACTGGTGCATATCGGCTTTGCCCTGGGGCTCCTCGCAACGCCTCGCGTATCGCTGATTGCGAACCGGTACGCTCTCGACCGCGCCTGGATCGGGCTCTGGGCGGGTTACTACATCCTGAGCGGAATCGTTCTCGCGACCGCCTACCGGCGCACCGAAGACACTGTAGTCCGGCAGCAGATCAAATGGCTGCGCAACGGCGTAATCTTCGGAATCGGCCCCTTTGCGCTGGTCAACGCCATCCCGTATGCGCTCGGGATGCCCGTCGGCGAGCACACGAATTATGCCGTAGTCACTCTCGCTCTTGTTCCACTCACCATCGCCTGGGCGATTGTGCGTTACCGGCTGATGGATGTCGATGTCATTTTCCGGCGCGGCTATGCCTACACACTCGCCACGCTGTGCGTGCTCGCCGCCTTTTACGCCATCGTCTTCGGCGTCGGCAGTATGGTGCAGAAGAATTTCAAGGATGTCGGCAATTTCGGGCTGATCACCGTGATGCTGATCGCCACCTTCCTGTTCCAGCCCATTCGCAACTGGATTCAGCAAAGGCTGGATCGCTATTTCTATCGCGAGCGCTACGACTATCGCCGCACTCTCATTGAATTCGCGCGCGAGCTGAACTCCGAGACGGATCCCGACCACATGATGCAATCCGTCGCCGACCGGCTGATGCAGACGCTGTCGATTCGGCACGTGGCTTTCTTCTTCGCCGATGGCGAGAGTTACGATTGGCGGCTGCGAATGTCGATGGGCTCCAGCGCGCGGCCGCTCGAGTCGCACGAAACGCTCGATCTCAGCTTTCTCAACTGGCCGCAGCGCGCCCCGTACATCTTTTTCGAGCGCACCCGGTATCATCTCGACGCCATGGCCGCCGCATGGCCCGCATCGGTCCGGAACACCATCGCCGATCTCGACCTCAACTACTACCTCCCCTGCACCGCGCGCGGCCGGGTCACTGCGTGGCTGGGCGTTAGCCGTACCGAAACCGGTGAATTTCTTTCGAGCGAAGACGTCGAGTTGCTGCAAACTCTCACCAACTACGTCGGAGTCGCGATCGAAAACGCGAACCTCTATCGCTCGCTGCGCCAGAAGGTGGACGAATACGAGCGTCTGAAGGAATTCAGCGAAAACATCGTCGAATCCATCAATGTGGGGATTCTCGCGATCGGCCTCGACGACCGCGTTGAAAGCTGGAATGCCGAAATGGAACGGCTGAGCGGCATCGTACGCGCAGACGCCATCGGACGCTCCCTTTCCGAGCTTCTGCCGGGGCCTCTCATCGAACAGCTCGATCGCAGCCGCGGCGAGAAGCGCATCCATCATCTGGATAAATTCGCGCTCGATACGCCGCGCGGCGAAGCGACCATGAACATCGCGATCGCGCCTCTCGTTACGCGCGACATGCAGCGGATCGGCCGCCTCGTCATCTTCGACGACATCACGGACCGCGCCGAACTCGAACGCCGCCTCGTGCAGGCGGACAAGCTGTCGAGCATCGGACTGCTCGCCGCGGGCGTGGCTCACGAAGTGAACACGCCGCTCGCCGTCATCTCCACTTACGCCCAGATGCTGACCAAACAGGTCGCGGACGACGAACAGAAGTCCCGGATGCTTGAAAAGATTGCGCGCCAGACGTTTCGGGCCAGCGAAATCGTCAATTCCCTCCTTAACTTTTCGCGAACCTCCTCGAGCGAACTGACCGAAGTTCAACTGAATCGCGTGATTCAGGAAACGCTATCGCTTCTCGAGCATCAACTGAAGAAGGCCGGTGTGGAAGTGCGTACCAACCTCGATCCCTCGCTCGATACGGTAAAGGGCAACGCGGGTAAACTGCAGCAGGTCTTCCTGAATCTTTTTCTGAACGCCCGTGACGCGATGCAGCCGGGTGGCGTTCTGGAAGTGACTACCAGACGCCGATCGGGCACAGCAGAGGGTTCGGGCACAGCCGAAGTCGACGTCAGTGATAGCGGCCACGGCATCGCCCCCGAACACCTGAGCAGGATTTACGATCCGTTCTTCACCACGAAGGGCGCAAAGAAGGGCACCGGCCTCGGTCTCTCGGTTACGTACGGAATTATGCAGGAACACGGCGCATCCATTGAAGTCATTTCACGGCCTGGCGAGGGGACGCGTTTTCATCTCGAATTTCCTGCCATCCACAAGGCGGTGCACGCCTGATGATGGCCGCACGAGACAGGGCGATCGGTCTTTCCAAAGGTCGCATTCTGGTCATCGACGATGAGATCGAGATTCGCGAAAGCCTCGAGGCCCTGCTCGATCTCGAAGGCTACGAAGTAGATCTGGCGCAAAACGCGGCGGAGGGCGAACGCCGGCTTGAATCGCGCGCCTACGACCTTGTACTGCTCGACCTGATGATGCCGGATAAATCCGGCATGGAAGTGCTGCGGGACGTGCGCGAGCGCGATCGCCACACGCCCATCTTCATGATCACTGCATATGGCACCGTGGAAGCCGCCGTTCAGGCCGTCAAGCTCGGCGCCAACGACTATCTCCCCAAGCCGTGGGACAACGAAAAGCTTCTGATCGAGATCGATCGGGTGATCGCCGGGCAGCGCCTGATCGACGAGAACACCCAGCTCAAGCGAGCGCTCAAGCAGCGCTATAGCTTCCCCAATATCGTGGGGAAAAGCGACCGCATGCTGCGCGTGCTCGATCTGGTAACGCAAGTCGCCTCAAGCCGCTCAACCATTCTCATCACAGGTGAAACCGGTACCGGTAAAGAACTGATCGCCAAAGCCATTCATGCCAATTCACCGCGTGTGGATCACGCCTTTGTGCCGGTGAACAGCGGCTCACTGCCCACCGAACTGCTCGAATCCACGTTGTTCGGCCACGTGAAAGGCGCATTCACCAGCGCCGTGCAGAACAAGAAAGGCGCATTCGAGGTCGCGCACAAAGGCACGATCTTTTTCGACGAAGTCGGCACCATCGGACCTGAGACTCAGGCCAAGCTGCTGCGCGTCATCCAGGAAAAGGAGTTCACGCCGCTCGGCTCGAACGACGTCGTCAAGGTGGACGTCCGAATTCTCGCAGCCACCAACGCCGATTTGCGCAAGATGGTGGAGGAGAAGAAATTCCGCGAGGATCTCTACTACCGCCTGAACGTTATCAATATCAATCTTCCGCCTCTGCGGGACCGCCGGGAAGACATTCCCATACTGGCGAATCACTTCCTCGAAAAATTCAGCAAGGAAAACGACAAGTTTGTGGATGCGAACGGGCGCACCACGCTGCGCTTCGATCCGGAAGCCATGCAGTTGCTGCTCGACCATAACTGGCCGGGCAACGTTCGCGAACTCGAAAACATCGTGGAGCGCGCGGTGGTGCTGGCGTCCACCTCCGTGATTCCGCTGGATGTGCTCCCGGATTATCTCTTGCACGCGGGAGGGATCAGAATTCGTCGAAATGAAAACGGCGCGCTTCCGGCCGACGCGTCATTATGGGAAATCGTGGCCGATTTCGAGCGCCGCACCATCATCGAGCATCTGGAACGCTTCAACTGGAGCCAGACCGAAGCCGCGGAAGCCCTGCGCGTTCCGCTCTCTACCTTGAACCAGAAGATCAAACGGTTGAACATCGACGTCAGGCGCAGAGGCGCCTGACGTCTCGCGGCGCAAACTGCCCTGTCTGGCTTGAGACTTCTTTCGATGGGGCGCGTCCGCGTTAGACTTTTTCGGCCGGGGCCTCGACCAGCGCTTCTTCGAGCAGATTCGCGATTCGCTGCGACTTGTCGGCGTAGGAGCGCAACTGGCGCTCAACCGATCGCAGTTTATCGGCAAGATGAAGGCAGGCGAGCACGGCAACCCGCGTCGAATCCGCGGATGCCGCCCGGCTGGCAATGGAGGTCATCAGTTCGTCCACCTGCGCGGCGATCTCCTCGACGTCCCGCGCTTCTCCGTCCGCCAGCAGCGAATAGCTCTGGTTGAAGATTTGAACGCGAACGGATTGTCTCGGGTTGGCCATCGGCGACCGGACGCCGGGTGCGGCAGTTCACGCGCGGCGCAGTGCTGTCCTCATTCTACGCAGTTCGGCCAAACACGCAAGAACTTAAGGCGTTCCGAGCTCATCGATATGGCCGAGAAGCCGTTCGATGCGTTCGCGAACCTGCCGCCGCTCCTCGCGCATCCCATCGAGTTCGTTCGAGAGGCGCTGGTTCTCTTCCTGCGACTGGCTCAGGCTCGAGCGTGTCTCGGCGAGTTCCCGGACCGCAGTCTCCTTCTCCTGCCGGAGACGGTTCACCAGCGCCACGGCGCGTTGAATCCGCTCCTCGAGGTTAGCCAGCGTATCGACTTCGGGCTGTTGCTGCATTGTGGCCATGGTGGGCGACCCCTGGGGTTGTTTACTTGCCGGCTGCTGCGAGCGCGGCCTTCGCTTTTTCCGCAATCTGCGCGAACTGGGCCAGATCGGCCGTCGCTGTTTCCGCCAGCACTTTGCGATCGAGATCGATCCCCGCCAGCTTGAGACCATGCATCATCTTGCTGTAGGAGAGGCCGGATTCGCGGGCCGCGGCGCCGATGCGCACGATCCAAAGCGAGCGATACTCACGCTTCTTGTTCTTGCGCCCGACATAGGCGAACTTCAGCGCCCGCTCAACCGCTTCCTGTGCTGCCCGATGCAGCTTGCTTTTGGTTAGAAAGAAACCGGACGCGCGCTCGAGCGTTTTGGCGCGATTCTGCCGGCGTTTGGTACCACGTTTTACTCTGGGCACGTTTCTTCTCCTGGTTGGATATTAAATATGCGGCGAATCGGGCACGTGCGGTGGCTCCGTTCGCTCGCCTCCGGCCTCGTCAAACCGGGCCGGGCCGCCGTCTGATATTGCAGCTCAGTACGGCAGCATTCGCTGCAGAGTCGCCTGATCGGCGTCATCGGCTACAACCGAGCGATGCAGCTTGTTCTTCCGCTTGCGCGCCTTGGACGTGAGGATGTGCCGCGCAAAAGCATGCTGGCGAACCACCTTCCCCGTCCCGGTTTTTTTGAACCGTTTAGACGCACCCTTGTGTGTCTTCAGTTTGGGCATGACAATGTTCCGGGAAATAAAAATCTTACCACACCCCCAAAACTCACACTCGGCCGGCGAAACCACTGAGTGCCCATCGACTTTAGCTGAAGGCCCCATGCCTTACGGCTCACCGCATGTCATCCGAGAATTCCGGCCCCGGGGGCAGCGATTGCGTCATATCGCGCGCTTCCGAACTGCATCGTCCGCTCCGCGGCGATCGAGTTTGTGGAATCCGATTGCGAAATCGCACGCGGTTTCGATCCGGTGGCGTGGGAATTACGGCGCCAAATCAGCCACACGGGGACTCATGTACCGGAACCCTCCTGAAATCCCCGGCTTTGTTTACGTTACGCTCGACGATTTAATATGGGCATAGATAATGTCGATTGCTCGAGGGGAAGCTCGGACCGTCAGCCAGTTCGCCCTGGTCAGTTACGTGCCCGCTCCGCTTTCTCAGTTTCTCGATAACCTTCGGACCCGGCTGACCCCGCAGGCCAAACCACATGCCCACGTCACCATCCTCCCGCCACGTCCGGTTTATGCGGATCTCGAGGAGCTGAAAAAACGCCTTGCCCCGGCGCTTCGGGACGTGAATCCCTTCCACATTGAACTCGGCTCCATCAAAGTCTTTCCCGTTTCGAACGTGATTTATCTGAGCATCGCTCAGGGCGATACAGAACTGCGCACGCTCAACCATGCGCTGGATCGGGGCGTCCTGCGCTTTAAAACCGCGTTCTCCTACCACCCCCATATAACGCTGGCCCAGGATATTGAGCCGGCGCACGTGGAAGAACTGCAGCGTATCGCGCACGAGGAATGGGACAGTTACAAAGGCGACCGCGGATTCGGAATCGATTCTCTGTGGCTCGTCCAGAATGTGATGCCTGACGTCTGGCTCGAATGTGGCCTGTTCCCTTTGGCCGTTGAGGCCCCGGTCCCCGGCTAGACCGGCAGCCTCGCGCAGTCGTACAGCCGCTCAGATCCGTGTCAGCGCTTTATACTTCCGCAGCAACTCATACAGCACAACGCCGCCGGCCGTCGCTACATTCAGGGAATGTTTCCTGCCGAGCATGGGAATGCGAACGTGGGTGTCCGCCAGCGCGGCCGTTTCCGGCGTGAGCCCGTCGGCTTCGTGGCCGAAAAGAATGCAGACGGGAAACCGCGGCTGCCACTCGAAAAGATCCACCGCGTGAACGCTGGTCTCGATGGCGGCGATCTCATACCCGGCGTCGCGCAACGAGCAGACAGTTTCGCGCGCATTCCACGTGTGCTCCCAGCGGACCGTCTCCTCGGCGCCGAGCGCGGTTTTTGAAATCATCCGCTGCGGTGGATGCCCTGTAATTCCGCCGAGAATCAGACGCCTCAGCCTGACCGCATCGGCGGTTCGGAAAAATGCCCCCACGTTATAGAGGCTTCGCACGTTCTCGAGCAGCACCACGACTGGAAGCTCTGAAAGCTCCGAGTAAGCCGTGGCGGCATTCGTCACCCGAAACGGCAGCCGTTCCCGCGTCTCTTCAGGAGCCGAACACACACTCGATCTCTCCATTCCCCCACACCGTATGGCGGCCCACGCCCGTCCAGCAGGCGGCCCGCAGCCACGGCGCAAACTCGGCCAGATCTCCCGCGTATTCCGCGGCGCCCTCGAATCCGCCAATGCCGTGCACTTCACCCGTACGGGAGCTTCGCCGAAAAATGCGACGCTGCCTCAGATTCGCCCGGACCGTCCGGATATTCTTCGCCCGCTCCCCCAAACCCCGAAAATCGGCCTCGAGCGGCCCCGCCCCGTAATACCGTCGCAGCGTCGCCACGCGGTCGCGAATTCGCGCGAACAGCATCGAAAATGCCGCCGGATCCTCCGCCGCCGCGCCCTTCAATTCCGTCGCCGTCAGGAACCGGACCACAAGCGACGAAGCAGGTTCGGGCGATGCAAGATCGATCGAGAAATCGCCGCGCATCACCACCTCCTCGAGTTCGAAATTCGACCGGGGAGCCGCGGCAAAACCTCGCGCAATCTCCGCTGCGATGTTTCCTTCGGGGTCGAATGTGTGGACGTCGATATGAAACGCGTCCCCCGGCGCGAACGCGCTGCCGTTCAGATGAGATGCCCGCAGAATGAACGGACGCGGCGGATCCGCAAGACCGCTCGGGCCGGCGTGCGAGCGCGGCCGGAAGATCTGCTCCGCGAGCCCTGTTCCCAAAAATCCTCGAATCGTATTGCCAGCCCTGTCACCCGAAAAACGCAGACGCTCAACGGCGCGAAAGTGAAAACGATGGGCCCGGGCCCGGAATATCATTTCTTTCTGTTTGAGGCGGCCGTTGCCCGATAATTGGGGCGGACATAATTGGTACTGATGCGAATCCTCGTAGCCGGAGCGCTCTCGTCGATCGCCGCCATCGTGATGGGCTGGTTCTTCACGGGCTGGCTGTTTCACCGATTTCAGCGTCGCACACCGGCGACTTGGCGCGATCCCTCCTGGCGGCGAACTCTCCTGGGAATCGCGGTGAACGACATATTGTTCGGTTTCGTGTTCGCCGCATTTTTCGATCTCGTCGGCGGCATCGGCCGCTTCAATATTGATAACTGGATCGGCATGGGTATTACTTTCGGGGCGGGCTGCTGGGCCGCCATTGCCCTGCCCATGTGTCTCGCCATGCTCGTCTTTATGCAGGTACACCGCGGCGTTATTATCGGCGTTCTACTCGATTGGCTCGCGTCCAGCATTATCGCGGGCCTTATTTGCGCCTTTGTATTCGCGCGATGATATTTTGAAACTCTTTGATTTTCCACCGCATCTGACGTTTCAGCCGTTAAAATGGGAGATGTGCTTTCGCTCTCGATTGTAGTGCCGATCCACAATGAGGAGCATTCGATTCTTCCTCTTTATGACCGCCTTACTTCGGTACTCTTTTCAATAGGCCGTTCTTACGAAATTCTCTTCGTCGATGACGCCTCCTCGGATCGAAGCCATGAATTGCTGGCGAATCTGGTGCAGACCGATCACCGCCTGAAGGTCATCCGTTTGCGGCGGAATTTCGGGCAGACCGCCGCGCTTTCCGCCGGATTTAACGAAGCGAAGGGCCGCGTCATCATCGCCATGGACGGCGATCTGCAGCACGCCCCCGAAGATATTCCCGCGTTGCTGCGGAAAATCGATGAAGGCTGGGACATTGCCAGCGGCTGGCGCAAGGAGCGCGTCGATAACGCCGTAACCCGAAAAGTTCCTTCCAGAATCGCCAACTGGCTGATGTCAAAAGCTTCCGGCGTCGAACTGCGGGATTTTGGCACCACATTCAAGGCCTACCGGTCTGAGGTCCTGAAAGACGTTCATCTCTACGGCGAATTGCACCGCTTTATCCCGGCTCTCGCGAGTTTCTACGGTGCGCGCGTGGCCGAAGTTCCGATCCAGAACACGCCTCGCGCATCGGGCGCTTCGCACTACGGCCTGAGCCGGACTTTCCGGGTCCTCTTCGATATTCTGACCATCCGGTTCCTCCTGAAATATTTCACCCGGCCGATGCATTTCTTCGGCGCCATCGGGCTGACCGGTACCGCTCTTGGCAGCCTCCTGCTCGGTTACTGCCTGATCGTGAAGCTGTTCTGGCGTCTGGACATCATTCAGGAACACGGCCCCATGCTGATCGCCGGTTCGCTTCTTCTGATGGCCGGCCTGATGATGTTCAGCACGGGCCTTATCGGCGAACTGCTCATTCGGACTTATTTCGAGTCACAGGACCGCCGAATTTACGCCGTCCGGGATATCCTGACGCAGCGCCGCCGCGAACGCGTCGACGAGCGACGATAGACCGTACTCCGGATTCGAAGCGAATCCTTCGGGATTCGTGGGCCCGGTTGATCGCTCGACCTTTGCCCGCCGATCGCCCGCACTCGCTAAAGTGAGTATCGATGGATCGCCAATCGGGCTCCTCGCGCCGGGATTTTCTCCAGCAGGCCGCCGCTGCCGGCGCCGTATCGAAAACGAATCCGCCGGCAGAGCCGAAGCAACCCCACGCAGCCGCGGCTCGCCGTTCCGCCGCCATCTCTTACCCGCGCCAGTTCGAAGGCCCGCATCTCAAGATGATTTCCTTTCCTCTGGGAGGCGTGGCAGCGGGCAGCATCGGGCTCGGCGGGCGTGGCCAGCTCCGGGATTGGGAGATATTCAACAAGCCGGATAAAGGCGGCGCGCCCTCTTACGCTTTTCCTTCCATATGGGTTCAGGCGCAAGGCCGTCCGGCGGTCGCCCGGGTTCTGGAAGCGCGCATTGAGCCGCCCTACGAAGGCGCATCCGGGCTGGGCGCGAACAATGCCCCCGGGCTCTCGCGTCTTGAAGGGGCGCGGTTCACAGGGGAGTACCCGCTCGCGCGCATCGACTTTTCAGATCGTGATCTGCCGCTGAAAATTTCGCTCGAAGCCTTCACGCCGTTCATTCCGCACGACGCTGAAGAATCCGGCCTGCCGGTCGCGATCCTGCGATATCGCGTTTCGAATCCAACCCGCGCGCGCTCTGAGGTCTCGATCGCGTTCTCGATCGACAATCCGTTGCGCGTAACGGAATCTTCGGGCGGGGCCGCCGCATTGCACATCGATTCGCGCAGCAACGAATTCCGCGATTCGGGCGTACTCGCCG
>Ga0207667_10004177_pt1 | contig 17738 bp, 15 predicted proteins | sample KBSCornC52_FD_184301 | JGI IMG/M metagenome (GOLD analysis project Ga0207667, IMG submission 184301) | Corn rhizosphere microbial communities from Kellogg Biological Station, Michigan, USA - KBS Corn C5-2 (SPAdes) (version 2) | ecosystem: Host-associated > Plants > Roots > Rhizosphere > Soil ...
CTCGCGCACCTCGGAGCCCGGGAAGGCCGAGCCGATGCCCATCTTGATGTTCTCGGCCGTCTGCTCGCCGATGAGCATGCCGTAGTTGCGGCGGATGTAGTTGATGATGGCTTCGTCGAACTTGTCGCCGCCCACGCGCACGCTGCCCTTGTAGACCACGCCGCCCAGCGAGATGACGCCCACTTCGGTGGTGCCGCCGCCGATGTCGACCACCATCGAGCCGGAGGCTTCCGATACCGGCAGGCCGGCGCCGATCGCCGCGGCCATCGGCTCCTCGATCAGGTAGACGGCGCTGGCGCCGGCCGCCTCGGCGGCGTCCTTGATGGCGCGGCGCTCGACCTGGGTGGAACCGCAGGGCACGCAGATGATGATGCGCGGGCTCGGCGTGAGCAGGCTGCGCGGGTGCACCATCTTGATGAACTGCTTGATCATCTGCTCGGTGACCACGAAGTCGGCGATGACGCCGTCCTTCATCGGGCGGATGGCCTCGATGTTGCCGGGCACCTTGCCCAGCATCGCCTTGGCTTCCTTGCCCACGGCCTGGATGATCTTCTTGCCGTGCGGGCCGCCCTCGTGGCGGATCGAGACGACCGACGGCTCGTCCAGGACGATGCCCTTGCCGCGCACGTAGATCAGCGTGTTGGCGGTTCCGAGGTCGATCGCGAGATCGGTGGAGAAATAGCGGCGCAGCGAGGAAAACATTGGCGAGGAGGGGGTGGCGTTTGGTCGGCGGCTTGCGGAGGGGTCGCGCGGCGGGAATCAGGCCATCTGGATGGGTATGTCTCCGGAACCGGTGGCGGGGCCGAGGGGGCCCGGGCCGCGGGTTTCCGGACCTGGAGGTGCGTCTCGCTGTCGGCGCCGCAAGGCGCATGAATTGGGTGGCTTCGGGAGCCCCTGCAACGCTGGATTCAGGTCATGAATCAGCTCGTGCACGATGCCTCGAATTAACCGAGGATAATACCGCAAGCGCACCTGATGAGCCTGTACTCAGGTCGTAACTTTTTCAGGTCGGCCGCCCCCGGTTCCCCCGGGACGGGGCTCGCGGCCACCGACCCCAGCCGGATTTCTCCATGCCCTTGACTCCCGAAGACGTCAGCCGCATCGCGCATCTCGCGCGGCTCGAGCTGTCGCCCGCCGAGGGGTCTGCGATGCAGACCCAGTTGAACGACTTCTTCAAGATCGTCGAGCAGATGAGCGCGGTCGACACCTCCGGGCTCGAGCCGCTGCACACGCCGCTGTCGGCCATCGGCAACGTCGAGCTGCGCCTGCGGCCCGACGCCGTGACCGAGACGAACCAGCGCGAAGCCAACATGGCCAACGCGCCCGCGGCCGAGGCCGGCCTGTTCCTGGTGCCCAAGGTGATCGAATGATGCCCCCACGCTCGCTCGCGCTCGCTGCCCCCCGCGGGGGCCGTCCGCGTACGGCCCGGCCGAGCCGGTTCCGTCGCTCCCTCGAACTCCATGCGACGCCGGCCAGCGGCAGCGCCGGAACCCGGTACGGATACCCCGCATGAGTACCAAACAGTTGCATGACATGGGCGTGGCCGAGCTCGGCCGCGCGCTGGCCGCGAAAACCGTCTCCAGCGTCGAGGCCACGCAGGCCTTCCTGGCGCGCGCCAAGGCCGATTCGCACGGCGCCTTCCTGGTCGTCGACGAGGACGCCGCGATCGCCGCCGCCACCGCCGCCGACGCGACGCGCGCGTCCGGCGCGCAGGGCGCGTCGAATCCGCTGCTGGGCGTGCCCATCGCGCACAAGGACATCTTCGTCACCACGGGGTCGCCCACCACGGCGGGCTCGAAGATCCTGCAGGGCTACCGAAGCCCGTTCGACGCCACGGTCGTCGCGCGGCTGAAGGCGGCGGGCACGGTGTCGCTCGGCAAGCTCAACTGCGACGAATTCGCGATGGGCTCGGCCAACGAGAACTCCGCATACGGCGTGGTCACGAACCCCTGGGATGCCACGCGCGTGCCGGGCGGCTCGTCCGGCGGCACCGCCGCGGCCGTCGCCGCGCGCCTCGTGCCCGCGGCCACCGGCACCGACACCGGCGGCTCGATCCGCCAGCCCGCGAGCTTCACCGGCACCACCGGCATCAAGCCGACGTACGGCGTGTGCTCGCGCTTCGGCATGATCGCGTTCGCGTCCAGCCTCGACCAGGCCGGCACCATCGCGCATTCGGCGGAGGACTGCGCGCTGATGCTGTCGGCGATGAGCGGTTTCGACGAGCGCGACGCCACGAGCGTGCAGAAGCCGCCCCAGGATTTCCACGCACAGATGCTGCAGCCGCGCGCCGGCGCATCGGCGTCGCGGCCACTCGAGGGCCTGCGCATCGGCCTGCCCAAGGAGTTCTTCCCCGCCGCGCTGGCCGCCGACGTGGGCGGCCGGGTGCGCGAGGCGCTCGCGCAGATGGAGAAGCTGGGCGCCACGCTGGTGGACGTCTCGCTGCCGCGCACCGAGCTGTCGATTCCCGTGTACTACATCATCGCGCCGGCCGAGGCGAGCTCGAACCTGAGCCGCTTCGATGGCGTGCGCTACGGGCATCGAACGAAGCGTCCGCTGGTTCGCCCAGTGGCGCCGAAGGATCCGTCCGAGCTCGAGCAGATGTACCGCTTCAGCCGCTCCGAGGGCTTCGGCCCCGAGGTCAAGCGCCGCATCATGATCGGAACGTACGTGCTCTCGCACGGCTACTACGACGCCTACTACCTGCAGGCGCAGAAGATCCGCCGCATGATCGCCGACGACTTCCAGGCCTGCTTCCTGCAATGCGACGTGATCGCCGGCCCGGTCGCGCCGACGGTGGCGTGGAAGCTCGGCGAGCAGGGCGACGATCCGGTCAAGGCCTACCTGGCCGACATCTTCACGCTGCCCGGCTCGCTCGCGGGCCTGCCCGGCATGAGCGTGCCGGCGGGCCTGGGCGACGGCGGCATGCCGGTGGGCCTGCAGCTGCTGGGCAACTACTTCGCGGAAGGCACGCTGCTGCACGCGGCGCACGCGCTGCAGCAGGCGACCGACTTCCACCAGCAGCGACCCGCTGCGCGTTAGCGATCGTGGCGACAATCCACGACGCCCCCCCCATGGCACTCCCTCCGCGAGTCGATGCCTTCGTCGACGCGCCTGTCCAGGAAGACTTCCATCGACGTCGACTGGACAAGCTGGACGCGCCGGATCGATCGGCGCCGTCTCGTTCAAGAAAACCCGGGCACCCACCACCATGAGCACCCTCATTCGCGGCTATGAAGTCGTGATCGGCTTCGAGACCCACACGCAACTGTCGACGGCCAGCAAGATCTTCTCGGGCGCGTCCACCGAGTTCGGCGCCGAGCCCAACACGCAGGCCTCGGCGGTCGACCTCGCGCTGCCCGGCACGCTGCCCGTGCTGAACCGCGGCGCGGTCGAGCGCGCGATCCGCCTGGGCCTCGCGGTGAACGCCACCGTGGCGCCGCTGTCGATCTTCGCGCGCAAGAACTACTTCTATCCCGACCTGCCCAAGGGCTACCAGATCAGCCAGTACGAGATCCCTGTCGTGCAGGGCGGCACCGTGCCGTTCGTGCACAACGGCGAGCTGCGCACGCTGCGCCTGACGCGCGCCCACCTCGAGGAGGACGCGGGCAAGTCGGTGCACGAGGGCTTGCACGACATGTCGGGCATCGACCTGAACCGCGCCGGCACGCCGCTGCTGGAGATCGTGACCGAGCCCGACCTGCGCTCGTCCACCGAAGCCGTGGACTACGCCAAGTCGCTGCACGCGCTGGTGGTGTGGCTGGGCATCTGCGACGGCAACATGCAGGAAGGCTCGTTCCGCTGCGACGCGAACGTGTCCGTGCGCCGCCCCGGCGCGCCGTTCGGCACGCGCCGCGAGATCAAGAATCTCAACAGCTTCCGCCACCTGCAGCAGGCGATCGACTACGAGATCAACTGGCAGATCGACGAGCTCGAGGACGGCCGCGCCATCGTCCAGGCCACCGTGCTGTTCGACCCGGACACCGACGAGACCCGCATGATGCGCACCAAGGAAGACGCGCAGGACTACCGCTACTTCCCCGATCCGGACCTGCCCCCGCTGGTGATCTCGCGCGAGTGGGTCGAGCAGGTGCGCGCGGGGATGCCCGAGCTGCCGCGCGCGATGGCCGAGCGCTTCGTCAAGGCCGACGGCCTGCCCGAGTACGACGCCGCGATGATGACGCAGTCGCTGGCCACGGCGCGCTTCTACGAGGCCGCACGCGACGCCGGTGCGCCGGCCAAGCTCGTGGCGAACTGGGTAATGGGCGAAGTATCGAAACGTCTCAACGCGAGCGGCAAAAGCATCGCGAACTGCCCGATATCTGCTGAGTCGCTCGGCAACCTCATCTCGGCACTTCAAGCCGGAGTGGTGACGCGGCCTGGTGCGCTTCAGGTCTTCGACGAAATGTGGTCATTCAATTCGGGCGAGGATGTACGCGCCATCGCAAGCCGACTGGGCGTCATGCCAATGAGCGATCTCGGAGAACTCGAAGCCATTCTCGACTCGGTGCTCGCCGCCAACCAGAAGTCGGTCGACGAGTTCAAGGCCGGCAAGGAAAAGGCGTTCCAGGCGCTCGTGGGCCAGGCGATGAAGGCCAGCAAGGGCAAGGCCAATCCGGCGCAGGTCAACGAGCTGCTCAAGAAGAAGCTGGGCGCCTGACGGCCGCCGGAGGTGTCTGGCAGCGCCCAGCGACCCTCGCCATGAAACGCCGCGATGCAGCAGGGCGGGGCCTGACGCCGATCAACAGGGCCTGGCCGGGGGTCGGCGCCAGGCACCGCCCCGGGCGGCCCGGTGCTCCGCCGACGAGGTCGTCCGGGCGATGCCAGGCACCTGCGGCCATCGCTTCAGTTCGGGGCGGGCCGCCCGTACTGCCGCGGCGCGCAGCCCATCACGCGCTTGAACGCGGTACTGAATGCGCTCTCCGATTCGTAGCCGAGGGCCGGCGCGAGCGCGGAGATCGTCTCGCGGCCGCTGGCGAGGCGATCGGCCGCGAGGATCATGCGCCAGCGCGTGAGGTAGTCCATCGGTGATGCGCCGACGATGCGCTTGAATTTCAGCGCGAAGCTCGAGCGCGACATCGCGGCGCACGCGGCCAGCGCCTCGATCGTCCAGCGCCTGCCGGGCTCGGCGTGCATCGCGTTCATCGCGGCGGTCATCTGGCGGTCCGCCAGCGCGGACATCCAGCCCACGCCGCGCGCCGCGGCGTCGCCCAGGTGCAGGCGCAGCGCCTGCACCAGCACCATCGTGGCCAGTTGCTGCGCGATGATGTCGCCGCCGGGCTGCGGCTCGCGAATCTCGAGCATCAGGCGTTCGACCGACCAGCGCATCGCCGCCTTGTCCGACTCCTTGCGCAGGTGCACGATCGGCGGCAGCGAGGCCAGCAGCAGTTCCGCGTGCCGGCCCTCGAACAGGAAGCGGCCACCCAGGCTCAGGCAATCCCCGCCGCCGTTGATCTTGCGGACCTGGCCGTTGAGCGGCAGGCCGAGCACCGCGTAGGCGTCCACCGGCTCGAGGGACAGGTCGCTCGCGAGGTGGAACGGCCGGCCGCGCGGCAGCAGGTAGCAGTCGCCGGCCTCGATGCGCACCGGGTCGTCCACGCCTTCCACCACCAGCCAGCAGCCGCCGGAGATCACGGCCTGGAACTTGATGCCCTCGTGGCGGCCGAACTTGATCGCCCAGGCGCCGCCGTGGTCGACGCCACCGGACATGAAGCTGCGCGGCCGCAGCAGGGACAGGACGTCGGACAGCGGATCCATGGCCAGGCTGGACGAATGCGAAGAAATCGCGGATCGAGAAGCATGGATTGTATCGACGGTGGCTCCTAAAGTGCCTTCATGCGCGGCGGCCTCCTCGCCGCGCCCGTACCCGCCGGCGCCTGCGACGACGGTGCCGGGCCTTGAATCGTGCCCCACGCGTCCCACGGCCCGACACCGCGACGTCCCAGGAACCGACACTGCAACGAAAGCTTGGAATCATGCGAGTCTTCCTCACCGGCGCGACCGGCTTCATCGGCAGCGCCCTCGTTCCCGAACTGCTGTCCCACGATCACCAGGTGCTGGGCCTGGCCCGCTCCGACGACGCCGCGCGGGCGCTGCAGGCGCTCGGCGCGGACGTGCTGCGCGGCGACCTCGAAGACCTGGACGCGCTGCGCCGCGGCGCCGCGCAGGCCGACGGCGTCGTGCACTGCGGCTTCATCCACGACTTCTCGAAGTTCGCCGAGAACTGCGCGATCGATGGCCGCGCCATCGACGCGCTCGCCGACACGCTCGCCGGCAGCGGCAAGCCGCTGGTCGTGACCGCCGGGATCCCGGGCATGCCCGGCCGTGTCACCACCGAGGACGACGCGCTGCCCGAGGATCATCCGATGCCGCGCGTGTCGGAGCAGCGCGCCCTGGTCGCGGCCGCGCGCGGCGTGCGCGCCAGCGTGATCCGCCTGCCGCAGGTGCACGACCGCGACAAGTCGGGCCTGGTGCCGTTCCTCATCGCCGCGGCGCGCCAGAAGGGCGTCTCGGCCTACGTCGGCGCAGGCAGCAACCGCTGGGCGGCGGCGCATCGCCTCGCGACGCCTTCGCTGTATCGGCTGGCGCTGGAGAAGGGCGCGGCGGGCGCGCGCTTCCACGCCGTCCAGGAGGAGGGCATCCCGATGAAGGCGATCGCCGAAGCCATCGGGCGCGGGCTGCAGGTGCCGGTGATCTCGGTCGCCCCCGAGGAGGCCGCGGCACATTTCGGCGCGCTGGGGTTCTTCGCGACGATGAGCAACCCGGCGTCGAGCGTCCTCACGCGCGAGCGGCTGGGTTGGAATCCGGGTGCGTTCCCAGGGCTGATCGAGGATCTCGACCACGCGAACGAGTTCGCGCGCTAGGTGCCGCTCGAGCGACCGTCCGTCAGAAGCTTCCGCCGCCGGCCGCGCCGTGGATCGCCTGGCGCGCCGCGGTCTGGAAGCCCACCGGGTCGGTGATGCCGGCCAGGCGCAGGTCTTCGCTGCCCGTGCCCCGGATCGTGAGCGTGCCGTAGCCTGCCATGCGTTGCCACAGGCTCTGGTCGACATCCAGGCTCTCGATGCGATTGAGCATCACGGTGGACGTGTGGCGGCTGACGATGCCGCGCTGCAGCACCACATAGCGGTCGGTGAGCTTCAGGCTCATCGCGCCGCGACGCAGCAGTGCGTCGCCCACGCACCACAGGCCCGCCAGCGCGCCGACGCCGGCCACGCCGTAGCCGAGCTGGTCCTGCCGCAGCAGGCCCCAGCCGGCGAACACCAGGCCGACGAGGCCCAGCGCGACGCGCGACCACAGCGCCCACCATGACAGGCGGGCCTCGCGCAGGATGGTCTCGCCGGCAGATGGATCGTTGTTGCTCATGTCAATTGGGCTTGATCTGCGGGGCGTCGCCGGGCAAGGCGTTCGAGTACAGGAAGCACTGCAGCGTCTCCGCGCCATGCGTGAACGTGAGCATGCGGTCCTTGGTGATGACCTCGATCTCGTCCTTCTTGCTGACGTAGCGCGCCATGTTCTTGTCGGGCACGCGCAGCACCGTCCAGTCCCTGCCCTCGAAGTGCAGCTGGCCCTTGCGCGGGGAGAGTTCGGCCGTGAGCAGGCGACGGCCGGTGCACTGGTACTGCACGGTCATGGCCTGCACGCCGGCGGCGGCCAGCAGCAGGGCGGCCGCCATCGCCGCCCGGATGGCGCGCGGCGGGCAGGCGGGACGATGGATCATGCGCGGGACTCCTTGGGTCAGAGGTCGATGCCGTAGCGGGCGCGGTAGGCGGCGACGGCATCCTTGCTGGCCGCCAGCGCCGGGTCGCCGGTGGTGGCGAGCAGTTGCATCAGGTCGGCCAATGTCGCGATGGCCACCACCTTCAGGCCCAGCGTCTGTTCCACGTACTGAACGCCCGAGCGGCGATCCTCGCCGTCGTCACGCGCACGCTCCTGCCGATCCATCGTGATGGCCACGCCCACCGGTTCGGCGCCGACCGCGCGGATCAGGTCGGCGGCCTCGCGCTTGGAGGCGCCGTCGGTGATGACGTCGTCGATGATCATCACGCGGCCCTTGACGGGCGCACCCACCAGCGTGCCGCCCTCGCCGTGGTCCTTGGCTTCCTTGCGGTTGTACGCGTAGGTGACGTTCTTGCCGTGCCTGGCCAGGCCGATGGCCACCGCCGCGGCCAGCGTGATGCCCTTGTAGGCCGGGCCGAACAGCATGTCGAACTCGACGCCCGAGGCGAGCAGCCGACGTGCATAGAATTCGCCCAGGCGCATGAGCTTCATGCCGTCGTCGAAGAACCCGGTGTTGAAGAAGTAGGGCGACTGGCGTCCGGCCTTCGTCTTGAAATCACCGAACCGAAGAACACCGGCCTCCACCGAGAACTGGACGAATTCCTGCGCGAGCAGGTCGTTGGTGGGTGCTGTCATGGAGTGATTGCCTTGGGATTTCGCCTGGTGACATTGAACCTGAACGGGATCCGTTCGGCCCACAACAAGGGCTTCCTTGCATGGGCGGAGTCCATGAAGGCCGATTGTATGGGCGTGCAGGAGGTCAAGGCGCAGCACGAGCACGTGCACGAGACCTTCGACACCCTCGACGGCATGGCCGGCCGCTTCCACTACGCGGTCAAGAAGGGCTACTCCGGCGTGGGGCTGTACAGCCGCGTCGCGCCCACCGAGGTCGTCACCGGCTTCGGCGACGCCCAGTTCGACGAGGAAGGCCGCTACGTCGAGTTCCGCTTCGACAAGCCGTCGCCCGGCCTGCAGCACCCGTTCGAGAAGCTGAGCATCATCAGCTGCTACTTCCCGAGCGGCTCGTCCGGCGAGGAGCGCCAGGCCGCCAAGTTCCGCTTCCTGGACCTGATCTACCCGCACCTGATGGCGCTCAAGGGCCAGCGCGAGTTCATCCTGGTGGGCGACATCAACATCGCGCACAAGAACATCGACTTGAAGAACTGGAAGGGCAACCAGAAGAACTCCGGCTTCCTGCCCGAGGAACGCGCATGGATGACGAAGCTGCTGACCGATGGCGGCCTCGTCGACGTGTTCCGGACGCTCAACGACAAGGAAGAGCAGTACACGTGGTGGAGCAACCGCGGCCAGGCCTGGGCCAAGAACGTGGGCTGGCGCCTGGACTACCACCTCGCCACGCCCGGCGTCGCGGCGCTGGCGCGGAAGGATCACATCCACGTCGAGTCGCGCTTCAGCGACCATGCCCCGCTGACGATCGACTACGACTTCACGCTGTAGCCGCGCGCGGCGCGCCCGGGCCGCTCAGACGCGCGCGGACGCCGCGTCGATCACGGCCTGCGCGAACTCCTTGGGCGCCTCCTGCGGCAGGTTGTGCCCGATGCCGCCGGCCAGCAGGCGGTACGCGTACGGGCCGGTGAACTTCCTGCGGAACGCCGCGTCGCCGGTGAAGTGCGGGGCGCCGTTGGCGTCGCCCTCCATCACGATGGTCGGCACGCCGATCGCGGGGCCGGCCGCCAGCCGGCGTTCGAGCGCGTCGTAGCGCGCCTCGCCGTCGGCCAGGCCCTGGCGCCAGCGGTAGTTGTGGATCACGATGTCGACGTGGTCGGGGTTGTCGAACGACGCGGCGCTGCGCTCGAACTCGGCGTCGCTGAAGTCCCACTTCGGCGAGGCGGTCTTCCAGATCAGCTTGTTGAAGTCGTGCCGGTTCTTCGCGTAGCCCGCCTTGCCGTGCTCGGTGGCGAAGTAGAACTGGTACCACCAGGCGTATTCGGCGGCGGGCGGCAGCGGCGTCGCCTGGATCGCCTCGCGGTTGCCGATCAGGTAGCCGCTGACCGACACCAACCCCTCGCAGCGCTCGGGAAACATCGCCGCGATGATGCCGGCGGTGCGCGCACCCCAATCGAACGCGCCGAACGTGGCCTTGCGGATGTTCAGCGCGTCCATCAGCGCGACGATGTCGAGCGCGACCGCCGCCTGCTGGGCGTTGCGCCGCGTCGAGGCCGAGAGAAAGCGCGTGCTGCCGTGCCCGCGCAGATGCGGCACGAGCACGCGAAAGCCCGCGGCGACCAGGCGCGGCGCGACGTCGGCGAAGCTGTGGATGTCGTAGGGCCAGCCGTGCAGCAGGATGACGACGCGTCCGTCGGACGGCCCGGTGTCGACGAAGCCGACGTTCAGCAGGCCGGCGTCGACCTGGCGCAACGGGCCGAAGTCCGACAGCACGCGCCCCGCGTCGTCCGACGCTGCCGCGGCGGCCGCGAGCGCGGGCGCCACGGTGGCGGCGGTCAGGCCGAGGGTGGCGGCGGTGCCCAGGAACAGGCGGCGGGACGGGGCGGAAACGGTGGACATGGCGGACTCCTTGCTGCGATGGGCGCATGTTCCGTGCGTGCCGGTCGTCGAACAAGAGCAACTAAGATCACCGTTCGTTGCCATGAAGGCAACGCACTGGAGGCCCCATGCGCGAGATCAACCAGCAACGCCTGCGCTATTTCCGCGAGGTGCTGGCGCACGGCAGCATCCGCGGCGCTGCCGACGCGCTCAACACGGCGCCGTCCGTCATCACGCGCCAGGTCAAGCTGCTCGAGGATGAACTCGACACGACGCTGTTCGAGCGCCAGCCGCGCGGCGTCAAGCCCACCGAGGCCGCTGCGCACCTGCTGGAGTTCTGGCGCGGCTACCGCACGCACCAGGAGCAGCTCGAGGATCGCCTGCAGGCGCTGCGCGGCCTGCGCTCGGGCAGCGTGCGGCTGGCCATCGCCGAGGGCTTCGTCGACGTGCTGGTCGACCAGGTGCTGGCCGGCTTCTGCGCGCGCCACCCGGGCCTGGAGATCGCCATCGACGCGCTGTCGGCCGACGCGCTCGTGCGCGAGGTGGCCGAGAGCCGCGCGCACATCGGCCTCGCGTACAACCCCCCGGCCGACGCCGCCATCGAGCGCCTCGCGAGTTCGCGCCAGCCCATCGTGGCGATGGCGCGGCCCGACCACCCGCTGGCCAGGCGCAAGGCGCCGCTGCGCATCGCCGACCTGCTCGCGCACCCGTTGGCGCTGATGCCCGGCTCGTTCGGCATCGGCCAGGCGGTGGATGCGCTGTCGCGCACGGAGGACATCGCGCTGCGGCCCGCGCTCACCACCAACTCGCTGGCGGCACTCAAGCGCGTCGCGGCCACCGGCAGCTTCGTCGCGCTGGTGGGCGAGTTCGCCGCGCACCGCGAGGTGGCCGCCGGCGAGCTCGCCGTCGTCCCCATCGAGCACGCGCTGTTCCGCGGCATCCACGCGCGAGTGCTGGTACGCGCGGGCCGGCCGCTGGCGACGGCACCGCGCGAGCTGCTCGCCTGGATCCTGCGCGAGATGCCGATGTTCGCCAAGGCGACCGCGAGGCGCCGGCCCGCGCGGGGCTGACCCGTTTGAACCGGCCAGGTCGGAATCCTGAGTGCGGCCGGGGTCAAGGACGCGCCGACTAAACTGCCCCCGACCAGGAAAGCACGCCATGTCCCTGCCCCGCCGCCAGTTCCTGTCGCTGCTCGCCAGCACGTCCGCATTCGCCATGAACTCGTCCCACGCCGCCGGCTCGCCGCCCGACGCCATGCCCCACGTGCCCTGGTCGCGCCAGGCCGCGATCTACCAGGTCAACGTGCGCCAGTACAGCGCCGACGGCACGCTCGAGGCGGCGATGGCCCAGCTGCCGCGACTCAAGGCGATGGGCGTGGACATCCTGTGGCTGATGCCGCTGCAGCCGATCGGCGCGGAGCGCCGCAAGGGCACACTGGGCAGCTACTACTCGATCCGCGACTACACCGCGGTCAACCCGGAGTTCGGCACGCTGGCCGACGCGCGCGCCTACGTGCGGACGGCGCATGCGCACGGCATGAAGGTGATCCTCGACTGGGTCGCCAACCACACGGCCTTCGACCATGCGTGGACGCGCGCGCACAAGGACTGGTACAAGCTCGACGCGCACGGCGAGATCTTCCCCGTCACGTTCAACGCGGGCACGCCCAGCGAGGAGCACTGGTCCGACGTCACGCAGCTGGACTACCGCGTGCCGGCGCTGCGCGACGCGATGATCGAGGCGATGCGGTTCTGGGTGCGCGAGGTCGACATGGACGGGTTCCGCTGCGACGTCGCCGGCGAGGTGCCCACATCGTTCTGGGAGCGCGCGCGGCGCGAGCTCGATGCCGACAAGCCGATGCTCATGCTGGCCGAGGCCGACAAGGCCGAGCTGCACCGAGCCGCGTTCGACATGAGCTACAGCTGGGACCTGGCGCGCCTGTTCCAGGAGATCGGCAAGGGCAAGGCCGGCGCCGCCCAGCTGCGCCAGTGGCTCGCCAGGGAGCCGCACGGCTTCCCCCCGTCGGCCTACCGCATGCGCTTCACGAGCAACCACGACTTCAATTCGTGGAACGGCACCGACGCGCAGCTGTACGGCGACGCCTGGCTGCCGCTGGCCGTGCTCACGTTCACCCTGCCCGGCATGCCGCTGATCTACGGTGGGGAGGAGGCCCGCCTCGACAAGCGGCTGGAATTCTTCGAAAAGGACCCGATCGACTGGAAGACACGCGAACTGCAGCCGTTCTACACGACGCTGCTCGCACTGAAGCACAAGCACCCGGCGCTCGCGGCGGGGCAGTACGGCGGCGCATCCACGGTGCTGGACGTGGGCAACGACAGCCTGTTCGCGTTCGAGCGCAGGAAGGACGCCGATCGCGTCGCGGTGGTCGTCAACCTCACGTCCACCGACCAGCGGTTCAAGCTGGACGGCGCCGAGCACGCGCTCGCGCCGTACGCCTGGCGGATCGACGCCGCATGAGCGGCGCACGGCCGCTCGAAGGCGTTCCCTCCTGCGTCGGTCAAACCGCGGCACGCAGTGCGGAGGTTGCGTCGTGAATGCCACCGCCACCGAACTGGATCTGGCCGCCTACCTGCGCCGCATCGGCTTCACGGGCACGCCCGCGCCCACGCGCGAATGCCTCGAGACGCTGATCCGGCTGCACGCCCAGGCGCTGCCGTTCGAGAACATCGAGGTGCTCGCGCGCCGCGTGCCGCGCCTGGACCTCGACGGGCTGCAGGCCAAGATGGTGCGCCAGCGGCGCGGCGGCTACTGCTTCGAGCAGAACACCCTGCTGCGCCACGTGCTCGTGGCCATCGGCTTCGATGCGCACGCGATGGAAGCGCGCATCCGTTCGGGCGTGCCGGCCGACGTGGTCACGGCACGCACGCACCTGGGCACGCGCGTGGTGCTCGATGGCGCGAGCCACCTCGTGGACGTCGGCTGCGGCATCCTCGCGCCCACCGCGCCGCTCGACCTTGCCCGCCGCGACACCCAGGTGGCGGGCAGCGGGCTGTACCGCCTGGTGGACGTCGGCGACGACCTGCTGCTTCAGCAGCGCGAGCAGGCGGGCTGGAAGGACTGCTACCAGCTGCTGCCCAGCGGACCGCACGGGATCGACTGCGAGATGGGCAACTGGTTCGTCGCCACCTGGCCCAAGTCGATGCTCGCCGCCAACCTGCTGGTGGGCCGCGCGATCGCGGGCGGCCGGTTGCGCCTGTTCAACCGCCGGCTGTCCGCGTTCCAGCCGGAGCACGCTGCGCCGGTGGAGCGCGACCTGCACACGCGCGCCGAGTTCGCCGACGTGCTGGCCGACGGCTTCGGCCTGGACGTGGCGCCCGCCGACCTGGACGCCGTGATGGCGGCGCTGGACCGCCTGCCACCGGGGTAAGGCCATGGAACTGCTCGAGCGCGACGCCGCGCTGCTGACGTTCGAGCGCCAGCTCGCGAGCACGCATGCCGACGGCGGCCATCTCGTGCTGGTCAGCGGCGAGGCGGGCATCGGCAAGACGTCGATGCTCAAGGCGATGGCAGCGCGCCGCGGCGACGCCGCGCTGTGGTGGGGCGCCTGCGATCCCCTCGAGTCGCCGCACCCGCTCGCGCCGCTGCACGACATCGCGCGCCATGCGGACGTGCCGTTCCGCGCCCTGCTGCAGCCAGGCCATGCGCGCGCCGAGCTGTTCGAGCAGGTGCTGGTGACGTTGCAGCGCAGCCGCCGGCCGGTGCTGGCCGTCTTCGAGGATCTGCACTGGGTCGACGACGCCACGCTGGACCTGCTGAAGTTCCTCGGCCGCCGCATCGACCGCGTGCCATGCCTGCTGGTGATGTCGTGGCGCGACGACGAAGTGTCGGCGACGCATCCGCTGCGCCGCCTGCTCGGCGAACTGCCCGCCAGCCAGGTGACGCGCCTCCCGCTGCCGCCGCTGTCTGCCGAGGCGGTCGCGCGGCTCGCGCAGGCCGCGATGCGCTCGGCTGCCGGCGTGCACGCGCTCACGCACGGCAACCCGCTGTTCGTCACCGAGCTGCTTCGCCACGGTGCCGAAGGCGTGCCGCGTGGCGTGCAGGACCTGGTCCTGGCGCGCCTGGCCCGGCTCGGTCCGGCGGCGCAAGCCGTCGTTCGACTGGCGTCGACGGTGCCCACGCGCATCGAGGCGGCGCTGGTGGATGCATTGCTGGCACCCGATGCCGCGACCCTGGACGCGTGCCTGAACTCGGGGCTGCTCGTGGCCGCCGACAGTGCCTATGCCTTCCGCCACGAGCTGGCACGGGTCGCCGTGGAAGCCTCGCTTTCACCACCGGTGGCGCGCGAACTGCATGCGGCCGTGCTGCGCGCCCTGGCAGGCCGTGACGTGCCCATCGCACGGCGGGTGCATCACGCCGTGCGCGCGGGCGACGCGGCGGCCGTCGCGGCACTCGCCCCCGAGGCCGCGCGCCAGGCGCTGCAGCGCGGCGCGCATGCCGAGGCCGCCGCGCAGTACCGCATCGCGCTGGCGCATGGCGAACGCGGCACGGCGGCAGGCGAATGGCTGGCCGCATATGCTCGCGAGTGCCGCCTGACGAACCAGCTCGACGAAGCGATCGACGCGCACGGGCGGCTGTCGGACTGGCATCGCGAACATCCCGACCCGCGCGCCGAAGCCGCCAACCAGAGCGGGCTGGCGCTGGCACTCGTGCTGGCGCTGCGCAATGCCGAAGCCGACGCCGCCAGCCGGCGCGCCATCGCGCTGCTCAAGCAGCTGCCGCCCGGCCCCGACCTGGCGCGCGCCTACCGTGTCGAGGCGCAGCTGCGCATGCTCAATCGCGATTGCCGCGAATCGGTGGCGTGGGCGGAGAAGGCGATCGCGCTGGCCGAGCGCGTCGGCGAACGCGAGATCCTCGCCGAGGCGATCGGCACGCTCGGCGCGGCCAACCTGTTCATCGACTACCCGCTGGCCTGCGTGCACCTGGCGCACGCGCTGGAGCTGGCGCTCGAGCAAGGACTGCACGGCCTGGCCGCCAACACGCATGCCAACCTCGGCTCCGGCTCCGGCGAGGTGTGGCGGCTGCGCGAGGCGCGCGAATACCTGAAGCAGACGATCGCGTTTTCGCGCCGGCACGAGATCGATTTCTGGCGCCACTATGGCGTCGCCTGGCTGGCACTGTGCGAGCTGCATCTGGGCCACTGGGACGATGCGCGCGAACACGCGCTGGACATCGTCCAGCAGCCAGCCCACCCGACCACCAGCCGCGTGATGGCGCTGGCCGCGCTCGGGCGCCTCCAGGCCCGCTGCGGCGAGCCGCCGGCCGGCAAGATGCTGGACGAAGCGCTCGCGTTGGCGCGCAGCAGCGGCACGCTGCAACGCGTGGCGCCGGTGCGCTGCGCCCGCGCGGAGGCGGCGTGGCTGCGTGGCGACATGCACGCCGTGGCCCAGGAAGCGCGTGACGCGCTGGCGCAGGCCGAGCGGCACGCACACCCCTGGTACGCCGGCGAACTGGCGGTCTGGCTGCGGCGCGCGGGGGTTCCGGTGCCGCAACCCGCGGCGTGCGCGGCGCCGCACGCGCTGTGGCTGCAGGGCCGCTGGCGCGAGGCCGCGGAGGCCTGGGACGCCATCGGCGCACCCTACGAGCGCGCGCTGGCGCTGGCCGACGGCGACGACGCCGGGCGACTCGAGGCCTTGCGGCTGCTGGACGAGCTCGGCGCCCAGGCCGCCGCCGAACGCGTGCGCAGGACGCTGCGCGCCAGCGGCGTGCGCGGCGTGCCGCGAGGCGCACGCGCCTCGACGCAGGTCAACCCGCACCAGCTCACCGAGCGCGAGCGCGAGGTGCTGGAACTGCTGTGCGCGGGCCTGCGCAATTCCGAGATCGCGGAGCGTCTGTGCCGCTCGGTGCGCACGGTGGACCACCACGTCGCCGCGGCCTTCGCCAAGCTCGACGTGAACACGCGTGCGGAGGCCGTCGCCGCCGCGCTGCGTGCCGGCATCGGCGCCAAGAATGGGTAGCGCAGGTGCCCAATCTGGGCAATCGCGCCGTTGCGAGGCGCGGGGCGCGGGCCTAGTCTTCAGTGCAGTCGGACATCGACTGTAATCCACCAGGAGCCTGCCATGCCACGCTATCTCGTCGAACGCACCTTCCCCGAAGGCCTGCACATCCCCGTCGACAACCAGGGCGCCGACGTCTGCATGACGGTCGTCGCCACCAACGCCAGCAGCGGCGTCACCTGGGTGCATTCCTACGTCAGCGACGACCTGAAGAAGACCTTCTGCGTCTACGATGCGCCCACCCCGGACGCGATCCGCGAGAGCGCGCGCAACAACAACCTGCCGATCGACTCGATCACCGCGGTGAGCGTGCTCGACCCGTACTTCTATCGGGGCTGAGGCGCCTCCACCGGCCCCTCGACATCGGGCAGCCGCACCGCGTGCACGCGGTTGCGCTGTTCGCCCACCTTGGCGGCCATCGCGCGCTCGGCGGCGGCCTCGAGCAGCTGGCGCAGCGTGGCGGCGGACGGGCCGCTGGCCACGCCGATCGTCACGGTGACGACGCCGGCCACCGAGGAACCCGCATGCGCCAGCGCGAGCGACTCGACCGCGCCGCGGATGCGTTCCGCCGCCGCTCGCGCGGCGTGGCCGTCGGCGTCGGGCAGCACCACCACGAACTCCTCGCCGCCCTTGCGAAACACGAGGTCGGCCTCGCGGGCACAGCCGCGGATCGCCTGGGCCACAGCGCGCAGCGCGTCGTCGCCGGCGGCATCGCCATGCGCATGGTTGAAGTTGCCGAAGTGGTCGACATCGATGAAGGCGACGGCGGCGCGCTGCACGCGGCGATCGCCGTCGCCGGCCACGGCATGCAGGAGTTCGTCCAGCGCGAGCCGGTTGCGCAACCCGGTGAGGGCGTCGGTGCGCGCTTCCTCGCGCAGGGCGCGATTGCGCTGCTGCAGCTCGGCCACTGTCGACATCAGCTCGCGCCGCGACGCGACGACTCGCCGCGTGTCGTCGTCGAAGGCCACGACGCGGTCCCGGCCGCGCGCCTTGGCGGCGTGCAGCGCGGCATCGCAGGCACGCCAGACGGCATCCACCGCGCGCGCGGACTGCGCATCCAGCGTGGCCACGCCGGCCGACAGGGTGACGATCTCGGCACTGGCGGACAGGATGACCGGCTCGCGCATCCGGTCGATGCAGCCCTGCGCCGCGCGCAGCGCGCCGGCCAGGTCGCGCTCCGGCAGGAACGCCATGAACTCGTCCCCGCCCACGCGCGCCAGGCAGCCGGCGCCTGGCAGTGCCTCGCGCAGGCGCGCCGCGACCAGGCGCAGCAGGTCGTCGCCGACGCGGTGGCCGTGGCGGTCGTTGAAGTACTTGAAGTTGTCCAGATCGAACGTGACGACCGCGCCGGGCACGTCGTCCTGCAGCGCAGCCACCAGGGTGTCGTGCATGACGCGGCGGTTGACGAGGCCCGTGAGGTCGTCCTCGAACGAATGGCGGCACCGA
>Ga0207667_10004178_pt1 | contig 17736 bp, 15 predicted proteins | sample KBSCornC52_FD_184301 | JGI IMG/M metagenome (GOLD analysis project Ga0207667, IMG submission 184301) | Corn rhizosphere microbial communities from Kellogg Biological Station, Michigan, USA - KBS Corn C5-2 (SPAdes) (version 2) | ecosystem: Host-associated > Plants > Roots > Rhizosphere > Soil ...
ATCGGCCAAGACCGGTCAGGGGCCTACGGATAGTCGGATCCGCATAAGCGGTCGTTCATGGGACTCGTTGCCCCTCTGAAGTGGGATCAGGCGCACAGATCCGCTCAGGGCTGCTGATGGGAAAAATGGCACGTGATAGTGCAACCGGATCGCTAACAGCGTGTTGTCGAAATGTCGGCATGCCGCGGTCACTGTGACAACATCGAAAAATCGACCAAAGAGCTCGGGGGCGCCTGCGCGCCCCCATTACTGGCTAGCCTGCAAACTGCATCCGAATGGTAACTATCATCAGCACGAGGACCACCAAGGTGAACAGCTTGACGGACAACGGAGATCGGTAGCCCTGCACCACACAGCCGTCAATCCCTGGAGAATGAAGCGCTCCTGGTGAGGCCACAGCACCAAAGCGACTGCTGCGCCGAGTCCGGTGACCCCCGCTATCCACAAACCACGCTTCGCCGATCGATCTGACGTACTAGCTCTCATGCAGTCCATCCTTGAGTCCTAAATCCCACTAGGGGTGCAGGCGTCATCCTTGCAAAATCCACTGTTTATCCAGACATTCAAGTCATCCGTGCCATCACGATCAATGCAAGTCCGGACAAGAAGCAGGCAAACATCGCACCAAGCAACTTCCCGGTGCCCGCAGGCGCTGCCCGGAACTCTTTCCAGATGAAGACACCCCAGAACGCGGCCACCATGGTGGCGCCCTGGCCGAGGCCGTATGAAATAGCGTAGCCGGCCGGGGTAGAAGCGATGAGACTCAAAGACATGCCTACGCCCCAGATCATGCCGCCCAAAATGCCCGTGAGATGGGTGCTGAAACCCGCCTTGAAGTAGTCACCGAAGCTCACAGGAGTCCCGACGAAGGGCCGCCTCATCACCAGAGTGTTCCACACGAAGTTGCTCAAGAAGATCCCGACTGCGAACACAAACACGGCCGCGTAGGGACCCATCTTACCCGGCACGGCGTGAGCGGGATTGTCGTACATCGCCGCGGCCACGAACCGATAGAACATCCCCATGAAAATGCCGCAGACGATCGCGAGGACCAGTCCCTTGGTGCTCACGGAGAGATGAGCCCCTGCCAGCCGGCGATAGGCAATCGCATCCAACACGATGGCCGCAGTCACGAGAATGACGCCTGTGCCCAGCAAGCCGACGTTGCCGACCGGATCCGCCACGTAGTTCACCAACACCCCGATGAGCAGCGCGAGACCGATGCCGACCGGGAACGCCACCGCCATGCCGGCAATCTCAATGGCCGCCACCAACAGGATGTTGGCCAGATTGAAAATAGCTCCGCCGATCAGCGCAGAAACGATGCTGCCGCTCGAGGCCTGCCCCAGGTCTGCGACGAAGGAGTTGCCAGTGCCGCCGGTGCTGCCCAGGGTGAAGCCCAACAGCAAGGTCAGGAGCGGCACGCCGATCGCGTAGTCCCAATAGAACAATTCGAAGCGCCAGTCCTTGCGGGCGAGCTTGCGGGTGTTGGCCCAGGAGCCCCAGCAGAGCATGGTCAGGACACACAGAAAGACCGAAACCGGATAGCTCTGGACAATGAACATGGATCCCCCTTCCTGTCGCTATTGTGTTGGTTGTCGTTCAGCTCCGCCGTACCCATTCCGCTTCGAACTCAGCGCGACCGGGAAAGGACTTCTGGGTTCCGACCCGCGTGGTGGACAGCGCCGCGAAGAGACTCGCCCGCGCGATCGCATCCTTCTCGGGCAAGCCTTCGGCGAGAAACACCGCCAGGCTGCCGATGAACGCGTCGCCCGCCCCGGTCGTATCTACAGCAGTGACTGAGAAGGGCGGTATGTACATGTGTCCTGTGGAGTCAGCGAGCAGCGCTCCGCGCGCGCCGAGCGTAATCAGGACCCGGGGAAATCCCTTATCCAGCAGCGCTTGCGCGCATGCGCCTGCCTGCTCCGTGGTCTGCACCGGAAGTCCTGTAATGAGCTCGGCCTCAGTCTCGTTCGGAATGAAGTAGTCCGCACCCATCAGCTCCGTGAGACTCGCCGGTACGGCGGGCGCCGGATTCACGATGCAGCGAATGTTGTGAGTTCGGGCGAAGCGTATCGTGTGATAGACCGTCTCGAGCGGGATCTCGAACTGCAGAATGATGCTACTCACCGTCCGCAGATCCGCTGACGCCGCATCCACGTCTGCCGGTGTGAGTTTCTCGTTCGCTCCTTTGACGACAATGATCCGGTTCTGACCGCCGGGTTCCACGAAAATGGGTGCTACTCCTGTGGGCACACCGTCAATGATCTTGACATGAGTCGTGTCCACTCCGAAGGCGGCGAAATTGCGCACCGTCGCCTGCCCGAAAAGATCGTTGCCCACCTTGGCGACCATCATCACCTCGGCACCGCAGAGCCGCGCTGCCACGGCCTGGTTGGCGCCTTTACCGCCGAACCCGAGGTCGAAGTTCTGTCCGAAGAGCGTCTCGCCCGCGCGCGGGAAACGGTCGGCGAAAGTGATCAGATCGGTATTGGCGCTGCCGATGACGGCGATGCGAGGTGTGGCTGCCATGACGATTCCTCCAATCATCCAGTACGCCGGGCCCGCCGCGCGACCGAGTCCCGCTCGATGAGCGCGACGTCGAAAACCGTGCGCCGGGTGGCTATTCTTTTGCCTTCGAGCTTATCCAACATCACTTCAACTGCGCGCGCGCCGATGGCGCCGACCGGTTGCGCAACGGTCGTGAGACGTGGCGTTACAACATCCGCCCAGCGGATATTGTCGAAGCCGGTCACCGAGATCTCCTGGGGTACGGCGACGCCACGTTCCGCGAGATAGCGCATGGCGCTGATCGCAATGAGGTCGTTGCCGGCCACGATCAATGTTGCCTTCCGGGGCTGCGCAAGGGCATCGACGGCTTCAGGCGTGAGCACTCCATCGAAGGGAACAGGCACTTCCCACGCCAGCTCGATTTCGCGCGGAAATGAGTTGACGAAACCGTCGCGTCGCTGTCGGGCACTCTCCAGGTTCTGCGGACCCGACAGCAAACCTACGCGAGTGTGGCCCATCCGCAGCGCGTATTGCGCCAGCAATCGGCCGCCCATCGCATAGTTGGAATGCACCACAGCGTACCCCGGTCGCGGGCGATCGATCAACACGACCGGGCCGGTCGCCTTCTGCAATGCTGCCGGCAGGCCCGGTCCCAACGGGCACCAGATGATTCCATCGACGGCATGTTGCAAAAGCAGCGAGAAGCCATCGGACTCGCTATGCAGACTCCCTTGACTATCGATCAGGCAGACCAGCAGGCCGAGGCTGCGCGCCTTGTTCTCTACCGCCTGGGCGAGCTCGGGGAAAAAGGGATTGGTCAGATCCGGCAATACCAGGCCGATGGCGCGCGTGCGACCGGTACGCATTGCCTGGGCTGCGCGATTTGGCCTGTATCCGAGCTCGCGGGCGACCTCGAGCACCTTGCGACGGGTGGACTCGCCGACGTTCGGACGTTCGTTGAGCACATTCGAAACCGTGGCGACCGAGACACCAACAGACGCGGCGATGTCTTTTACCGTTACCATCCTCAGGAGTTCTTTACAGTGCCGCCGGCGGTGGTGTAACGTTTAATGCGTCCAGTGTAACGTTTTACTTGCTGGATGCAACGAGGGGGACAGCTCGGACGCGCGCCACCGGTCAGCTATGAGCCCGGCAGCGACGACCATGTGTCGCGCGGGCAACAAAATGGGAGGTCGCGATGAACGTCGCCAGGTCGAATCCAGTGCTCCTGCTCTTTTCAGCGGCGCTTGCCGCCACCCTGTCCGCACCGCATGCAGCGAGCGCGGCCGATAACATACCGGCTGATACCGAGGAGGCCGCGGGAAACGTCTCGGAAGTCATTGTCACGGCGACCCGCCGGGAAGAAAGACTTCTGGATGTGCCGGTCTCGACATCGGTATTGAGCGGCGCGCCTCTGGAAGCCATTGGCGCGGCCGGCCAGGACATCCGGCAGCTCGCATTCACCGTACCGAGCCTGAACATCGAATCCTCGAACGGCCGTACCTTCCCGCGCTTTTATATCCGCGGCTATGGCAACACCGACTTCAACTCGTTTGCCTCGCAGCCGGTCTCGCTGGTCTACGACGACATCGTGCAGGAGAACCCCGCCCTCAAGGGCTTCCCCATTTTCGACCAGGCCGATGTCGAGGTGCTGCGCGGTCCGCAAGGCACCTTGTTCGGGCGCAACTCGCCCGCCGGCGTGGTCAAGCTCGAATCCGCCAAGCCGGTGATCGGTGAGCTCTCCGGCTCGGCCAGCTTCTCCGATGGCACTTACAACACCGCCGACTTCGATGGCGTGATCAATCTGCCGATCAACGACACCATGGCCTTTCGTGCCGCCGTGCAGGGGCAGCATCGCGACAATTGGGTGAACGCGCCCAACGCTGCGATCGGCGATCGACATCTCGAGGGTTATGACGACTGGGCTGCGCGCTTGCAGTTGCTCTACAAGCCCAACGACAGCTTCAGCGCTCTCTTCAACGTTCACGGTCGGACGCTGAACGGCTCCGCGCGCCTGTTCCGTGCCAACATGATTCAACTGGGTACGAACGACATCGTCCCGGGCTTCAACCCTGCCACGATCTATACCGATGGCTACAACGGCCAGTCCTACAGCAGCATAGGGGCGAACGTACATCTGAGCTGGAACACGCCGCAGTTCACTGTCCAGTCCATCACCGGCTACGAATCCATTCGGCACTATCTGACCATCGGCGATATCGATGGCGGCTACGGCCCCGGCGTGTTTGCCGGTCCCACGCCGCCCTCGGGGCCCGGGTTCATACCTTTTCCGGTGGAGACCGGCGGTGGCACTCCGAGCCACTATCAGCTCACCGAGGAGCTGCGCATCGTTTCGAACTCAACAGGTCCCCTGCAAGGTCAGGCCGGCATTTTCCTCTTCGACGAGAATGTCTCGGCGATCGGCAACGACTACGTGTACAACAGCCTGGAGCTCATGGATACGACGCTCTCCCGGCAGAAAAACGACGCCGAGGCCATTTTCGGCTCACTGGAGTACAGCTTCACCGCCGCATTGAAGGTCCGAGCGGGAATCCGCTTCACCGAAGATCACAAGACGTTCTCGGTGCCTTACACGACTGTGCCAGGAGGCTTGCCTCCGCCGGAATCGGCATCTGTACGGGCGTCACGCGTGAATTGGGACTTCAGCCCGACGTACCAGCTCGCTCCCGACGTGAACCTGTACGCGCGTGTCGCCACCGGCTTCCGTGCTCCGAGTTTCGGCGCACCCTCGGCGGGGCCCCCGGCGCTGCCCGTCCAGATCGCACGCTCCGAGGACAACATTTCTTATGAAACAGGTATAAAGGCCGAGATGTTCGATCGCCGTGCTTCGGTTGCCTTCGACATCTATTACTTCAATGTCAGCCATCAGCAGTTGACCGCTGTCGGCGGGGCCGCCAACGTCACGCAGTTGCTCAATGCCGAGCACACGATCGGCAAGGGTGCCGAGCTGGACTTCCAGGCGCATCCATTGAACAACCTGACAGTCAACCTGAGCGGCAGCTACAACTACACACGTATCAAGGACCCCCACCTCGCCGTCGCCCCCTGCTTCAACTGGGGACCGGGCGCCGCTTGTACACCTCTGGATCCGCTGAATGCCAAGGGTCTGGCGCAAATCGATGGTAACCCGCTGCCGCAGGCGGCGAAGTTCACGGGCGATTTCTCGCTGCGCTACGGTCATCACGCCGGACCGGGAGAGGTCTACTTCTACACCGACATGTCCTACCGCAGCGAAATCAACTTCTTCCTCGACGAGGAGAAGGAGTTCATCGGTCAGCCTCTGTTCCAGGCCGGTCTGCGCGCGGGGTATATCTGGAATCAAGGGAAGTACGAGGTAGCGGCCTTCTGCCGCAATTGCACGAACCAGATCCGGGTCATTGGCGGGATCAACTTCGAGAATGCCACCGGGATGATCAATGATCCGCGCATCATCGGTGGACAGGTCACCGTGAAATTCTGAGACCTCGCATGAGGCCGAGTCTGCGGCTGAGTACTCTGATCTGCGCGGTGCTGCTGGCTGCCGCGCAGCTCGCCTCGAGCCGCACGCCCGTCATCATCGACACGGATGTCGGCGATGACATCGATGATGCCTTCGCTCTCGCAATAGCCTTGCAGGACCCGGAACTGGAGGTCATCGGCATCACGACCGCCTGGGGCGACACGCGTACCCGGACCTTGTTGGTCAGGCGCTTGCTCGAAACGCTGGGTCACAAGGACGTGATCGTGGCCCAGGGTCCGGAAACACCCAACTCCGTGCCGTTCACGCAAAAGAAATGGGCGAGCGGCGCGCATGACCAGAGCCCCGCCCCAGATGCGATCGAATTCATGCGCAAGCAGGTCAATCAACGTGCAGGGGAGATCACGCTGGTTGCGCTGGCTCCGCTGAGCAACATCGAGGCCCTGCATGCTCAGGCGCCAGAAGCCCTGCGCAAATTCAAACAGGTGGCCATCATGGCCGGGGCCATCTATGCCGGATACAATCGGGGCGGCGCCATTCCCGTGGCCCAACCCGACCCGGAATACAACGTCGCCTCTGCGCCGAAGGGGCTTACTGTGCTCCTCGAGTCGGGTGTCCCTGTGCGGATGTTTCCGCTCGACTCCACACAACTCAAGTTCGATGAGGTACGGCGCGACCGGCTGTTCGCCTACGGGTCACCGGCTTCCGATGCCCTGGCACTGTTGTATCATCAGTGGCGGCTCCTCAATAGCTGGGGACAGCTTACGCCAACGCTGTTCGACGTTATCCCTCTCGTGTGGTTGCTGCAGCCTTCGGCATGCCCTTTGAAGCCCATGCGACTCAAAGTCGACGAGCGCGGCTACACCAGACCCCAGACCGGCGCGCCGAATGCCGACGTTTGCCTGGTCCTGGACGAGAGCGCGGCACAACGGCTCATCATCGACAGTCTGGCGCCGACGAGCTCACCACCATGACATCGAGATACCTCGGCCTTCTCGCGCTGTTGGTGTTATCGCTCCGGGCCTGGGCGGATCCGCCGGTGGCACAGACCACCGCCGGGGCTGTCTCCGGGACCTCCGCCCGCGAAGGCATCGTAACCTTCAAGGGCATCCCATTCGCCGCGCCGCCGATTGGCCCCTTGCGCTGGCGGCCTCCACAGCCGCCGATTCCGTGGCAAGGGATTCGCGATGGCAGCCATTTCGGGGATGACTGCATGCAGCGGCCCTATGTCATTGCGACGGGGCAGAAGACTAGCGAGGATTGCCTGACGGTGAGTGTCTGGACTTCCCCGGATTACGCCAAGGCGCATCGCCCAGTTATGGTGTACATCTACGGTGGCGCTTTCATTGGCGGCTCCGCCGCCTATCCCTTGTATGACGGAGGGAAGTTGGCACGGGAGGGAGTCGTTGTCGTCGGCTTCAACTACAGGGTCGGGATCTTCGGCTTTCTGGCGCATCCTCAGCTCACGGCCGAATCACCGGAGCATGCCTCGGGCAACTATGGCCTGCTGGACCAGATTGCCGCGCTGAAGTGGGTGAAGACCAACATCGCCGCTTTCGGCGGTGATCCAGGGCGGGTGACCGTCTTTGGCGAGTCCGCTGGCGCCGTCTCGATTGCCGTGCTAATGAGTTCGCCGCTGGCGAAGGACCTGTTTCAGCAGGCCATCATTCAAAGCCCCACACTGCCACGGCTTGCTTCCCTGCGTGACGCCGAAAAGAGCGGTGTCACGGTCGACGCCCACCTGGCCGAGCTCCGCAAGCGTAGTGCCGAGCAATTGCTCGAGAAGAACGACAGCTTCTTTCCGCGCTCGGCCGATCGGCGTGCCGGCGATCTCGCTTTCCCGGCACCTATCGTCGACGGATATGTCGTCCCGGAACAACCGCGCACCGTCTACAAGTCGGGAAAATTGAATGCGGTGCCCACCATCGTCGGTGTCAACCAGGATGAAGGCAGGATGTTCGCCGGCGAAGGCGCGACGGCCGCGGCCTCCGCAGCTCTTGGCGATGCCACCTTCGTCGAGAGTGCGCGGTTCATCGCCCGGTCTGTCTCGCAACGACAACCCAGGACGTTCGCGTACGTGTTTACTCGTAGCGTCAGCGGTGGGCCGGTGCCGCCGACTCATTCGGAAGAGATGGCGTTCATGTTCGGCTCGTTGGACAAGCCCAGCTTCATCAAACATCCTCCGCCGGATGCGCAGGATTGGCAGCTCTCCACGACCATGATCCGTCAGTGGACCCGCTTCGCCACGACGGGTGACCCGAATGGTGCTGGGTTACCGCTGTGGCCGCGCTACGACGCGGCGACAGATCCCTACCTCGAGCTCGGGACGACCCTCAAAGCGGGCACAGCCTTTCGTAAGGCGCAGTTGGATGCCCTCGACCACGACCCTCACTAGGGCTCCGCTCAGCACGACTTGCGTAGGTTCCTTGGGGCGGGCGACTGTACGAGCTGGGGCGCACACACCGGATCGACAGCCCCCAGCAGGGACCTATGGTGGATGCCGCCGGACGCCGCGACACTTTGCCCAACATAAGTCGCGCGCATCCTCGATCCCCTGTTGATAGATCTATCGCGGTGATCAGGCCGACTCGAAGGGCGCCACCGACTCGCTACTCGACACGCGCGAGCTCATCGATTGGGCTAGTTATTCGCTTCGAGAGAGTCGGATCCGTTTTGGCTGAAGTGCCTGGAAGTCCTAACCAGAGGTGGTGGGGGGTTGTGTGCGACATCTTCTGGCAGGCCCGGATGCTATGACGGAGATTTCCGAGACATGATACCTGCAGAGATATTCTGCGGTTTAGAGTGTTGGTTCAGACGGTGCTCGAAGGAGTACATGAGGGAAGCATTGTTCGCATCTGGGTTCAGCCGTCCTATTTCGACAATGGGCCGGTGAACGGCAACGATAAAGAACTGGCCAGCCGGACGGGGCGCGGTGATGTTACCTGATCGTGGAGGAATGGGCTTCGCGCGGCACTGACGCGTGGGCGGGCGTTTGCATCGGATGTCGTGCTTGCACGCGACATACGAGAGTGAGCCGACACGGTGAGCGGCCACGTCATCATCGCGTGACACGCAGCGTTGTTGTCAGACGTCGAACTCCCGAGATCGGCGTCACGCACGCTCCTCACGGAGTATCTGAAACATCTAATCAAACTTAGATGCGACATGGCGGCTCCTGTCTGTATCATGTTGGGCGTACGACGTAATACCATTGTCTGCGTAAGTCAGTATCCCTCGATCGCAGGTGATACTGTTCTTCCAATCGGTCAATCGGAGTTCGGTGATGAGACACCATCGGGTGCTCCGCCTTGGTCTTGTCCGCGATGTCATTACTGTGAGTGTCGATGCTATGCATACAAACGTATCCAATTTCGATGCACGGGCTGTATTGAGCGAAGGCCGCGAGAAAACTCGCGCGAACTCGCATCAGGAGGTCGACCGTGTCGGCGCGTAACAACCAATTCCAGCGTGCGCGAACGATTCTGGATTCTCTGGTGCAGGGGGTTCACCCGAGAACGGGCTCCGAGCTCCCGAAAGATTCAATCGTCAATGAAATCGATGTCAGCCGCGCCATGGCCACCGCTCTGTTTGCTCTGGACCGGATGGGCGCTCGTGCTGCTCGGAGGGCCCAGCTTCCCAAGAGCGTCGGTAAGGCGTGGACCGAAGAGGAGGAACAGCGTCTAAGGGAGGAGTTCGCTCGCAACGAGCCCATTGCGCAAATCGCTGCCAAGCACGCGCGGACAATTCGGGCCATTGAGCTGCGCCTCGAAAAGTTGGGTCTGCTGAGGGGTGATGAGAGAACGATCGGCAACTCATTCACTCGTCCGTCGGGACGAAGGGATAACACCTGAAACTGGCAATGAACGGGAATCGCATGAGCAGCATTGCCGTAAGTGCCGAACCCTTACGGAGATGGGCGGGCGTAAAAAGAAAAAGGAGATAAAGCCTACCGGGCCACCTCTGATGAAGCCGCCCAGCGACAGTATCTCCAGTTCCGATGCTAGCACACGGTGAGCTCCGATTGTCGAGCACCCGTTCTGACCCGCTGGGCGATTGCGTCCCGGCTGAAACTTCGGAAAATGGCCTTTCGGGCAAGCGTCTAGCGACTGCCGCGCAGGGGCTGGGCGATCTCCGCATTTCCATAATGCTCGCCGATGCGGCCGGCGCGGATAAAGTCGGCCATCATCTGGAAATAGCCTGGCGCGAAGCGCGTGGAGACGCGTTCGCCGTTCGAATTCAACTCATACTCGGTTATCCCGTGCTCAGCGCCGGGATATACGGCCAGCGTGTAGTCCTTGTGAAGCGCGATCAGCGACTTGATGCGCCTGGCCGTCTCTGCACTGGGTGCTTGCAAATCGTCACTGCCGAGCACCCATAGTTGCGGTGTGGTGGAGGATCGCAAGGTCGGCATTGGCTCGTAGCGGAACGGCGTGTGGAACTCGACGAAATTCAGCTCATGGGTCATCGCGTCCATGATCTGCTGCTGGTCGAGCGGCATGATGAAGAATACAAAGTCGCCATGCACATCCTTGTACCAAGGCTCGCGTCGATATTTCTTGCGCAGGGCATCGAACGCTTCATAGCCTTCCTTGCCGCCGGTCTCGAACAGGTGCTCGCCAGCCCGCGCCAACTCAAGTGCCTTGGCGGAGTCGGCGGCGGAGTGATGATGGAAAGACATGTCCAGCGCGACACTTTCCTGATCCTCTTCCATCACCGTGACTGCCAGACCGAAGCTGACAATAGCGAAATCAACCGGTGCACGATTCACGGCCAACGGTACGACCCACCCGCCTTGGCTGCCGCCCTGATAGCCGATGCGTCCCAGTCGCGCGCCGGCGAGCCGCTTGGCTTCGTTCATCGCCGCGATGGCATCCGCTGCGAGCACCTCAAAATCCTGAGTGTAGGTGCCGCCCGATACGCCGGTGCCCCGCTTATCATAGACAAACGCGCCGATACCCTGCGCCGGAAACATCCGCTGCGAGCCATAAGATTCGAGCGCGGAATCGTGCTCTGAGCCATGCACCAACACGACGACCGGTACCTTTCCGTTCCCTTGTGGCATCACCAGACGTCCGACCAACTTCACTCCGTTGCTCTGGAAATCTACATTGCGCACGTCGAAAGCGATGCGCTCGCCCCGCTCCTTTCCAAATATTATCTCGCCCTTCTCGCAGTCGGAGAATGAGACGGTGTTGCCGTCAGGACGATCCGTCCATCCATAGGTACTGGTCCATGTGTCATTCGCCTGCGGATGAAGCTGACCCCTCTCGCCACTGAACGTCATCCAGCGCAACGTGTGGCCGTCCGAAGGCGCGATATCTACGGTCCTGCCGTCGCTCAGGCGATATGAACCGGTATGGCAGTCCTTCTTTACCTCCGGTCGCGCCAGAACCGAAAACAACAGTGAGAGCGCGAAACACGCGACGGCGGCTGGCACTTTCATGCTCATGGTCTCCGTGGAGATTCAATAATCACATTGGCCGCAGGGACGCTAGCCGAAGTGCGAGTATTTAGCTTGAACGGAATTGCGTTAGCGGAAGTGGAGCCCGCGGGACCGCCAGGCGCTCGGGGGATATCCCGTCAGCGAACGCACGCTTCGACTCAAGTGCGCGAGGTCCGAAAAGCCGAATTCATGGGCAATAGTCGTCAACGTTCGAGGCGAGCGCAGGATTTCAAGCCAGGCACGCCTGGCTCGTGCCTCGAGCCGAAACTGCTTTGGTGACACCCCGAATTCGCGACCGAATCCACGCGACAAAGCCTCGGGTCGCATACCCAACTGTTCGGCCCAACCGCTGAGTGACAGGGAGGGAGTAGTCTGAAGCGCTGACGCCAATCTGCTGGTCCAGTGCTGCAGCGGCGAATCTACTGCTCGAAGACTTTCCGCGAGAGCGACCGTGGACTCCCGGGGATCCCGCTCAGCAAGCCGTGCCAGGACGTCAGGGTCACTGACACGGAAATGACCCTCGACCCGATCATCCAGCCAGGGCAGACGAAGAATCTGAACCGCTCGCGTGCAATGGGGGCTATTAGCGTGGCAATCAAACCTCCCGTGGAGAAGCACGTCTCCAGGTTGGACCTTCACGCGGCCCGAAAAACCGGCTTCTACGAAGGAGCCTGCCAGCACGATGCTCGCATAACCCTCCAGGTGACGGTGGCGGGGCGGCGCGGTGCCTCGCGGAAATGTCTCGAGCCCCGCGCGAACTGACCAGTACGTATGATTCGTGCGCATGCCTTAGTTTAGCTGACACCTTCGGGCCCGCCAGGGAAGGCTTGGTTGACGCCAGACACCCCCCGTTCGGTAGACTCTGGACCTGACCGTTTCGTGGACGTCATCACGGCTCCGCGGCGGTCCTCAACTCAGGAGCAGTGAATGAGCGTAGCCAGATTTTCCAAGGAAGGCCTGCAGCGCCTGCATGACTCATTGACCCAGTATGTCGAGAGTGGCGAGCGCCCGGGCCTCGTCACTTTGCTTTCGAAGCACGGCGAGATTCACGTCGACGCGATCGGCAAGCACGCATTCGACAGCCGCACGCCCATGCGGCGCGACACGATCTTCCGCATAGCCTCGATCACAAAGCCGATCGTGGGCGCCGTGACGATGCGGCTCGTCGAGGAGGGCAAGCTCGCGCTCGATGAGCCCATCGATCGGCTGATTCCTGAGCTCGCCAATCGGCGCGTGCTCAAACACCTCGATGGCCCGCTTGACGAGACGGTTCCCGCGAAGCGCCCCATTCGGGTGAGCGACCTGCTCACCATGCGCATGGGGCTCGGCGCGATCATGCAACCGGGAGACTATCCCATCATGAAGGCCATGATGGACACCAAGGTCTTCGTGCCCTTCAAGATGCCGGTCGCGCGCAACGCGGACGAATGGATCAACCGACTCGCCGCCTTGCCATTGATGGACCACCCCGGAGAAGTGTGGCGGTATGACACCTCGCTGACGCTGCTTGGCGCGTTGATCGAGCGCGCCGCCGGGCAGTCGTTGGGTGAGGCTTTGGCGGAGCGCATCTTCGAGCCGCTCGGCATGAAAGATACGGGGTTCGTTGTGCCGCCCGAAAAACTGCACAGGTTGCCGGCGAGTTACCAGCGCAACCCGCAAGCCGATGTGTTGGAAGTGTGGGATCCGCCCGGCCCCGCAAGCTTTTTCGCGAAATTACCCGGATTCCCCGGAGCGCACGGCGGTCTCGTCTCGACTGTGGACGACTATCACGCCTTTGCGCAGATGCTGCTCGATGAGGGCCAGGCAGGCAACAGGCAGGTGCTGACGCCGAAATCTGTCGCGGCGATGATGAGCGACCAGGTTCCAGCGGCCGTCAAGGCTCATTCACCATTCGTGCCCGGCTGGTGGGATTGGCATGGCTGGGGATATGGTGGCTCGATTATCCAGGAACATCGTCGCGGCGAGCCGCGCGGCTTCGGCTGGGACGGCGGTTATGGCACCACCGCGTATTGGGATCGCGACAGCGGCATCACCGTCATCATGCTGTCCCAGCGGCTCGTTGAATCACCGGTCTATCCGCCGATATTCCAGAAATTTTTCGACGGCGCTTACGCAGCGGCGCAAACGTGAGTGCGCCTCGCTCACCGTGGCTGGCTTCGTCGTGGCAGCGACGGATTCGGGCGCAAAACCATCCCTAGGCTGGCCCAGTCGCGCTACCGTAGCTCTTTCGGAACTAGATCTGCCGGCTCGCCGTTACTGCACCATACCTGTGCTCACATGCATAGGCACTGCCAGTGCAAATTGGAGGACGCGCAATGGTGGAGTTCCGTAGGCCAACTGATGATCGGAAAGCCTTGGATGTGGTCAAGTCCGTGCACGAGCGCTGGAATGATGCGTTGGCACGCAAGGACGCCGAGGCACTGGTTTCGCTATATACCGATGATGCGATCATCGAAAGCCCCTTGGTGGCTTACTTGCTTCAAAGCGAACGCGGAATCTGCGCTGGCAAAGAAGCCATCCGTTCCTTCATTCCAAAGGTATTCGCCAATCAACCTGTTGAGCGGCGGACGCATCGCAGTTTCGCTTTCAGCGATGGGCAGGTGCTCATGTGGGAGTATCCGCGCGAGACGCCCGATGGCGACCAGATGGATTTCATCGAGGTGATGGAGTTGCAGAACGGACTGATCCATCGCCACCGCGTGTACTGGGGTTGGTTCGGAGTTCATACGCTCGTCAGTGGCAGCCATCGCCGTTAGTGAGTCAGCACGGCGTCGGCGCAAAAGCATGCGGCCGGGGGCAGCCCCAGTAAAACAACGCGCTAGTCGCGCAGTGCCTCCAGTCCGAGCGATATGGTCACCGCGTCGCTGACGCTGGGCTCAAACCGACCCAGACCAAACTGTTCGCGCGACACGGTAGCCGTGGCATTGCCCCCGACCGCCTCACGGTTCTGGTGGTACTCGTGCGGCCCGTGCTTGAAGGATGTCACGGTGAAGGTTACCGACTGAGTCACTCCGTGCAACGTGAGGTCGCCGACGATGGAGACCGGCCGGTCGTCTTCAAACATGATCGCAGTCGACTTGAACGTCGCGGTTGGATATTTGTCGACGTTGAAGAAGTCGCCGGACCTGAGATGCTTGTTCAGCATCTCAACGCCGCTGTTGATGGAGGTCATGTCGATGGATATGGTCATCGATCCTGTCTTTGCCTGCATATCGAGCAGGATCTTGCCCGTGACCCGATCGAAGCGCACTTCCTGCCTGGAGAACCCGAAATGGGTGTAGGTGAACTTAGGCAGGGTGTGCTCTGAATCGACCGAGAAAGTGACGGGGTTGGCCCGCAATGCAGTCCACGCGCACAGCAAGCCGATAGCAGTCGCGAACGAGCGTTTCATGGAATGACCTCCAGGCCTGTTGGGCAAGCGGGTGATTGGCTGCAGCGTTCAATCAGAGTGTGTATTTGAACATCAGGAACGGAACGTTCGCGACGAATGTGTTGTTGCCGAAATTGATAGCCGGGTCGTTCTTGTGACGAGCATATTCGTAACGGATGCCCAGCTGAAAATCCGAATGCTTCAGCACCTCCCAGAGGAAGTCCTGGCGGATGAAGAACTCCGCTCCATGTCCGGCCGCTTGATGACTGCCGCTGCCGTTGATGAACGAAAACCAGATGTAGTGAAACCGCTGCTCACCCAGAATGATCGGCTTGGATATGAGATAGGTGCGCCACATCCACTTCTGGCTGTCGAGCGTGTAGTCGCGGCCGGTATTGGTGTTGAACGTCCCCGGCTGGACGTTCCACTGACTGTTGTGAGTCGTTACCCCGGACTCGAACCACAGGAATCCCGGCACCGAGAAATTGAACGACAGCCCGATACCGTACGACCGGTACTGGGAATAGCTGGAGGCGCGGAGGATTGCCAGAAGCCCGACATCGCTAAGGGGGCCGCGCGTGAAGCTCTTGCCGGTTATTTTGGCGAGGCTGACGCTGGGAATCGCGACCGCATACAGGCTTTGCGCGTCCCCTTGATTGCCGAGTTGAGGCACTGCGCCGACGCCCTTGCCATAGTTGTATTCGACATCGCCGTAGAAGAATCCCCAGTCGTTCTCGCCGAAATGTTCCGCCTGCAGAACTGCTTTGCGCTTGTCCTCCGTTCCAACTCCGTTGATGGAGTCTTGCTTGGCGAGGTCCGTCGCCGCCAGCGTCAGTGCGGTAAACTGATAATGCTCATCCGCTCCTGCCACGCAGGGAATAGCCAGCAGCACCAGCGCGGTCAGCCATGCGGCTCGACCTTCCCAACATCTCCCCCTCACAATCATGTCGGTGTCTCCGGCTGATCGGCTGATAGTTCGGTCTCGACATCAGATAACCAAAGGACCGGACGCAACAGACACAGAAGGGCCCCTTGAAACCGGGGCGGCTTCATCACGTATACGCCTGGGAAGTTGCCTGAGGCGGTGCACCTGACAGGGACCCGTTTGCGACACGTTGCGTGTCCCATCCGCGTCTGCCGACAGTTGGCTATGTCCTATGCCCTCTCTGCCATCCCTTGGCTGTCCGCATCATGGAAATCATCAGTACGAGGCTGCTTTTCTCGATCTGCCCGTGCTGACCATGTCTGTGGGGCGATCTTAGGCAGGGCTATTTGACTGTAACAATACGTCAGTCCGTGAATTGTCTATTCGCTGATTCCGAACAATCGGGCATCGTTCCCGGATCCCACCACCGCGATGTTCCGCGTGCTACTTGGCTTTTCGGACGGCTTGCGTAGCCGTACGGCCGTGATCGCCCCTGGTCTCCAGATACGCACAGAACATGTCTCCGACCGCATCAGCCAGCGCGTCCACTTCGGAGCGGGAGCGGTTCTGGATGGAGATCGCCTTGCCGGTAGAGGACATGACAATGCCTACCAGGTCTGCCGCAAACGCGCGTTCGCGGGCTGATGCACGTGGAAGCGCGTCCTTGATGAATCTCTCCATGAGGTCGCGGCCTTCTTCGGCGTGAGCACCGGCTTCGGGGGCTTCGCGATACAGCGGCGCCGCTTCTTCCAAAGCGCTTCGAAATGCCGCCTCGTCACATTCGGAGCGAAAAAATGTCCGTACGGCGGCCCGGATGCGCTGGGGCGCAGGCATGCTCTGATCGCTGAGAATGCGGTCGAGCTGGTCCATGGTCTGGCGCCATTCCTGCGCCTGGAGTCGAAACAGGATCGCCTCTTTGTTCGGAAAATATTGATATAGGGATCCAACACTGACTCCGGCCGCCTCGGCTACGCGCGCGGTCGTAAAGTGGTACGCGCCGTCACGCACGAGAACGCGAATAGCTGCCTCGAGAATGGCAGCGACGAGCTGCGCAGAGCGGGTTTGCTGCGGGTTCTTTCTCGCAGAAATAACGGGTTTTCTACGCCTTGCCACGGATGCGCTCCGAAAGCGAATAGTCAATGCGATCTTTTATTCGTATTCTTGCTCGGACGCAAGCAATCAGGACGGACCGAGAAACCCTTATGACGACGTTAACGACCGACCCTTGCGCAGGCGTGCTAGCGCGTCTGTTCGCAGAAGCCGAGGCCAGTGAGGCCAGGCTCGATGAGTTGACCAAGGCCCTTCCGGCTGGCGAGGCCGCGGAGTTGATGGCGGCCACCACGGACTTTCGCAAATTGTACGGCCGATTGAAAGACTTTCATCTGGCGGTATCGCGACCCACGGCATCGCTGCTCTACATGTTGGCCCGATCCTGTCGTGCGAAGGCGGTCATAGAATTCGGAACCTCTTTCGGTGTCTCAACTCTGCACCTTGCCGCAGCGCTGCGGGACAACGGCGGCGGACGCCTCATAGGCACGGAGTTTGAGGTGACGAAGGCTGCGCAGGCACGCAAGAACATCGCTGCCGCCGGTCTTGGCGATCTGGTAGAGATTCGGGAAGGAGATGCTTTGGAAACACTGGCGCGCGGTTTGCCGCCATCAGTTGATCTCGTTCTCCTGGATGGGGCAAAAGCTCTATATCCGAATGTGCTTGCGCTGCTCGAAGCTCGATTGCACGCCGGTTCCTTGGTGGTGGCCGACAACGCTGACCGAAGCGCGGAATACCTGAGCCGTGTTCGCGACCCTGCTAGTGGCTTTGTGTCGGTGCCATTCGCCAGTGACGTCGAACTCAGCATGAAATTGTAAGGAAACTCATATGGAGTCCGTCCCTACCGTCCGAAAAGACCTGCTGCTCGTTGGCGCCTCGCGTGGGCTCGGTTATGCCATGGCCGAGGAGTTCCTGGGCCGCGGTTGGAACGTCGTAGGCACGGTCCGGTGCACAGCTCGAAC
>Ga0207667_10004180_pt1 | contig 17735 bp, 11 predicted proteins | sample KBSCornC52_FD_184301 | JGI IMG/M metagenome (GOLD analysis project Ga0207667, IMG submission 184301) | Corn rhizosphere microbial communities from Kellogg Biological Station, Michigan, USA - KBS Corn C5-2 (SPAdes) (version 2) | ecosystem: Host-associated > Plants > Roots > Rhizosphere > Soil ...
ATTGTAGAAATACTCGTACATGAGCACATTGGTGTTGAGCCCCTCCGTCAGCTGGTTGTTAAAGGTGATATGCGTGCTGTCGGAGGGCAGCAGCGCAAACAGGGCGTGGGGATCGGCCCCGGCTGATGAATGATCTTCGTTCACAGTGTCCGGACTTGAGTGGCAGCCTGCCAGTAAAATGAATAAAGTGCCTGCTCCGAAGAGCAGGCACTTGAATGGTTGAATCATAGTTATTAATTAGTCGTATAGCCTGGGTTCTGTACCAGCTTGCCATTCTTGTTCATCTCATCCCGGCTGATGGGCCGGAAATACATCTTATCTATCCAGGTACGATTTTCCAAAGAGTTGTCTTCATACGGAGTATAGATATATGTATACAATGTCTCATCATGACGGTAAGGAGAAGGAGCTAAAGCGCCGGGCTTCAGTTTCCCGACCACGTTCATGAACCTTAGCTTTCTGCCCAGGGTGGTGGGAGCGATCATCCATCTTCGGGCATCGTGATAACGGTGTTCTTCATAGGCCAGCTCGACCCTTCGTTCGTTACGGTACTCCTGCCGCAGCGCATCTCCCGTCGCTGTGACTGCGGGCATACCTGCACGAAAGCGTATCTTATTCAGCCAGGTTTGCGCCTCCGCATCCTGACCGAGTTCGATACATGCTTCCACATAGTTCAACACAGCCTCGGTGTACCGGAAGAAGGGCCAGGGAATGAATTGCCGGGTATTGTTGTCCACCACATTGGGATCCGGGTCGATAAACTTTCTCATATAGTAGCCGCTCCAGCTGGCATTCCAGTTCTCTACCGGGCTTTCACGGGTATCCAGGCCCGGCAGCAACGCTCCGCCGGGAGTCAGTTCATACTGTCCTACCTGGATCTGGTTGGCGGGATCAGGGTTGGAGGTGATCTTATTCCTGGGTTTCCAGCCTGCGCCGTCGAACAGAATCGTGGCGTAGAAGCGGGGGTCGCGGTTGGTATAAGGAGCCGCTGCCTCCGTGGCATTGGTCCAGTCGAACTTGCTTCCATCCATCATTTCATAGTCATCTACCAGCTGCTGTATCGGCACATTCCCGGCCCAATTGTGATAGCCGTTGGGTCCATTGTCCAATCCCACCGAGGTGCCGTCCCCACCGGGGCCGCCGCTGACCGTCTGCGGAGAAAAATCCCTTTCGAAGAGTAGCTCTACAGAGGCTGCTTTATCAAGGCCGGGTGCATTGCTTCCGCCGCCCATGGCAATGGAGGTATAGTTGGTCTGTGCATTTGCAGGAGTCTCTGGTGCAGATAGTCCCAGCTTATATCCACCGCCTCCGTTCTGGATCACAGCCATAGCAGCATCTTTGGCAGCCTGCCAGCGGGTCATTCGGTCAATGGATGAAACAAACAGGGCCGCTTTTTCAGCGGAAACAGTGTCCAGCATATGTGAGTTCGCCTTAAATGCGGTGATATCATGCAGATCGCTGGCGGAATAAAGCAATATCCTCGATTTAAGCGCCATTGCCGATACGGCTGTTGCACGTCCCTTGGCCAGTGCTTTGCCGGTGAGCAGGCTGATGGCTGAATCGCAATCTGCCACGATGAATTTTACGCAGTCATCCCAGCTATTGCGGGCCAGCGAATAATCCTGATTCAACCCATACGTATGATCGACGATGGGCACTCCGCCATAATAGCGTATCAACTGGTGATAGTAATAGGCACGGAGAAAATGGGCCTCCCCCTGCAGCCGATGGACCAGCACTGTATCGGGAATAGTAGTTGTCCGCAGCTGCTCCAGCGCCACGTTTGTGGGCCGTATGCGGTTGTACATGCTGCCCCATTCATAAGTGCCGTCTACCCAACCCTGGTTAGATGGACTGAGGGTCCCCTCATTGACGGTATTGATACCACGACCAGGGTGCACAAACACGGCTTCATCGGACAAAGAAGCCAGTTCCTGTTCGGGAATGCCTCCCTGTTGCAGGCCGTTATAAATGTCCGTTACAAAGGCCTCTGCCAGCGCACCATCCGTCCAGGCTGTATTTGCGGATATCTGCCCCATGGGCTGGGTATTCAGAAAGTCACGATTACAGGACCCAATAAGAGCCGCTCCTGTCAGTATTATTATACTCGATGTTATTTTGTTTCTCATACGTCGTTCATTTAGAAGGTTACTCGTGCACCAAAATTGATAATCCTGGCCTGCGGATAATACTGGCCGCTGCTATTGGTGGATTCCGGATCCCAAATTTTCATCTTATCCCAGGTCAGCAGGTTCAAACCGCTGGCGTACACGCGAAAGGCACTGATGCCGGCCCTTTTCAACAAAGCAGGAGAAAGATTATAACCCACTTCTACATTTTTGAGACGGAGGTAATCGCTGCTTCGAAGGAAATACGTGTTAAGCGGGCCGCCTGTAAAATAAGTGTTATTTCTGTTGGCAAGACGGGGATCTGTGCTGCTGGGATGATCTATTGTCCATTGATGATCGTAAGAATATTTCAGATAATTGCCAATGTCGCCGGATTCGGTACCGATGGACAAGAGAGCGCCTGTAGCACCCTGGAAAAGGATGGAAAGGTCGAAATTCTTATAACCAAACCGCATATTCACACCACCCGTGAAGGTCGGGTCCTGGGTCTTGTCCAATCGCACCTGGTCGTTCGCATCGATCCTCCCATCACCGTTGTAATCCCTGAACTTCATATCACCCGGCTTGGACTGTGGCGTCACACCGGTGTAATCGATTTTAGTGGCATCGATATCATTTTGGTCCTTGAATACGCCGGCGTACTCATAGGCCATAAATGCCGTCCCGCCACCTGCCCGGAAAGGATGACCTGTCGCTTTCTGCCATGCCGGCGCTCCGGGGGATTCGTCAAAGAACAGGATCTTATTTCTGGCATAGCCAGCATTGACGCTGACAGAGTAGCTGAAATCACCGGCATGGTCAGTGTAACCCACCGTGAATTCATACCCTTTATTCTGCGCCTTGCCGATGTTCTGGGGAGGCAGCAGGTTGGCGATGCCGGAAGAGGCAGGCGTGGATCCCTGCTTAGGCCACAAAATATGATTTCTCAGATTATAAAAATAGTCGAACTCGAAATTGATCTTTCCGTTGAGCAGTTGCCCCTCCAGACCTACGTCCGAGTTGTTGGCTATTTCCCAGGTAAAGTTCTGGTTGGGCACCACCGTCTCGTATAAGGTAGTCGCTGCTGCATTATTGATCACGTAGGTACCGAAATTGTAGAGACCAAGGTATTGATACTCCTTTAATTGTCCACCGTAATACACTTGATCATTCCCCATCTGTCCCCAGGAACCACGCAGTTTCAGATAATTGACAAAGGGAACGCTCTTCTTGAAGAACTCTTCTTCAGAGATACGCCACCCGGCCAATACACCAGGGAAGAAGCCAAACCGGTGCTGCGGAGGGAAAAGATAGCTGCCATCATATCTCCAGAGGAACTCCGCCAGGTATTTTTCTTTATAGTTGTAGGCAGCACGGCCAAAATAGCTCAAACGGGCCCGCTCATACGCACTACCGCCTGTCGTCTGGTTCAATGCGCCTCCTACGTTGAGCTGATCCACTGCCGGAGAGATAAAGTTGGTGCGATAGCCATTGAAGTCATCTTCTTTGTCCGTCTCGCGGGTCACGGCGGCCATCAGGTTGATGGTATGATCCCCGATGGTACGGTCATAGTTGACAAACCCGGACAGTAGTATATTCAGATAATTAGTGTAATATTCCTGCAGCTGAGGGCTGGTGAAGGTAGAGCGTACGCTCTTGGCCAGCAGCGGAGTCTTGCCATCCGCCTCGTAGGTGGCATGATCCCAGAAATAGAGGCTCCAGGGCGTCTGCCATGTTTTACGGAACTGGATTTCCTTATCAACCGTGGCTGTCCCCGTAATTTTCAATCCCTGGACCCAGGGTATGCTTATTTCCGCCTTGCCATTGACCTGGTAATAGTCCCGTTTGTCCTTGTCATATCCCGTCTGATTGGTGGTGATGACAATGGGGTTCTGTCCATTCTCGATATCGGGACCGGGCAGACCGTTGGGCCATACTTCCGGATCCGTAGGTCTGCCGCGCATCAGCATCCGGAAAATAGAGCCGGCAGATTGAGTGGGAAAAAACCGGTACTCTTCCCTGGCCGTCATGTTAATCCCGGTGTTGAGCCATTTGTTGACCTTGGCGTCCAGGTTCAGACGCATGTCATATTGTTTATAGCCTGTAGCAGAATTCTTATAATAGCCGTCCTGGTCCTGATAACCAGCAGACGCCAGATATCGAATGTTCTCGGACCCGCCGTTGATCTGCAACGTATGCTGCACCTGGGGTGACCATGTCTTCAGGGTCGTTTTGAACCAGTCTGTATTGGGATGTCCCCAGGGGTCGGAACCATCCTTGTATTTCTGCACATCGGTCGGCAAAAAAGGGGCCTGCAACTGTTGACCCCCCAGGGTCGTATATTTACCTGTGGAATTAAAACCCGCCAGTGCCTGCGACCATTCAGCCGTGGGAACATGGTCATATATATAGGTCTCGTTGTTGATAGACGCATACTCAGTAGCAGAGGCCATCTTCGGGACACGATCCGGCTGTGACCAGCCCTGGTTGATGGTGTAGCTCAATTGAGGTTTGCCTGTTTTACCGTGCTTGGTAGTGACCAGGATGACCCCATTGGCAGCCCTGGCGCCATAAATGGCAGCGCTGGCGTCCTTCAATACGGACATACTTTCGATGTCGGCGGGATTCAAACGCTCCAGACCGCCCGCAATATCGGGTACGCCGTCCACTACAACAAGGGCAGAAGTGTTACCCAGCGTGTTGGTACCCCGGATACGGATGGTGGACCCGTCATATCCCGGCTCGCCGGTGGATTGTACCGCATATACGCCCGGCAGACGGCCTACCAGGGAGTTGGAAAGGTTGACGGTGGGTGACTTTTCCAGCTCGGAACCCTTTACCTGGGCTACGGCGCCGGTGACCGTCACTTTTTTCTGAGTGCCATAACCCACTACTACTACGTCTCTTAAAGAGTTATCCGCGGTCAGCAATTGCATCTCCACGGTGGTTTTGCCCTTGAGGGCCAGTTCTTTGGCTCCGAATCCTATATAGCTGAAGACCAGGATGGCGTTTGGATTGGTCACCTGTAAGGTAAAGCTCCCGTCATCCGCCGTGGTCGTCCCATTGTTGGTTCCCTTTTCCAAAACGGACACCCCTTTCAGCGGCTCTCCTTTGTCACTGGTGACCCTTCCTGTGACCTTCACCGCCTGCAATCCCTGGTTGGATTCCACGGCATTGGCCCGGGTAATGACGATGAGGTTGTCACTGAGTTTGTGATACGTAAGCCCTGTGTTTTCCAGTACTTTGTCCATTACCTCTGCCAGATCGGCATGTTGTACGCGGATGCTGATCCCCTCTTTGGGCAGAATAGCATCTTTATAAACAAAGCGGTAAACACCGCCCTCTTCGATGGCCTTGAATACCCTTTTCAAAGGCATATTGTCCAGTCGGATACTGATGTTCCCCTGTCCGTACCCACTGGCGAAGGCGTTAACAAAAATGAGTAAAATGGCTAGTTTCGTCATCAGCAGGCATTTGATGATTTGACGGCCGGTATCGACCGATACGCCACATCCGGTTTTTTTCATAACTTAGTTTTGATAAAATGATAAGAACCTGCTCCGCCCGGAGCAGGAATTGTCTTTACACTGGCGGGGAATGCTGCAATCATTCTTCGCCTTTTTTTGTTATGACAATAGATTTTAAGTAACTCTTTTCATTATTGGCAGTTTTGGTTAAATAATTCGACAGCCCGTTGCAGGCAGCCGGCAAAAGTTAAAATGTGAATTTCGTACGACGGATGCGAGACATCCTTCGTATATATTAGGGTGTTATGGTCACTTCTTTTTTGCTGATCGAATACCGGAAATTGCCTGTCATGCGCAGCGCTTCCATTACCTGCCGCAGACTTTCGTCCTCGAACACGGCGCTGTATTCCGTATGCTTCAATCTTTCATCCGTGATGGTTACTTTGACGGCATACCATCTTTCAATCTTCCGGGCCACGTCCTCCAGGGTCTCCTGATCAAAGGACAGTTTGTTCTTTACCCACAGTATATCCATCGCCACCGTATCCTTTGGCTGGATATGAGCCTTCCCAAGCGTCATCACCGGCGCATCCTCGTATTTCTGCACCGACGGCATGCCTTTTTTTACCACCATGGCCCTGCCATTCTGCACCACCAGCTTTTCATTGGGCTGAAGAATGATCTTCTTATCGGGACTGCTGCGCAATGTCACTTCGATGGACCCGCGAATCAGCACAGCCTCTGTATTTTTTTCATTCGCGTAACTCCGTATATTCAGGCTGGTACCCAATACCCGCACATCGATGGAATTGGTGTGTATGATAAAAGGATGATCCTTGTCCTTTGCAATGTCGAAATAAGCCTCCCCTGTTATCTGCACTTCCCGGAATGGACCGCGGAAGCTTTCATTGTACGTCATGCGGCTGTCGGCATTCAACCATACCTGGCTCCCGTCCGGCAGCTGTATCTTGGATTTCGAACCCGGCTTGGTGCTGATGGTATTCTCCGCCACCTGCCCGACGCGATCGCTTTTTACACTCTCAGGACGGCGGGAAATAAAGAATATCAACGCCACCGCCGCCGCGATCCCCACCATGGGCCACATCAGCCGGTGGCTACCCTTCTTTTCCGCAGGCAGGAGCGCCGGCGCCTCTTCCACTGCCACAGCCGTCTCGTAATTCAGCGTGGGTGTCGATAAGTGATTGCTCAGCCGCTGAAGATGCCGGTTCAAAGCATCATTCTTCCGGCCCTGGTCTTCCGGCTCCCCCTGCCAAAGACCACTCAACATGTCCATTCGCAAGCCCCATTCAGGACGCTGCTGAAGCAATATTTCCAATTCAGCCAGCTCTTCCGGCGCAGCTTCTCCCGCAAGCCTGAGACTTACCAGCAGCCAAAACCGGTGATCCTGCATAATTTTTTCTTCCTGCATAATGTTGTGCTTATTCTACAGACAGAGGGTTCGGGAGAAATGTACCAAAAAGGATAGAAAAAAGTCTGAGGCCTTCGTCGGAGCTGCTTCGACACGCTCCTCCTCGGTCGGGACCTACGGTCCTGGTCGAACCGCTTCCAGCGGTTCCTGAATGTTAACTATTGTCTCCAGGAGGTTTCTTAAGAGTGTGAGAACCGGCTGACCATGGTAAAACCCGACTGCAGGTAGGCGGGCAGGGTCTCCCCGATCTTTCGGATGGCTATGGCCAGTTGATTACGGACAGTAAGGGGGGAGATATCCAGGATAGCCGCTACCTCCTTGTACCGCAGCCCATCCTCCTTTACCATCTGAAAGATCAGGCGGCATTGGGGTGGCAGCTGCCGGATGACCTTGCGAATCTGCTGTACCAGGTCGGCGGAAATACACATTTCGGCAGGACTGTTGAGCTCGATCATGGTTTCCACATCCAGCTCATCCAGGCTGATGACGGTGTTCTTGTAATGCTTATTGATATAATTGAGAGAGAAATTCTTGGCGATGGTATACAGATAGACCTTCAGGTTCTCTATTTCCGGCAGCCTGTCCTTGATCTGCCAGAGCTTGATAAATACATCGGAAACAATCTCTTCCGCGACCTCGTTCGACTTTACCAGGGAGTAGGTAAATCTGAACAGTCCTCCGGAAAGGAGCTGAAACAACTGATTGTATGCTTTCATGTCCTCGTAGAAAGCGATACGTTCTTGCATCTCACGTATGGCAGCAGAATGGTCCAAATGTAGTAGAAATAATAAACGTCATGCAAACGTTTGCAAGGCCGTTAAAGGAAAGTTAAAGACCTTTATTGAATTGGCAATGGCTTTTAGCAATTATATTTTGTTAACTCCTTCCCATTGCCTGGCGTACAAGCCGGTAAATGTAACGCCAAGGCCCGCCCCGCGTGGTATCTGCACTTTTCCATGATCAAATCCGATGCCCGTGGCAAGATCCTCCGATAACAACAGCGGACCATCCATATCCACATAATCCAGGTAAGGCAGCAGATGGGCGATCGCAGCGCTGCCGACAGAACTTTCATTCATGCTGCCTACCATCACCTTCATTCCATATTGCCGGGCCGCATCGATCATCCGGCGGGCGGGTGTAATCCCGCTGCATTTTGTCAGCTTTATATTAATGCCGTGAAAATGTCCCCTGCATTTTTCAACGTCCCCTTCCCTGACACAGGATTCATCCGCGATGAGCGGTAAAGGACTGCGTTCATAGAGCACCTTCATACCCTCCCAATCGTCTTTAGCCAGCGGCTGCTCTATGAATTCCACGTTCAATTCCTGCAATACAGGTATGATCTTCAATGCTGCGTCCAATGTCCACCCGGCATTGGCATCTACCCGGAATACGGCATCCGTATGAGCGCGCAACGCTCTCATAATGGCTATATCATCCGGCGACCCGAGCTTGATCTTATAGATAGGCCAGGGAAATTCATGCATTTTGGCCACCATCTTATCGACGGTGTCGATCCCAATGGTATAGTCCGTCATCGGCCCCCTGTCAGGGTCCAGCTTCCATATATTATATAATGGCAGCTGCCGCATCTTCCCCGTCAGATCCCAGGCAGCCATATCCAGCGCACATACCAAAAAGGAGTTCCCGGGGAAGAGATGATGGAGATAATCCCAGTATGGCTCGGGGTCCGTAAAGGCAAAACCTTCGATAGATGTCTTTTTGGCTTCCAGGTCGGCGATCATCTTGTCTACAGGTATATGATAGTAGCTGATGGCGGGAGCCTCCCCATACCCTTTTATACCCTTGTGCTCCAGCTCGACGATAAGGGTCGGCTGATGGGTCTTTGTACCGCGTGATATAGTAAATGGATGACGAAAAGCCAGGCTGTAAGAATGATAATTGATCTGCATCTCCCAAAGATATGCTTAAATACTTCCAGGCGTTCCTTCCTGCGGAAGGAGGTGGTTGACACTACACGGACCCTATTTGATGGCCCTTCGGGCAGGCGCGCTGCGCGCGCCGGGGTGCGCGCCTTTGCAGAAATTACGGTCCCTATTGTATTTTTCCTATTTTTTTTGCAGATTTGAGAAGATTTTTCCCGAATAGGGAACGTTTTATGGTTTGGCATGGGTACAAAAGATTAATTTTCAATACTTTAGTTTTTGGTACACATTTTACCTACTATAGACCGTAACACACGAAAACGTACCCAAATGAAAACTTTTAACACCGCAACGCTTACCAGATCTTTCCTCGCCACCCTGATCGCGCTGGCTGTCCTTACCAGCGTATCCGCCCAGGAACAGGCCAGGATCAACAACCTGCCAGCCCTGCTGATGAGCTTCAGCGCCGCCAATAATAACAATGCCGGCGAGCTGGACTGGACCATGGAAAATCAGACAAGCTGCAAATGGTTCGTCATTGAAAGGTCTGCCAGTGCCAGTGGCTTTGACTCCATCGGTGTTGTCCTCGGTACCAACAATACGCACTCTACCGAGTATTCTTTTACAGATAACCATATGCTCTGCGGTAACAATTACTATCGCCTGCGCCAGGTAGATGTGGACGGCGTTTCCAAGTATTCCAAGATCGTTTCTGTCTACAATAGCAACACCGTTGTTGCCGACAAAAAGATACAGCTGTATCCCAATCCTGCTATCGCTACGCTGAACTACACGCTGAACAGCCCTGCCGCATCGCATGCCACCGTAATGGTATATACAATGACAGGTGTGCTGGTCATTGCACAGCAACAGCAGCTGGCCTCTGGTGTTAACCAGCAGACCCTTGCCATCTCTAACCTGAAAAGTGGAAATTATTTTCTGAAGGTCGTTAGCCAGAACGGTGCTCAGTATGATCAGTCCTTCGTAAAGTTATAAGCTATAATAAGCGTTTTCGTCCCCCCTGACCGAGCACAGCGAGGTCGCCCGTAACCGAGCCAAGCGAAGGTTACGACCGAGAAGGAGCGAGTGCCCGGAGCTCCGCAGAAGGTCTCCGTAATAAGAGTCTGTGCAATGGCCGGGCCATCAGGCCCGGTTCCCTTTTAAGGTATAGACGCCTTATTATCTCCCCGCATTCTCTACATAAGTTCTCACCTCCTCGTTAAACTCTTTCTCCCTGATCAGCTCCTCCATCGTCAGATGCACCCTGTATCTCCAATAATGACGGGGATTGGCCGGCACATTGATGCGTTCGTCGTGCGGATTTTCCCGGCGGAACTGTTCGCTCATACCCAGGATATCCTGCAGCTGGAAAATGCTCCACTGGGCAGGAGAATGCAGATGCTGCAGCACAATGGCCCTGTTGACCCAGGCCTCACAGAAATAGGGCGCTTCCCCCCACTGCCCCAGCTCCTGGTTAAAGAATCGCTGGATCATCCCCCTATCTTCTTCCCACCAGCCCCTGATCGTGCTCATATCGTGGGTGGAAGGCGTCACCACGGACAAATAAGGCGCTTCGGATGGATGGAAGAACTCCCGTGCAGGGTTCTTGGGCATGCGCTGTATCTCCAGGCTAAGTATTCCCAGCTGACGCATTACATTCGGCACACAACGGGGCACCATGCCAAGGTCCTCTCCAAAGACCAGCATGTTCGTAGCCCGCTTGAGCGCAGGCAGCTTGTGCATAGCCTCTTTCTCCCAAAAATTATCTTGTCTGTTGAAGAAATAGTTGACATAAAGGTCTCTTAGCTGCTGCTGTGTATGCCATTCGAGATATCGGAAGGAAGACGTATGCTCCATGGATATACGAAAATGGAACTGCTGCCCCTCGCTACCCTCCACATCCAAAAGGATCACATTCGAGATAAGATCATACAGCCCCTCCCTGATACTTTCGGACTCATCCGACCTCTCTTTCTGGTTGAAATAACACTCTACTTTCCGCTGTGTATCAAACTCTTCTCTCATCGCATAAAACCCGTTCCCGCCCGCCACCAGAAAATGGGTCTTTACATATTCCGAATCATTTCCGAATATCTCCCACAACACAGCATCATTGATAAAGGGCCGGGTAAGCCGCTCGTGGTCAAACCAGATATTGCGTTCGCTGAACTCCACCCGATAGACAGGTATGGCCGGTACAAAATGTCCCAGTATCCCCTGCACGGTATGCATGGGAATACTCCATATTCTGAAAAAACCCAGGATATGGTCGATACGGAATCCATCGAAATAATTGCTCATCTGCTCAAAACGACGCTTCCACCAGGCAAACCCGTCCTTTTCCATCTCCACCCAATTGTAAGTGGGGAAGCCCCAGTTCTGCCCTTTCACGGCGAAATTGTCCGGCGGGGCGCCTGCCTGCTGATCCATATGATACAGACGCGGCTCCATCCAGGCGTCACAGCTGTAACGATAGATGCCAATGGGAATATCGCCTTTCATGATCAGCCCGTTGTCATGCGCATAATCCGCCGCCTCCCGCAGCTGCAGGTGCAGATGATACTGGATAAAATATTGGAGGGCTATGGCGCTATAATGCCGGCCGCCTTTCGACACATACTGTTCTATCGCTGTCTTGTCATAGCGGCTGTGCATTTTCCACTTTGAAAAATCCGGGGTGCCATTCTTATCCCGTAAATAGCAGAAGGCGGCATAAGGCACCAGCCAGTGCTTGTTCTTCTCAAAGAAAGCGATAAAATCAGGGTCCTTCTCAAATTCTACTTTTTGTATCTCGTACAGCTCTTTGACAGTCAGTAGTTTAATTTTCATCACGGCCTCGTAGTCTACCTGGGGTAGCACATTCAGCTCCTTCTGCTTTTTCTTCAAAGGCTTGATCAGATCTGCATATTTACGACCCGCGCATTTCTCCAGGTTCAGATACAAGGGGTGTAGGGCAAAGGCCGAGATCGCCGCATAAGGATAGGAATCCTGCCAGTCATGGTTGGCCGAGGTATCGTTGACAGGCAGTATCTGCACCAGCTTCAACCCGCACCGTACGGCCCAGTCGATCAGTAGTTTCAGGTCAGTGAACTCTCCAACCCCCATCGACTTTTTCGTTCGCAGGCTGAAGACAGGTATCGCCACGCCAGCCCCTCGCCAGGTATTGTTGGGCAGGTATACAAACCCGTCGTGCACGACATTTAATTTATGTTGATGGGCATCCCCATATAGATGCCTGTTTTCCCCATTCTCAAAATAAAGGAATCGCTTCTCCTTCGCATCGTAAACCCCATATTTATATTGAATGGGCAGATCTTCCTTCGGAATATTTACCCGGCAGGTCCACCAGTTGTTTTCCTGTGTCATGAGCACAGGCTCCTCGGCGTCCCAATCCTTTAAGGCCGTCCCTGTACCCAGCAGACACAACGTCTCGTTCTGCCGCAGCAAAGGAGCTTTCACCCGGAAAATATGTGTGACAGGACCCTTTGTCCGGGTCTTTTTAGGCTTCCCTTTTTTGTGCAATAACACCTCCCGGAAAGGCGCCGTATAAAATACATTCTCATACTCCCCGGTCCAGTTCCAGGTGTCTACCACCTGCAATTCCTCCACATCGGACGCCGGCCCTTCCAATATCCGGTCATTCCCCCACTCCTCCGATCTTTTCCCATCTTCCGTCTGAAGTATATAGCTATAGCGAACGGGCTCCTCCGGCCATTGTTCCAGCTCTACCTGTGCGTGCCAGAATTCACCGTTCAAATATTGCATGGGCAGCGCTTTAGAAGGGTCATCGCCTCCTAATGCCGCTATATTTCCAGATATATACAATGATTGACCGGGACGGGTGTAAAAGCGCAGATAAAATTCAATTTTTAAGACAGCCATGTCACATCAATTTTTTCCCACCTAATGTGTATTTTTTACATTATGCGACGAATTTATACTAAATTTCTGAAATGTGTTATCAGGGAACACTTTTTTCCGGCAAGACGTAGAATTGTCGGCCCTCTGGTCCGTCCGCGCGTAAAGGTAGTCCTGACGGGGGATATTCCTGCGATAATCTTTTCTTTTTGAGTCATTTCTCGTAATATTGTGAAAATTTTCAAAAAGCGGACCACCTGTCTGCTCTCTCAAAAATCCTAAGAATGGAAAAGCAAAAGAAAAATACAGTTCTTTATTGGGTACTCTTCCTCATTTCTGCCGGAGCATTTGCCTGGGCCATCGAAGCTAAATTCGAATACCTGACGCTCATTTTGCCTTTTGTCTGCACATTTTTCGTTAAAGCCCTGGATATCATGTAATGCCAGCCCCAGGTGCGTACTATGAAGAACAGATAGCTTCATACACGGCTCGACTCGGGATGGTGCGGAAGCGGCTTTTTCTCCTGGCAATGCTTCGCCTGATCTGTTTTGTCGGATTTTGCGTATCGGCCTATTACAGCATTCCATCTTTTCTTTTTCTCCCGACGGCGTTGTCAGTCATTCTGCTGACCGGGTTCATCGTATTGATAAAGCTCTATTTCCGCCTGGGCGATCAGAAAGCGTTGCTGGAAAAGCTGCTGTTCGTGAATACCAACGAACAGGCGGTGCTGAACGACCAGCCCAACAGCTTCCCCGACGGCAAGGATCAGCTGGACTCCGACTCATACCTGGACGATCTGGATATATTTGGCCCAAAGAGCCTCTTTCATCTGATCAATCGTACGACCACCTCTCATGGGAAGGCGCGGCTTTCCGCCCTGCTGCGCAAGCCCATCCTCTCCATCCCCGATATTATAAGACAGCAGCAGGCCATCCAGGTTATGACCGGGCAGCCCGGCAAACGCCAGCTGCTGACGGCCAAAGGATTGCTGGTTGAAGAGAAAGAAGGTAATCTTTATAGCCTCCTCGACTGGCTTGCTACTCCCTCCCGCATCCATGGCCGGAAAGGAATGACAGTTCTTCGCTGGCTGCTCATAGCTTACAATCTTTTTTGCATCGGCCTGTACCTGGCGACGGATATGTATCTCCCGCTGCTGCTGGGTGTGATCCTGTCATGGGTTGTCACCGGATCTTATAAGACCTATATCTTCCACCAGCATCTTCTCATCAGCAAAAAACAGGCGATCCTGGATCAATATTCCTCTATACTGGCTGTATTCAATACGATGGATACCGAGGGTTCCCCCCTTCTGCGGGAGGAACAGGCCCGGACGGGCAGAGCGTATCACGCCATTCGCCGTCTGTCCCAGCTGTCCGCCTTTTTCGATCAGCGGCTCAATATGCTGGTAAATATTCTTCTGAACAGCTTCCTCCTTTACGACCTGCAGTGCATGGCCGCTCTGGAAAAATGGAAGGAGGCTTATAAAACAGAATTCCCCGAATGGATCGAGGCTGTAGGCAACATCGAATGCCTCAGCTCACTGGCGACACTGGCCTTTTCCCATCCTTCCTTCACCTATCCTGTTCCGCTGGAGGGTGAACAGCTGCGGGTCTCTGCTACCGGGATGGCACATCCGCTGATACCGGCCCGGGAAAGTGTAACCAATGATTGCACCATCGGAAAAGACCAGCGGCTTATCCTGGTCACAGGGTCCAATATGTCAGGAAAGACCACATTCCTGCGGACGACGGGAGTCAACCTGCTGCTGGCGCAGTGTGGAGCGCCCGTTTGCGCCGCATCCTTTTCCTTCACGCCGATGCAGCTCCTTACATCCCTGCGGGTCAGCGACTCCCTGCAGGAGCATACCTCCTATTTTATGGCGGAGCTGAAAAAGCTGCAACGCATCATTCATCGTATACAGGAAAACATCCCTTCCCTGGTGCTCATCGATGAGATACTGAGAGGCACCAATTCGGATGATAAGACATACGGGTCCGAACAGTTCATTCGCAAGCTGCTGCAATATCCCTGCCTTTCCTTTTTTGCGACCCATGACCTTTCCCTGGGCAGCCTGGAACAGGAGCTCCCCGGCCTTGTAAGCAATTACTGTTTTGAAAGCACCATCGATGGCAACGAGCTCCATTTCGACTACCGCCTCCGGCAGGGCATCGCCCGCAATCGGAATGCTTCCTTCCTCATGAAGAAGATGGATATAATATAAAAAAACCCCGCGTCAGCGCGGGGTTTTGAGCCTGAACTATAGTTCTTTACTGCCCGTAAAACAGGCATTAATAGCTTATTCCTGTAACGATGGTGCCCTTTTGACGAGGCTTGCCGGCATAACGGCCATGCTTACGGATATTCCACATATCTACCAGCCCGAAAGAAGATCTGTTCTCTTCCGATGCCGCAACATCTCTTGTTTCTTTTACTTCGGTCACCAGTTGTTTAAGGATAGCAGGTTCCATTTGTGTGCGCTTCCGGGCTTTTTCAAAGTTTAGCCCTTCAGCGTCACATGTCTCATGATTGTCCTTCGGACGATGGACCACAGGTCCATCAAGGACACGAGAGTCCATTACATCACTTTTCATAACGTATACTATTTAATTATTCACAATTGTTGATCCGGGCAAGGAGGGAAGTAGTACACTGAAGAATCGTATCTAAGAAAGTGTCAAATCAAACCCTGAGATGGCAAGTATATTAGACCGTTGCCCGGTTTTGCCATGCAAATGTACGAACTTTCACGTTCACATGCAAGCGATGCATGCAAAGATTTTGTTAATACGGCTTTAAATACATGGTATACAGTTAATTACAAAAGGCCCAGTTTTGCGCGTACTTTCTCCTTATATGTATCCCCTATCGGCAGGTATTCTTTTCCTATCACCACTCTTCCTCTCTCCAGAAAATCTATTTTGCTGCAATGGATGATATAGCTCTTATGGATGCGTATGAACTGATCTTCGGGCAGCAGCTCTTCCATATGCTTCATGCTTTCCAGGGAAAGGATCTTGCCCTTGCCTGTATGAATAGCCACATAGTCCCTCAACGCCTCGATATAATAAATGGATGCCAGGTCCACGCGCTGGATCCGGTATTCGGTCCGTATGAAGAGGTGATCGGGACGATCCGCAATACGTGCGGGAGACGCTGCAGATATATTGTCCTGTGCTTGTCTTAACCTGTTCTTTACTTTTTCTACTGCGATCATGAACCTGTCCAGCGTGATAGGCTTTAAGAGATAATCAACGACATCGTGCTCATATCCTTCCAGCGCGTACTGGGTATATGCCGTTGTCAGAATTACCTTGCACCGTTGCCGGATGATCTTCATGAATTGAATGCCCGTCAGCTCGGGCATTTGTATATCCAGGAACAGAAGGTCGCCTCTGTCTTCTTGTACCGCCTGCAATGCATCCAGCACATGCGTGGTACGAAGGCTTACTTCCAATCCGGGCGTTTTCTCTACATAGTCCGCCAGCAGCGCTACCGCCAGCGGCTCGTCGTCCACAATAATACATCGTATGGGTGCGCTATCAGTCATGGATCAATTCCAGGTTGATGGAGAAATTTACAGGACCGTCCTCTACTGAAAATACATGTTTGCCGGGATATAGGAGCGACAGCCTTCTTTTTACATTCTCCATTCCAATACCACCGCCGGGATCCTTCCGATGTGTTCCCTTACGATTGGTACAATGAAAATACGTCTTTTGCGCACTGTTGTGCAGATAAATAGCAAGCCCCCCCTTATCCAGGTCGCCATGTTTAAAGGCATTCTCTACAAAAGGTATCAGCAGCAAGGGAGGGATCAGGGTCCCCTGCATATCTCCTTCCGTCCGCATGCTCACCTCTATCGGATGCTCGAAACGCAGCTGCTGCAGCCCAATATATTTTTCGATATAGTCCATCTCCGTCCGCAACGGCACTTTTTCTGCCGCATCGTACAGCATATAGCGCAGAAGGTCGGAAAGCCCGGCAATAGCCGTCAATGCCTGTTCCGATCCATGATATACCAGCGAGTAGATATTGTTCAGGCTGTTGAAGAGGAAATGAGGATTGATCTGGCTTCGCAGAAAGGACAGTTCGGACTGCCTGTTCTGTATCTCCAGGTCCTTTTGCTGCAGCTCCTTGTAACGCGACCACCGGATAAAATAAAAGACGATCCCAAATACCACCGACATAAGGGCGGTAAAGAGGTGATCTAAAAAGAATGTCCGTAGCCGCACGCCCCTCCCTATCTCCATCCGCTCCAACCAGTACCACAACAAAAAAACGAGAGGCAATCCGGCTACGATCAAAGGGATCAGGAATAAAAGTTTTTTTTCAGGATACCATCGCCACAATGCGAGGTAGGGAATAAAAGCAAAGAGGGAATTCACTCCTATATCCCCTATCCGTAACAGCCAGGTCTTTGCCTGTCCCGGAAGCAGGTCAAACTGCGGATAGCCATGCACGAGGTTTGGCATATCATAGGCAATATGGATCAGGTAATAAAAGGCCACAAAGCTTCCCAATAATAACAGCTGCCTTTTTTCCATGCTCAAACCTAAATTAAAATGTTCGTTTTCGCAAGCAATGGATGAATGGCCCAGTCCAACTGTCGACCAACGGGCTTTTTCTCTCTGCAAACAGGCTTGCCGTACTGGTGGCTCCTGTCGCCGGGTTGGCAGAGGGAGTTTCAGGATTGGCAGATCGCAGTTCAGGCCCTGCTGTTACGGCTTTTATTTTGACAAAAAAGGTTTGTCATGATCCGATTCATCACCCTGCTGATAGTCGCCGTTCTGGGCATAGTATATTGGTGTTACCCTCCTTCATACGGCTATTTCCGCCCCCCGCTGGACAGGCCCCTGCAGCTGGCGGCCAATTTTGGCGAGCTGCGGGAAGGTCATTTTCATATGGGGCTGGATATACGCACAGGCGGAAGGGAGGGGTTGCCGGTATATGCTGCAGCCGATGGCTATGTCAGCCACCTGTCCAT
>Ga0207667_10004184_pt1 | contig 17725 bp, 15 predicted proteins | sample KBSCornC52_FD_184301 | JGI IMG/M metagenome (GOLD analysis project Ga0207667, IMG submission 184301) | Corn rhizosphere microbial communities from Kellogg Biological Station, Michigan, USA - KBS Corn C5-2 (SPAdes) (version 2) | ecosystem: Host-associated > Plants > Roots > Rhizosphere > Soil ...
TCCAGAGCACGGAATTTGCGGAGCTTCTGGTCCAATCGGGGCTGATCACGCAGCATGACCTGGCTCTGGCGCGCGCCGCGAAGGCGCGGACCGGATCGCACATCGACGAGATCCTCGTCAATCAGGGCATCGTCGCGCCGACCGCGCTGCGCTCGGTCATGGCGAAGGCCTGGGGCCTTCCCGTGCTCGACCCGCATGTGGTCCCGCACGACAGCGCGTTCATGCATCGCTGGTCGGGCCAGATGATGGTGAACGAGAACTGGATGCCGCTGCGCCGCGAGCACGACGGAACGATCCTGGTCGCCACGGCGCGCATCCCCGACGCCGAGCGCCGCGAGCACATCGAGCGCGCCCTCGGAGCCCCGGCCCGCTTCGGTGTCGCCACCTCCTGGGACATCCGCAATACCGTGCTGCACGTGTTCCACGCCGAGATCGCCGACGAGGCGGCCAACGAGTTGTTCCGTCAGAACCCCGAGCTGTCGGCGCGCATCGTGTTCTCGCGCGGGCAGAAGGTCGGATTCGCCGTTCTCGTCGTTGTTGCGGTGGTCGCGCTCTTCTTCTGGCCCGCGATCGTGGTGATCTCGGCGATCGCGCTGATCAGCGCGGTGTTCTTCGCCGGAACCCTCTTCAAGTTCCTGATCGCGATGCGCGGCGCCAAGTTCGACGTGGTCGAACGCGTCACCGACGCTCAGGTCGCCGCGCTGCACGACAGCGAACTCCCGGTGTACACGGTGCTGGTACCGGTGTTCCGCGAGGCGAACATCGTGGGGCAGCTGGTGGGCAACCTGGGCAAGATCGACTGGCCGGCCGAGAAGCTCGAGGTGTTGATCCTGATCGAGCAGGAAGACACTTTGACCCGCGACGCCTTGGCCAAGGCTTCGCCGCCGCCGAACTTCCACGTGGTGACGATCCCCAAGGGCCAACCGCAGACCAAGCCGCGCGCCTGCAACGTCGGGCTGTTCTTCGCCACCGGCGAGTTCCTGGTGATCTACGACGCCGAAGACACGCCGGATCCCGACCAGCTCAAGAAGGCCTACCTGGCGTTCCGGCGCGGCGGCGACAAGACCGTGTGCATCCAGGCCTCGCTGAACTACTTCAACGCCGACGAGAACGTGCTCACCCGCATGTTCACCCTGGAATACAGCTACTGGTTCGACTACATGCTGGCCGGGCTCGACGCGGCCGACCTGCCGATCCCGCTGGGCGGGACCTCGAACCACTTCCGCACCTCGGCGCTCAACGAGCTGGGGGGCTGGGACCCGTACAACGTCACCGAGGATGCCGACCTCGGCATCCGCGCCAGTGCGCTCGGCTACCGGGTAGGCGTCGTGAACTCCACGACCATGGAAGAGGCGAACACCTCGATCCCGAACTTCATCCGTCAGCGCAGCCGCTGGATCAAGGGCTACATGCAGACCTCGCTGGTCCACGCGCGGCGGCCGCGGCAGCTGATCCGCGAGATCGGCCTGCGCCGATTCCTGAGCTTCGCGCTGCTGATCGGCGGCACGCCCCTGACCTTCCTCGGCGTGCTCCCGCTCTATGCGGTGACGGTCTTCACGATCTTCATCCCGACCCAGGTGCTCAGTCAGTTCTTCCCGGTCTGGCTGCTTTGGATCTGCCTGATCAACTTCATCATCGGCAACTCGGTGATGGTCTATCTGTCGATGATGGGGCCGTACAAGCGCGGGACCTTCAACCTGATCCTGTGGGCGCTGCTGAACCCGATCTACTGGATCCTGCACTCGATCGCCTCGTACAAGGGTCTCTGGCAACTGCTCACCAAGCCGCACTACTGGGAGAAGACCGAGCACGGCCTGACCGCGCAGAACTCGAGTCACGAGGCGGTGAGCGCACCATGAGCGTCGACACCGACCTCATCCCGTATTCGGCGAGCGTGCGCGATCGGGCGCATCGCCGGCCGGAACGGACCCGCCTGGATGCCTTCCCGCGCGATCCGGTGTTCCGCTGGATCCTGCGGCTGGTCTTCGCAGTGCCCTACCTGATCGTCGCGTGGGCGGGATCGCAGAGCGCGGTCACCGCGCGCCTGTACACGCCGAATCACCAGCTGCTGGTGCACATCGCCCACATCGACTGGAACCGGGCCGACGTCACCTGGATTGGCGACATCTTCCCACCGCTGTCGACGCTGCTCGCCGCTGTGATCCCGGGCGGCGAAACCGGACTCGCCATCGCCGGCGCGCTCGTGGCCGGGGTGTTCCTGCAGAAGATCCTCGAGATCATGGTGCAGCGCAACTTCCGCCCGGGCATGACGACGATCATGATGCTGGCTCTGGCGGCGAATCCGCTCTTCGCCTACACCGTGACCGAGAACTTCGCGGCGTTCCTGGGCCTGGCATTCTTCGGACTCGGGATCGCCGACATCGTGCGGTTCGTCGCCTGGGGCAATACCCAGTCGGGCTTCCGTGCCGGGCTGTTCCTGATGCTGGCGACGCTGTCGGATCTGAGCGGCATCCTCTACGTGCTCACCGCGGCGGCCGCAGCGCCCTTCCTGCGACTCGGTCGTCGGCATCAGCAGGGTGCGCGCGGAGCGAACGTGCTGGTGATCGTGTTTCCCACCCTGGCCGCCATCGGGTCGATCGCGATCCTGAATCTGATCTTCCTGCACCGGCCCCTGGGCAGCACCGGCCGCGCCCTGATTGCCGGCACGGCAGATCGGTTCGCGACGATCCCGCACCTCTTCGACCACCCGAGCGGCTGGCTGCTGATCGCGCCCGTGCTGAGTGCCTGGGTGGTCGCCCTGATCGTGCGCCGGCCCGGGTCGATCCTGGTCTCGACGCTGGTGTTCTTCGCGATTCTGGGGGCCTTCGTCATCGGGCTTATCCCCGCGGGCTCGGCCGGCAACACCTTCATCCTGATGACGCTGATGGCGATCGCGCTGGTTCCGACTCGCAGAGAACTGATCACCGTGGTGATGATGGACATCGTTGCGGTTCTGCAGATCGCGATCGCCTGGGCGACGGCCTTCAATCGCGACATCGTGCTGCAGTGGATGGACACCCTGCTGCACGCCTTCAACGCCTTCGGGCACTGACGGCGGCGTCCCGAGCGCGCCGGTACAGTTGACGGGTGAGCGCGCAGACCGGTTTCGACCTGTTCCCCGACCGCGCCGTGATCGCGATCCGCGTGAACGGCGAGCTCAAGGACAAGGCGACCACGGTCACGCCGACCGACACCGTCGAGGCGGTGACGATCGACTCGGAGGATGGGCTCAACATCCTGCGTCACTCGACCGCGCACGTGATGGCGCAGGCGGTTCAGCGCATCAACCCGGAGGCGAAGCTCGGCATCGGGCCGCCGATCACCGACGGCTTCTACTACGACTTCGATGTCGCCACCCCCTTCGCTCCGGATGACCTGAAGGCCATCGAGAAAGAGATGGACCGCATCATCCGCTCGGGTCAGCGGTTCCAGCGCCGGGTCGTCTCAGAGGACGAGGCGCGCGCCGAACTCGCCGGCGAGCCGTACAAGCTCGAGCTGATCGGGCTCAAGGGCCACGTCGGGCACGGCGAGGGCACCGGCGACGACGGCGAGTCGGTTGAGGTGGGTGGCGCCGAGTTGACGATCTACGACAACGTGGATCGCGACGGCGTCACCGTCTGGCGCGACCTGTGCCGCGGTCCGCACGTGCCCAACACCGGCGCGCTCGGGGTCTTCCAGCTCATGCGGATCGCCGCGGCATACTGGCGCGGATCGGAGAAGAACCCGCAGCTGCAGCGCATCTACGGAACCGCCTGGCCCAGCAAGGACGAGCTGCGCGCGTACACCCTGCGGATCGAGGAGGCGGCGAAGCGCGACCACCGCAAGCTCGGCAAGGAGCTCGACCTGTTCTCGTTCCCGGACGAGATCGGATCCGGCCTATCGGTCTGGCATCCGCGCGGCGGGATCATCCGCATGGAGATGGAGCAGCACGCGCGCAAGCGCCACATCGACGCCGGCTACAGCTACGTCTACACGCCGCACATCTCCAAGCGCGACCTGTTCATCAAGTCGAACCACCTGGTCACCTACAAGGAGGGCATGTTCCCTCCGTTGCGGGTCGATGAGGAGATCGACGAGGCCGGCGCGGTCGTCAAGCAGGGCACCGACTACTACCTCAAGCCGATGAACTGCCCGATGCACATCCTGATCTACGCGGAGCGCGCCCGCAGCTACCGCGATCTGCCGATGCGGCTCGCCGAGAACGGCACCGTGTACCGCTACGAGCTCTCGGGCGCCCTGCACGGACTGACCCGCGTGCGCGGATTCACCCAGGACGACGCCCACCTGTTCGTCACCCCCGACCAGCTCGAAGAGGAGACCACCAAGGTTCTCGACTTCGTGCTGTCGTTGCTGCGCGACTTCGGCCTCGACGACTTCGAGCTCGAACTGTCGCTGCGCGACGACCACAAAGACAAGTGGATCGGCTCCGACGAGTTCTGGGAGTACTCGACGAATGCCCTGCGCACGGTTGCCAAGGCAAGCGGCTTGAAGCTGACCGAGGTGCCCGGCGAGGCGGCGTTCTACGGCCCCAAGATCGACCTCAAGACCCGGGATGCGCTGGGTCGGGTCTGGCAGCTCTCGACCGTCCAGGTCGATGTCAACCTCCCGGAGCGCTTCGAGCTGGAGTTCACCGATCGCGACGGGTCGCGCAAGCGCCCGATCATGATCCACCGCGCCCTGATGGGTTCGATCGAGCGTTTCTTCGCGATCCTGCTCGAGCACTATGCCGGGGCGTTCCCGGTCTGGCTGTCTCCGGTTCAGGTGGTCGGCATCCCGGTTGCCGAGGAGTACGCCGACTACCTCGATGTGGTCATCGGCCGACTGCGCGCCGCGGGGGTGCGCGCCGAGCTCGATACCAGCGACGAGCGGATGCAGAAGAAGATCCGCACGCACACCCAGCAGAAGGTGCCCTTCATGTTGATCGCGGGGGAGCAGGATCGCGCGGCCGGCACCGTGAGCTTCCGCTTCCGCGACGGGACGCAAGAGAACGGGCTCGCGATCGAGGAGGCCGTCCGGCGGGTCACCGACGCGATCGCGACCAAGGCCCAGGTCTGATGCAGGTCCCCCCGGACTACGACGGCACCCGGTACCCCGCGGATGAGGTCGAGTCGAGCCGCGGTTTCGCCGCGGTGCCGGACGGATTCGCCCGCCTGTGGACCCCGCACCGGATCGCCTACATCGAGAAGGGCGCGCCCGGCGCGGGCGATGCGTGCGTGTTCTGCACTGCTCCGACCCTGAGCGACGAGCAGGCGCTGATCGTGCATCGTGGCGAGCTGGCCTATGTGATCCTCAACCTGTTCCCGTACAACAGCGGTCACCTGCTGGTCGTGCCCTACCGCCATGTTGCGACGTATGACGAGGCGACGGCCGAGGAGGCCGCCGAGATCGCTAGCCTCACTCAGACGGCCATGCGCGTGCTGACCGCGACCTCTCACTGCGATGGGTTCAACATCGGAATGAACCAGGGCGCGATCGCCGGCGCCGGCATCGCCGCACACCTGCACCAGCACCTGGTGCCACGGTGGGCGACCGACGCGAACTTCTTCCCGATCGTCGCCCAGACCAAGGCGCTGCCGCGTCTGCTGGGCGAGGTGCGCGACGAGGTCGCGGCGGCCTGGCCCTCCTGAGCGACGCACTGCCTGGGCCACGCATCCCGAACTGGCCCCAGCCCCACCCGAACACCGGAAAGTAGAATCAACCCATGGCTAAGAGCAGTGACACCGGAGACCTGGGCACGAGCCGCGTCAAGCGCGGGCTCGCCGAGATGCTCAAGGGCGGCGTCATCATGGATGTCGTCACCGCCGAGCAGGCGCGCATCGCCGAAGACGCCGGCGCCGTCGCCGTCATGGCGCTGGAGCGCGTTCCGGCCGACATCCGCGCCCAGGGCGGCGTCGCGCGAATGAGCGACCCCGACCTGATCGACTCGATCATCGCCGAGGTGAACATCCCGGTCATGGCCAAGGCCCGCATCGGCCACTTCGTCGAGGCGCAGGTGCTGCAGTCGCTCGGCGTCGACTACATCGACGAGTCGGAGGTGCTGTCACCCGCCGACTACGTCAACCACATCGACAAGTGGCCGTTCACCGTGCCGTTCGTCTGCGGGGCGACGAACCTGGGCGAGGCGCTTCGCCGCATCACCGAGGGCGCGGCGATGATCCGCTCGAAGGGCGAGGCCGGCACCGGTGACGTCTCGGAGGCCACCAAGCACATCCGCACCATCACGGGCGAGATCAACGCCCTGAAGGCGAAGACCAAAGACGAGCTGTACGTCGCCGCCAAAGAACTGCAGGCACCCTACGAACTGGTGGCCGAGGTCGCGGCGACCGGCAAACTGCCCGTCGTGCTGTTCACCGCGGGCGGGGTCGCGACGCCGGCCGATGCGGCGCTGATGATGCAGCTTGGCGCCGACGGAGTCTTCGTCGGCTCGGGCATCTTCAAGGCCGGCAATCCCGAGGCGCGCGCCGCGGCGATCGTGAAGGCGACCACCTTCTTCGACGACCCGGATGTCGTGGCTGCGGCATCCCGCGGCCTCGGTGAGGCGATGGTCGGCATCAATGTCGCCGACATCCCGGCACCGCACCGCCTCGCCGAACGTGGCTGGTAGCGCCCGGCCCCAGGTCGGAGTCCTCGCGCTGCAGGGCGACTTCCGCGAGCATCTGATGGTGCTGCGCGAGCTCGGCGCGGATGCCGTGCCGGTGCGCCGCGAAAGCGAGCTCGATGGCGTGACCGGGCTGGTCATCCCGGGCGGAGAGTCGAGCGTGATGGACAAGCTCTCGCGGACCTTCGGCCTGGCGGAACCCCTGAAGGCCCGAATCGCCGAGGGGATGCCGGTGTACGGCACCTGCGCGGGCTTGATCATGCTCGCCGACACGGTGCTCGACGCGATCACCGGTCAGCAGAGCTTTGGCGGTCTGGACATCGCTGTGCGCCGCAACGCCTTCGGCAACCAGTTGGACTCGTTCGAGACCGATCTCGACATCCCCGAGTTGGGCGAACGGCCGATGCACGCGGTCTTCATCCGTGCGCCGGTGGTCGAGACCGTCGGGCCGCGCGCTCACGCGCTGGCGACGCTCGATGACGGCCGCGTGGTCGCGGTCGAGCAGGGCAACCTGCTCGGCACCTCGTTCCACCCGGAGATGACCGACGATTACCGCTTTCACCAGCGGTTCCTCGACACGGTGCGCGCGGCCGCCTAGCTGGCACGGCGCTCGGGTATCTGGCGAGCGCTCGCGTGGAGCGGTTCGTTGTCGACGTTCCCATTCCGTTGCCCGTTCTGTCGCCGGTTGCGCCGGCGGGTCGTTCGACGCCGGGAAGAGCGCCGGAACGGCCGACAGAACGGGAACGTCCTGAGGGTCGGTGCCTGGTCCGGTCGAGGCGGGTAGGCCAGGCTGGGCGCATGAAGCTCTATTCGGATTTCGCCGGCCGCCGCACCGCCCAGATCTTCGCCGACCTCGTCGGTCTGGCTCTCATCGCTCTCGTGATCTGGGGTGCGGTGCTGATCCACGCCGCGATCGCGGTGCTCGATGAGGTGGGAAAGAGCATGAAGGGAGCGGGAGACGGCTTTCAGAAGACGATGTCGGATGCCGGCGACACGCTGGGCGGCATCCCGCTGATCGGCGGCGGCATTCGGGCGCCGTTCGATGCGGCGAGCGGCGCCGGCGGTCTGCTCGCCCAGGCCGGACAGGCGCAGCAGAACCTCGTCGACACCGCGGCCTTGGTGATCGCCATCGCGTCTGCGGTGGTGCCGATCCTGGTGATCCTGTTCTTCTGGCTGCGCCCGCGCCTTCGATTCGCTCGCCGGGCGACCCGGGCCTACCGCATTTCGCAGCTCGCGGACGGGGTGCAGCTGCTCGCGCTGCGCGCGCTGGTCGACGGAGATGCACGCGAGCTCCACCAGGTCGCCGAGCGACCGGTCGAGGCGTGGCGACACGGGGAAGTCGGCGTCGTGCGGGCGCTGGCCGCGCTCGAACTGCGCGAAGCGGGCGTGCGGCTCTAGAGCAACTCGGTGCGCACCGTGACGCTGACCGGGGATGCCGTGGCGACGGCGCGGTATGCCGAAGACGAACGGATCTGACGCCCGAAGTCGTACACGGACGCGGGGGAGAAGCACCACGCGTGTCCCCGACCCAGTGCCCGCCGCGCCGGAGTCCAGCGGTAGGCGAGGGTGAGGCAGAGCTGGGTGATCGCATCCTCGTCCTCGCGGACGAGCTGACGGGTCAGGTCGATGGTGAAGCGCTCGGCGTCGGCATCCGGTCCCCACTGCCAGAGCAGGCCGTCGCCCTCGTCGGTGGTGCGCGCGTGCTGGGCGCGCCGGTCGCGGTAGAAGTCGAGCGCGAGAGCAACCGCATCCGGCGCGCGGAGGCTGTCGAGCGACACGGAACCCTCGGCCGCAAAGCGACGGAGGGCGTTCTCGGCGAACGAGATCCGGAACCAGCGTGCGACCACCAGCCGAGCCTAGCCGCGGGAGGACGTGATGGCGCCTGGGTACAATCGACCTGGGTTTCGACAGGCGGCTCCGCCGCTGATCGACCGGCGAGACGAGAAGGAGCACCGTGAGCGGGCATTCCAAATGGGCGACGACCAAGCACAAGAAGGCCGTCATCGACGGACGCCGTGCCAAGTCGTTCGCGAAGCTCATCAAGAACATCGAGGTCGCCGCCAAGATGGGCGGCGCCGACCTTTCGGGCAACCCGACCCTGGTCGACGCGGTGCAGAAGGCCAAGAAGACCTCGGTGCCCAACGACAACATCGACCGCGCGATCAAGCGCGGGGCCGGGCTCAGCGGTGAGTCGGTCGACTACCAGACGATCATGTACGAGGGCTACGGCCCCAACGGCGTCGCCCTGCTGATCGAGTGCCTCACCGACAACAAGAACCGCGCGGCGGCCGAGGTGCGCACCCTGATGACGCGGAACGGCGGCACGATGGCCGATCCGGGAAGCGTCGCGTACAACTTCAACCGCAAGGGCGTCATCTCGATCACCAAGACGCCGAGCGTGACCGAAGACGGCATCCTCGAGGCGGTTCTGGATGCCGGCGCCGAAGAGGTCATCGACCAGGGCGGCGGCTTCGAGGTCATCACCGACCCGAGCCATCTGGTCGAGGCGCGTACCGCTCTCGTCGACGCGGGCATCGACTACGACTCCGCCGACGCCGAGTTCGTGCCGAACCTGCACGTCGAGGTCGACCTCGAGACCGCGCGCAAGGTCATCAAGCTCATCGACGCCCTCGAAGAGAGCGACGACGTGCAGAACATCTTCAGCAACTACGAGGTCCCGGCCGACGTGCAGGCGATCCTCGATGAGGACGAGTAGCGGTCTATTCAACCCGGAGGTTGAGTCGTGTCGTTCTTGGCGTTCGGACTCAATGGTCGTCGTAAGACGGCGGAGCTACGTCACGCTGCGCTGAAAGACCTTGTTCCGCCTCCGATGGAGCATCCCGAGCTGGGCGTTGCAGGACGCTCGATCGAACTTTCGTTGTCGCTCGGCAAACCCATCAGTCCGGATGCGATTGTCCTGGCGAGCGAGACCCTTCACGAGTTTGTGCAGAGATTGGTCAAGTCAAGGAATGGCGGCACGGAAGCGGAGGTTGCGGCAGCTCGTTCGGCCGTCGCCTTTCTGAGCAAGGCGTCAATCGGCGTTCAACTTCCCGGCGAAGCGCGGGATCTTCTCAGCCGCGTCGCGCGCGATCTGACGGCGATGCCATGATGCTCATTTTGTGACTTTCTGCGTGCCTCGAACACATGTGCGAATGTCTCCCATATGTTCGTGTGTATGCGAGTACTCGGAGTCGATCCCGGCCTGACCCGGTGCGGGATCGGCATCGTGGATGTAGGCGCCGACCGACGCGCGACGCTCGTGTACGTCGGCGTGGTGCAGACGCCGCCCGCGATGGCGCTCGAGCAGCGGTTGCTCGCGGTCTCGGAGGGCATCCGATCGGCACTCCGGCAGCACCGCCCGACCGCCATGGCGGTCGAGCGGGTGTTCGCACAGCACAATCTGCGCACCGTGATGGGCACCGCCCAGGCCAGCGGGATCGCGCTCGCGCTCGGGGCCGAGGCCGGGTTGGCCGTCGGGCTGCACACGCCGAGCGAGGTGAAGGCCGCGATCACCGGCTACGGTTCGGCCGAGAAGGCTCAGGTCGGGGCGATGGTGGCTCGCGTGCTCGGGCTGGACGCGGTGCCGAGGCCGGCGGACGCGGCGGATGCACTGGCGTTGGCGATCTGTCATGCGTGGCGAGGGGGCTCGGGTGGTTTCGATACGCGGCCGGAGGCCGCTACTCAACCACCTCAGGTCCTGACGCCCGCGCAGCGTGCGTGGCGGCTTGCTGAGAAGGCCACCCGATGATCTCGTCGGTGCGGGGCACCGTGCTCACGGTCGCGGGCACGGTCGCGGTGATCGAGGTGGGCGGAGTCGGCCTCGGCATCCAGGTGACGCCTCAGCACGGCCTCAGCTTGCGCGTCGGGCAGGAGGCGCTGCTGCACACCGCGCTGATCGTGCGCGAAGACGACCTGAGCCTGTTCGGCTTCGCCACCCCCGAAGAGCTCACGGTGTTCGACCTGCTGCGCGGCGTCTCGGGGGTCGGCCCGAAGTCGGCACTGGGCGTGCTCGCCACCCTGACCCCGGTGCAGATCGCGCAGGCGGTCGCGGCCGAAGATGACGCGCCGTTCCGAAAGGTGTCCGGCATCGGCCCCAAGACGGCCAAACTCATCGCCGTGTCGCTGGCCGGCAAGCTCATCGTGCCGACCGGTGCGGGCACGGCATCCTCGGTCAGCCCTCCCAGCACGGTGACCAGCAGTGTTGTCGGCGCCCTGGTCGGCCTGGGCTGGAACGATCGAGTGGCGGCACAGGCCGCCGACGAGGCGTACGAGGAGGCCTCTGCCGACGACCGCGCCTCGGTGCAGGCGCTGCTGCGGCTGTCGCTGGCGCGTCTGGGGCCGCAGCGCACGGGGGTGAACTCATGACCGACCAGCCGCCCGCCGACTTCACCGAGGCCGATCTCGTGATCCGGCCGACGCCGGAGTCCGAGACCGAGCTCGCCTTCGAGGGCGCCCTGCGTCCGCGCACGCTCGCCGAGTTCGTCGGTCAGAGCAAGGTGCGCGGCCAGCTGCAGCTGCTCCTGGATGCCGCGGCGCTCCAGTCCCGAACCCCCGATCACATCCTGCTGGCCGGCCCGCCCGGGCTGGGCAAGACCACCCTGGCGATGATCGTTGCGCACGAGTCGAATCGCCCGCTCCGCATGTCGAGCGGCCCCGCGATTCAGCACGCGGGCGACCTGGCCGCCCTCCTGTCGAGCCTGGTGCCCGGCGAGGTGCTGTTCATCGACGAGATCCATCGCATGGCGCGCAGCGCCGAAGAGATGCTCTACCTCGCGATGGAGGACTTCCGCATCGACATCATGGTGGGCAAGGGAGCCGGGGCCACCAGCATCCCGTTGGATCTCGCCCCCTTCACCCTGGTGGGCGCCACCACCCGCTCCGGCCTGCTGCCCAACCCGCTGCGCGATCGGTTCGGGTTCACCGCGAACCTCGAGTTCTACGACGACGCCGAGCTCGAGGAGGTGCTCGCGCGGGCGGCGCGCCTGCTCGAACTCGACATCCCCGCCGATGCGCGGCTCGAGATCGCCAGCCGCAGTCGTGGGACCCCGCGCATCGCGAACCGCCTGCTGCGTCGGGTGCGCGACTACGCGATCGTGCGGGGCGGGGGAGCGGGCATGGATGCCGTCCACGCCGCCCTCGAGCTCTACGACGTCGACGCGATCGGACTCGATCGCCTGGACCGGGCCGTGCTCGAGATGGTGGTGACCCGCTTCGACGGCGGTCCGGTCGGGCTGAACACTCTTGCGGTGTCGGTAGGCGAGGAGGCGGAGACGATCGAGTCGGTCGTCGAGCCCTTCCTGGTGAGGATCGGGATGCTGACCCGAACACCGCGCGGCCGCGTCGCCACCCGGCGGGCCTGGGAGCACCTCGGCATCCGCCGTCCCGAAACAGGCGCTTTGTTCGACGACGTATGATTCAGGGGAGCCGCACAGCAGGAATCCCTAGGCTGTGGCGAGTTTCTCCCTGAACCCCGGAAGGTCCTCCTCTCCTCATGTCTTTCGCACCCACCATCGTGCACGCCGCGACGACGCCGGCCAGCACCGGACCCGACTACCTGACCATCGGCCTGGTCGCCGTTCTCGCGATCATGGTCATCTTCATGTTCCGCAACTCGCGCAAGCGCAAGCGCGATGCCGAAGAGCTGCAGAACAAGTTCGTTCCCGGTGCCGAGGTGATGACGCAGCACGGCATCTACGGCACCTTGGTTTCGATCGACGACGAGAAGAACGAGGCGGTCATCGAGACCACTCCGGGCACCAAGCTGCGGGTGCACCGCCAGACCATCTCGCGCGTGATCGACCCGGTCGAGGCGCAGGAGGATGTCATCGACGAGCCGGCTGCGCCGTCGGTCAACGAGTCGCATGCGATCCCGGCCGGCGAGCCGCAGTACGGCGAGCGCACCGACGCCGCCGCTGCCGAGAAGCCCAAGCGCGCCCCGCGCAAGAAGGCCGGCGAGTAGCCGTTACTCTTGGATGCTGACCCGGGCTCCCGGGTCGGCCCCGAGCGCGCGCGCCATCGCGGCCGCGATCCGGTCGCCAGCACAGCACGCCCCACGGAAGAAAGCCCCACGGAAGAAAGCAGAGCCGCCACGTGGCAACGACATCGAGCACCCCGGCCCGCAAGGCCGTGAGATCGCTGGCCTGGCTCCTCGCCATCGTGGTCATCCTGGGTGTGCTGCTGGGCGCCGGAAAGCTGTTCTGGGGCTGGGGGCTGAAGCCGCAGCTCGGGCTCGACCTGCAGGGCGGCACCGAGATCACGCTGACGCCGACGTTGGCCAAGGGGCAGGACGTCACGCCGGACGAGCTCACTCAGGCGGTCTCGATCATCCGTCAGCGCGTGGATGCCGCGGGCGTCGCCGAGGCCGAGATCAGCACCCAGGGTGCGCGAAACATCGTGGTGTCGATTCCGGGTACCCCCGATGAGGCGACCCTGAAGCGCATCCAGGCCTCGGCCAAGTTGGACTTCCGGCCCGTCATCTGCGCGAGTAGCGCCCAGACACCCAGCGCCGCCTGCACCCCGACGGCGGCCAGCGCGTCGCCCAGTCCGAGTGCCTCGCTGTCCGACACGCCCACGACGACGCCGAAGAACGGCAGCGACGAGGCGTGGGTAACGCCGGCGCTGCTCGACAAGTACAGCCACTTCGACTGCACCACGCTCAAGTCGGTGGACACCAACCTGGCGCCGGCGAACAAGCCGCTGATCACCTGCGAGCAGGACGGGTCGGTGGTCTACATCCTCGGTCCGATCGAAGTCGCCGGATCGACGATCTCGGACGCAAGCGCCGGCACAGTCACCTCCTCGCAGGGCGTCTCCACGGGTCAGTGGGCGGTGAACCTGGTGTTCAACGGCAAGGGCACCAGCGCCTTCTCGAAGATCTCGAACCGGCTGGTCGCGTTGACCGGGGTACGCAATCAGTTCGCCATCGTGCTGGACGGCAAGGTCATCAGCGCTCCGCAGATGAATTCGGCCATCTCCGATGGCAAGGCCCAGATCACCGGCAACTTCACGCAGGCCACGGCGACCACGCTCGCCGATCAGCTCAAGTTCGGCGCCCTGCCGATCGGCTTCAAGGTGCAGAGCCGCGACACGATCGCGCCCACGCTCGGTAAGAGCCAGCTGCAGAACGGCCTGATCGCCGGCGGCATCGGCCTGCTGCTGGTCGTCATCTACTCGCTGTTCCAGTACCGCCTGCTCGGTCTGGTGACCATCACCTCGCTGATCGTGGCCGCGCTGCTCACCTACGAGGTCGTCGACTTCCTGTCGTGGCAGAACGGCTACCGCCTGTCGCTCGCCGGCGTCGCGGGGTTGATCGTTGCCATCGGTTTCACGGCCGACTCCTTCATCGTGTACTTCGAACGGATCCGCGACGAATTGCGCGATGGCAGAGCTCTGCCCGGTGCCGTAGAAGCTGGATGGAAGCGTGCGCTGCGCACCATCTACGCGGCGAAGTCGGTCAACCTGCTCTCGGCGATCGTGCTGTTCATCGTGGCCGTGAGCAACGTGAAGGGCTTCGCGCTCACGCTCGGGGTCACCACCGTCATCGACGTGCTGATCGTGGTGCTGTTCACTCACCCGATCCTGCAGCTCATCGCGACCACGCGCTTCTTCTCGAGCGGCCATCCGCTGAGCGGTCTCGACCCGACCGCCCTCGGCGCCATCTACCGGGGCCGGGCGGAGTTCCGCATCTCGGCTGACGCGCGCCGTGCGGGCGCCAGCCGCGAGGCCGATCGTCGGCAGACCATCGCCGAGCGCAAGGCTGCGGAATTGGCGGCCGCGTCGAGCGCGGGTGTCAAGGCAGCCAAAGCCGATGCCAAGGCGACAGCCAAGGCCGACGCCAAGACCGACACGAAGCCTCAGTCGATCGTCGAGACGACGGCCAACGAACCGCCCGCCACGACGACCACGCCCAGGACCACCACGACCCGGACGCAGCCCAAGAAGAAGAGCAAGTCCAGCCGCAGCGGAGGGAAGAAGTCCTGATGGCCAGTTTCTCGACGTTCGGCAACGACCTCTACACCGGAAAGCGCTCGGTCGACTTCATCGGCAAGCGCGCCATCTGGTTCACCATCGCGATCCTGCTGGTCGTCGCGGCCCTCGCTGTGCCGCTCATCAAGGGCGGCGGCAACTTCGGCGACGGCTTCAAGTTCGGCATCCAGTTCCGCGGTGGATCCGAGTTCCAGATCAGCGGCGCCAACTCGCTCAATACGAACATCGGCACGGCAGCCGTGCGCTCGGTCGTCCCGTCGGCGACCATCGACATCACCACGGTCGGCAAAGACGGCGTGCAGGTGCAGACCAACCAGCTCACACCTGCTCAGACCATCAAGGTGACCTCCGCGCTGGCGGACACCTATGGGGTGAACGCCAAGAGCATCACCAGTTCGTACATCGGCGCGACCTGGGGCGGTGATATCACCCAACAGGCCGTGATCGGTCTGATCGTGTTCGTCATCCTGGCGGCACTGTTCATGGCCATCTACTTCCGCACCTGGAAGATGTCGATGGCGGCGATCATCTCGCTCGCGCACGACCTGATCATCACGGCGGGGGTTTACGCCCTGACCGGATTCGAGGTCACGCCGGCGACGATCATCGGCTTCCTGACGATCCTCGGCTACTCGCTCTACGACACCGTGGTGGTGTTCGACAAGATCCGCGAGAACACGGCGGAGCTCGGCGACGAGTCCACCCGGACCTTCGGCGAGGCCGTGAACCTCGCGGTCAACCAGACCCTGGTGCGATCGATCAATACCGGCGTCGTCGCGGCGCTGCCGGTCGCGGCGATCCTGTTCATCGGCTCGTTCATCCTGGGCGCCGACACGCTCCGTGACATCTCACTCGCGCTGCTCACCGGGACGCTGATCGGCACCTACTCGACCCCGTTCGTCGCGTCGCCGTTGTACGCGACGTTCCGGCAGGGCGAGGCCGCGATCGTTAAGCGCGACAAGCGCGTGCGTCAGCTGCGCTCGAAGAGCGTCACCGCCTAGCCTTCGCCCACAGCGGACCTCCCGGAGCCTCGGACGAGCGCGCCGTAGACTTCGGGGACCAGCGAAGCGCGGCGGCGTGTACGGCGCGCAGAGTGGGTGCGCCGCAGAAGCGGCGGCGCACGGGAAGGCACAGGGATGACCGAGACGCAGCAGCAGTCCACGTCATCGCTGCGCGCCATCCTGCCCCGGCTGTTCTCGCGCGCTCAGCCGGTCGGGGCGGTCGAACGCCTGCTCAAGACGGTGCGCACGCATCATCCCAAGGCGGATGTCGCCCTGATCGAGCGGGCGTACGCGGCGGCCGAGAAGGCGCACGCCGGTCAACTGCGCAAGAGCGGTGAGCCCTACATCACCCACCCGGTGGCGGTCGCGCAGATCCTGGCCGACCTGGGCATCGGATCGAAGACCCTGGCGGCTGCGCTGCTGCACGACACGGTGGAGGACACCGATTACACGCTCGACATGGTTCGAGCCGACTTCGGCGACGAGATCGCCATGCTGGTGGATGGCGTCACCAAGCTCGACAAGCTGAAATACGGCGACAGCGCCCAGGCCGAGACGGTGCGCAAGATGGTGGTCGCGATGTCGAAGGACATCCGGGTGCTGGTGATCAAGCTCGCCGACCGGCTGCACAACGCGCGCACCTGGGGCTTCGTTCCCGCCGAGGCGGCCGAGCGCAAGGCGAAGGAGACCCTCGAGATCTATGCGCCGCTCGCGCACCGGCTCGGCATCCAAACCATCAAGTGGGAGCTCGAAGACCTGAGCTTCGCCGTGCTGTATCCGAAGCTGTACGTCGAGATCGAGAGTCTGGTGCGCCAGCGCACCCCGCAGCGCGAGGAGTTCGTGCAGGCGGTGATCGACGCGATCCAGGACGACCTGCGCGCCGACAAGATCAAGGGCCAGGTGGTGGGCCGGCCGAAGCAGTACTACTCGATCTACCAGAAGATGGTGCAGCGCGGTCGCGAGTTCGATGAGATCTACGACCTGGTCGGCATCCGCGTTCTGGTGAACAACATCCGCGACTGCTACGCGGTGCTGGGCGCGATCCACGCGCGCTGGAACCCGATCCCTGGCCGATTCAAGGACTACATCGCGACGCCGAAGTTCAACCTGTACCAGTCGCTGCACACCACGGTCATGGGGCCGAACGGCCGCGCGGTCGAGATCCAGATCCGCACGCATGAGATGCACCAGCGCGCCGAGTTCGGGGTCGCCGCGCACTGGAAGTACAAGGAGCGCGTCGCCAGCGGCCGCGCCACCGACGCCAAGAGCCCGAACTCCGACAACGAGATGGCGTGGCTGGCGCACCTCAGTGATTGGCAGTCCGAGACTGCCGACCCGGGGGAGTTCCTCGACAACCTGCGCTTCGAGATCGGCGCTAAAGAGGTCTACGTCTTCACCCCGCAGGGCAAGGTGATCGGGCTGCCCGCTGGCGGCACTCCCGTCGACTTCGCGTACGCCGTGCACACCGAGGTCGGTCACCGCACGATGGGCGCGAAGGTCAATGGCCGGTTGGTTCCCCTCGAGAGCGCCCTGAACTCCGGCGACGTGGTCGAGATCTTCACGTCGAAGAATCCGGATGCCGCGCCCAGCCAGGATTGGCTCAACTTCGTCAAGAGCCCGCGGGCTCGCAACAAGATCCGCGGCTGGTTCACCAAGGAGCGCCGCGAGGAGGCCGTCGAGCAGGGCAAGGACGCGATTGCGCGCGCAATGCGCAAGCAGAATCTGCCGCTGCAGAAACTGATGAACCAGGATGTGCTCAGCGACGTCGCCGCGCAGCTGCGGTTCGACGGCGTGGAGGCCCTGTACGCCGCGGTGGGCGAAGGCCACGTCTCGACCCAGTCGGTGATCGAGAAGGTGCTCGCACTGCTGCAGACCGACGCCGACGCCGACGAGGCGGAGCTCCCGTTCACCCCGAAGGGACGGGCACGCCAGCTGCGACCGAGCGACTCGGGCGTCCTCGTGCGCGGCGCGCCCGACATCCTGGTCAAGCTGGCCAAGTGCTGCACCCCGGTGCCGGGCGATGAGATCGTCGGCTTCGTCACCCGCGGCACCGGCGTCTCGGTGCATCGCACGGACTGCAACAACGTGAAGTCGCTGCTGAACGAGCCCGACCGGATCATCGAGGTCGAGTGGGCGCCGT
>Ga0207667_10004188_pt1 | contig 17720 bp, 11 predicted proteins | sample KBSCornC52_FD_184301 | JGI IMG/M metagenome (GOLD analysis project Ga0207667, IMG submission 184301) | Corn rhizosphere microbial communities from Kellogg Biological Station, Michigan, USA - KBS Corn C5-2 (SPAdes) (version 2) | ecosystem: Host-associated > Plants > Roots > Rhizosphere > Soil ...
GTTACCTATATTGTGCCTATGGGGGCATATACATCAGCCGTTAATGTGGATGATGCCAATCAAAAGGCGATAAACGATGTGAACACAAACGGGCAGGCGTATGCTAACGCACATGGCTCCTGTGTACCTACTAATCTTTTCAAAAACGAAACCAAGTGGGGTGTATTTACACGACAGGGTTGCGACCCCGGTTATATTGGAACACAGGTTATTTATACTGTAATAACAGGCACTTATACTGCCACTACCAGTCAGGCCGATGTCGATGCAAAGGCGCAGGCCGATGTGGATAATAACGGTCAGGCTTATGCAAACATACATGGAAGCTGCATACTACCTGTTGTAAACGTAACTTGCACAAATTTTACTTCGCAACCGTTTCATGCCACCTATACAAACGTTTCTACCGGCACAGTCTATACCTTTAATATAGCAGGCAACACTTCCAGCGCTGCCCTGGGGCAAATACCTTTTGGCACATATAATATTACTATAGCGGCTAACGGAGGCAGCGGCCTGTACGACTTCAATCTTCACAGTTACTCCGCTGCTGGGGTAAACACAATGACTGCAACTGGACTTGTTTTTAACTGCGACTGCGGAGATATTCAAATAGATACCCATTAAACTACTGACTATGAAAAAAAATAAAGTCGTTAAACAAGCGCTTTTTAAATATACGGGAAAGATCTACGCACTTTTAGTGATCTGTGTGCTGTATACTTGTTTTGGTATGGCGCAAACCACTTACGTGGTTAATTCCGTTCGCACGTGGAGTTCAACTGCTCCGGAAACTGATCCTGCCAATCTTATCAACCGGCCTTTACAGGATGTTAAACAATCCACCGGTTATTTCGATGGTTTGGGCCGGCCTGTGCAAACTGTATTAAAGCAAGGTTCCCTGGCTACGGGCACAAACCCTGTAGATATGGTAACACCGGTAGTATATGATGCGTACGGGCGCGAAGTATATAAATACCTGCCCTTTGGGTCAACGGCTACCGATGGAACCCAAAACAACGGAAATTTCAAACTGAGCCCCCTTAACCAACAGGCAGCTTTTTACAGCACTCAATTATCCGGGCAGAGTGGAGATGCAGGTTACGCTTATAATAAAACCAACTATCAAAACTCCACTCTTAACAGAGTAGTATCGACATATGCGCCTGGCGCAAATTGGGTTGGTACCGAAAGCAATACTGATCCTGCTACCCGGCACGGCGTTCAAACCAATTACTGGGTAAATACAGTCAACGATGATGTTAAAAAATTTACAGTTACAGATGTAGCTAATGGCTGGGGTACATATTCTATTGCATCAGGCGTTTATAATGCAGGCACATTATTTAAAAAGGTGACCGTTGATGAAAGAGGGAACCAGTTGATAGAATTTAAAGATCTGGATGGGCAGGTAATTTTAAGGAAGGTTCAATTAACTGCTACTCCCGATGATGGCACCGGTACCGGCTATACAAACTGGCTTTGCACTTATTATATCTACGATGACTTAAATCGCCTGCGCTGTGTAATTCAGCCACAGGGTGTGATTCAACTGATACAAAGTGGTTGGGATATGACTGCATTTAACAATAACAGCAATCATATTTTATATGAGCAATGTTTCAGGTATGAATATGACGACCGTAACCGGATGGTGATGAAAAAAGTACCCGGCACCGACGAGGTGTATATGATATACGACATTCGTGACCGAATGGTATTTGCCCAGGATGCGAATCTGCGTGCACAGGGTCAGTGGCTGACTACCTTGTATGATGCATTGAACAGACCGGTAATAACAGGTTTATTGACCTACAATGTTCAGCGAAGCGATTTGCAACAAGTTGTTACAACACAAACCACTTCAATTCCGCCTCCTCCGGGTGTGCTGGCTGACCTTTCTCTTCCCGATCCTTCTCACAGTGGCACCTATGATGGCACCTATCAGGCACTGAATAGTATTACAATGAACGACGGTTTTGTAACTACTGATGGCGCGGACTTTACTGCCGAAATAGTTGGCGGACAGGGTGATCAGGCGGTAGTAGATGGCGAGAGTGTTAACAAAAGTCCACTTCCTTCGGGTGCACCATTTATGGTATTAACAAATACTTACTACGACGACTATAATGGCATCGCTGCATACGGTTCTCAATACAACAGCAAAGACAATAGTTATGATGGTTATTTTAATGCGGCTTCCAACGGTAGCTGGCCTTATCCTCAGGCCATTTCACAAAGTGCAGCTACCCGTGGTTTGGTAACCGGTACAAAAGCCAAAGTGCTTACTACCAGCGGTAATCAGTATCTGTACAGTGCACATTTTTATGATGACAGAGGCCGTGTGATACAAATCAAAAACAGTAATATCAGCGGTGGTCTGGACATAATTACCACACAATATAGCTTCTCTGGCAAGCCATTGATGACAGTACAAAAGCAGGAAATGGCCAATGTCCAAACTAATCTGGTGCTCAGTAAGCTGACTTACGACTATCTCGACAGACTGGTTAAAACTGAAAAAAAGATCAGTAACAGCCTCATTAATGGTGGAAATCTGCCTTCTGCCTGGACTACTACCAGTGAAATGAAATACGATGGTCTGGGACAATTAAAAAACAAGGCCCTTGGTAAACAAAAGGATGCAAGCGGCAACTATACTGTTGATGCCATTGAGAACCTTGGCTATGATTATAATATTCGTGGCTGGATGTTGGGAATCAATAAAGGTTATTTAGGAAGCGGCAGCGCTACTTCTTCTTATTTTGGCATGGAGCTGAACTACGATAAAGACGGTTATGCGCCTAATGGCAGCAAACAGTATAATGGCAATATCGGAGCCACGGTTTGGCGCACTCAGGGAGACGGTGTTCAACGGCAATACCAGTATGGTTACGATAATGCGAACCGACTGATGAAAGGCGATTTTACACAATTGGATGCAGGAGGCTGGAGTAGCAGCAATGTTGATTTCAGTGTGAAAATCGGTGATGGTAACAACCCCTTATCTGCCTATGATGCCAATGGCAATATTCAACGAATGCAGCAGTGGGGCCTGAAAACAGATGGCAGTGGCAGTACCCAGATAGATGACCTTCGTTATTTGTATTTTAATAACGGGAATAAGCTGCAATCAGTAAGCGATTTAATTACTGCAAATTACAAACTCGGCGATTTTACCGATAAGAATATCAGTGGTAATGATTATGGGTACGATAAAAACGGTAACCTGGTATCTGATCTTAATAAAAGCATCATCGGCAGCACAGGTACCGATATTACCACCGGAGGAGCTATCAGTTATAATTTCCTGAACCTGCCACAACAGGTACTAGTGAATGGCAAGGGAACCATCAGTTATATATACGATGCCGCAGGCAACAAACTGCAGAAGATTACTTCTGAAGCAGGTGCTACAGTAGCATACAATAATGGCAGCTATACTTCAGACATTACCACTACTATCACCTACGAGTCGGGGTTTGTTTATGAAAGCAAAGCATACAATAACAGTGCGCTATCAGCACTACAGTATACCAACAAGTTGCAGTTCGCAGGTCAGGAAGAAGGCAGAATAAGGGCATTGTACGCGAATACTGCTACTCCTTCTACGCCTACCGGCATGGCGTATGATTACTTTATAAAAGATCACCTTGGCAACGTACGCATGGTATTGACTGATGAGCAAAAGCAGGATATTTACCCGGCAGCTACTTTAGAGGGTAGTCTTAGCAATGCTACAGATGCTGTTCATACAGAAAACCAGTTTTATAACATAGACGCGAGCAAAATAGCAGATAAAAGCGAGGCCACAGGTATAACAGATTATATAAATAAAAACGGGGGTAGTAATCCCCAGGATCCGCCTGTTAATAATAACCCATACAGTAATGTTACAGCCAATAGCCAGAAATTATATAAGCTGATCGCCGACAACGGTGTCGGCGTAACAGGACTTGGCATGACGCTTAAGGTAATGAGTGGTGACCGGATAGATATTTATGGTAAGTCGTATTATTTTAATAATAATACAAACAGTACCAATTACAACGTACCGGTACTTGACTTACTAACCGGCATGCTGGGTGCACCCACCGGAGCTACGGCTACCAAAGCAACTACAGCCCAGGCGTTGAGCAGTGTAACGGATGTATATAACGGTGTCAATGGCTTTTTGACCAATTCCAATCGAGGTAGTGTGGGCAGTACTCCAAGAGCCTATATTAACTGGATATTGTTCGATGATAATTTTAAATATGTAACTGGTAATTTTGAAAGAGTTGCCCAGCCGAATGTAGTAGAAGATCATCACTTATCAAATATCCCAATTACAAAGAATGGATATCTGTACGTGTATGTCAGCAATGAAAGCCCTGTGAAAGTGTTCTTTGATAATCTGCAGGTGATCCATACAGCAGGACCCATACTCGAAGAAACACACTATTATCCGTTTGGGTTAACCATGGCAGGGATAAGCAGTAAGGCATTTAATAGACTGGAAAATAAAAATAAGTTTAACGGAAAAGAGATTCAGAATAAAGAGTTTAATGACGGCTCAGGATTAGAGACCTATGATTTTGGTACCAGGAATTATGACCCGCAGATTGGAAGGTGGAGTACGGTTGATCCTAAGGCGGATAAAATGCGACGATTCTCAGTCTATAACTATGCTTTTGATAACCCGATTAGATATATAGATCCGGACGGTATGTCTCCGGAAGATTGGGTTCGTTACCATGATGCGGACGGAAAATCGCATACGGATTTTGTACCGGAAGTACACGATCAAAAGAGTGCTAATGAGTGGGCTTCGAGTCAGGGAAAAGACGAAAAGGGTAATCAAAAAGTTAGTGATCAGCAATATATTGGGAAGACAGGTTATGCAACGAACGCACGAACGCAGGATGGCCAGGCAACTGGTACCTATAAATTAAACGCCGATGGAACAGCTACCAAATTGGGCGAAGGTGACCTGAAGCCAAGCATGACCTCTATAGATCATTCATATGCAGAGCCTGGAAAAGGAAATGAAAGTGGAGGTGGAAATGAGCCTGGAAAAGAGAATGAACAAAAGGAGGGGGGCGAATTAGGCGGTAAAGCAGCAGCAGCAGTAGCTATAACTTTAGATGCTCATAACCTGGCATTGGATGGAGCGGCTACATTGTCGAAGGAGGCGGGTGAAGCTTTAAAGATTGGAACTAAAACGACCGGTCTCATTGGCGCCGCATTAGGTGGCGGACTTGCTATTAAAGACATGTTTGAACATGGCGTAAATGCCAGTAATGTTACCTCTTTGTTATTGGGTGCCGGATCTGCTTTCCTATTGCTTACGCCTTTTGGAGAAGGCCTTGAGGCAGTGTCCCTCGCAATCGATGCCGTTACAATTGCAAAAGATGCATACGATGCGTCGCAGGAATTTAAAAAGTGACGGTACTTTTTAATAACTTGAGCATTATATGGAATCTATACAAAGTACAGTTATCGATAGTAAGAGATATGCTTTATTCATTGCGTTGTATATGGTATTGGGCACTGCCATCTCCATGTGGCTAGCCTGGCTATTGCATCTGTTTGTGATCGTTTGGATAGGCCTTGCTGTATTCTGGGTTTTTCCTTTACTGTTTCAACGATACTACAGGAAACGATTTACGAGGAAAGCCGTTTTGAGCTTCTTCGATGATCTTTTTCAGATAGAAATATTCGATAAGGAAAATAATCAGCCCGAAAAAACAGAGAAGTTTAACTATAACGAAATACAATCATTCAGAGTTTTCGATTCCTCGAAAGACGATTCTTCTTCTCTGAAAATAAAGTCGAGGAACGGAACAGACTTTGCTTATACATTTCTCGACCAGGGAAAGGGAAAATTGCAGACTCAAATTAGTGATGTAATTTTTAAATATTTTAATCAATATAATAGCCGGGTTGAAGAAGAAAATAAAATAAAGCTATTACCCAATTTGTTTGCGACGCCAATAGGGCGCGTGCTGATCATCTGTGTTGCTGTTTTGTTATTGATAAGCTTGATCATGCAAATTGTTTATAAGCCAAAAACGATCCCGGCGACTGTCTTTGTTAGTTTTGCTTTCTTTATTATTATCCTTGCCCAACGGAAAAGGGATGTTGAACAAAAGAAGCGGATGGAATAAGATTCACTGGTAATCGTTTGAAAACATAAAGCACAAAGCCCCATTTGGGGCTTTGTGCTTTATTGTTAATTCCTTTCTAAAATCACTCCATTTTTTAATAACAGAAACCCTATTTTCGTTCTCCATGCTGCGAATGGGTGAAGAAGAAATCGAACCGTATTTTTACGATGCTTTCAAACAATTCCCGACAATATATCAGTTAATCAACGACCATAACTGATTGACTGTAAAACAAAACAAAAAAGTCATTCGGCGTAATACGCCGGGCATTGTTTTTGCGATAAAAAGCCGCTTAACTAAACTGGCACCAAACAAATATGTTTACACATCGAGATTGGGCAATTGCTTTTACTATTATGGCCACACTCATCGTGGCTGTAATCGTATTAAGCAGTTTGAACCTTTCTTTGCCGGAAGAAAAAGCACCCGTCTTCACTAAAAAAGACTCCGCCGTTCATGTTAGCCCGCGCCGTTTTGGCCTGGCCCTTGATTCATTCAATGTTAACGAAAGCATGATCCAGCGAAATGAACTTCTCGCTTCTATTCTTGAACTGTATAATATCAACGATAGCACTATTAAAAAACTGCAGGAAAAGTCGAAGTACATTTACGATGTTCGTAAAATGAAAGCGGGTAGCCAATACACTGTTTTTTCATCTAAAGACACTACCCATAAAGTTTGTTATTTTGTTTATCAGCCTAATGCTATCGACTACGTTTTATACGACCTACGCGATTCTTTAGCCGTAACAACCGGCAAACGCCAGGTAACAGTACGGCTTGAAACTGCTTCGGGCATCATCAATGGATCACTATACGAAACCTTCGAAAAATCAGGTACAGATCCTTCGCTCGTTATGAAACTGGCCGATTTGTACGCCTATACAGTAGACTTCTATTCTATTCACGATGGAGACTATTTCAAGGTACTCTACGAACAGCGATATATAAAAGATGAACCGGTTGAAACAGGTGCTATTCAATCGGCAGTGTTCTCGCACAACGGTGAAAAATTTTACGCTTTTTATTTTAAACCCGATTCAGCAGAAGCCGGCGACTATTACGATGAAAAAGGAAAAAGTTTGCGCAGCTCATTTTTAAAAGCACCGCTTAAGTTCAGCCATATTACTTCAGGCTACTCGCTCAGGCGTTTTCATCCTGTACAAAAAATATGGAAAACACACTTAGGAACTGATTATGCAGCTCCCGAAGGCACGCCTATTATTTCTACCGGCGATGGCGTTGTAATTGAATCGGCTTACACCAGTAACAACGGTAATTTTGTTAAGATAAAACATGACGATACCTATACAACCCAATACCTGCATATGAGCAAACAGGCAGTACGGGCCGGACAAACAGTACGTCAAGGACAGGTAATTGGTTATGTAGGAAGCACTGGTTTGGCTACAGGTCCGCATGTTTGCTACCGCTTCTGGAAAAATGGTAAACAGGTTAATCCGCTGCAACAAAAATTTCCTCCTTCAGTTCCTTTATCAGAAGGCGCTATGCCTTTGTTTACAGAGTATGTTAAGAAGCAACAGGAACAATTGAATACTGTTAATATGGGCGTTGTTCAAACTGTTTCTATGAACTAATATCGTGAATCGGCAATCGGCAATCGTGAATTTTCCATTGTTATAGCCTGTGCTAAAAATTCCACAGCACTTATTCATCTCTTTAAATTCTGTTATTTTTTGCGTTTCAATCCTCTTTATTGAATTGATACACATGCTTATTGAAGCAATGGCGTTAATCTGGCACACGCTTTGAAAATCATGCATCATCAAACACACAGAATCATGAAAAAGCATGCTTTAGCCCTTTTTGTACTTTGCATAACTGCTGCCTGCACAAAGGCGCAACAAATGACTGCCGGAGTAAAAGGCGGTCTTAATATCGCCGATGTTACCAATTTCGATGGAGATAATCGCTTAAGCGGTCATGTTGGTTTGTTTCTGCATGGTAGTTTAAGTGCACAGTGGGGTATACAACCCGAATTGCTGTATTCAGGACAGGGACAGCAATATACTTTTTTAGGTCATGACCATACGCTCGCATTAAATTATCTGCAGGTGCCGTTAATGTTTCAATATTTTCCCGTTCATCAGTTCTTCCTTGAGTTTGGTCCTTACCTGGGATTTTTATTATCTGCAAGAGATAAATCAGATGGTGACCATGTCGAAGTAGATGGTAGTTATAAAAAAGTAGAGGCTGGTCTTGGCCTGGGCGCAGGCTTTTGGGTTAACCGTCAGTTAGGATTTTATGCCCGGTATAATATCGGACTTTCTGATATCACCAAAAATGATAATCGCGATTATTACAATCGTGTAGGGCAAATAGGGTTGGCTATAAAGTTTAAATAATTTGCAAATATGCAAATGCGAAAATGTGCAAATGTTTAATAAGTGAAGTCTGCAAAATACACAGACATTACAATTAAAGACATTTGCACATTTGCTAATTAGCTAATTTGCACATTTATTATTTGGCATTGAAGATAGCCGCCATATCGATCGCCATTGTGTGTTGCTCTTTTTGTGCTACTTGTTTATCAAACGGCTCCTGTTCGGTAAACTGTACTATCTCGGTTTTACGGGCAATATCTTTGTTACCAGTTATTTCATAAATGATTTGCTTTACCAGCGGCTCAGGCACCCAATCTTTGAAAGTAGATGGCTCTCCAAATTCATCGCGGTAATAATGAATGCCAAATTCTTTATAAAACAGATCTTCGGGCGGTCGCAAAAAATACACCTTCGTTATTTCGGTAGTATATCGTTGTTCAATATCTTTTCTTAGTACTTCGTATTCTTTTACTAACGGGTTTAAAAAGTTAATGCGGAAGTTATAAAATCCGGTTACTTCAAACACAAGCATTGCCGCTATCACAAAGCGGGTTTTGGCGCGATCGCTTTTTAACCATTCCAACACCATATTGATCAGTAAGAAAAATGCTGCCAGGTTTAAATTCAACATCGATCTGTACGCTGAAAAATTATCTTTCGAAGCCAGTACCGGCAGGTATATCAACATCAGCAGCAGAAAAACAATTACTACATACAACAACTTTTTGGGAATAGCCTGCCCGCGATATGCAATCAAAGAATAAAGAACCCACACTGCAATAGCAAGTATATAAAAAACCTGTGAAATAATGCTATGTAAACTGAACAGGAAATTAAAACTGAAAGCCTGGGCAACCGGAATAGAAAAGAAAAAGGATACCTTATTTAAAACATTCAGGTTTAAAGTAGTTCTTGGGTCTGCTCCAATTCCGTAAACATAAATCGTTAATCTGAACAATAAATAATAAACTACTGTAATTACCAGATACGCTATAACACCCGCTATTAAAATTCGGTCAGGTTTTTCAAACTTCTTCGAAATAAAGTGCAGGAAGAATGGCAATAGAAAAGCTCCTATACCAACCTGGTAAATGAATAAAGAGGCAACGCCTAAAACCAATATTAACAGCTGCGTTGGAATCGGAACACTTAAATAGCTTGACCGTTTTTTCAGCTGGCTAAAAAATAAATGACCGCTTAACAAACCGCAGATGAATGATAGAAATACTTCAAAGCACGAACCGCCCCACCCATTATATATTGCCAGAGAAAGATTGCAGGCAAGAAAAACGCCGCTTATTAAAACCAGCCTGCTGTCGAGGCCATTGAACCGAACCCATTGACCCAGCAGTTTTATAAATAAGCAGATAGTGGGGATCCATCCCAACACTGATATGATGCGAAAGATGATTACTGCATTAATGGTATGTATAGAAGTAAACCCTATTTCCATGAGTGGGGCCGACAGGAACCGGCCATGCACCAGCCAGATATTGAAGTTGTCTCCCTTTTCATTATGCCACAATACATGCGCATCATCCATATACAGGAAGTTCGTATAAAATAAAGGGAAAAAAATCACCAGGTAAGCAAGCAAGGGCAGGCCGTACAATGCAATCTTTTTATTCACTGCAGTTTAATTTATTAAAGAAAAAGGGCTAAGGTTGTGAAACCACTATAATTAATATCGAATATTAAATAAAGAATCTTGAAGTAAAATACTGAAATTTTGAAATTTAATATTCGATGTTCAATATTCATTTGATCCACCGCTCAAAAAATTCCCAGGTGCGCAGCATTTGATCTATTCGCTGCCGGTTATCGCCACTGCGGGTGATTTCATGAGTGGCATTGGGATGCCTTACATATTCAACCGGCCGGCCAAGCACTTTCAGACTGCGGTATAACATTTCGCTTTCTACAAAACCTGTGCGGCGGTCGTTATCACCATGAAAAATAATATAGGGAGTGGTAATATTCTGTACGTATGTAATAGGCGATTCGCGTTCAAGATTGGCTTTGGCTTCCGCCTCCCATGGGTATCCGCCAAAATAATTTGGTACCAGCCTCCATGCATTACCTTCTCCAAAAAATGTCGACAGGTTGTATACGCCGCGTTGTGAACAGGCCGCCTTAAAACGGTGATCATGTGAAATTATCCATGCTACCAGATAGCCCGCATAAGAGCCACCGGTAACAACCAGTCTGGATGTATCGGCCCAGCCTTCGGCAACTGTTTTATCCAATGCAGTTAACACATCGCTGGTGGGACCTTTTCCCCAGTCGTTTATGTTGGCACGCAAAAAACTTTCTCCATAACCGCCACTGCCGCGCGGGTTGCAATACACTACACCATATCCTTTGCTGCAAAAGAATTGATATTCGTGCCACATACTTGTTTCTCCGGGCCCCCACATGGCAGAAGGGCCGCCATGAATTTCAAGCAGTAACGGATATTTTTTGCCCGGTTCGTAATTGGCAGGTTTCATTACCCAATATTCGATGGTCATTCCTTTATCATTCGTAAAGGTTTTCTTTTCAGGAAAAGACAGATTTTTATTCTGCACCCAATTGTAGTTAAATGTGCTGATTCGTTTGGAATTTTTGGCAGCGCCATCGGCCAGATATAATTCATACGGATTCGCTACTTCGGTTTTGGCATAAACCAATTTATTATTGGCCACATCAAAACTCGTGATGCCGTTGTTATAATCGGTTAACTGTTCAACCTGTTTGGTTTTCATGTTTACCTGGTACAATGGAAATCCGCCATTGCTGGGAGCATTAAAATACAGGTATTTTTCATCGGCGCTCCAAACGAGATTGCCTTTGTTGCGGTCGAAAGGAATAATGATCATATCCTTTGCAGTACCTGTTAAAGGCATAATTGCCAATTGCGGCACTTTTACAAAAGATACGTCTGAAAGCTGAAAGGCAAGCCATTTGCCGGAAGGAGAAACTTTGGGTGAGAAATAAACCTTTTCATTTTCCCCTAATATTTTATGAAGATGACTTCCATCTGCGTCAGCAATAAAAATTTCACTTTCCAGCGAGCGGTCGGGGTGCTCAGTTGAATCTACATCACCCGATAAAATAACCTGTTTGCCATCGGGCGTAAAATCGGCAGTAGCAAAGGAATAAAATCCGTGTGTTATCGCTACAGGTGTATCGCCCGGTTTGGCATTGGTGATGAAAAAGTGAGTGAAACTTAAATCAGTTGAAACATTCATTTCGTCCTGAAAATCGAGCTTGTTTATTACCCGGGCTTTTTTGTCGGCAATATCATTATCGAGGTATGCTCTTACTTCATCCAGTGTTCCATCGGGATTGGCCTTGACGGAAGATGCCTTCAGTTGTTCATTTTTATCGAAACCCGGTTTTTCAACCGGCCATTCGGGCAGTTTACGGCCGGGGTTAAGTAAAGAATCTTTTAGCAGATCGTTCAGGGAAATATTGCCTGCAAATAGGATCTGTTTTCCATCAGCACTCCATTTGGGGCTTGTGGCGCCGTATTTCGATTTCGTGAGTTGAATAGCTTCGCCTCCATCGAGAGAAAGTAAAAAGATCTGCGGCTTACCATCTGCCACCCGCACAAAAGCGATTTGCTTTCCATCGGGACTCCAGGCAGGTTGGGAAGAACCTTCTTTGGTAGTTAATTGCCGCGGCGCCGAATTGCCGTCGGTAGATACCATCCAGACCTGGTTCAGGTATTTATAATCCCATTTGCTTTCTCCGTCGTTTTCAATAGACGTAACCGTAAAAGCAGCTTTGCTGCCATCATGGGTAAGTGTAATACCGTTGATGGATTTTATTTTTAGCATATCTGTAACGGTCACTGGCTGTTTATTCTGCGCCACCGTTGCCATCGTAATAGCAAAGCAAATACAAATCAGAAGCCGTTTCATGTTACGAATTTAGTGGCTGAATGTACGAATTCAGCATCATTCGATTTACAGAAAATGATGAGTAGCTGAGATTTAATAACGGGAGGTACTTTTTAACAGTGCAGATGTTCATTATTCCTTGCTGTTTTTTGTTTATTAAGGTAATTTTGCGTTAATTGTAGTACTATGAGTGAAACCATCTTGCCGCAATTGACGGCCAAGGATTTTGCTACTGACCAGGAGGTGCGCTGGTGCCCCGGCTGTGGCGATTATTCCATTCTGGCACAGGTGCAAAAGATTATGCCGGGACTGGGAATTCCAAAAGAAAACATTGTAATCATTTCAGGTATCGGCTGCAGCAGCCGCTTCCCTTATTATATGAACACCTACGGTATGCACTCAATTCATGGCAGGGCTACAGCCATTGCCAGTGGGTTGAAAGCATCCCGGCCGGAGTTAAGCATATGGATCGTAACGGGGGATGGGGACGGGCTCAGTATTGGAGGTAACCATACCATCCATTTACTGCGCCGCAATTTCGACGTGAATATCATGCTTTTCAATAACCAGATCTATGGGTTAACCAAAGGCCAGTATTCACCTACGTCTGAGCCGAATAAAGTCACCAAATCGACTCCCTACGGCAGTATTGACCATCCGTTCAATCCCCTGGCGCTGGCCATGGGAGCAGATGCTACATTTATTGCCAGGAGTATGGACCGCGATCCCAAACACCTGCAGGAAGCATTGATTCGCAGTCATAAGCACAGAGGGGCTTCTTTCCTCGAGATCTATCAAAACTGCAACATCTTTAACGATGGCGCTTTTGAAACATTTACCGAAAAAGCCACTAAACCCGATAATACGCTGTTCCTGGAGCATGGCAAACCATTGATCTTTGGCGCCAAACAGGACAAGGGCATTAAGCTGGATGGGTTCAGACCAATTGTGGTGGACCTGGCCAACGGCGCTTCTGCCAGCGACCTATGGATCCATGATGAAAAGGATTTTTATAAGGCGCAGATCCTGGTCAGAATGTTCGACGACCCGAGGGTAGAAGGACATTTACCACGCCCGTTTGGTGTATTTTATGAAACAGACCGGGCCTGCTATGAAGATGTAATGGGATTACAAATTGAAGAAGTAATAAGCACAAAAGGCAAAGGCAACCTCGACAAACTGTTGCGGGGCAATGAAACCTGGACAATTGCCTGAAAAGTGAATTAATTATAAAAAGGCGAAGGGTGGGTCATCGGCTGATGGCTCACCCTTCGCCTTTTAAAAAAAATGCCAGCGATGGATATCGCCGGCCTGTGCTTACCTCTGAAACCACAAAAAGAAAGAAGTTAAGCTGTTTATATTGTTTAATACTGTTATAATGAATAATAATGGAGGCAGGGTTCAATGGATGATGGACGCTGTGGATTGATATCAAGGAGGTGATATGTCAATGCTTGCCAGACAGATGAAGTCAGACGTTGCAGGAATATTCCCCTTACATTATTTTGAACTTTAAATGACTGCCGGTACAGGAGTAAAAGCAGTTAGTTTCAGTTACAGGTACAATCTTTTTGTATTGCAGTTGCTCAGCACAAACGATCGGTGCACGATAAACAGAGGTAATGTTATTAAGGGTCGCGGATAATTTATAGTACGAACAAATGCATATCCGTACTTAAAAATAATTTTATGTTTAAAATGGAAATTGGAGGGATGCCGGAAATTGGATGGTTGGAAATCGGGAAATTGGATTAGTGTTGTGCTTAAACGGTGAGATTTGTGATTCAGCGCATAGCCCGGTAAAAATAAAGACAGTTTTCTTAAAAATCAATATTTTTTTTAAAATTTTTTAACGGTATGGCAAGTCGCCTGATTTCTTAAGATAAATCAAACGGTAATTAAAAATAGACAGCATTCGGGTAAGCGTTACCTTGTACCGGCAGCCTCCAGTTCTTTTTCAGCTGCTTTTAACAGGCTGGCTTTTTTGTAATCGTACCACCATTTAGGGGCTGTTTTCTTCATCAGCGTATCAATATTGCGCATGCCAAACAGATTCCATGCGCCCTTAAGTTTGCCACCCAGGGATGATTGTAGTGCCCTGAGGCTCATGGCAAAACCGCTGTCGAGATATTCCATATGATGCCAGTAACCGGCGGGCATAAACAAGGTGTCGCCATGGTTCAGGATCATTTCATAACCTTTTGCCAGTTTCAGGGCCGGGAATTGCTTATAATCAGGTTTGCCGTTTTGGTTATAATTGGAGAAATCGGCCAGGCTTAACACCTCAAATGGTTTGCGGTACAGCTTATGTTGCTCTTCGAATGGAAATAATAATACCTTTTTCCTTCCCATGAACTGGGTATGCAGAATGTGCGACATGTCGATGTCGAAATGCATATGGGTGATGCTGGTGGCGCCGCCCACGAAAAGCATGGGGAATTTTTTTACAAACCCTTTCATCATGTGATCGGGCCAGGTAAAATCTTTTGTTAGTTGTGGAGCGTGGTCAAATATATTGAAAAGGAAAATACGCCATCCGGCCGGTCCCTGGCTGATCATATCGATGTATTCGCCAAAGGTTTTATAATCATCGGCCGTATTAATAGGAGTATAAGCGTCGCTTTTTACATTGTTATACAGTCCTACCCGTTTACTACCCACTATTTCCTTAAAATAAGCCCAGTTCCATTTGGTATAGGCAGGCCACTCTTTGGCCATATCGGTAATAATTACCGGCTTTGATGGCAGATAGTAACGCTGCTGAAAATCTTCTGCACTGATATTGTCAATGCGGTCAACAGGTTGTAATTGCATGAAAAAAGTTTGCGCAAATTTAATATTAAAATCATGTTCGCTGTATCAGTTTGGCACCGATTCTCTGCCGCCTTTAACATTTAGGCAGAGATTCTATAGGTGGCCAGGGCGCATAATTTGCCGTAATGGTTGTGTGTCTTTCATTAAAAAGTATAATTTGCCGTTATGTTGTTACATCTTCATCCCGAAAATCCTCAGCCGCGAAATATTGCAACGATTGTAAATCTTTTGTCAAAAGGAGGAATAATCATTTATCCCACCGATACTATTTACGGATTAGGATGTGATATTTTTCACCATAAGGCTATCGAGCGCATCTGCCGTATTAAAAATATCGATCCACAAAAGGCGCAATTATCGTTTGTGTGTTACGATTTGAGCGATTTGAGCCGTTATACCAAAAGTATCAGTACACCGCTGTACCGAATGTTAAAACAATATTTGCCCGGTCCCTACACATTTATTTTGCCTGCCAGCAAGGAAGTTCCGAAAATATTGCAAAGTAAAAAAAATACAATCGGATTACGCATACCGGATAACATCGTTGCACGAACTATTGTTAAAGAATTAGGTCATCCTATTTTAAGTACTACTTTGCCGGGGACCATGGTTGAGGAATATACCGATCCTGAACTGATGTACGAAAATTTCAACAAACTGGTAGATGTAGTGGCAGATGGCGGCATTGGCGGTACCGTGCCTTCAACCGTTATAGATTGCACCGGAGAAGAACCTGTCTTGATAAGACAGGGAGCAGGAGAATGGGAAATGGCAGGCAGTGAATAATCAAAATATTTCCTGTATAGTCCCCGCCTTCAGGTGGGGAGACAAAAATAACAATACATTGAAAAGCGAATATCAGCAATTTTTTCCCGACAGCTTTACGCTTGAAACACCCCGGGTACTGTTACGATTGGTTAAGCCGGAAGATTATGATCCTTTTCTTGCCCTGGCTAAAGAAAAGGAAATATGGCAGTATTTTTCCAAAGATCTTAGTGATGAAAATGAGTTAAAAAAGTGGATGGATAAGCTGTTCAGGGAACGAGCACAGGAAATAAGAATGCCATTTACCGTTATAGACAAACATACTTATGAAATTTGCGGAAGCGCCAGTTTTGTGAGTATTTCTTTTTATAATAAATGCATCGAAATAGGAAGCGTATGGATGGGTAAATCGTTTATGGGAACCGGTATAATGCGGGAAACCGGTTTTGTTTTACTTTCCTATGCGTTTGAAGTGATGAGAATGGAACGTGTTGAATTGCGCGTCGACAACCTGAATGAACGTGCCAAATCAGCCTTCCTTAAAATAGGTATGATCCCCGAAGGCGTATTACGCAGCAATGCCGTAGTTCAGGGCAACAGAAGAAGAGATACTTTATATTTTAGTATTCTTAGAAGTGAGTGGCAGGAAAGAAAAGAAAATTTTTTCCCAGAAATGATATGAATAAAAAAACCAATCCCGCCATTCGTCGGGATTGGTTTCATCACAACTTTCAAAATCATCTGTTAACTGCAAATTAGTATATACGAAAAAAACGCGAAGGCCGTTGGGCTGATTACCAGGTGCGGTAACGACCGTTATGTTTGTCACGGTAGATATCACGGCTGGCTAGGCGCTCTTCACGACGAATGTTTGCCCGTTCATACCGACTCATATATCCATCATTCCTGTATGCTCTACGCATATCGCGGTGAATATCGCGTTGCTCGCGTTCCAGGCGATAAGCTTCTCCTCTGGATAATGAACCATTCCTTACGCCTTCATTAATTCGATACTGCTCATTACGTGACTCACCTCGTATAGTTTGTGCATTGGCGCCTACGGCTATCCCTGCTAAAAGCAAAACGGAGAGTATAATCTTTTTGTTCATTGTTTTTATTTTTTAATTGTTTCTGTATCGGGGTTACGCTATAAAAGACCGTGGCAGAAAAGCGGAGTTTAATTGAAACAGGTTGTTACAGAACGTAAAAAAGGGAGAAGGAGGTGAAATAAATCCTTTGTTACTAATTGAAAGTGAATGAACTACAACGATAAAAGAAGCATATATCGCTTCAGTTTTGATGCAGGTTCTTATAACCAGTTTAACATTTGATAGGCGGATTGCAGGCGTGAGAATATTAAAGAGAAATATTCCCTTTTTCCCCTTTGCTCCTATACCCTCTTAGCTTACATATCTAATTCCAGCTGCTTTGAGCTGCATGAAAATGAACGGCGGTGATAGGGGCTTAACCCGAATTGTTCAATGGCTTTGCGGTGCTCTTCAGTTGCATAGCCTTTGTTGGTGATCCATTTGTAGTTTGGGAACTCGTCGTGCAAACGCCGCATAAAATCATCGCGGTAGGTTTTGGCCAGTATGCTTGCGGCGGCATAGAGGCATATTCAGCATCGCCCTGCACAATACATTGATGAGGTACTCTTTTATACTTATTAAATCTGTTGCCGTCAATGATCAGGAACTGCGCTTTCTTTTTTAGTTTATCAACCGCCAAATGCATGGCTTTGAAAGAGGCGTTCAGGATAT
>Ga0207667_10004189_pt1 | contig 17719 bp, 18 predicted proteins | sample KBSCornC52_FD_184301 | JGI IMG/M metagenome (GOLD analysis project Ga0207667, IMG submission 184301) | Corn rhizosphere microbial communities from Kellogg Biological Station, Michigan, USA - KBS Corn C5-2 (SPAdes) (version 2) | ecosystem: Host-associated > Plants > Roots > Rhizosphere > Soil ...
GAAGAGCCACGACATCGCGGCGGGCGGCAGAGCGGCGCGGAGAGGGGCCAGCGCGATGACCGCAAGCCATCCCATTCCCAGATAGAGAATCACCCGGAGCACGGCTGGCATCTTCTTCAGCAGCACGATTCCGGCGATCCCCAGCCCAGCCATGACCCACTCCGCCGTGAGCATCGACCAGCCCCAGGGGCCGTGGAGGCTGACGAGGCAGACCGGCGTGTAGGTCCCCGCGATGAGCAGGAAGATACCGACGTGGTCGAGCCGCTTCAGCCGCTCCGCATGGTGGTCCTCCACCATCAGCGAGTGGTAGAGGCAGCTCGCGGAGTAGAGAATGATGAGCGTCGCCCCGTAGACAGCAAAGCTGATGGTCTGCCACATGCGGCCGGCGGCGACGACCAGCAGCGTAATGAGCGCGACGACCGAAAGGACCGCTCCGATTCCGTGGGACACGCCGCAGAACGGGTCCTTGATGCGAAACTGCTTTCGCGCCGGTCTATCCAGTGTGTCCATCGTGCAGTCGCTTCTCCATCTTCCGGTGCGGGATGGTGACTTCCTCGTACTCCTCACCGATAAGATCGTACCCCAGCCGGAGATAGAATGGCACGGCTGTCGCGCGGGCGCTGAGCGTCATGGACGTGAACCCGCGCTCTTTGGCGATTTCCTCGGACCGCCGCACCAGCGCCGTTCCAATTCCCCTGCCCTGCAGACCATCGTCGACCGCGACCTGCCGCATCTTGACCGTCGCGGAATCGAGCGGTGTGAGCAAAAGGCATGCAGCCAGCTTCCCGTCGAGCCATGCGCCGAGATGGAGGTCGCCCGATTCGGCGGCGAGCTGCTCTTCGGTGAAGGAGAGGCCCAGCGGCTCACGTAGAATACGGAACCGGAGCGCGACCGTTTCCCGATATTCGGGCGAATTGTGGGCGACGAGTCGGATGTCGAGGTCCGGGGACATGGCGCGGAGAGCGCGCCGCCGCGATTCGTCTCGCGGCGGCGCATTCGGTCTATTTCGACAGTGACGACGGCATGATGAACGGCGGGAAGCGGTACTTATAGTCCCGCGCGATGAGCTCGTTCGGCTTCATCACGAACAGGTCGTTCCATCGGTCCGGCTCGAGCTTCAGCGCGGTATTGAGCTTCTCGGTGATCTTCAGCGTTTTGCCCAGCAGCGAGTCGTTCAGCGCGGACGCCACATACAGGTCCGCTCCGGTCTTGTCCTGGTCGAGCAGCGTGTTGAGGAGCGGCTCGGCCTCGTTCGGCCTCTTCTGCCCGATGAAGGAGAGCGCGCGGCCAACCATCACGTATCGGTTCTGCGGATCGATCTTCATCGCCATGTCGAGGAGCTGGTCCGCCGCCTGGAAGCGATTCGCGTCCCGCTCCAGCATTACGTGAATCGCGCGCTGAGTATAAGCCTCCGCGAGCATCGGGTTCAGCTCCAACGCCCGCACGAACGCCCGCTTCGCCTCCACGTCGTCGGCCAGCAGGTAGCCCCGGAGAAGCTGCACGTCGGCGCTGTTCGGCGCGATGGAGTTGGCCTGCTCGGCCTCCTCGCGCGCCTGAGCAACCTTCTTCTCGGCGAGGTCCGCGTAGGCCGCCACGATGAGCGCGGCCACATTCTTCGCCTCGACCCCGTCCTGCACCGAAGCGCGGGCCTTCTTGAAATCATGGTCGCTCAGCGCCAGCAGCCCGACCAGCGCCTGCGTGTTCACATCGGCGCGCTTGTCCCGAATCAGCGTGCGGGAGATCGCCGCGGCATCGCTGTTCCGTCCTCCCATGATCAGCGCGAGGACCCGCCGGTTCACGCACCCGACCGGCGCCTCGTCCGCCGCGCCACACTTCTGGTACTGCTGGTCCGCCGCGAGCCACTGCCGCCCCGCCATCAGCTCGTCGCCGCGCGCCACGGGCTCGGTTCCGGCGCTCTTCAGACGCAGCGCGTGAACCTTCTTGTAGACGTCGAGCGCAACACTCGCGTCCTTGAGGAAGTCCTCCGTGCTGTCGGCCGCGTCGGCTTTGGCCATGTGGAGCGCCATCAGGTCGACCCGCGTGGCGATGTCGTCGTCCGGAATCGTCGCCTTGTCGAGAACGGCGACGGCGTCCGCGAGCTGCCCCTTCTGGCGGAGCACTCCCGCATAGGCGCGTGCCGCGGCGAGGTTGGCCGGGTCGATCTTGAGGGCGCGGCGGGCGTACTTCGCGGCGAGGTCGACGTTCCCCTCTTTCAGCGCGGCGGCGGCCGAAGCGGCGTGCGCCTCCGCTCCCTTGCTGAGCTCGTTATCGATGGTTACGCTGATCTTCGCGGTGGCCGTGTTGCCCTTCGAATCGAACGCAATCGCCTTCAGCGCGTGCGCGCCCTCGGTCTCCGCGAGCGTGTCCCACTCGAATTCGTAGGGCGTCGAAGTATCGGTGAACTTGAGCTGATCATCGACGTAGAACTCGACTTTGTCGATTCCGCTGTCGTCCGGCGCGGCCGCCTTCGCGGTCACGGTCGTCATGTCGCTCACCTTCGCCCCGTCCTCCAGCTCGAACTTCACGGTAGGGTTGAGGCGAGCTCCGGCGGGCGAGCCGGACGCGGCAAGGGGGAGGAGAAGCACGGACAGGCAGAGCAGGGCAGGCAGAGCGCGGGACGTAAGGCGAGCGGACATCTAATCCTCCAGAGGCGAACGGCGGGATTCCAAACAGGCGGCCCCGACCGGGAAGAGGCGACTACAGACAGCGGCGGCGAGGCTGCAAAGCCCACCAGCGTGGGCTCAGACCACGAATTCAGTGTCATAAGGACACTTCGTGTCTTCGCTGCCGCGGTTTCAACCGCCGGGTTCGTGCCGCCGCAGGGAGCTCTTCAGCCGAAGATGCGCCGGAGAACGAGCAGCAAACCAGGCGAATTCGGCGGTCAGCTCGCTCGTCGGGGAGTCGGTCGGCAGCCGTACGTTGAACGTGGCGCGGGCGGTCTCGCCCGGCTTCAAAACATCGAACATGGCGCGCTCCGCCGGCTCGACCGACGCGCCCGCCGGGGCTTCCGCGCCCAGCCGCACCAGCGATATCGACTGCTGGCCCGCATTTGCGAGCTGCACGGTGACGGCGCGGACGTCCGGATGCGTCTCCTCCGGCTCGGCAACGGTGAGCGAGGGCAGAAGGTTCAGGCAGCCCGCGCTCAGGTCCGTCAAAGCAATCTGCAGGTGACGGCGCGGACGTCCGGATGCGTCTCCTCCGGCTCGGCAACGGTGAGCGAGGGCAGAAGGTTCAGGCAGCCCGCGCTCAGGTCCGTCAAAGCAATCTGCAGGTGATCCAAGGCTGCGTCGAGCCTTTCGGCGCCCTCCTGCGGGAGGCGTCCCTCGCCCCGGAAATTCTTTGCCAGCGCCTGGGCATGGCCCACCGTCAGCAGGGCGCGGTGGATATACCGGAGGCTGTCGTACCGTTTCTCCGGCCTGATCCCCTTCGATAGCGAACCGAGATGCGCCTCGCATTCGTGCAGCGGCACCATAATGACGCGGCAGGCGCCTCCGTGGTTACCGGCCATCGCGCGCACGGCGGCCCGGACAGCGTCGAAGGAGGACTGCACGTCGAGGCAGCGATTCGTAAACTTGTAGACCGCGAGCGAGCGCGGAAGCAGCCACCCCGGCTTCTCAACGGTCCCGCGGCCGCCCAGCACCACACTTTCCAACCGATCGATGCGGCCGTTGGTTTCAGGTGTCTTCGAATCCAGCACCCATCGCTCGACCGTGTAGACGCCGCGCCCGAGCTTCACTTCGAGATCGAAGTTGGCCTTCTCCTCGCCGTTGTTCGCGACGAGCACCGCCTCGCCGTTCGGGATGCGGGCGGCGTACACCGGAACCGATTCCTCCGGCGAGCTGGCGGTCAGCCGCGTACCGCCGAACGACACCCACTTGTCCCAGGGCGGCGAATCAGGCTTGATGGCGGCCGGGAGCCCGCAGGCCGCGCAGGGGTCGGCCGGTTCGCCTGTCGCAGCGGTCGACGGTGTCGCCATGACGACGATTCGCACCGGCTGGGCGGGATTCCTCCGCGGCCGCTTGTGGCGAACGACGTGTGCGGGCCGCTCGTTGAGGCTGCCGGCGTGGACGGGACCGCTCGTTCCGAACATCTGGTAAGCGCCGACCGTGAGGAGAAGGAGCGCGACGCCGATGAAAACGACAGGTTCGAGAGGGGTTGAGCGGGAGGATCGTCGGGCGGTTCGCGCGGCTGCCCGTACGGCGTGCTCGGTGCGGCCCGGTCCCCAGTAGACCGGAGGGGGAGCCGCGCGCCGGGCAGGCCGGAGCGGCCTCAAGAGGCGTCCCCGCACAGGAGGGCGCCCGACAGACTGTTCGGCACATCGCCGACAGGCGCCGAATCGGCCGCCCGCCGAATGTGCCGCGAGCGGCGCTCGAACTCTTCGCGATCGAGCAGCACACGCCGTCCGCAGGTCGCGCACTTGAGGCCGATGTCGGCCCCGGTGCGCACCACCGTCCATTCGAAACCGCCGCACGGGTGGGGCTTGCGCAGCGTCACGCCATCACCGATAGCAATGGGAATTGAGATCATAACGGAGTCCTGGCGTACCTTCCCATGCCATTATATCACACGGGAAGCGACCGACCGGACTCCGCGGTCTGGCCGGTCCAATCGCCAAACAGGGTCTGACCTTGCGGTCAGACCCTGTTTATAACAAGGAGACAGTCGCCGAACAGCCATGAATGCTGCCAACGGACCACTCCCGGTCTGAACACCGCGCGCGACGTTTGCACGGCCACGCGGGGTCACGATATGGACTTCTTGTCGCTATAGGTTTTCGATGTTCGGTTTTCGTTATGTGATTGTCAGTATGTGGTTTTCGGTATTCGGTTTTCGGTATTCGGTTGTCGGTATTCAGTTGTCGGTATTCAGTTTTACGGAGCGCTGCGTCCAGGTATCCGCCGGTTCGCGCTCACACTAGACAAAACGCCGGTATCCGTCAATTTGTTCCGCATTTCCAGGGATTTTTTGCATGGCCGCCCGCAACATTTGTCGGGCCGGCGAGCGCGCTCAGCGGAGCAGCTTGCCGCCGCAATCGGGACAGTAGTGGCGCACTTCATAGGTGCCGCGCACGAACACCCACCCGGCAGCGGAGGATCGCCGTCCCGGGTTTGGCGACTCTCCTTCCATCCTGACTGAGATGGGGAGCCGCGTGTCCCGCGCGCAATCGTTGTTGTCGCATACAATCCGGTTTCTGGAAGCATCCAGGCTCATCCTTATTCCCGCCTCTCTTCACCGGAATGCCGGTGGGTATAATTCTTTCAAATGGACGGCCGGCCGCGCGGTCGCAGCGTCCATGGGTCCGTAGTCGATTTGGAAAGGTGTCGGCCGCGCTCAAGCGAGTGACGCCGGAGCGCGGCCCCGCACGTAGTAGTGCATGAGGCTGACGCGTATATCCGGGTCCGCGCCATTGCGGCCGGTGATGCGTCCAACCCGCAGTGTAGAACGCGCGTTTCCGCCAGGAGGTTCCGCGGCATGGCAAAATTCGACCAGGCGAAGAAGTTCTGGAAGGCGACCAAAGAGGTATCAGTCGGCCAGATCGCGCAGGAGGCGCAGCGGCCCTTCAGCGTCGCCATCGTGGGGGCCCGGGAGAAGCGCGCCGAGCTGCTTCACCGCCTCTTTCCAGCGGCTGCGGAAGACGACGTGATCCCGGAGCGCTCGCTGGTGAAGGCGTTCGATTCAACGTCGGAAGAGGTCGGATTCCCGGTGGACGCCGGCCCGGACTACCTCGTGATCGACGCCGGCGGCGGTCGCGCCCTCGCGCCCATCAACTCGCCGGTCTACAGCCTGGACGAGATGGGCGGCTGGGACCGCGTGGCCGAGCGGATCCTCGACCAGCGTCCGGAGCTGAGGCTCAGCCTGGCACGGCGGTTCCCCGGCCTCCGCCCTCTCGTCTCGCAGCGAATCATCCACGACACGGCGCTCGCGAACGCCGAGTTCGCCATGCTGAACGCGATTCCGGGCGTGATTCCCATTGTCGCGCCGCTCCTTCCCGCCGCGGCCATCGGCGACATCTTCATGCTCACGAAGAATCAGGCGATGATGCTCTACAAGCTCGCCGCGATTCATGAGATGCCGCTCGACCTCCGCTCCCGGTCGCGCGACCTGGCCCCGCTCCTCGGAAATGCGTTCGGATGGCGGGCCATCGCGCGCGAGCTGGTGGGTCTCGCGCCGGGCGGTGTCGGCCTCGTCGCGAAAGGCGCAATCGCCTACGCCGGCACGGTCGCTCTCGGCAAGGCCCTCCAGCGGCTCTATGAGACCGGCCAGGTCCCCACGAAGGCCGCGCTGAAGGAGCTCTACGACGAGGCGATGAACGGCGCGAAGGAGATATCGCGTGGCATTCTGCGCTCCATCCAGAAGCGTGCCCGCAAGCCCGTGGCAGCCATCGAAGCGGCCGAGAAGGACTCCGAGGAGACCACCCGGTCCTGAACCCTTCCACGAAACCGCCGCCCCAATCTCTCCGAAAGGAGGGATAATCCTCATGAAGAGACGATTGCTCGCAGTCATAATCCTCGTTGCGGCGATTCTCCCCGCGCAGGCGCATTTCGCCCGTCTCTGGGAGCCGGTACCGACTGACCGGCTGTTTGCCAACGTCGGAAGGTATGTGCGCGAGCACCCCAAAGATCCGCGAGGCCACTACACGCTGGGCCGGCTGCACGCACTGGTCTATTCGAGCGGTACGCGTCCCGTTGACAAGCTCGACGTCGTCATGAAAGACTGGAAGTCGGGGAAACCAGTCGCCCTGCCCGATTTCGTGCCGTACGACTCCGTTCGCGTGAAGCCGCCGGCCGTCTCGGGCAAGCTGCCGGAGGCTTTACGCATCCATCTGGCGGCGTCGCTGGGCGAATATCACTGGGCCGTCGCCATGGCGCCAAAGGAGCCGCTCTATCTCCTCGGCTTCGCATGGATGCTGGAACAGGGCGCAGCCCATGCCGCGGAAGTGGGCGAGGCCACGTCGGCAATGAGGGTAGGAGCAACCGAGGAGGCGTTCCGGCAGCGCGCTCTGGACCTGTACCGGCAAGCATATGCGCTTACCATCAAGAAGGAGGTGGACGGACGGGCCAGGAACATCACCGAGGGCGATACCAGCATTGCGACGGAAGCCGGTGAAGGCATACTGTCGATTCTGGGAAAGAGCAAACATCAAACCGATTTCGATCGTGCGGAAATGGCGCGCGTGAAGCGAGACCTGGCGGAGATTTCGGCGAAGCCCGCGTTCGTGACGCCGGTCGTCTTCACGATGCGGCCGGTGACCACTCTCCAGAAGCTTCTTGGCGAGCGCACGGCGCGGTTCGATCTGGCGGCCAGCGGAAGAGCGGACATCTGGCCGTGGGTGAAGCCGGACACGGGAATCCTCGTGTGGGACCCGGAGCGATCCGTGCGAATCGTGTCGGGCCGGCAGCTCTTCGGGTCGCGGACATGGCAGATGTTCTGGAGGAACGGCTACGAGGCGCTCGCCGCGCTGGACGACGACGGGAATGGATGGCTGGAGGGGCGGGAGCTCGCCGGAATCGCGGTCTGGTTCGACCGCAACGGCAATGGCCGCTCCGATACCGGCGAAGTGATTCCCGTGGCCGCGCTGGGCATCACTCGAATCCGCGTATGGCCGGGCGGCGTTCGCGATGATGTTCCGTGGAGCGATTCGGGAATCGAATTGGCCGACGGGCGGCGGATTCCGACATGGGATTGGACACCCCGCTCGCTCGCCGCCGAGCCGCGCTTGCCTGCTGCCTTGCAGACCTGGAACTGAACGGAGGGGGTACGTGGCGGACCTGGAGGACGAAGGGCTCATCGGAATCGGCGTGAAGGCGAGCCTCGCGCGGCTCTACAAGACCGACCAGGCGCGATTCGTGGAGGAGCTGGCGACGACGCTCGAACGCTCGCTGCCGGACGAGACGCAGGTCGAGCGGAAGGGCGGGCTCTTCAGCGAAAAGCGCATCGTCGCCGTCCGAATCCATCTCGACGACTATCTCTACAGCCTCGAAATTCCCCCGAAGGGAGGCGTGGCCGCCTCCCGCACGAAGGTCGTGCGCGGAATCAAGCTGAAGACCGAGCCGATGGCAGTTGATGACTGGCTGGCCGTCGTCTCGGATCAATTGGGCAGGTTCGCGGAGACCAGCCAGCAGGCACGCGACGCATTGTGGAATCTCGTCGATAAACCCCAGGAGGACGTGACATGAGCGCCTCGACTTACCATCGCACCGACTACCACCGCGATTCGCGGGAGGGGCTCCCGCCACACGCCGTGGACCGCCTATCACACAACAAGGGCAAAGAGGGCCGGCCCTTCTTTACAAGCGACCTGACGGTCAACGAGTACGTGCTGCTCCACCAGGCCGGGTTCCAGCCGCTCGGGCTCGTGATGGGCACCTCCATGTACCAGATCGGCTACCAGCGCGCGGGCTGGACCCAGAACCAGGAGCTGGAGGTTCTCACGCAGGCGATGTACTCCGCCCGCGAGCTGGCGATGACCCGCATGGAAGAGGAGGCGGACCTGCTCGGCGCGGACGGAATCGTGGGGGTGCGGCTGGAGGTGATCCGCCACGCCTGGGGCAGCGCGATGGCCGAGTTCATGGCAGTGGGGACCGCCGTGAAGGCGCTGAAGCCGGGCGACTGGCGCGCCCCGAGCGGACGGCCCTTCACCTCGGACCTGAGCTGCCAGGACTTCTGGACCCTGCTTCGCGCGGGCCACCGCCCGCTCGCGCTGGTGATGGGCACCTGCGTCTACCACGTCGCGCACCGGGGCGTCGCGCAGTGGTTCAAGCAGGTCTTCAAGAACACGGAAATGACCAACTTCACGCAGGCGCTCTACGAAGCGCGGGAGCTTGCGCTGGACCGCATGCAGGAGGAGGCGCTCGCCGCGGAATCGGATGGAATCGTGGGAGTCGTTATCGAGGAGCGGACCTACGGCTGGGATTCGCACGTCATCGAGTACTTCGCCATCGGCACAGGAATCCGGGAAGGAGCAGGCGACGGCCCGGCGGAGCCCATCCCCGCCCCGATGTTCACCATCTCGCTCAACGACGCGCCCCGCGAGAAGATCGTACGGCCATCGAACCTCGCGGCACAAAACGGCGCCAAGACCGGCGGAGATGCCGGCGCCGCCGCAGCCGGGTAGAGACGGGATTCGACCGCGAAAAACGCTAATCCACGCGAATGAAATTCCGAGCCGGTCTATTCGCGTGGATTAGCGTTATTCGCGGTTAAAGGCCGTTATTTGTGGTGGCGAAGGCGGCTTCCTCGGCATAGGCGTCGAAGCGTTCAATCTCCTCGGCTGGCGGCACGCACCGCACCACGAGCTGCGGGGCGTTTGTCCAGTCGCGCCCGCTCTCCTTTTCCGTGCGAATCATCGTCTCCATGTCCGGGCCGTCCCAGAGGATTTCACCTTCTCGGAGGGCGAGATAGCGTCCGCGATATGTCCGGGCGAGCGAATCCTGCTGCTCGCGATAGCGCGCGACGCAAGCCGCGCCGCTCTGAAGCTGCTCGCCGCGGTGGGTCTCGCCGTGGTACGGCTCGACCTGGAAGGGGACGCGGACCTCTTCCGGCGCGGGGCCGATGATTTCGATGGCTCCATCCAGATTCGGGCCGAGACCCATTTCCGCGGCCAGCCTGAGCACGTTGCGGCGGTAGAAAAAGGGATGGTCGGGATAGTCGCCGTCCGGGTCGAAGCCCATGACGCGCGTACCCGCGGCATCGGTCGCGACGATGTTCGCGCCGGCGATGATTACGCCCGGCGTCAGCGGCTGCCCATGCCACTCGCTCTTGTTGGCCGCGACGATCCCATCCACCACGTTCAGGCAGGGCTTGAAGTGGGCGGCCAGATCGGCGAGGACCCGCGGCAGGCGGATGAGGCGGTCGTGCAGGTACATGCGCGGCGCGCCATAGACGGTCCAGGGCGTCCAGCCGAAGAGATTCTTGATGCAGAGCGTGAAGCCCATCGCCGCATGCGCCTTCATCTTGGCGACGGACACGAACGCGTCTGCATCGGCCAGCTCGCGGTGGAGCGCATACCGGTGGAACATTGGGTCGGCATGCCGCATCTCGACCTCGGTCATTTCACCATGGCCGAAGTCGAGGAGGCGAACATTGCTGAACTGCTTCAGCCGCTCCGGATATCCCAGCTCCGCGTACAGAGCTTCCGCTCCGCGAAAGGTGGGGGCGTCGCCGACCACGATCTCGGCGTCCGTCACTGCTCGAATCGCCCGGATGGTCCCCTCGACGACGGCGGGCTCCGTCAGCTCGGTCTGCCTGCCCTCGGTCAACACCACGCGCGATATCCCGGCGTTGATCTTGACGGCGACTTTGCGCGCGTTGCGCAGTCCGGCTTCATAGTCGGGCAGCGCCTGAATCGCGCGGACCGTGCGGCGCGCGACCTCGGCATCGATCTCCGCCGTCGTACACCGGACGATGGAAACTCGCTCAGTCAATGGTGATTACGCCCTCGTAAATTTATAGCCGGACCGCAGTTGCCTGCGATCCGGCTTCAGTGGAGAACGGTGGCGGGGCCGCCCGTTCATGACCCGGTCCACCCAAACTTGCCCGAAGGAAGCCAGGGTGTGAGCTAAAACCTGTTAGCCCCGACCGTCCCCCTGTTGACTATAATCCATGCTAGTCACCACCTCCTTCTTAGTCTGTCCTTATTATCGCAAAGGCGGCCGCGGAAGTCAATACACCGGCCGCGATAAATATCGGGCGGCGGTTTTGAGGGAGGCGTGGAACTTACATGCTCGATTCGACGTTTTATCATCGGGCGCATTGGGTCTGCAAGGCGATACAAATACCCCTTTCGCGTCGCGGCCCCGACAGTCGCGGAGATTCAGGCCACGAACGTCTGGATGGCAAGTTTGCAAATGGGGATGCATCCGCAATCCTACAGCACTGCCGGTCGAGCTCGCGGACCCATGCGCTCTCAACGCGCCGTCGGCATTAATTCTCGCAGCCCTTATCGAGATTCCTGAGAGGATTGGAATGAGCACTTTCAGCACGGCCTTCGCGGGCCGACACGTGACGGTGTTGAGCGGCGCGCCGGGCGCGCAGGAGCGGACCGACACAGGCACGCTCGTGGACATGGACGGCAACTGGATTCAGCTCGCCAAGGACAACGGCGAGATGCTCCTCTTCCCGTTCACGGCCGTCCGCGTTATCAAGCTGCTGGACGTCGAGCCGCCGCTCACGGCCGTGAAGCGACCCCTCGGCACGGAACCGCTGCCGCCTCCCGTCGTCGGACCGCCGCTTCGGTAGTACGCGCAACCGCGCCGGGTAGAATCACACCGAAGGACCACCCCCTTCGGTGTTTTCATTGCCGTCGAGTTCATCTATTCAGTCAGGAGATACCTGCATGACCGCGCTCCTCTCCCAGGATTCCGCCGATGTCCTCCTCGCACCGATGCCGCAGCGGCCGCTGGGCGGACTGGGCTGGAATACCAGTGTCCTGACGCTGGGCGGGGTGAAGTGGGACACGCAGTGCACCGATTCGGAGGCGGTGGCGCTGATTCACCGGGCGTATGAGCTTGGGGTCAATACGTTCGACACGGCGCATCTCTACGGAGACGGCGAGAGCGAGCGAAAGCTGGGCCGTGCGCTCGAAGATCTCCGTGACCGCGTCTGGGTCAACACAAAGATCGGCGACCGGACCTACGACGGGGCCATGCGACAGATGGAGACCTCCTTCTCACGGCTGCGAATGGACCATGTCGATCTTATGTTCGTTCACTCGCTCGACACGGAGGAGCAGCGGCAACAGATCATGGGTCCGAACAGCGTGCTCAGGGCGGTCGAGGAGATGCGCGCCGCCGGCCGGGTACGATTCATCGGCGTCTCCGGCCACTGGGTGAAGGACGTGATGGCGCGCATCCTTACTGAGTACCCGTTCGACGCCGTGCTCTTCCCCATCGGGCTCTTCAACCAGGCTTACAACTACAGCTTCCTGGAAACGGTGCTGCCGGTCGCGCGCAAGCGGAACATGGCCGTGCTCGGCATGAAGGTGTTTGGGGCAGGCCGCGTGAAGCACGCCACATCGGTCGAGCCGTACCTGCGGTACGCGCTCCACACTCCGGTCGACACGATGGTCATCGGCTCCGATTCCATCGCCCAGCTTGAAGAGAAGGTGCGAATCATCAAATCCAACCCCGCACCGCTGACCGACGCGGAGCGGGAGGCGCTCGTGCCAGAGGCTATCGCCGTGACTCAGGCGTGGGACGACGGCGAGTTCGACTGGGTGCAGGGGTACAAGTAGTGCTGAGTGCTGAGTGCTGAGTGCTGAGTGCTGAGTGCTCAGTGCTGAGAATAGCCCCGGCGTTCAGGCCGGGGAGCGCTTGAGAATAGCCCCGGCGTTCAGGCCGGGGCGACTCAGCCCATGCGGGAGGTCCGGCGGGCAGCGTCAGCGGCGAGGGTCGCGTGCGAGACTGGTCGAGAGGACGGTGTCGAGCTCCTCGGATCCATCGACGGGAGGGAGGAGCAGGGTAATGGTTAGCCCGTTGTCCAGCTGCTCGAGCCGGATGCAGCCGGACCATAGCTGCCGCTCGAAGGCGGGAATCCGCCATTCGTCGCCGGTTCCGTTCTCCGAGGCGAGCGCATTGGATCGGAGAGTGGCAACAATCGACTGAATCTCGCGACCGGAGAAGCCGGCGAGCCGGATGTCGACGCGGCCCGTCGCTTCCAGTGTCCGCGCAGCCGCCTCGCTTTCGCTTCGGGATAGCCTGGCCAGCACCGCCGCGAATCGACTTGGCGTGACGTTCGCGACGTCCAGCCCGCGATAAGCGGGAATCAGGCTTAATTCGCCGTTCTCCTCCGCGGTGCACGCGCTCTGAAACCGGACGAGCTGGCTCAGGGAGAGCAGCGAATCGGAGGCTTCGGCCGATGGCAGGCGCGGCGCATCCCGTTCGAGCGCAAGCAGCGCGCGCAAGGGGAATCTTCGCGTGCGGTCGATGAAGGCCAGCCGATCCCGCACGAGCAGAACGCCGTCCGATTCGCGGCAGGACCAGGGCGACCCGCTCTCCCGTCCGACCTTCGCCGCAAGCGAAGTGTGGATCTCTGCAGGCGGCTCCGCGCTGCTCTCGTTGTCGCCACTCTCATCGGCCGGCGGCGACAGGTCGATCGCCTCTCGGAGCGGAACAAGCTCCATCACGACATCGCCACCTGACTGCCTCGCCCACCGCTCCACGAGCTGAGACAGCGACGTAATTCGGTCGGAGGTTGACACCGACAACTCCGCCCTTGCAGCGGGAGTGGCGAGCCAATGGGCTGTGTCCTCGTTCTCGCGCTCGACCGATTCCCGTGCCGCTTCGTCCATCCGCGCAATCACATAGTAGATGCCCTTGTCTCCTGTCGGATCCGCCGAAATCCCATGACGGAGCGGGAACACGTCGCCCAGAAGATAGAGCTGCTGGACAGTGATTCGGAGGGAGCCCGGGTCGAATCGCAGGCGCTCCGCCAGGGAGATATGGCCGTCGGCGACCTGTCGGATGAGGGCTACCAGCCCGTTACTGCCTGCGAATGGGCTCGCATTCGAGTTTGCATCCGCCTGTGTCTCAGGCGGGCTGGCCGCGGCTGTTCGCTCCATCTCCTCCAGCATCAGGCGGCAGATTGCCGGAACGTTCGCCAGCCGATGAATGTCGACGCTCTGAAATGGCAGAGGTCCGGCGATGGCCTCCTCATAGTCCCGTGGACGAGCCGTGGCTGCGAGTCGGGCCGCGATCTGAATGAATGGGTCGGCCACACGGTCTGCATCCTCGCTCTCGCGCGCCAGCTCCGCCGTCCGCGGCTGCTTGTGCTCCGGGTCGAGCTTTTCACGCGATTCCAGCTCTCGCTTCAGGAGAACCGACCGGGCCAGCAAGAGGTGAATGGGTGTTTGTAGTGACGCGCTATAGGGCTTTACCTCTTCCGCGACCCCTTCGCGTAGCAGTACGCCGAGTTCGTGGCGCATCACCTTCTCCCGCGCAGCCACGCCCGGATCGGGCTCCATCAGCCAGGTGTTCGGGAGGTCGGGATGGGCACGGACGCGGATGTCGAGGCCCTGCGAGAGCGCCGCGCACGCGCCAGCCCACGTACGGTCGCGAAGGGCGACCACGGCCGCACGGTTCCGAATCGATGTGGCACATTGGACGGTGCGGCCCTCAGTGGAGAGGGCGGCGGCGATCTCCGGATAGGTGAGGGCGACCGGGCCGATGCTGACCTTCGGGCCGGTCGATAGATGAAGGGCCGCGACGAGTGATGCAGCGATCAATGCCAGCAGCATGGGCGGGGCGCCTCCGTGGCCGGGTGGTCGAGCAAATCCGGCAATTACGGTATGGCAGATTGAAGCGTGAATCGTATAGGCCGAAAGACCTATAACTGTGGAGGTGTCAGCGGGCTTCGCCGCCGCCGTAGTAGACGAATCGCGCGGTGGCGCGGAAGAGGAGGGCGGTCGCGCCGACGATGGCCACGAACATGAGCCACGCCATCGCGCACGCGTAGCCCATCTTGAAGAACTGGAAGGCGTTCTGGAAGAGGTACATCGGGTACATCATGGTCGAGTTCGCGGGGCCGCCGGTGCCGTTGGTCATGACCCACGCCTGCGTGAAGTACTGCACCGCCCCGATGAGGCCCATCACCAGCATGAACAGAATCTGGGGGCTTACCATGGGCAGGGTCACGTTGAAGGTCTTCTGCCACGGCGTCGCGCCATCCAGCTCCGCCGCTTCATAGAGGTCCACCGGCACGTTTTGGAGGCCGGCCAGGAAGATGACGGTCGCGTTCCCGACGCCCCAGAGGCTCATCAGGACGAGCGCGGGCTTGGACCAGGCCGGGTCCGCCAGCCAGCCGAGAGGGGTCTTGATCCCGAGGAGCGAGAGCAGCTTCTCGATTCCGAGCAGCTCCAGAATTTGGTTTACCATGCCGTGCTGCGCGTTGAGGAGCCACAGCCAGAGCACGGACGAGGCCACGACCGGAAGCACCGAAGGCACATAGAAGAGCGTGCGGAAGAAGGCGAGGCCCTTCACCTTCTGGTTCAGGAGGAGCGCCATCGAGAACGCCGCCCCAATTCCGAGCGGCACCGCGAGGCCGGCGTAGTAGAAGGAGTTGACGATCGACTCGAAGAGCTGGCCGTGCGTGGCGATATCGCGGAAGATGAGCCGGTAGTTCGCGAGGCCGACCCACTTCTCCGGCTTCAGCACCGTGTAGGAGCAGAAGCTGTAGTAGAGCGACATGCCGAGCGGATAGAGGGTGAGGGCGAGCAGCCCGACAATGGAGGGCGCGCAGAAGATCAGTCCGTTCAGCGTGTTCCGTTGCGCAACCCGGCTGGTCCGCCTGCGTGGGGCCGCCGCGCGAACGACCGCCGTCTCGACACCGGTGTCGGGCGAAGTCTGCGTTGCCATGCCGCTGGTTTCGACGGGAATGCGCGACATACCTCCGGCCGTGAACTGCTGACGATGGAGGATAGCGACGGGCCGGGCGCATATGCCCGGCCCGTCGACTCCTGAGTTGCTGCGGATTCGCCGTTATCTTCCCGGCCCGCGTCCGTTTCCGTTGCCGAAGCCGGTCCCGAAGTTGCCGATCACTCCCGCCCCGCCGCCGTTCTGGCCGCCGTTTCCGAACATGCCGGAGCCGCCCGAACCGAAGCCAAGCAGCCCGATTCCGCTTCCACCACCAAGACCGCTGCCCATCCCGTTACCCATTCCACCGCCCATGCCGTTGCCCATGCCATTGCCGCCGAAGCCGCCGCTGCCCATCCCACCGCCGAACCTGCCACCGGCCAGTTCCGCAAAGCGCGAGGGGAGCATGACTCCGCCCAGCGCCTGCGTGATGTCCTGCGGGTCCGCGTAGTTGAGCTGAATCTTCGCTATCTTCGTCGGCTTGCGGTCCGGCACGTCCGGCGGTGGCAGCTCCTGCACAACGGAGTCTTCATGGCGTGGCGCGACGAAGTAGACGCCGTTCTCGACGCGATACGTGAGCGGGATTTGCGACTGCGCGCTACGCAATACGCTCTCCAGCGCCGTTCGGAAGGAGACGTCGGTCAGCGCCGCCGTCACCGTACCCTGTACCCCGGCATCGAGGGTGTAGTTCACGCCGGCGGACTGGAACAGGAGCTTGAGCGCGTAACGAATGTCCGCGTTCTCCAGATTCAGCGTCACTTTCTTGTTCGCCACGCTCTGGGCGGCGGCGCCCGCCACGTCCTGCGCCACGGACGGCACGGCCGCCGGAATCATCGTTAAGGCAATCGCCGCGCTTGCAGCGAGGTTACTCCATCTCATTTTCATGGCTCTTCTCCCGTCAATCAGGTCCCGTTGCTCCCAATCAGGTTCATCTGGCGGGAATCGCGTCCGTCAGTCGAACGCGCTCCACAACCCTGCGGTTCCCGTCGGCCTTCGTCAGCGTCACGACATCCGCCCCGATCGCTTCCACCCGGTATCCATCGTCGAGGACGTGTCCGGGGCGGACAACTTCCACGCCCAGCCGGCTTTCGAGGATGGCGTAAACCCCTCCTGAGATCGCTATGCCGCTCACCCGCCTGCTCGATTCGATTCGTGTTTCAGCGTCCGTATTTGCCTTTGTGTCGGCCGACCCACTGGTCGCGATTCGGACCGGGTTGAGCAGCGCCAGAACAGATGGCGGCCGGGGATTCGTGTCCCACCACGGCTTCATCGGGTCCGCCCGAAAGTTCGGCGCCGGTGAAGCGATTGTCGCTCGCGTTGCATGTGTACGCGCCGGAACCGACTGCGCCTCGGCCACACCGCAACAGGCCATTGTCGCCCCGAGCGCCAGCCAGAAACTCGTGCTGCCGTGGAGACGGAACGTGCGATACCGCATAAATGTCCTCTTGTCCCTCCGGATGGCTCCCGCGTCCCGCCGGGGCCGTCCCTGTCGCTGATCGTCGCACAGTCTCCCACGGTGCGTCACCCTGTTCACGGACAGCCCTTTGACGATCCGCCGGTCCGCCAGGTTACCGCCGCATTCGCGCTCTCATGCCCGCGCGTCCAGGACTTGAATCTCGACTGTCGGCTCCAGCACACGCGTGATCCCGTCCGATCCCGTCGCCGTCAGGTTGAAAACGAGCGTGTAGTATCCGGCCGCGAGCGCCGTCGGACTGGTCGTGTCGAGATCGAGCCAGACGCGCGGGGCGGCCTGCGCCCCGGCGTCGTATCCTGTCGCTGTCACGCCGGAAAGACCGCTCACTGCGTTTCCGCTCGAATCATACAAGGTGGCTGCGGGCGCGGGGCTGGCCGAGATGGTCAGCGTACCGCTCTCCGCTGCCACCGTCCCAAAGAACGGGCGCTTTTCCCCCTTACGCGCCCGCGCAAACGAATCAGGCATCTTCTCCTCCTGAATCAAAAGGCGTCAACTGGTCAATGGGTCAATGGGTCAACTACTCAGCGCGGCAGCCAATTGACCGGTTGACCAATTGACCAGTTGACCTCGATATCATCTCAGCCGGCTTACCGCGTTCTCGACCGCCCGCCACTCCGCCGAGAAGCGGGGAACGAGCGGCCCGATCGCCGGGTCCTCCTTCAGACGATCGAGCGCCGCGCGGATGTCCGGGTCGCGCAGGGCAATCTCGGCGTCGGCACGCAGCGCGGCATACGCCAGCAGCAGCTCAGGCACGGCCCGCAGCCATCGGAATATCCTGTTCATCGGTTCTCTCCTCCCATCCAAAACGTCATGATATAGCGGAGCGCCATCGACACGACACTCAGGCCCGAGAGCCAGAGAATCGCAGCGCGGAACCCTTCGAGCTGCGCGACGCGGT
>Ga0207667_10004190_pt1 | contig 17717 bp, 22 predicted proteins | sample KBSCornC52_FD_184301 | JGI IMG/M metagenome (GOLD analysis project Ga0207667, IMG submission 184301) | Corn rhizosphere microbial communities from Kellogg Biological Station, Michigan, USA - KBS Corn C5-2 (SPAdes) (version 2) | ecosystem: Host-associated > Plants > Roots > Rhizosphere > Soil ...
TATATTTTACGGTCTTCACGATGGATTCCTTTGTCCTCTTTAACTATCTCTTTATAAAAAAGGAAAACAATCGAAAAAAAGAAAACCGTAAAAGACATGGATGTCTTTTACGATCACACGGAGGTGGGTTCGTTTTCGTTTTTCGATTGTTTTCCTTTTAACTAAACGATGCGTAACATGAGTTATTACATTTGCCGTGCGTTCCTTCCGTTTGCTTTTACCCGCTATAGTGGGTAAAATCAGAATTACCCTCTATAACGGGTAAAAATGTTGTTACCCGCTATAGAGGGTAAAAATAAATGGAGAAAGGAGCCATCTATGTATGTTCGTTCAGCTAAAGAATTGGCTTTGCTTGTCATGAATCAAAGAAAAAAACTCAAGCTGAGTCAATCTAAAGTAGGAAAATTAGTAGGTTTGAAACAGCAAACTATTTCAGAATTTGAAACTCGACCGGAAAGTACACAGTTAGATACACTATTTAGAATTCTCTCTACACTCAAATTGGATATTCAGTTATCTTTAAAAGATGAAATTTTCCCAATAAAAGAACAATGGCGAGAGGAATGGTAATGAAATCAAAAAGTCGTACACTGAATATCATAATGAATGGATTGATGATAGGTAAATTAGAAAAAACGAGACAAGGAATTCTAACATTTACGTATAATCAAAAATGGGTAAATACATCTGGAGCTAGACCTATTTCATTATCGCTACCGCTGACTGAGCAAACTTATGTTGGAGACAGTGTTTACAATTATTTTGACAATTTATTACCTGATAATCCTCAAATAAGAGCTAGAATTCAAGCTAGATTCCAAATAGAAACAAATCAACCATTTGATTTGCTGGCAAGCATTGGAAAAGACTGTGTAGGTGCAATTCAGATAATTGAAGGCGAAATACCTATTTTTGAAAAAGAAATCAAATATGAAGCATTAAATGAAAAAGAAGTTGCTACTATCATGAATGGTTATCAAAATAACCCGCTTGGTATGACAGATACTTTCCAAGATTTTCGAATATCTATTGCTGGGGCCCAAGAAAAATCGGCATTTTTATTTCACAAAAACAAATGGTGTAGACCATTAGGCGGCACACCTACCACTCATATATTTAAATTACCAATTGGATACATTAAACATCACCAAATGGATCTTAGTAATAGCTGCGAGAATGAATGGTTATGTTCACAGATTGCAAAAGCTTTTGGATTACCTGTAGCAGAATGCGAGATTTTATACTTTAAAAATGTAAAGATACTTGCGGTAAAACGATTTGATCGCAAGAAAGCTAAAGATAACTCTTGGATAATGAGATTACCACAAGAAGATATGTGCCAGGTATTAGGCGTATCTCCTCATTTAAAATATCAATCAGACGGCGGTCCTGGATTGAAAAATATTATGCAATTATTGCTTGGATCGGTTAACTCCATAGAAGATAGAGATATATTTTATCGATCACAAGTATTGTTTTGGCTTTTAGCTGCAATTGACGGCCATGCAAAAAATTTCAGCATATTTATTAAACCTGAAGGGAAATTTCAGCTAACACCTTTATATGACATTATATCAGCGCATCCCTTAATCGCTGAGAAACAATTACAATCAAGAAAAATAAAAATGGCAATGGCGCTTGTGGGGAAAAATGTTCATTACCATTGGTATACCCTTTCGCGACGACACTTTGTAGAAACGGCAAAAGCAATTAATTATTCATCAGAAAAAGCTGAAATATTACTGGATGAAATGTTGCAGCAGATTGATAGTGTAATAAACAATGTCAAAGACAAGTTACCTCATAAATTCCCAAAAAATATTTCCCAGTCTATTTTTGATGGGATGCGTTCTGTGAAAAAAAAATTAGAAAAAAAATAATTCGCAGCTATGACGATTTGTTGTGAGATCAAGGGGCATACACATGAGCACCTTGAGCATCACAGCCAAAATACTACTCTGTGGCAAGGTGTTTCATGTTGGAAGCTTTTTAAGATCGGGGAGTACTAATCGGAGGATGATAAATCATTTGAATAGTATTACCTTCAGGATCTTCGCAATAAAAACTTTTAGCACCATCACGGTGAGTTCTGGGTTTATTTTTCACGGTGATGTGATGTTGTAAAAAATATTCATACCAGTGGTCAACCTCTTCGGGGGTTTGTAATAAAAACCCCAAATGATCCAGCGATTGATAAGCTGATTTTTCAACTCCTTTTGGCGCACGATGCAGCGCTAAATTATCGTGACCTGTGGTAAGATAAACGTTGTCAGGGTCGGGCTGCCATTCAATGCTCATGCCAAGAATGTGTTGATAAAAATCCACACAAGCTTCAAGGTTTTTAACGTTTAGCGCAAGATGGCGTAACCCTAGCGTGTTTTTTGGTCGTTGCATAATAATTTTTCCAGTTAAATAAAACATGAAATTTAAATTTTAACAGATTGTTGATAAATTATGTCAAAGCGTATACAAGTACTAGATCCTTTGTTAGCCAATCAGATTGCAGCAGGTGAAGTGGTTGAAAGACCCTCTTCCATTGTCAAAGAATTAATAGAAAACAGCCGAGATGCAAATGCTGCAAAAATTCATATAGATATCGAAAATGGCGGTATTTCATCCATAAAAATCAAAGACGATGGTGAAGGTATTCATCGTGAAGATTTAATTCATGCTGTCAGCCGGCATGCAACAAGTAAAATTCAAACCTTGGATGATCTTCAAACCATTCGAAGTTTTGGATTTCGCGGTGAGGCATTGGCGAGTATTTCATCTGTATCGCGCTTTCGATTGTTATCGCGAACAAAAGAACAAACACATGGATTCCAAATCGAAGTAACTGGGCGAGAACCTGAAATATTACAATCGCCCGTTTCTCATCATGTTGGAACATCAATCGAAGTGAGAGATGTTTTTTACAATACACCCGCAAGACGAAAATTTTTAAAAACATCGCAAACAGAATTTAATCATATTATGGAAGTTGTGCGAAAAATGGGGCTAAGTCATTTTGGTATTGAATTTGTTGTAAAACACCAACAAAAACAAATCCTTTCATTGCCAAGTGCAGTGAACATTTTGGAAAAAGAAAAGCGTGTAGCAGAGATTTGCGGTGAAAATTTTATTGAAAATGCATTAAGAGTAGAAATAGAATCTCATGATATGGAGTTATCGGGATGGTTTGGTTTACCTACATTTTCAAGATCACAATCAGATTTGCAATATATTTTTATCAATGGACGTGTCGTTAAAGATAAAGTTATTAGTCATGCAGTTCGTCAAGCTTATCAAGATGTCATGTATCAAAACAGGCACCCAGCATATTTATTATACCTGAATATATTACCTGAATTCATTGATGTAAATGTCCATCCTGCAAAAAATGAAGTACGATTTCGTGAAAGCAGAAATGTATTTGATTTTATTATGCATTCTGTTAAAAAAACGTTACAACATACGCGTCCAACATCGGTTGCTGAGAATAAAATTGAACCTGTAGAAATAGCAACATATGCGCGTTCTTCAGATGTGTCTTCACAAGTATCATTATATTCTGCATTAGTTAACACTCACCCTAAAGTGGCAAATAATGCTGCAACGTTATCGTTGTCTCAAAAACCCCTCGTATTATCATCAGAATGCGAAAAAAACAACAATCACGAACATCATCACGATATTCCTGCGTTGGGGTTTGCGTTGGGGCAATTACACGGTGTTTACATCGTTGCACAAAATCAACACGGTATGATTTTAGTAGATATGCACGCAGCCCATGAAAGGATATGTTATGAAAACTTAAAGAAGGAATATTCTTCTCGAAAAATGAGCATGCAAACATTATTGATTGGAATTAATATATCTTTAAATAAAAGAGAGGCAGATTGTGTTGAAGAAAAATCAGAATTGTTTAAAAAAATTGGGTTTATCGTTGAAAAATTAACAGATACTGCAGTTATTGTGCGCACTGTACCATCACTGCTTATACAGCAAGATATTGAAAAATTGGTTAGAGCACTCATCGGTGATATATTGGAGCATGAAATAACAGACGGTGTTGATGAGGCGATTAATCGCTTACTTGCGACCATGTCATGTCACCATGCAATAAGAGCGAATAGACAATTGAGTTTATTGGAAATGAATCATTTATTAAGGCAAATTGAAAAAACCGACCACGGTAATCAATGTAATCATGGAAGGCCAACTTGGACTGCACTATCACTATCAGATTTGGATAAAATATTTTTAAGGGGGAGATAATCATGAATATCAACTATAAAACATTGTTTAAACAACAGAATTTAATTAATCATCAGTGGGTTGATGCGCTCGATAAATCCACATTTGATGTTACCAATCCTTTTGATGATAGTGTTTTAGGGAAAGTACCCAAGGCCGGAAAAAAAGAAACTCAACAAGCCATTGATGCTGCACACATAGCATTCCAACAATGGAAACAAACCACTGCGAAAGAAAGGGCTTCATTGTTGCTGCGTTGGGCGGAATTAATTCAACAGCATAAATTAGACCTTGCTAAGATTATGACGCTTGAGCAAGGAAAACCCTTAAAAGAATCCATGACAGAAATTGATTATGGGAACAGCTTTGTGACATGGTTTGCAGAAGAAGGCAAACGAGCTTATGGTGATATTATTCCCACAGTTTCCCCGGATCGAAGATTGTTGGTGGTAAAACAACCCGTTGGTGTTTGTGGGATCATTACACCTTGGAATTTTCCCATCGCAATGATTTTACGAAAATGTTCTCCAGCATTTGCCGCGGGTTGCACAGTTGTAATAAAGCCTGCTGAATTTACACCTTTTTCGGCGTTAGCCTTGGGTGTTTTAGCTCAAGAAGCAGGTATTCCAGCTGGTGTAATGAATATTATTACAGGTGATCCCGTCAGTATTGGTGAAGAATTGTGTCAAAACCCATTAGTGAGCAAATTATCTTTTACAGGCTCTACGCGAGTGGGCAAAATACTCATGAAACAATGTAGCGATACCGTTAAAAAATTATCATTAGAATTAGGCGGTAATGCACCATTTATTGTTTTTGATGACGCTGATTGCGATCGCGCTTTGGAAGGTTTGCTGATAGCAAAATTTAGAAATTGCGGTCAAGCGTGTGTTGGTGCAAATCGCATCTATGTACATGAAACTGTATATGAATCATTTGTAAACAAATTTGTTTCCAAAGTAAAAAATTTAAAAACCGGCAATGGATTGGATGAATCCTCGAATAATGGCCCATTGATTAATTATGCGGCAGTTCAAAAAGTGGAAAGATTAGTTAATGACGCTGTTAAAAAAGGCGCAAAAATTTTATGCGGCGGTAAAATCGATGAAAGTTCAAAAAATGCTTATTTACCTACAGTGATTACTCATATTTCAAAAGATGCTGACATTGAAAACGAGGAAATATTTGGCCCTGTTGCTGCAATTTATAGTTTTAAAAACGAACAAGATGTAATTGCGCTTGCAAACAATACACGTTACGGATTAGCGTCATATTTTTACAGTAAAGATATTAGCCGAGTTTGGCGTGTCGCAGAAGCGTTGGAATATGGCATGGTAGGTGTTAATCAAGGCTTGATATCTAATGAGGTAACACCCTTCGGTGGAATAAAAGAATCCGGATACGGGAGAGAAGGCTCGAAATATGGAATTGATGATTATTTAAATATTAAATACGTTTGTTTGGGCATATGAAAAAAAATATTTATTTGACCTTTGTTTTAACACAGTCTTCAATCACAAAAAATAAATTTCCCGATGGAGAAGCTGCGCTGAAATCAATTGGAATAAATGTAAAATACATGTCAAGAGATTTTGATAAGTAATCTTAATTTCGTTTAAGGCAGAGCTGACTTTATGTATAAAAATATGAGCGTAAGCAAGCATATGCAGTGGTCAGAATGAAAATTTAAAATATTAAGCTCACTAATTCTTCTGGCGATTTGACGTAAGCATTTGCTTGCCATGCGTAAGGGTCGGTATCTTTTTGCAAATAACCATATAACGCAGCAATGACATACATATCACAAGCTTTTGCGGCGATAATATCACGCTCTGCGTCCCCAATATAACAACATTCTTCAGGGGTTAAATTCAATAAATTTGCTGCATAAATGAGGGGGGTGGGATCAGGTTTTCTTTGTTTCAATGTATCTCCTGACACTATGCAACGTGTAAATCGAAAAAGATTTAATTTACGAATTAATCGGTCAGTAAGATACCCTGGTTTATTCGTTACAATCCCCCAGGGAATTTTATTTTCTGCACAAATGTGTAATATTTTTTCGATGCCTTGGAATAAACAAGATTTAGTATCTATATTGGAAAAATAATAGTGAATGAGCTTTTCTCTTAATCGAGAATAATCGGGATGGTCTGCTGTGATTTGAAAACCTAAATTGATTAACCCTAACGCCCCATCAGATGCAACGGATCTAATTTCAGAAAGTGGTAATATGGGTTTGTTTTCAGCGAGTAACACATGGTTTAATGCACAAGCTAAGTCGGGAGCTGTATCAACTAATGTACCATCCAGATCGAACAAAATGGCTTTAAATTTATTCGTTTTTTTGTGCATATAATAAATAATTCACTGAAACATCGTCGTTTAAATAATAATTTTTTGAAAAAAGATTGTACTGAATACCTTGCATATTTTTAATATCAAATCGATGTTGTCTAAGTATGCAGCTTAACTCACTGGGGCGTATAAATTTTGCATAATCATGCGTAGATTTTGGTAGCAATTTTAAAACCCATTCAGCGCCAATTATAGCGTACAAATAAGATTTCACATTTCGATTGATAGTGGATAAAAATAGTTTACCGTTAGGTTTTAATAATTTTTTGCAAGAGGCAATTATACTTGCAGGATCGGGCACATGTTCTAACATTTCCATACAGGTAATGACATCGAATTGTGCAGGGTTTTTATCAGCAAAATCTTCGGCGGAGGTTAATTCATAATGAATGTTTAAATTTTGTTGATGTGATTTTGCAATATTTAATGCTTTTTCAGATAAATCTATGCCAGTAACGTTGGCGCCAAATTGCACGAGAGATTCGCAAAGTATGCCGCCCCCGCAGCCAATATCTAATATTTTTGTTTGATGTAATTCACAATGGTGTTTAATAAATTCAATTCTTAAAGGATTAACGTGATGTAATGGTGAACACGCACCTGCAGCATCCCACCAGTCTTTTTCAGACAGTGCGCTGAATTTCTCTATTTCAGTTTGATCAATGTTACTCATAGCAACGAGTGTATCATTTTTGATAAAATATGGCTATAATATTCAATAATATTTAGGCTATATTTTTTTGAGGTGAAGAATGCACGTTTCTGTACATGAGTTGAAGAATCATTTATCTCAATATTTACAAAAAATAAAAACTGGAGAAGAACTTGTTGTAACTTGCCATAAGGAGCCGCTCGCGGTGATCAATGCAATACCTTCTGCCAAAAAAAATGCTTTAAATAAATTTTCTCAATTGAGTAATGTTGAATGGAATGGAAAAAAACCAAAAGGATTAAAAAATGGGCCTAAAATTCATGGTAAAACAGTTGCAGAAAGAGTATTAGAAGATAGACGATGATTTTATACTTGGACACATCAGCTTTAGTGAAGCTTTATATTAATGAAAGTCTCAGCAATGTTGTGCACAAAGCTGTTGCCAAAGCAGATGCTGTTGCAACCCATCATTTGGCATTTGTTGAAAGCCATTCATCGTTTGCAAGACTGCTAAGAGAAAAAGCCATTGGTGAAGAAGATTATGAAATGCTTAAAAAAAAATTTCAAAAAGAATGGGGAAGTTATCTTAAGGTGGGTTTTGGTAATAACCTTCTTCAGAAAGCATCAGAATATATAGAAGCGTTTGCTTTACGGGCTTATGATAGTGTCCATTTGGCGGCTGCTCATAATATTTATAGCCAAGAACAACAAGATTTAGTATTTGCATGTTTTGATAAAAAACTTAATCAGGCTGCAAAAATTTTAAACTTTGAATTGTTACAATCGATTTGAGTTATGCAATGAATTTGCAAAAACTATTAGATTTTCAAAAGAAATTCAATATTAAAATCATTGCTGTGAGCAAAAAACAATCTGTTCAAAAAATTGAATGGGCAATATCACAAGGGTTTTATGCGTTCGGAGAAAACTATCTTCAAGAAGCTTTGTCAAAGTTGGATTATTTTAAAAACTATAAAAATATAGAATGGCATTTTATCGGGCAAATTCAATCAAATAAAACCCATTTAATTGCAAATCACTTTGATTGGGTACAAAGTGTTGATCGCAAACATATTGCTAAAAGATTAAATGACCAGCGTGATCCCTCTTTGCCCTTGCTCAATATTCTTATCCAGCTCAATCTTTCGCAGCAAGTTAATCAAGGGGGATTGGATAAGGAATCGTTATTGGATTTAGCGCAATATATATTAACTTTGCCGCGATTAAGATTTAGGGGATTAATGACCATTGTGACAAAAGATTATGAAAAAGTTGCACAGGAATTTTATAATTTAAAAAAACAAGGTTATGATATAGATACACTATCTATGGGAATGTCACAGGATTATCAATCGGCTATTGAAAATGGAGCGACCATGATTCGGCTTGGAACATTTATATTTGGAGAAAGAGTATGACCATTTTACATGACAATACGATTGCGTTTATCGGCGCTGGAAATATGGCACACAGTTTAATCAGTGGATTAATTGCGCATCAATATCCTCCAAAACATATCATCGCAAGTGATCCCACAAAAGAAAAATGTGAGTTTATAGAGCAAGAATTTGGCATTCAATGTTTTACAAAAAATTTAGATGCAATAAAACGAGCGCAAATTATTATTCTCGCGGTTAAACCTTATCATTTAAAATCTGTGTTAGAAGAAATACAAGCTATTGTTCATACAAATAAACCACTCATAATTTCAATTGCAGCAGGAATTTCCATCGAAAAAATTACCCATTGGTTATCGCTTCCTGAAAAATCTGAGATTGCAATAGTACGTTGCATGCCAAATGTTGCTGCATTTGTACAAAGCGGTGCAACAGGAATGTATGCTAATTCACATGTAAAATCATTGCAGCGTGACTTAGCTGAAAATATTATGCGAGCAGTGGGTTTAACATTATGGGTAGAAAATGAAAATATGATCAACGTTGTCACTGCAGTATCTGGAGCAGGCCCTGCGTATTTCTTTTTGATCATGGAAGCAATGGAAAAGACAGCGCATGAGTTAGGGTTGTCATTAGAAGATGCGCGATTGTTAATTGCACAAACAGCACTGGGAGCCGCGCATTTTGCATTGTCGACCGATGAATCCGTGGCAGAATTACGTGCAAGAGTAACATCAAAAGGCGGCACAACTGAAAAAGCCATTTCAATATTAGAGCATTATAAAATTCGCGAAGCATTTGATAGCGCACTTAAAGCAGCTTATGAGAGAGCAGTGGAGATTGCTAATACAGAAAGTTGAAAATTGAGCTAAAACTCTCCAGGCGGTAAACTTCCCGGCGGCAGCATATTTTTAAGGTTGCGCATCATTTTTAACATGCCGCCTTTGCTGCTCATTTTTTTCATCATAGTGCGCATTTTATCGTATTGTTTTAGTACTCTATTGACATCTTGTATTTGAGTTCCTGATCCCATAGCTATTCGTTTTTTTCGTGATCCTCGAATAATGTCAGGATATTTTTTTTCTTTAGGTGTCATGGAATCAATGATGGCTCCAATTTGAACAAACATTTTATCGTTGACTTTATCTTTTAATCCCGAAGGTAACCCGCTAAACCCTGGAAGTTTGTCTAATAATCCTGCAACACCACCCATGTTGTTCATTTGTAATAGTTGCTTGCGATAATCTTCTAAATCAAATTTTCCGACTTGAATTTTTTTCGCCAATTTTTCAGATTCTTTTACGTCTGCTTTTTTCTGTACTTCTTCAACAAGAGTAAGAATATCTCCCATGCCTAAAATTCGTGAAGCAACTCTATCGGGATGAAAGGGTTGTAATGCTTCGATTTTTTCGCCGGTTCCCATAAATTTTATAGGTTTATTTGAGATATATCGAATGGATAACGCAGCGCCGCCTCTTGCATCACCATCCGTTTTGGTTAACACAACACCTGTTAGCGGTAAAGCTTCATCAAATGCTTTGGTTGTGTTAGCACAATCTTGACCTGTCATGCTGTCTACAACAAAGAGTGTTTCAATGGGAGATAATGTTGCATGAATATGCTTGATTTCTTGCATCATTTCATCGTCAATGTGTAGTCTACCCGCAGTATCAAATATGAGTACATCAACCACATTTTTTTTAGCTTCCTCTAATGCCGATTTTGCAATATCAATGGGATTTTGATGAGCATGACTTGGATGAAATAATGTATTAACTTGATTCGCCAAAGTTTCTAACTGATGAATAGCAGCAGGCCGATAAATATCAGCGCTGGCTAACATAACTTTTTTATTCAGCGATTCTTGTAAATATTTGGCGAGTTTCGCGCAAGTGGTTGTTTTACCTGAACCCTGCAAACCTGCCATTAATATTACAGCAGGTGGTTGGGTATTTAAATTTAAACCTTCATTGGCGTTGCCCATAATTTTTATTAATTCATCATGAACAATTTTGATGAATACTTGTTCAGGGTTTAATTTAACCAATACATCAGCGCCTAACGCTTGTGTTTGAACTTCTTGTAAAAATTGTTTTACAACAGGAAGTGCAACATCCGCTTCGAGTAGTGCAATTCTGACTTCTCTCAGAGCATCTTTAATATTTTCTTCAGTTAATTTTCCTTGCCCGCTGATATTTTTAATGACTTTTGTGATGCGTTCACTTAATTGGTTAAACATAAAAGCTCCGAAATACTATGGTCTGTTGACAATTACTCTCCCGGCTGCAAAAGAGTAGATTTGGCTGAAATTGACGAAAATTCTCGTCAAATAGTATGGGCTATTCTCCTCAAATTTTAGTCAATTTCATCTCAAACCCCTCTTTTTTCGCTTCGGGTAAGCAATTGTCAACAGACCCTATTTTATTTAAATTGAAAATGATATCAGAAAGATCGCTGAAAATATCATATTTTTGCATGGCTATCATTGATTTATAATGCATAAATGTATATATTGATAGTATATACATTTTGAGAGGCTTATTATTATGAAGATAGCAAAAGTGTTTAAAAGCGGTAATTCACAGGCAGTAAGGCTTCCAAAAGAATTTCGATTTCGTGGCAATATTGTAGAAATATTTAAAAGAGATGGAGAAGTGGTTGTTCGAGAACCCTCAAAAAATTTGGCAGAAGCTTTTAGGCTGCTAACAAAATTACCAAAAGATTTTTTTGCTGGGGGAAGAAAAGACGACCCTCCTCAAGAAAGAGACTTTTAGAAATGCTGCGATATCTTCTCGATACAAACATTTGTATTTATATTGCGAAGAAGAAGCCCATGAATGTTTTGCATAAATTTGAGCAAATTGAAATGGGTGAAATGGGGATGTCTCTTATTACGTATGGTGAACTTATTTTTGGTGCTCAAAAAAGCCATGCACCAAAACAAGCGATATTTATATTGGAAGAGTTGGCGAATTTAATTCCTCCTATAAGTTTGTCTACAGAAACGGGAAGACAATATGGCGAAATTCGCAATTATTTAGAAAAAAAAGGCACTCCTATTGGAAACAATGATCTTTGGATTGCTGCGCACGCGCTAACACTTGGTGTTACTCTAGTAACAAATAATGTAAAAGAATTTTCCAGGGTTCAAAAACTTAAAGTAGAAAATTGGGTAACCCATTTATGAATTATAAAAACTGTTCCAATCCATAAGCTAATTCTTTTAATTCCAACACTTTTTTACAGGCAAGTTTAATGCCTGGCATAAAACTTTCGCGATGCATGGAATCATGTCGCAGGGTTAAGGATTCTCCCCGCCCGCCAAAAATTATTGTTTCATGTGCAACAAGACCTGGGAGCCTGACAGAATGAATAGCAATTTCTTGATGATTTGCGCCTCTTGCGTGAGGAATAATTTCTTTATATTTTCTTAAAGGTTGTGCTTCAGTTTGCCTTGCTTTTGCAATGAGATCAGCCGTTCTTACTGCAGTACCTGACGGTGTTTCTTCTTTAGTATTATGGTGCATCTCAATAATTTCAACAGCAGGATAATATTTTACAGCTTGTTCTGCAAATTGCATTAATAATAATGCGCCTATAGAAAAATTTGGTGCAATTATGCCGCCCAATTTTTTTCGTGCACATCGTTTTTGTAATTCTTCAATTTGATCAGGTAAAAAACCTGTTGTACCGATAACAGGATGTGCGCCCGCATTGATAATGATGCTGGCATTTTGGAACCCTGCAGATGCGGCGGTAAAATCAATTACAATTTGTGTTTTTGACTGAACTATGGCTTCGGCTAAGTTGTCTTTTTTATCCGTGGTACCTACAACCTCAAATTCAGATTCGTGTTGAAAAGATTTAACTATTTCCTTTCCCATTTTGCCTTCTGAGCCATTTATTAAGACAGATATCGGCATATCATTCTCCTAATTGAATCATTACTGTGATAATCTTTTCGTATTCTATCTTATATAGGCGATACCATGCGAGCATATTCTGTCACGGATAATATCTGTTTGAGAGCTGACAAGCTTTTAAGATTTTTATCTGGGAACCTTTCGTTGTTAGAACAACATCGTGAAAATCCCGCAAGCAAGATACCCGAAACAAAATCCACGTTGACACCATCAGAAATTAAACATGTTGCGAGCTTTATGCGTGTCAATTATACAGGTGAAGTTTGCGCACAGGCGTTATATCAAGGTCAAGCATTAACCACAAAAAATCATGAGTTAAGAGTGAAGCTCGAAAATGCAGGGCTTGAAGAACAAGATCATTTGTATTGGTGTCAATCGAGAATTCATGATTTAAATAGTCATGTGAGTTATTTAAATCCTGTGTTCTATGCGGGTTCATTATTATTAGGTATGGCGGCAGGTGCATTCGGTGATGAGTGGAACTTAGGATTTTTACAAGAAACAGAAAATCAAGTTGTAAAACACTTGGAGTATCACTTAAAAAATTTACCTGAACAAGATACAAAAACGAAAGTCATATTGGAAACTATGCGGCAAGAAGAACAATCTCATGCAGGTGTTGCAAAAAACGCAGGCGCGAAAGAACTTCCTTTGGTTATCAAAAAATTAATGAGTTTAGTGTCCAAGATAATGACTAAAACTACCTATTGGATATAGTTAAGTAATAATCTTGACATCATTGGTGTTCCATTTTATATTCGCTCGTATCTTGTATGGTGTAAATATAACTTAACGTAAAATATTTTAAAAAGGATAAAATAATGGCTGAAGACACTCCATCAACAGTTGTTCGTCAACTGTTTCCTGAATTTCATCGCATTGCTCAAGAGAATGAGCTTGTATTTGAAGAAAACAATGAATACGAAGATGAAATAACTTTTACTTATTCCCCAAGAACAAAGACAATCGTTTTTAATGCATTTGGCCCCATATTAGGAAAAAATTTTGCAAAAAAAGTAAATCACATAATATACAACTATTCATCTTTTTTCCATGTTGTAAGAAAAAATTCTACTCTTGAAGACCCAGATTTTGGATTAACGTTAGAATTCAAAGAAGAAGCTTTTTTAAAGTGTCATAAGGATATTTTTTTGAATAATGTTTCGAATATGGTGAAACGTTTTTTAAAATCATATATGCATGATCAATATACGGATTCTAGCACCATGCTTGAATTTTTGGATATGCCCAAATGGAAATATACTGATGCTTATCTTGCAGTAGAGCAATTTTGTTTGCTGTTAGAATCACTTAAGGGAAAGAATGAAAATAAAAAAAATGAAAAAGTATTTACCAATAATCGCCATATATCTTATCCATCCACTGAAAATAAGCTGCCTAAAAACCGGCTTCCTAAGCCTTCGGCTTCTATGTGCAGTAATGAAGATTTGATTCTGGAACGCTTATCTTTTGATCCTAGGATGATTGATGAATTTAATCGGGTGCTAGACACTATTATTACATTGTTGAAGGAAGCAAAGAATGATCTTATTTATTGGAACGTGGTGATTTCGGCTGCCTGCAGTTATTTTTCTACGCCCTATTATGATCCTAAAGATCCACTACAAAAAATATTTTGTGAGGCTTTTGGTGAAAATATGGATTTAATTAATATCCTAAATTCAGCCAAAACGGTTATTTGTGATGATTTGCTTGGTTTTGATGGTGGCGCTAAAAATTTAACCGACGATGAAAAAAATAGATTAAAACAATTAGAGGTCAAAATTTGTGAACCGCTTATTGAGTTAATTGCTCAAGAAAATGTGCTAAACGACTCAAATGTAAGAGATATCTTTATAAATATCGATAATTTAAAACCGAAAGATAGACTAAGTTTTCGAACGTGAAGATATGTTTTTTATTTTGCCGTTCAGTCACTCGGTTAGCTGTGATAAAAATCATACGAAATAACATCGGAGATATGATGCTTGTCTAATGCGAGCATCGTTAATCTATCAATGCCTAATGCAATACCTGCACAAGAGGGAAGGCCTTTGTCGAGTGCGGTACATAAATATTCATCAATAGGCACAAGAGGTAAATTTAATGTTTTTCGTTTTTCGAGATCTTGTTGGAATCGTTGCCGCTGAACGTTTCCATCTTGTAATTCGTGATACCCATTCGCTAATTCAATACCGTTGATATACACTTCAAATCGTTCTGCGATTTCAATCCCTTCACTATTAAGGTTCGTTTTTGCTAAAGCGGCTTGTGATGCTGGATATTCGGTGACAAAAATAGGTGTCAATGGTTCAAAATCTGATTTTAATTTTGGTTCAATTCGTTGAGAAAATAAAATATCTAAATAATCGTCTTTAGACAATGATCCTGTTTCTTTTAAAGATATTTCATTTTGATTTAATTGATCAATCAGTTTGTTTTGCGTAATTGCGTGAGGATTAAATTTTAAATACTGTTCAAATAATTCTTGATAGGTAAATTTTTTGGCAGGGGGTGAATTGATAACGGTTTGTAACAACAATTCTGTTTCATTCATTAATTGATGATGGTCAAAATTTAATCTATACCATTCTAAAATGGTAAATTCAATTTGATGCAGTTTTCCAAATTCATCGCTGCGAAATGCTTTGCATATTTGGTAAATATCACTTATGCCTTCGCATAATAATCGTTTCATCGCGTATTCTGGGGAAGTTTGTAAAAATCGTGTATGTGATCCACATTCCAAAGATAATGCGTGTAGGTATGGATCGGTAACCGATGAGGAACATAATAAAGGTGTTTCAACTTCAATCACATTTTGTTTTGCAAAAAAATCTCGGATAGATTTTATTATGCCGGCTCTTTTTTGCAGGATTGTAATTTTATCTAAATTCATTTAATTCCTCTCTTGGTGTGGAGGAACATTATTCTTTTATTCTCGCAATATACTCGCCCGTTCTTGTATCTACTTTGATCAGTTCGCCCTGACCAACAAAGAGAGGAACTCGAACGACTGCGCCACCTTCCAGCTTCGCAGGTTTGCCGCCGCCGCCGGAGGTATCTCCTCTGACACCTGGATCGGTTTCAATAATTTTCATGATAACAAAGTTGGGTGGTGTTACAGCTAATGGTGCGCCATTCCATAAGGTGATAATACAAATATCTTGTTCTTTCAACCATTGTTTGGAATCGCCCATAGCAACACTGCCCACAGTGACTTGTTCAAATGTTTCGGGTTGCATGAAATGCCAAAATTCACCATCGAAATATAAATATTGCATGTTTTGATCGACAACATCAGCAACTTCTAGCGTATCACCCGATTTAAAGGTTTTTTCTAATAGCCGGCCTGTTTTAAGATTGCGAAGTTTTACACGATTGAAAGCTTGGCCTTTGCCTGGTTTTACATATTCATTTTCAATAATGCTGCAAGGATCGTTGTCCAGCATAACTTTGAGGCCGCCTTTGAATTCGTTCGTGCTGACTGTTGCCATGGATTTTTTCCTCGATAAAAGTCATAATTCTACCATGAATAAAGAATTGACTACGCCAATTTATACCGTATCTGAAATCAATCGTGAAGTCCGAAGTTTTTTGGAAAATAACCTTGCACCATTGTGGGTATCAGGTGAGATTTCAAATTTTGTGTGTCCAAGTTCAGGACATTGGTATTTTACATTGAAGGACAGCAAAGCTTCATTGCGTTGTGCATTTTTTAAACCTCATTCACGAGGCGTTAAAATTGTTCCTGAGAATGGCCTTCAAGTTCTATTGCATGGAAGTATTAGTCTTTATGAGCCCAGGGGTGAATATCAATTTATTGCAGATAAAATTGAACTTGCAGGAGAAGGTATACTACAAAAAACCTTTGATCAATTAAAAGAAAAATTATTACAAGAAGGACTCTTTGATGAAAAACATAAAAAACCCTTGCCTTCATGCGTACAAACAGTGGGCGTGGTGACGTCTCCAACGGGCGCTGCAATTCATGATATTTTGCATGTATTGAAAAATCGATTTCCATTAATAAACATCATTTTATATCCAACGTTAGTCCAAGGTTTTGATGCCTCAAACGATATTGTTCAAGCTATAAAAATTGCTAATAATAGGCAAGAATGTGATGTCTTAATTGTTGGCCGAGGCGGCGGATCGTTGGAAGATTTGTGGCCTTTTAATGAAGAAAATGTGGCAAGAGCAATTTTTGAAAGCACAATTCCAATTATAAGCGCGGTTGGTCATGAAATTGATTTTACTATTGCAGATTTTGTTGCTGATTTGCGTGCTCCGACTCCAAGTGCGGCCGCGGCAATGGTAAGCCCCGATCAGCAAATATTGTTTCAACAAATTACTGCATTACAAAATAGACTTTATCGTAATCATCCAAGACATTTGCTATTGGAAAATCAACAAAAGCTGGATACCTGCGAACAATTTTTTTTAAAAACCATAAAAAGAATTCTTATAGATAAACAACATTCATTGGCTGAGCTCAGTAGAGCATTGAATACGCTAAGTCCATTGGCAACGCTTGACAGAGGATATGCATTGGTATACAAAAAGGATCAAGATAAAACTTTTATTAATAGTGTCGAACAAGTAAGGACGGGAGATGGATTAATCGTCCAACTTAACAATGGAGAGTTTGAATGTGTGGTCATTAATTAATGTTGGAGGCTTTTCATGAACAAAGTTTCTTTTTTAAGCGCTATAAGTTTGGTTTTTTCTTGTCAGGCTGCAATTGCCGATACGACTTCAACTTACTATAAATCAGGGTTTTATACGGGAATCGAAGCTGGATATGGAGATACACATTACACTTCAGCTGAATTGTTAAGCGAGGCTCAAACTGCTTTTGCTGCACAGCTTGGTGGTAATTCCACAGGAATTTTTACCAGCGGTGATGTAAATTCAGTTGGCACATCAGGCAGGCTTTTCGGCGGGTATCAATTTACACCAAATTTTGCGCTTGAAATGGGATATATTCAATTTAACAAAACAGATTTTTCAGGCTATGGACATATTGTTAACACTACCGGTTATGGCAGCGTTACCGATCAAGTTTATGATGGAGAGCTTACCCAAAAGGCTATTGACCTTGTAGCCAAATTAACTCTTCCGCTACACTATGGGTTTGGCGTGTTTTTT
>Ga0207667_10004192_pt1 | contig 17716 bp, 18 predicted proteins | sample KBSCornC52_FD_184301 | JGI IMG/M metagenome (GOLD analysis project Ga0207667, IMG submission 184301) | Corn rhizosphere microbial communities from Kellogg Biological Station, Michigan, USA - KBS Corn C5-2 (SPAdes) (version 2) | ecosystem: Host-associated > Plants > Roots > Rhizosphere > Soil ...
GGCCGGGCGGGTCTCGAGACGGGCGACGTGCTCCTGCTGGAGCTGGAGTTCGGCCGAGTCCTCGATGGTGACGATGCGCTCGCGGTGGTCGATATAGGCCGAGAGGGCATTGAGCATGGTGGTCTTGCCCGAGCCGGTCCCGCCCGAGATGATCACGTTGAGTCGCGCGGCGACGATGCCTTCGAGCACGATGGCCATCTGCGGCATGACGCTGCCGAGCTCGATCATCCGCTCCATCGAGATCGGCTTCTTCGAGAACTTACGGATCGAGAGCAGCGAGCCGTCGATCGCCAGCGGCGAGATGATCGCGTTGACGCGCGAGCCGTCGGGCAGGCGGGCATCGACGAAGGGCGAGCTTTCGTCGATCCGGCGGCCGACCGCGCTGACGATCTTCTGGATGATCCGCAGCAGGTGCTTCTCGTCCTGGAAGCGGGTCGGCACGCGTTCGAGCAGGCCGTGGCGCTCGACGAAGACGGTCTCGTGGCCGTTGACGAGGATGTCGTTGATCGTCTCGTCCTTGAGCAGCGGCTCGAGCGGGCCGAGGCCGACCAGCTCGTCGATCACGTCCTCGATCAAGTCGGTGCGCTCGGCGCGGTTGAGGGCGAGGCCGCGCTCGGCGAGGATGTCGGTGATGAGGCCGGTGAGCTCGCGGGCGAGGTCCTCGCGGCTGAAGCGTTCGAGCAGCGAGAGGTTGATCCGGTCGAGCAGCTGACGGTGGATCTCGACCTTGACGCCGAGCATCTTGTCGACGGGTTCGGGGGGAGCCTGGTCGATGGCGTTCGCACCGCCATTGAAGGTGCGCTCAAGCTCCTGGTGATGGGGCGAGGGGAGCGCGGTGCCCGGCTGCGGTTCCGCATGCGGCATGGCCGCGGCGCGCCGGCGGATGTCCCACTTCATGTTCACGCCGCTGCTCCCTGCTCGAGGATGGAGGTCACCGCGTCGGCCAGCTTGGCCACGGCGGCGGTGAAGGGATCGCGCCGCTGGGTGGCGCCGATCAGCTGGCCCTGGTCCTGGGCGCGGGCCATGGCCTCGCCCATGTCGGGGAGGGCGGCGAGGACCTCGCGGCCGAGCGTTTCGCCCACGTCCTTGGCGGTGATCGGGCGGAACATCTTGTTCTCGACCTTGTTGGCGACGACAGCGACGCGTTCGGGGGCGATGCCAAGCGCATCGCACAGTTCGAGCGTGCGACGCGCCTGGCGCAGGCTGGAGAGCGAGGGCTCGGCGACGATCAGGATCAGGCTGGCCGTGGCGGCGAGCGAGGCGGACCAGTTGGTCCAGCCCGGCGGCAGGTCGATCACGACGAGGCCGTAGTGCCGGCGCATCTGTTCGACCGCGGCGAGCAGGGCATCGACGTTGACCGCATCGAGCGGCTCGATCTGTTCGGGCGCGGCGATGACCGAGAGCCCCGCGGAAGTATCGCCGGCGAGGCTGGTGAGGAGGAAGCTGTCGATCCGGTCGCCCGCGGCCATCAGTTCGGCGACCGAGCCGCTGCGGTGCACGTCGAGATAGGCGGCGACCGAGCCGAACTGGAGATCGAGATCGCCGAGCACCGCGCGCTTGCCGTCCCAGTCGCGTCCGGCGAGCGCGCTGGCGAGGTGGGTGGCGACGGTGGTCGCGCCGCAGCCGCCGCTGGAGCGGGCGACGCAGACCAGCGGGGCGAGGGCGACCGGCTGGAGCGCGGTGGCGCGGCGGGCCTGGGCCTCGAGCACGGCGCTCGCCAGTTCGTCGGGATCGAGCGGCAGGCCGATGACATCGGCGATGCCCTCGCGCAGCAGGGTGCGCACCAGCGCCATGTCGGCCGTGGCGACGGCGGCGATCACCGGCACGCCGCCGCCGTCGCGGGCGAGGTGCACCAGTCGGTCGACCGACTTGCGTTCGCCCGGTTCGACCTCGACCACGGCGGCGGCGAGGCCGTGGAGGGCTTCGGGCGGGATCGAGGCGGCGAGGGCCAGCGGCATCGGCCGCACGTCGATGCGCGGCGCGGGGCCGAGCTTGCCGGCGAGCTGCGCGGCATGGTCCGGCGAGACCAGCACGCCCACGGCGGGTCCGGTGCCGTTCATCGCGGCGAAGGGTCCGGTGTCGATGCGGTCGTCAAAGCCCATGGTTCCGTTCTCAAGTTCGAGCCGTCAGTTCGAATTGCTGCCGCTGCCGTCTTCCATGGTCAGGGAATAGGCAAAGTCGGGGAGGTTGATGGCGGCCTTCCAGACGAAGGAGGACAGCGCGTTCATCTGCATGTTCTGGAGCCGCACGGTGACCGTCGGCGCGATCTGCATGCCCGAGGGGTCGCCGGCAAAGCCGAGGCCGGAGCCGCGGTATTCGACCACGACGTTGGCGGCCTTCACCGCCGGGTCGTAGGCCTGCATCCGGGCGACGATCTTGTCGAACGGTGCCGAACTGCGCGTCAGCGAGGAGGGGCACGGCGCGGTGGTGCAGGTGCACGAGCTGCTTGTGCAGGTCAGCAGGCCCAGCGCGCTGGCCGGGATCGTATCGCCCTGGGTGAGGCCGTAGGTGGCGGTGTTGTAGTCCTCGGTGGTGAGGCCCGAGGCGACCGGATCGGTGACCACGGCCATGCGCGCGCCGGCTTGAGTCGCCTTCTCGGCGAGGTTGATCTGCCAGGCGTACCAGCCGGCATCGATCGTCGCGAAGATCAGCAGGGCGAGCACCGGCAGGACCAGCACGAACTCGGCCGCCGAGGCCCCGCGGCAATCGCGCAAGAAGGCGTGGGCAAAGGCGCGAGCGCGGTTCATACGCCGGCTCCCAGCGATTGCTCGCGGGCATAGAGCCGGTAGGTCGCGGGGAAGCCGGCGAGGGTCTTGAACAGGCTGGGGTAGGTGGGCTTGCCGATCACCGTGATCTGCGGGGCGAAGCCGTTGGCGGCATAGACCCCGTTGGCGGGCACGGCGATGCAGGCGTACTGGATCGAGAGGTTGGTGCTCGTGGCCGTCCAGGTCCAGACCCGCCGGCCACCGGTGCCCGCGACATTGCCGAAGATCGCGATGTTGGCGATGTTGCCCCAGGCCGTGCCCGCCGTGCCGGCGGTGGGGACGTCGGCCGCGCCCGAGGCGGCGGTGCAGTTGTAGGTCGAGAACGGCAGGCGCGCGGCATAGCGGGCGGCATCGCGCACGCCCTTCACCACCTGGTGTTCGGTATAGAGATAGGCCCCGGCTTCCATCGCGCTGATGGTGAGCAGGACCGCCAGCGGCATGATCAGCACCATCTCTACCGCCGCGACGGCGCGGGTGTCACCCAAGAGCGAGGCGGCGAGGCGCTTCATTTGACGAGGTACGGCTTGTCGCGCCGGACGATCTGGCTGGTCGCGCCTTCCGAGCCTTGCGTGGTGCGGCCGATCACCTCGACGTAGATATCGCCGGTGCTGCTGATCGACTTGTTGCTGCTGTCCTTGCGCGGCAGCGAGGGTTCGACGAGGAAGACGTCCATCCAGTCGATCGGATTGACCTGCTGCGCGCCGTTGAGCCCGGTGCAGTTGACCACGGCGACCGGGATCACCCGGCGATCCGGCTTGGTCCCGCCCGGCACGAAGCCGGGGCGGCACATCGGAGCCTGGAAGGCGGTTGACTTGTTCGAGCCGGTGCCGAACTGCTGGTAGCCGGTGCCGGGATTGGCGCGCTCCCACTTGTAGATCTCGTAGCGGGTGGGATAGCTGCGCCCGCCGACGGCGGTAGTGACCTGGCCTGCCCAGGCGGCGCCGTTGTAATTGGTCCGCCAGTAGGCGTCGATGTCCCAGGTGCCATCGCCGATGCGGTCGGTGTTCATCGCCGGGTTGGCCCAGGCGTGCTTGAAATCGCGCGGGTAGCCCATGGCGTCGGGATATTGCGTGTTGTTGCCATCGGCCCGGCAGGTGCTGCCCGCGGCAATCAGCGAGGTGCAGGTGGCGGCGCTGGCGGGGCGGTAGACCCCGTCGCTGAACTGCCAGCCCTTGCCGCCCTTGCCGGTGGTGAAGCCGCAGTCCTGCTTGGTCAGGCTGGACGAGGTGGTCAGGGTGCCGGGCTGGATCACGTCCTTGCGCGAATTGTCTGACGGCGGGCACAGGCTGGAGCCGTAGCAATTGTTGCTGTCGCCGTTGTCGAAGATGTCGAAGCGGGTGTTGAAGTCGTTGATGACGCTGGCCATCGAGCCGGGTTGGGTGGTCGGCGCGGTGATGTCGACGCAGTCGCCCGGGGGGTTGGCATAGCCGAGCAGCTTGCCCAGGGCATTGGCGCCCGCCCCGACGTCGAGATAGCCGAAATCGCCCGGGGCATAGGAGCCGCCGTTGCCGTGGGCGACGAGCAGCAGGCCCTTGCCGATGTAGCTGGCGACGTCGAACACCGCGGGGTTCGCCGCCGGGTTGCACATCATCACCGGCGGGACCTTGCAGATCGAGCTGCCGAGGCCGGCGGTGGCCGAGGCGTTAATGCTGCCGGACTGGACCACGCGGCTGATGATTGGCGTTAGCGTATAGTGCGCCTTGCGCGAGACGATGCTGACCTTGACGTATTTGGCCGAGGCATCAGCGGTGACGGCGTTGGTGTCGGCCTCGGCGTCGGCCTTGGTGGCGTAGAAGGCGTAGGAGGCGGAATCGATCGCCACGGCGCTGGTACCGCCGTCGTTGGCCATGATCGAGGTGTTGGCGACGTAGGTCTGGGCCGCGGTCTTGGCCCGGGCGATGGCATTGGCGTTGCCGTCGAGCTGGGTCGCGCCGGCCAGCGCGGCCTGGTCGGCGGCGTTCTGGAGTTCGGTGTCGAGCGTGGCGACCTGCGCGTAGTCGTAGCCTACCCCCGCAGCCACCACCAGGCCGACCAGCGCCAGCGCATAGGTGGTGGCAACGGCGCCGCGTTCATCGGCGAAGAAGCGGCGGAGGGAGATCCTGTCGCGCATGGGGTGGCCTTGCCCTCACTTCCCGCCGCCGGCGCCGCCGCCGCCGGTGGACAGGCTGCTGGTGGCGGTCCGGTCAGGCAGCTTGACCTTGTCGGTCTCGTAGCGCTCGACCGCGAGGGCGGCACGGCCGCCGCTGGTGACCGGGTTGGCTTCGGCATATTCGGGCGCCGGATCGATCACCTGGGCGGCGAAGGTCTGGCGCACGGCCTCGCCGAAGGCGGGCGTGGTGCTGGCGACGTGGCCATCGGCCCCGGCGCAGCCGGCGAGGAGCAGGAGGCCAGCGAGGGCCGGGAGCGGCTCAATACGCATATTTCGGCTCCTTCGCGGGGGCTGCGGCACCTTGCGGGGCTGGCTGTGGTGCGGCCTGGGGGGCGGGTGTGGCGGGCGGCAGCGGCTTGGCGCCGGCCGGATCGCCCAGCAGGATCGTGCGCGCGGCCGAGGGTTCGCCCAGGGCATCGGTCGGCAGGCGCACCTGGCCCGGCTTGATCGGGGCGACGAGGTGCGGGGTGACCACGATCAGCAGCTCGGTCTGGCCCTTCTGGTAATTGCTCGAGCGGAACAGCGCGCCGAGGATCGGGATCGAGCCGAGCACCGGGAGCTGGTTGATCGAGGTCTTGAAGTCCTCCTGCAGCAGCCCGGCGATGGCGAAGCTTTCGCCGTCGCGCAGTTCCAGCGTGGTGCTGGCGCGGCGGGTGCGCAGGCCGGGGATGGTGATCGTGCCGATGGTGATCGAGGCGGTCGGATCGATCGCGCTGACTTCGGGCTCGACGATCATCGAGATGGTCCGGTCGCCCAGCACCGTGGGGGTGAAGGCGAGGCTGACGCCGAAGGGCTTGAACTCGACGGTGATCGCCTGGGTGCCGGTGCCCGAACTGTTACCGGTTTGAGCAACCGGGACGGGGAATTCGCCGCCCGCGAGGAACGAGGCCTTCTCGCCGGAGAGCGCCACGAGCGTGGGCTGGGCGAGGGTCTTGGCGAGGCCCTTGGTCTCCAGCGCATTGAGCATGGCGTCGATCGACAGGCCGCCCAGCGAGAAGTTATGGCGGAAGACGCCGAAGGCCCCGGCGATCGGCACCTGGCTGAGATAGGCCGGGGTGCCGGAGGTGGAGGTCGAGACAATCGTGCCGTTGACGATCGAGGTCGTCGAGGTGCTTGGCGTGGCCGGGACAAAGCCCACGCCCTCGCCGGTGACCCCGCTGAAGCGGGTGCCGCGGCCGGCGAAGTTCATGCCGACATCGAACCCGGCGCTGCGGTTCACCTCGGCGAAGCGGACTTCCAGCATGACCTGCTGGCTGGAGCCGACTCCGATCAGGTTGACCACCTTATCGCCGGCATAGGTCCGCGCGATCTGCAGGGCGCGGCCGGAGGCGGCGGGGTCGCTGACCATGCCGCTCAGCACCACCGCATCGTTGGATATGCGCGCGTCGATATGCTCGTTCGGCACATATTCGGCGAGCTGGGCGCGCAGGGCCTCGACATCAGGGCCGACGGCGACATCCATGATCGAGATCACCCGCCCGCCCGCGTCGTAGAGGGTCAGGCTGGTGGTCCCCATCTTCTTGCCGAGGACATAGATCGAGCGGCCCGAGACCGGGAGCACGTCGGCGATGTCGTCGTTGCCGATCATCGCCTTGGAGATGGTCACGTCGGTGCTGACGATCTCGCTCTTGTTGAGCGGGACCTCGAGCGTGCCGGCGTGGACGCTGGGGCTGGACGTGCGCACGGGCGCCTCGGCCAGGGCCGGCGTCGCGAGCGCGAGGGGAAGGGCGAGGGCGAGCGCGGCGCCCGCCAATAGCCGCTGCGGCAGCTCAGTAGGCATGGGGCACCTCGTATTCGGTGGGTTGGACCTTGCGGTAGACGGTGATCGTCGGGCCGCTGGGGCGAGGGGCGACGACCGGCAGGCGCGACGCCGAGGAGCCGGCGCCGGCGGGAACCACCGGGAGGCGATCGGCCGCGGCGATCATGCCCCGGCCGAACAGGCCGCCCGAGGGGCGCGACATCGGCGCGGCGGCGGGGCCGCGGGCAACCGCAAGGCGGACACCGGAGCCGCCCAGGTCCCGGGCGGTCACGGTGCCCGCCCCGGCGACCACGGGCGCGGCGACATTGCGCAGCGCCAGGGTGAGCGAGCCGAGTTCGCGGGCCAGCGCCAGCTTCTGGGCGCCGAGGCCGTCGACCTGGACCGTGGCGGTCTTGGCGACGGCGGGGTCGGTCTTCTGCTTGTCGGCCACCTGGTCGATCGCGAGCACGGGCACGGCCTGGAGGACGACGTCGGTCATCTTGTCGACCGTGCCGGAGTTCGCACCGGGGATCTGGCGGGTGAGCAGGACGTCGACGAGGTCGCCCGGGCGGACGAAGCCGGCGACGCCGGAGACCTCGTTGATCGGAATGGAGACGGCCACCTTGTCGGTAGGCAGGTTGACCGAGAGCGTGGCGCGTCCGTCGGTGCCCGATACGCGGGTGGCGATGATCGGCTCACCGGCGACGATCGGCTGGATCGCGACGCGGTGGCGGGTGGCTTCCTCCACCGTGGTGAAGGCGCCGGGCGGAACGCTGCCGGCGGGCCAGTCGGCCAGGGTGACGTTGGTGTTGGTCAGGGGCGACCCGAACGAGATGCCCTGGGTGGCGACCGCGATGCGGGTCAGCCGGGCCTGCTTGATCACGGCTTCCTGCTGCTGCTGGACGCCGGTGAAGAAGGCATTGGCGATGAATACGGCGATTAGGCCGATTATGACCGCCGCTCCCAGCGCTATGGCGCTTGATCGGTTCATGATTCCCCCTGTCCAGGGGCGCGACGCAAGTGTCGCAAGACCCCCATGCTGGCTAGGTCAGCAGGCGCCGAACCCGGTTCCTGCGGACGACAAATCGCAAGCCGGCGCATCCGTCCGGCGACTGGCCGGGCCGGCACGCAAGTTGCGCACCCCTCGGGCAATTGCCGGTTCGCCTAAGGCCCACACCCTCGGCGAAGGACAGATTGCCCCGCCGCTAAACTGTTGAGCCGAAGAGATGTTCCACATCTTGCGATGTCTTGTGCGAACTGGGGCGCCGACCGGTTGGGCCGGCGCCCTGGAACGTCAGCAGCCGGAGGGCTGTCCGGTCGAAGCGGCGCAGGTCGAAACCTTGTCGCCGGTGGCGGTCAGGGCCTTCGAGATCTTGTCGCCGAGGTACCATGCGCCGCCGGCAACGCCGGCGCCGACGATGGCGAGGATGAGGACGTACTCAGCAGCAGCCGCGCCTGAATCGTCACGAGCGAAATCACGGAAGAAAGAGGTCATGTGAATTCTCCTGACGAGGGAGTTCAGCAGCCGCTCGGCTGGCCGGTGGAGGCAGCGCAGGTCGAGACCTTGTTGCCGGTAGCAGTAAGGGCCTTCGAGATCTTGTCGCCGAGATACCAGGCACCGCCGGCAACACCTGCGCCGACGATCGCGAGGATGAGGACGTATTCCGCCGCTGCCGCGCCGGATTCGTCACGAACAAAGTTCGCAAGGAAGTTGCTCATAAACTAACCCCTATTTATTTGTGCGCCTGCGCTCTGCGCAGTCTGGCGCTGTCGTCACGGAGGCTCCGGCATCTATTTCCGGCTAGCCATGACCACGGACGAACATTTTGGATCAGCGCGACCTTGTTCTAAGGTTCGACTTACGCCGACCCTCATGCGCTATCCCGTGGATGAGAGGATTAACGCCACAGTAACCTTCTGCCGTCAATGTAGAAAGTTACAGAATGGATTGATTGCAATCGATTTTATCTCGCACTTGCCGCATGGCGTTAACGGCTTGCCGCAGAGTCTGCGTCAAATTGGTACCAATCATCCGCGGTTAACCATTGTGAAATGGCCAAGTGCGACACCATGTTTCGAAAGTAATCATCCCGGCCGCCGCCGATTCGGAAAATTTCAGGCTATGAGTTCGACTCGACCCACAACCGTTGACTGCCTCCTTCAGTTCGCCCGGCGCATGATCGGCCGGTTCGCGCTCAGTTCGGCGGCCGTCGGCCGGTTCCTCGACCTGAGGATCGAAGGGGTGATCCCGGCCTGGATCGTCGTCGTGATGCTGGCGACGATCGCCAAGGTGGTGACCGCGCCCAATCCCCCGGCTTCGTTCACCATCGCCGCGATCATGAGCCTGCCGTTCCTCGCCCTCGCGGCCGCCCCGGTGCTCGGCTATCGCCTGGCGGCCGGCGCCTTCCCGCGCGGCCGCATCGGCGACCAGCCGGCGATCCGCCTCGCCCGCTACGGGTCGTGGCGCGAGGCGCCGCGGGCGGAGCTGGAGCGGGCGTTCATGGCGGGCCCGGCGGGGTTCCTCGTCTCGCTCCTCGCGGGCATCCTGCTCAACGTGCCGGTGCGTACGCTGGAATTCCTGGCCGTGGTCCCGGCGATCAACCCGGCCGATCCGGGCTGGGCCCATCTGCTGGTGCTGGCCATGGGGACCGACGTGGTCCTGCTCAACTTCGCCTATGCCGTGTGCTTCGTCATGGCGCTGCGGAGCAATCCGCTGTTCCCACGCGCGCTGGTAGTGACCTGGCTGCTCGACGTGGCCATGCAGCTGACCATTGCCCGGGTGATGGGCGGGAGCGGCCTGCCGTCGGACCTGATCGATCCGCTGCGCAGCTTCCTGTGGGGCAATTGCCAGAAGGTGCTGATCAGCGCCGCGCTGTGGCTGCCCTACCTCATCCTCTCGCGGCAGGTGAACCTGCTGTTCCGCCACCGCGTGCGCTCGGCCGCCTGAGCGGCGCGAGCGCGAGCAGGGCGCGCGGGGCAAGCGCCAGTCCGGCCATATAGGCGGGCAGGATCATCCGCACCCAGTAGCCGTTGTCGGGGCGGGCGAGCAGCGCGAGGGCCGCGAGGAAACCCCCGAACCAGACCAGCGGCAGGGCGGACCTCCGCGCCGCCACTTCGGCCCAGCCGAGCAAGGGGGCGAAGACCAGCAGCGAACCCATCGGCTCCGGCACCAGTCCGAACAGCACCATGCCCTGCAGGTCGGCGCTCGGCCCGGCCGGCCCGCGCAGGCCGAGCCAGCCGGGGGAGAACAGGTCCGTCGGCAGGACCAGCGCGGCGACGCGGGCCCGGTGGAGCAGCAGGGCCAGTCCGAATGCCGCCAGCGCAACCACGATCGCCAGCAGTTCGGGCCGCCGTCGCTCGCGCGCGAGGAAGGGAAGGCTTGCCAGAACGAACAGCGCCGAGAGTTCGCGCAGGAACAGCGCGGCGATGGCGAGGGCGATGGCCGGGCGCGGTCGGTCGCGCAGGAACAGGCCGAGTGCCCCGGTCAGCAATTGGCCCGCCCACCATTCGTGGAGATAGACCGCGCGGGGCACCATGATCGAGCCGAGCAGCAGGAGCGCGACCATGCCGATGCGCTCGGCCGGACGGGCGAAGGGCAGGGCGCCGAACCAGATCACCGCATTGGCCGCGATGAGGGCGCCGGCAAGGGCCAGCGCCCCGCCGAAGCCGACAAGGCCGACGAGCCAGGCGAGCGTGGGAAGCCGGACCGTCACGAAGGGATGGAGGGGGAAGAGATTGGCGCGCTGGAGGTGGATGGCCGAGGCATAGTAATCCGCGCCTTGCCCGACCTGCCGCGCCACGGCCTGGTAGAGACCGATGTCGGACATGCGGCCGTGGGCCACATGGGCGGCAAGGTCGTGGACCGGCTCGGCCCAGGCGGCGAGGCCCGCCAGCACGACGACCGCCAGGGCAGCGGCAATGCGCCACGGAGCTCCGGCAGCCATGGGCCCCTCACCGCGCCAGCGGGTTGATCGCGGCGCCGTTGACGCGCACCTCGTAGTGCAGGTGCGGGCCGGTGGAGAGGCCGGTGGAGCCGACTGCGCCGAGGAGGGCGCCCGGGTCGACGTGCTGGCCGACGCGGACGGCAATGCGCGAGAGGTGGCCGTAGCGGGTCTGCACGCCGCCGCCGTGGTCGATCACCACGCAGTTGCCGTAGCCGCCCGCCCAGCCGGCGGCGATCACCAGGCCGGGGGAGCGCGCGACCACGGCCGAGCCGTAGGGGGCGGCGAGGTCGAGCCCGGGGTGGAGGCGCGAGGCTCCGGCCAGGGGCGCGGCGCGGGCACCGAAGCGGCTGGTGAGGAGCACGCCCGAGCGGGCCGAGGGCATGCCGGGGATCATCACCGAGCCGATCGTCGCCGGGTTTGCGGGAGCGGCACTGGCGAGGTTTTGCGCCGGATCGGGGCGCGGGACCGTGCTCGCGAGGGGGCGCGGCTTGACCGAGGTGAAGGTGACCACGCCGGCCGTGCCGGAGAAGCGGCTGCGCAGGGCATAGGTCGGCTTCCGCGCCGGGTCGGCGGCCCCTCCTGCGGCGGCTTGCGGCAGTTCGGCAGCGGCGGGGAGCGCCTGCAGCGTGCAGGCCAGCGCCATGCCAGCGATGCGGATCTTGCGCGCAGATGCCCCGGCCATACGCGTTCCTGATTGCGGCGTGGTGCTCAGGCCCAGACGAGTCGAGCACGGACGAGCGATGGTAAAGCACCCGGTCTGGGCCAGCAATGGGTTTGAATTCAGCAGCTTGTGTCAGGCGAGGACGGGCCGCGGGCCCTGGGGTCGCCGGAACCGACCACAAACGAGTGGCGTTTCCTGACGCAAGGAGATCCGCAATGCGCAGCCTGTTCGCAACGACTCTCATGGCCGCCGGCGCCGCGGCACTGGCCCTGGCTTCCACCGCGCCGGCACTGGCCGGTCCGGGTGGCAAGGGCGGCGGCGGTGGCGGCGGGGAGGCGCATGGCGGCGGCGGCGGTGGCGGCAAGCATGACGGCGGCGGTGGTCCCGGCAATGGCGGCGGCGGCGGGGGCGGCAAGCACGACGGAGGTGGCGGTCCTGGCAACGGCGGGGGCGGACGTGGCGATCATGGCGGCGGCGGAGGCATGCGCGGGGGCGGCAATCCCTGGGCGGGCGGCGGCGGCGGCGATCATGGGCGCGGGGGTGGTCCACAAGGTGGCGGCGGTGGCTGGCGTGGCGGTGACCATGGCCCGCGCGGCCACGAGGCCCGGCACGGCGGCGGCGGCGCGGAACGGCAGCAGGCCCGGGCCGAGCACCGCGGAGGTGGGCAGGGCCATATGGGCCGCGAGGGGCGCGGCGGGCATGAGCGTCTGGCCGGACCCGGCGGGAAGGATCATGGCCGCGGGGCGATGCGTGCGGCAGCGGTTGGCGGCGCCGTGGTGGCCGGTGCGGCGGCGGTACATGGCGCGGCGGAGCGCGGTCGCGGCGGGCCGGGCGGCGATTTCGCCGGTGCTCCGGACAACGGCGGCCGGGCGCAGGTTTCGTTTCGCGGCGAGCGGCCCAATTTCCTTGGCGGCTGTCCGCCGGGGCTCGCCAAGAAGTACAACGGCTGCAATCCGCCGGGCCTGGTGAAGGCGCAGCCCGCGCCCTGGCAGCCCGACTGGTGGGGCTATCCCGACAGCGGCTACCGCTATTACGACGGCTACCTGCTGCGGACCTCGGGCCCGTCGGTGCTCGGCTATGTCCCGCTGCTCGGCGGGGCGCTGTTCATTGGCGAGATCTGGCCGGCGGCCTACGAGACGGCGCCCCTGCCGGCCTATTACCGCGACTATTACGACCTCGGGCCGGACTACCGCTACTACGACGACACCTTCTACCGGATCGAGCCGCGCACCGACCGCATCATCGGCGTGGCCGGGTTCCTCACCGGTGACGAATTCGTCGTCGGGGAGCCGATGCCGGTCGGCTACGACGTCTACAACGTGCCCTGGGACTACCGCGACCGCTACGTCGACGGGCCCGATGCCTGGTATCGCTATGCCGACGGCTACGTCTACCGGATCGATCCGAAGACCATGCTGATCCTCGCCGCGATCCAGTTGCTGACATGAAAGGAACGGCGATGAGCAAGGCCTTGCGAGCGTTCGTCATCGGTTTGGCGCTGAGCGGGCTTGCGAGCGGGTGCAAGCGGCACGATGCGGTTTCCCAGCCGCAGCCCAGCGAGAGCGCCAGCAGCGCGGCTCCGGTCGAAACCACGCTCGGCGCCGCGCTCGGCAAGAGCGCGCAGTTCTCGGCGCTGGCCGAGGCGATCCGGCAGACCGGGCTTGAGGGCGTGCTCGGCGGCAAGGCCAGCTACACCCTGTTCGCGCCGACCAATGCCGCCTTCGACAAGCTGGGCGAGCCCGGCAAGTCCCTGCGCCAGCCGGAGCAGCGCGCCGCGCTGGCGGCGCTGCTGCGCGAGCATATCGTGCCGGGCATGCTCACCGCCGGCGACCTCGACAAGGCCCTGGCGCGCAGTGGGGGCAAGCCGGTCAAGCTGCGCTCGATGGGCAAGGGCACGCTGACGGTTGCCCGCGAGGGCGGGGCCACCGTCGTGACCGGCGCCGACGGCGCGCGGGCGGCCCTGACCAGCGACAGCGCCACCGCCCGCAACGGTTCGGCGCTGGGGATCGACGGTGTGCTGAGGAAGGTGGGCTGAGCTTAGGGTCCTGACCCTAGTCGGTCCGGCTCGCCCGGTTCTTGCGCCAGATCGCCAGCAGGATGCAGAGGAAGGCGGCGAGGCGGACGAGGAACAGCCACGAGCGGTCCTCGTCGCCCATATCGGTGAAGGTGAGCAGGGCCTGGCCGGCGCCGAGCAGGAAGAAGGCGAAGGCAAAGGCGAGGAACAGGCCGTCGCGGGTCGTGCGCCAGAACCGCAGGAAGAACAGCCCCGCGACGAGGAAGCCCATGGTGATCGCACCGGCGGTGAACTTGAGCAGGTCTTCCATCAGTCTTCGCGCTCCCAGACGAACCCGAACAGCAGGACCAGAATCGCGGCGAGCGCGAAGAGGTGGCGCAGGAGCCTGAGGTCGAGCTGGGGCAGCAGCAGCAGGTCGACCACCAGGGTGAGGTTGTTGGCCGCGAGCAGGCCGAAGCAGACCGCGCTCCACAGCAGCAGGCGCAGGCGGGTGCGCGCATAGGAGCGGGCGAGCAGGACGGCGCAGGCGCTGCTGGTCAGGAAGCACAGCAGGTAGACGGCCGAGGGCAGGGCTTCGGTCATTCGTCGCTCCTCAGCCGGAAGGCATCGGCAAATGCGGCAAGGCTGCGCGAATTGCCGCGGGCAATGGCGCGGCGCACGGCGTCGGGCGAGCGCTGGTAGAGCTCGGCGACGGCGGCCATCAGGCCTTCGAGGTGATCGGGGGCCTCGTAGCGCACCGCGCCATCGGGCTCGATCGCCACGAGGTCGATTGCGGCGAGGGCGGATACCGACTGTTCGATGACGAGGCGGCTGGCGGAAAGCCGGCGCACCAGTTCGTCGGGCCGGTAGCTGCGTTGCGGTTCGGCGCGCAGCAGGCAGAGCAGTTCGAGCGCCCAGGCCGAGCGGAAGGTGGCGGCAATGAAGGCGAGGACCTGCTCGCTGCGCAGCTGCTTCACCTGGCGTTACTTTAGCTGGCCGGGCTCAGTCGCTCTCGACCCGGGCGCGGAGCAGGGCGGAGAGGTCGCGCAGGGCGATCGGCTTGCGCAGCAGCCTGGTCTCGGGCGGGATCAGCTCTTCGAGGCGCTCGTCGGCATAGCCGGTCATCAGCGCGCAGGTGAGGTCCGGGCGCAGGGCGCGGGCGCGCTCGATGGTCTGGAGGCCGTTGAGGCCGGGCATGGCATAGTCGGTGAGGAGCAGTTCGACCTGCTCGCCCGTCTCCTTCAGGGCCGCCAGCGCATCCTGTCCGCTGGCCATCTCGCGCACCGTGGCGCCGAATTCGCGCAGCTGTTCGGCGACGATCGAGCGGACCGAGGGATCGTCGTCGACCACGATGACATGGCGGATCGACGCGCCCTCGCCTGCGGCGGGCTCATGCGGCGCGCCGGGTTCGGCCTGCTGCGGGCGGACGGCGGGCATGGTGATCCGCACCGTGGTGCCCCGGCCGACCTCGCTGGCGATCTCGAGCGTGCCGCCCGACTGTTGGACGAAGCCGGTGACCATCGACAGGCCGAGGCCCGTGCCCTTGCCGACGCCCTTGGTGGTGAAGAACGGCTCGGTGATCCGCTCCAGCACCTCCGGCGGCATGCCCGAGCCGGTGTCGGTGACCGCGATCTGGAGCGAGTGGGCGTCGTCGCGGTCTGGCCCGGCGACGACTTCGGAGACCTCCACCCGGATCGTGCCGCCCTCGGGCATGGCGTCGCGGGCGTTGATGATGAGGTTGACCAGCGCGAGCTCGAGTTGCGAGCGGTCGGCATGGAACACGAGGTCGCAGGCCGCGCAGTCCCATTCGAGCGCGACCTGGCCGCCGAGCGTCTGCTCGACCAGACCGGCGACTTCCTCGCAGACGGCCGATGGGGTCAGGTAGACCGGGGTGAGTTCCTGGCGGCGGGCAAAGGCCATCATCCGCCGGACGAGATCGGCGCCGCGTTCGGCCGCGACGCGCATCTGCTCGATCACGCGACGGTGGTGTTCGTCGAGCGGGGCCCGGCGTTCGAGCAGGCGCGCCCCGCCGAGCACGGCGGCGAGGACATTGTTGAAATCGTGCGCCACGCCGCCGGTGAGCTGGCCGAGCGCATCCATCTTCCCGGCCTGGACGAGCTGGGCTTCGAGCTGCTTGCGTTCGGTGATGTCGAACAGGGTGCCGGCCCAGCGGGTGAGGCCCGCGGCATCGCAGCTGATCGGCACGGCGCGCTCGATGAAGTGCTTGTGCGAGCCATCGCCGCAGCGCCAGCGGTATTCGGCGGAAAAGGCGTCCTCGGGGCCGGTGGGCAAGCCGAGGGCTCCGTGGTCGTCGGGGTGGATGCGCTCTTCCCAGCTGAGCGCGCCGCTTTCCAGAGCGGGGGCATCGGTTCCGGCGAGCCGGGCGATGTCGCCCGCGACGAACTGGCGCACGAGCTTGCCCGACGCGTCGGCCATGGCCTCGAACAGCGCGAGCGGCAGGGCCTCGAGCATGCTCGCCTGGCGGGCGCGGGAGGCGTTGAGTTCATTCTCCATCTGGAGGCGCTCGAGCTGGGCGCGGAAGCTGGCTTCGCGCAGTTCGCGCTCGGCCCGGTTCTTGGCCTCGACCCGCTTCCGCATGTCGAACAGGTCGACGAAGACGCCGACCTTGGAGGTCAGCACCACCGGGTCGACCGGCTTGAACACGTAGTCGACCGCGCCCATCGCGTAGCCGCGCATGAGGTGCTCGGTTTCCTTGTTCACCGCCGAGAGGAAGATGATCGGGATCCGCGCGGTCTGCTTGCGCTCGCGGATCAGTTCGGCGACCTCGTAGCCGTCCATCTCGGGCATGAACACGTCGAGCAGGATCACCGCGAACTCGCCGTGGAGGAGATGGCGCAGGGCCTCGCGCCCCGAACCGGCGGTGACGACCTCGCCGACGTCGCGCAGGACGTGGCTCAAGGCGAGGAGATTGCGCTCGTCGTCGTCGACCAGCAGGATCCGGGCCGTGCTGGCGAAGTCCTCGGGCGCGTCGTGCGGCGCGCTCCCGGACCCCGCCAGTGGCCCGGCCGCGGAGGGGGAGCGCTTGGCGAGGGGCGGCATCAGGCCGCCCGCACCGTCCGCCGGGCCGGCCGCGCGGCGCCGGCGCTATCGGCACCCGAGCGGCTGCGGCCGATCCACACCCGCAGCAGGGCCAGCAGCAGGTCGATGTCCACGGGCTTCGAGATGTAGTCCGAGGCGCCGGCATCGAGGCACTTCTGCCGGTCGCCCTTCATCGCCTTGGCGGTCACAGCGACCAGCGGGACATGGGCGATCGCCGGGGTCAGGCGGATCTGGCGCATGGTCTCGTAGCCGTCCATCTCGGGCATCATGATGTCGATCAGGGCGGCGTCGATCCCGGGCGTGGTTTCGAGCAGGCGGATGCCTTCCGCGCCGCGCTCGGCATGGATCACCTCGACGTCGTGGGATTCGAGCACGCTGGTCAGCGAGTAGATGTTGCGGATGTCGTCATCGACGATGAGGATGCGGCTGCCGGCGAGGCCCTGGTGCTCGGCCGGGCGGGCCTTGCTCGCGGCGCGGCGGCTGGGCTTGCGCGGCGTGGCGGCGCTGCGGGCGGTCTCGACGATGGACCCGAACAGCTCGCACAGTTCCTCGCGGTTGGCCGGCTTCTCGGTGATCCCCGAGGCGCCGAGGGTGAGCGCGTGGGCCGCCTGTTCGGCCCCGGAGATCACGTAGACCGGGATGTCCGAGGTATCGGGCTCGTGCCTCAGGAGGTCGAGCAGCACGAAGCCGTCGATGTCCGAGAGGCCGAGGTCGAGCGTGATCGCGCTCGGCCGCAGCTTGCGGACCATGGCGACGGTGCCCGAGCCGGCCGAGGAGATCACCCCCTTGAGGCCGGACTGGTGGGCCAATTCGAGCAGGACCGTGGCGAAGGTCGGGTCGTCCTCGACGATCAGCACGAAGGGATCGCCGTTCAGCTCGTCGCGGTCGTCCTGAGGGGCGAAGCCCATCATGGCGTCGCCATCGGCGGTGGCGGGGGCGGCGAGCAGGCCGGCGGGTTCGGCGACCGCCTTCATCGGCACGTAGAGGGTGAAGGTCGAGCCTTCGCCGGGGACCGAGCGGACCTGGAGCTCGCCGCCGAGCAGGCGCGCGATCTCGCGGCTGATCGAGAGGCCGAGGCCCGTGCCGCCGTACTTGCGGCTGGTGGTGCCGTCGGCCTGCTGGAAGGCCTCGAAGATCAGCTTCTGCTTGTCTTCCGGGATGCCGATGCCGGTATCCTGGACCGAGATTTCCAGCGCAGTCTCGACCTCACCGAGCACCGGGTGGGTTGGGCTCCAACCGCGGGTGGCGGGCCGCGCACGCAGGGTGACGCCGCCGTGCGAGGTGAACTTGAAGGCGTTGGACAGCAGGTTGAGGACGATCTGCTGGAGGCGCTTCTCGTCGGTCTGGATCGACTGCGGCAGGGCCTCGTCGAACTCGACCCGGAAGGCGAGGTCCTTCTCCGAGGC
>Ga0207667_10004193_pt1 | contig 17713 bp, 13 predicted proteins | sample KBSCornC52_FD_184301 | JGI IMG/M metagenome (GOLD analysis project Ga0207667, IMG submission 184301) | Corn rhizosphere microbial communities from Kellogg Biological Station, Michigan, USA - KBS Corn C5-2 (SPAdes) (version 2) | ecosystem: Host-associated > Plants > Roots > Rhizosphere > Soil ...
AATGGCCACGGCCAGCACAGAACCGCTCATTGGTCGAACTTTTTCGACGAACGCCTCAAAAAAACCGTCGAGGAACGCGAATGGCTGTTCTTTGCTCTTTTTCCTGAGTACGAGACCCGCGGACGAGAGAACGGAAGAGGTGGGCTTTATTCTAGGGAGCCAGATGAACTCAGCGCTTCCACGGAAATGGATTCGATCACTTCTTTGTAGGCCTCCAATGTCTTGGGTCTGTCGTATTCCGCTTCTACCTTGCGCCTGCCGTTAAGACCTTTAGTTGTCCTGAGGTCCGGCTCAGAAAGAAGTCTTCGGATGGCCGCAGCGAAAGCCTGGGCCTCGCCATGCCCGCGAGGAATCAGAACACCGTTGCTGTCGTCCAGCACTTCGCGAATCGCTCCGACATCCGAAGCTACTACCGGCTTACCGGAAGCAAAAGCTTCCAGTAGGACGAAAGGAATTCCTTCGTTGCTGGATGTGATGACCACCAAGTCGGAGGTGGAGAGCAGATCCGAAACATCCGGAACGAGCCCTAGAAACTCAAAGCATTGCTCCAATCCCTTCCGGTGTACCGCGGCACGCAGGGCCGGTTCTTCCGAACCGCTGCCGACAACCACGAAACGCACATCCGGTTTGGGGCTACCTTGCAGAAGGGCTAGCGCAATGTCCACCAGGAGCATCGGGCGCTTTACGGGTTCGAGTCGAGCCACAAAGAGTACGCGAGCGGGGCCCGGACGTGAGGTCGGAGTGGAAAGGTTGAAACGCTGCAAATCAATCCCCGTGCGGATGAGATGGATTCGGTTCAAAGGCATTCCTGCCCGCAGGAGATGAGTCCGAGCCGTCTCGGAGATTGCGATTCGCGCGTCAATTTGATCACCTAGCTCGCGCGTGCAGGCAACCAAATCCCAGTCTTCACCTACGGCGTGCACCAAATCGAGAATCTTCAGCCCGGGCAGCTCCTCTTTCAGATCACGAATCACGCTATAGAAAGGCAGGGCATTCTGCACCAAAACCGTATCACATTCCCAATTCCTTACCACCGAATAAATCGCACCGCGCAGGTTCTCTGAAGATACAATGCTCCGAAGATCGAAAATGAAGTCGACATGCTCACGCCAGCGGTTTAACCACTGGGAATCGTCCGACTGTGTGGCAATCAACAGAATCTCGTACCGGTTCCGGTCAAGCGAGGATGCGATATCCAGCAGTACCGTCTCCGCGCCTCCGAGACCCAAGTGCGGCGTGACCAGCGCGATTCGTCGTCGTGCCGATTTCAGCCCAGTAAGGTAATAGATCGGGCGGACCAGGGATGTCCCCAACATGGCCGATTGCGGCTGAAACTTAAGATAAAACTGAAGATCGAAGATAGGCCGCTTGGCAAATTCGTTGATTGCTTCCTTGAGTCGCAGTGGGATGAGTCGGCTGGCGGACTGAATGGGATGATGGAGCCAGGCGTCTGGTGAGAGCACCTCGGCGTTCGTCAAGTGCCGCCAAATTGTTTCAAGGAATCTCGGTGAGAACCGCGGCATCGCGATCGGCCGTCTCTGTTCGAATAGCGGTGTTGCATCCAGATCCTTAATGTCCCTACGATGCGCCGCGAGGACCGCCCGAGGCACAACCAAAGCCCCATCCGGGAGACGCATGGCGGTTTCTCGATCCCAGCCGGCTAGCGCCGATAACTCGAGAGTCTGCGGATCGAGTATGGGGCCATGCGGCAGAAGAAATGTGTCTGCCGACGAAGCGTTTAACAGTTCCGTACTGTCCGTAGAGGCCACTGCTTCCCAGTCGCAGATGGTCTGTTCCGTGGCTGGTGGGTCACCAACCACGCAAACGGCGGGCTTCCAGCGGGACTTGACCGCAGCATAACCTGCCCAGGAGTATAGGTCCCTGTGTTTAGAATGGATGCGGGCAACCAGTTCATCATGATGCTCTCGGGCCAGATCGGACAGCGAGCGCCCCTGTTTACGGTAGGCCCACAGCACACGATCCAGATGGTGGCCGAATCGGCCGCAGGCGCCCAGCCGGATCCAAAACTCCCAGTCCTCGTGCCCAAACAGCAATTCATCATAGCCGCCGCACGCCGCCCAGTCCTCCCTCCGAAAAAGGCCGGTATATGGCAGTGTGTTGTTATCTAGTAGCTCGTAGAAGTTGTAATCGGGCAGGCGCTCCGTATAGTGGAGATCCCCAAACACCCGATAATCCGTATAGACGAACGCCGCCTTTGGCCAGTCTTTCATCGCCCGCAGACATGCCGCGACAAAATCCGGATCCAGAATGTCCTGGCAATCTAGTGGAACGATAAAACTCCCGCTGGCGGCCTGAATCGCAGCATTGCGAGCAGCGGAGACGCCACGATTCGGCTGTTCAATATAACGATCGACTTGGCGGGCCGCGCGATTTAAAACTGCTTTGGATTCCAAGGTGTTGGATCCGTCGTTTGTGAGGATTATCTCGACTTGCGGGTATCGTTGCGCGCGCGCGCTGGCAATCGTCTCAAAAATATTTGTATCGGGGTTGTGGCACGGGATGATGATTGAGACAAGATCCTGGTTCACGCGTTACAACTCATGGTCCGCTTCGCCTTTCCGGCTGGCCTGACGCTATTCTTAAGTGTAACCAATCCGAAGTGTAACCAATCCGATTCCACGGCCCGCTCGTTACCAGTGCTATATGCTCTCCCCGAGGGCACCCGCAGAGCGATTCGACACTTAATCGACCATTCTTGTGTTCGGGCCGCACGAAGAGAGCCGAATGCAGCGTCGCTTCGCAGTACACCCTGTCAGCTTCCTGGATCCGCTTAATGGTTCGCGGTGGTGCTCGAAACAATGTCCATCGGCGTTTCGATTCGGTGACGAGGCTCAGACTTCCGGCTCTCACTCGTAAATGATTTCGTAATGTTAAATGTAAAATATTGAGCGAGTTGTTTTTGGCTCCCTTAGGTAGAACCCGAACCATTGACGTCTCAGTTAACAGGGATATATATCCACTGATTCTAAAGGCCGCGGGCGGCGATGAGGCCGATTCCGCTTTGTTGCGATGACCAGGTTGACACTAGCGTTCAGACCGAGCAATCTGCTCATGCCGTGTCATACCCAAAACACCGCGTGTAGTGTCTATCCAGAAAGAAACCAAGAAACCGACGCTGATTGCGCATGATCCCGAAGGCCGCCGAATCATCCTTGGCATTGGAACGCAGCGGATGGCGTTGCATTTCCAACGCGTATCACGCATCTGACGCCTGATGCGGGCTGCCAGCCCAGCGGAGCTCGTCCCTATGACGAGGACTCCGGGAAATTACGGCAACCTGTCCCGAAGGATAGGAGTAGCGCTAGAGCCAGACTGTCACGCCAATGGTGTAGATTGGGCGTTCCCAACTCTGCGGGAGGATTTCCCGTGGGTGATATAACCCAAGCGCGGTCACCACTGTGCGTCATTTGGGCACGGCAAACAGACCTGCCTTGGTGGATCTTAAAGCGTTAGCCCGATTCCTAAACTGGCCGTGCAACTGCACGCTAGGGATTGGGAGCCCAGGGGAAGCCATGCTGAAATCGAAAATCGGAGCATACATCATAACGGGGACATTTCTTGCCCTTGCCGTTGGTGCAGCACAAAAGAAAGCGCCCGAGACCGCACCAGAGAGGCAAGTTCTGGATTCCTTCAAAGGGCCGGAGTTGTTTATGGCATATTGTGCGACCTGTCACGGCAGAGACGCGAAGGGTGGCGGACCTATGGCCGCATCGCTGAGGATCGCCCCCACTGATCTGACGCGGATTGCGGCCCGCAACGGAGGCAAGTTCCCGTTCCTCCAGGTTCAGAGGATTATCTCTGGCGAGCAGCAACCGCCGTCAACCCATGGCACGCGTGAAATGCCGGTATGGGGTCCGATTTTCTCGGAGGTTTCCTGGGACCAAGATTTGGGACGAGTTCGGATCTACAGCCTCGCAATGTACCTCGAAACGATTCAAGTGAAGTGACGATGCCTTCCTGAGGAGGATTTATGCTGGCTATTAAACACATTCTGTTTCCAATCGATTTTTCGCAGCGGAGTTGTGGTGGTGCCCCTTTCGTCCACGCCATGGCAACACGTTTCGGCGCCAAGATTACGCTAATAAGCGCGCTAGCGCCCGTATGGCAGACCGACATCGGTGATGCGGGCGCGACCATTCCGGTGGATATGCACGAGCTGCAGCGTGATCTGGAGACGCGCTTGAGTGGCTCGTTCGTGCGAGAGTTCGATGGTATTGAAGTGCAACGTGTCGTGGAGATCGGCGACCCGGCGGCTGTGATCACTCGCTTCGCGCATACTGAAGGCGCGGATCTCATTATGATGCCGACACACGGTTACGGCCCATTCCGCAGCCTGCTGCTGGGTTCGGTCACGGCCAAAGTGCTGCACGACGCTGAATGCCCAGTGTGGACGGCCACTCACATAGAAGAACCACTTTCACTCCGTCACATGTCGGGCGGGAATTTACTTTGCGCGGTGGATGGCACACCCAAGAGTGTCCCACTCATGGAGTGGGCGGCCGAATACGCCAGGTTCACTGGCGCTACGCTTCGGATGGTGCATGCCGTTTCCGGTTTTGTGGGATGGCCCGAGCGGCAACTAGACCGGGAATTCCAAGAAAAGCTGCGGATGGACGCTCGGGAAGCCATTGACCGACTGGAAAGGGCCACTGGCGTAACGTCGCCGCTGTGCGTGGCAGTTGGGGACGTGCCTGGAGTGGTTCGTGAAGAAGCCGAGCGCCACGATTCGCACTTGATTCTAATCGGCCGCGGCATTCTGCACGAGACTATGGGGCGCTTGCGGACGCATTCTTACGGGATTATCCGCGAGGCGCCGTGTCCAGTGTTGAGTGTTTGAGATCGCGGGGCCGGAACCCGCGCCACAGGCATTTTCAGAGATTGTGCTTCTTGAGTTTGTAGCGAAGCGCGTCGCGGCCGATGCGCAGCATCCGCGCTGCCTCGGACTGATTTCCGCCTGCAGCCTGCATGGAGCGCAGAATAAGGGCCCGTTCCTGCTCCTCCAGCGTTCCCATGACGGATCCCGGCTGGTCTGCGACGGACGTCTCGGCCGGGTCCGCTACGATCCGCCCAGTGGCCTGCAGATAGGGAGGGAAGTCCTGTAGGTCGATAGTATCGCCTAGCGTCATCATGCAGGCGTGGCCGATCACGTTTTCCAGTTCCCGAACGTTGCCCGGCCAGGAATGTAGTGCCAGGCGAATTTGCGCACGGCGGGTGAGGCCGCGAATCTCCTTTCCGTATTGGGCGGCAAATTTGGCGATCAAGTGCCGCTCGAGCAGAGGAAGGTCTTCCTTGCGGTCTTCCAGGGAAGGAACTTTGATTTCAACCATCGACAAGCGGTAATAAAGGTCCTCACGGAAACGCTTCTCCGCAATAGCAGCGCGGAGGTCGTGGTTGGTTGCTCCTACTACTCTGACATCCACTTTACGCGTGGTGAGAGACCCGACGCGTTGGACTTCCTGATTTTGAAGAACGCGCAGAAGCTTGGCCTGGGTCGCCAGCGGCATATCTCCGATCTCATCGAGAAAAAGAGTACCGCCGTGCGCGTGCTCGAAGAGTCCCGCCTTGTCATTGGTCGCGCCGGTGAAAGAGCCGCGTACATGTCCGAATAGCTCGCTTTCAAACAGCGTCTCGACCACCGCCGAGCAATTCAGAACTACATACCTTCCCTGCCCGGCAGGACTCAGGCGGTGCAGCGCTTGCGCCACTAAATCCTTACCTGTGCCGGTTTCGCCAGTAACTAGTACCGCCCGGTAGTGCGGCGCGACACGGCGAATGCGGGAGAACATATCCCACATCGTCGGGCTGTTTCCCACCATCCCTTCGAATGCGGCACTGGCCAGCAATTCGTCCTCTAGCCGGCTGGCGTGCTGGCGCTTGCGGGCGATCGCTACCACGCCTCCAATTTTTTCGCGCAGCGCGGCAATAGAGACTGGCTTATTGAGATAGTCTGAGGCACCCTTTTTGATCGCTTCCACGGCCGACTCGGTGGAGTAGTGTGCCGTCATCAAAATTACCTCTGTGGCTGGATCGAATTCCATAATGCGCTCCAGCACTTCCATGCCACTCATGTGAGGCATGATCAGGTCGGTGAGGACAATTTGCGGATGCCGGCTGTGGACTAGATCCAGACCCTCTTCGGGATCCGATGCGGTGAGGATTTCCAGGTCCGGCTGAGCCAGAGCGCTGGAGAGCATCTCCAGACTGCCAGGGTTGTCATCGATAATCAGCAGGGACAAAGCAGGACGGGCGGCCATTGTTGTTTGTTATCGTAACAGGCGCGTTACTTCGGCACGCAAGGCTTTCAGCCCGATGGGCTTAGTGATATATCCGGTAAAGCCGGCGGCCATGGCGCGCTCGCGATCCCCCATCATGGCGCTGGCAGTCAACGCGATGATCGGGGTCGCGGCGAAGTGCTTCTCACGGCGCAGTTGTTCGATCACCCCAAAGCCATCGATTCCAGGCATGTGAATGTCCAGAATAATCAAGTCTGGCGTAAGTTGGTGCGCCTGTTTCACTGCTTCCAAGCCGTTGCTCGCTTCGAAGACCTCATAGCCGGAATTTTCGAGAACCGTGCGAACCAGTTCTCTGCCTGTGGCTTTATCGTCGGCCACCAAAACCTTTTTCATACTTTTGCTTTCTGCTCCTGTTTTTGGAGCGGGATGGTAAACGTAAAACGGCTTCCCCGATTGCGTTCACTTTCCACGTGAATGGTGCCGCCATGTTGTTCTATCAAGCGCTTAGTAATGGCCAACCCCAGGCCGGTTCCCTCTCTTACGCCTTTGGTGGTGGCCCCCACCTGGTAGAACTTGTCGAAGATAGATGCGTGTTCTTCCCGCGGAATCCCGACACCCGTGTCGACAACGGATATCGCCACGAAGGTCCCGCGAAGGCCAGCCTCGACGCAAACCCGTCCTCCCTCCGGCGTGAATTTCACCGCGTTGCTCAGCAGGTTTACCAGCACCTGTTTGACTCGCAGCCGATCAGCTTCGATAGCCATGGGAACGTCCAGAAGAGTTTCGAGAGTGATCGACTTGGCTTCAGCGAGCCTCCGAACCGAGGCGATCGATTCGGTAACCATCGCCGTCAAGTCAAAAGGTTCCGGTCGCAAATCAAGCCGGCCCGCTTCAATTTTGCTGAGATCGAGGATATCGTTGATCAGATCCAACAAATGCAACGAGTCATTGTGGATGTGCTGGATAAACCTTTTTTGCTTTTCATTCAGAGGACCTTCGAGTTCTTCGCCCAACAGCTCGGAGAATCCGATGATGGTGTGCAAAGGCGTCCGAAGCTCGTGACTCATGCTGGCCAAGAACTCGCTCTTGAGGCGGTCGGCCCGCTCGATCTCCCGGCTACGTAATTCCAGTTCGCGATTAGTCTCGGCTAGCTTCTGCGTGTACTGTTCTCGCGCTACACGGAACCGCTCGTCCGCAAGCTTCCGTTCCGTGGTGTCGCGAACAATCGCTGTTGCGTGGAAACCTTCGTCGGAAGACCCTGGACTCAGGCTGATCTCCACAGGGAAACGTGAACCATCCTTACGGAGACCCTCGAGCGCTAAACCCGTTCCCATCGCGCGAGTCGAGGGCTGGGTTCGATAATCCGCCCGATGGCCCACGTGTGCATTGCGCAATTCTTCGGGGATAAGGATTTCCACTGGTTGCCCCAGCAACTCCTCGCGCGAATATCCAAACATCTGTTCGGTCACACGGTTCATCAGGATGATCCGGCCTTCTTCATCCACCTGCAAGATGGCGTCGGGAGCGGCCTCGAGCAATCGGCGAAAACGTTCATCAGGCAATTGGGTTCGGCTCCTTAGTGCGGTTGCGGCACCTCGCGACACCTCCGGCAAGCGTAATGCAATCGGCGTTCCGAGTTTCCGGCTATTGATTACTAGTAACACGCGCAACGGCAATACGCAGGATATGGTCTCAGAATTGCCTCTTTATGAATGGGAGAAGCCGGATTCGCTGAAGAATGGCGGAGTCGGGGGACGCAACTGGGTGATTTAACGCGGGAGCTGCGCGTAAGCGCCCAGCCCCCCCAATCCGGTGAAGGTTTCTGAAGGCGAAGGAGTCTGAAAATGATGGCAGTCAGCGAACAGGCCAGTCAAGTAGAAAAGGATTGGACGGAGGCGCCCCTTAAGAGTTTGGTTGAGCACCTCGTCAGAGACCACCGGTCATGGCGGGTCAAGGATTTTCCGTTGATTCAAGAACTGTTCGATCGTATCGAGGATACGGCTGGGTCCATGCAAGCCTCTGGCTTAGTATCGTTGCGGCGGGCGTTTTACCGCCTGCGGGCAGAGATGGAAGGACACATGAGCCGGGAAGAAAATGTGCTGTTTCCGGCGATTGTGGATGCGGAGAGCCACGCTGTCGCAGGATTGGCCGGCCCCAAGCCGGTCTTCGGTTCCATGCAGAATCCTATCACCATGCTGGAAGGCGATCATGACCACGAGGATCGGTTTCTTGCAGATATGCGTGACGCCGCCCATGGTTACCAATTACCGGAGGCCGCCGACGAGAATCTCCGCACCCTTTTTGGCGCGCTGCAAGCATTGGAAGCGGCTATGCACGCGCACACGCGCATCGAAAGCAGTATCCTATTCGCACGTGCGCTCCAGGTGACCGGGAAAAAGAATGGCTCGTGAGCCGATTCGATCATCGTGCTGATTTCATAAAGGAGAACAATTTAGATAAAGGGATGTTGACACTTGGCTAGTCCTGACCGATGGTCGCCAAAGCTCCTGCTGTCCTTGCGAGGCTATGAAACACGCGATTTTCTTGCCGACCTGATCGCCGGCTTAACTGTCGGGCTGGTGGCTTTGCCCCTAGCCATGGCTTTCGCCATCGCCTCCGGCGTCAAACCTCAGGCTGGCATCTATACCGCGGTGGTGGCGGGCTTTCTGATATCTGCGCTCGGGGGATCGCGCGTGCAGATTGGCGGGCCAACCGGGGCTTTTGTGGTGATCGTGGCCGGCATCATCGCGAAATTTGGAGTCTCCGGGTTACTGATTGTCACGGTCATGGCCGGCGCAATACTGGTGGTGATGGGCTTGACCGGCCTCGGTACAGCCGTAAAATTCATACCACGTCCCGTAACGATCGGGTTCACTAACGGCATAGCGATATTGATCGCTTCGACGCAGATCAAAGATTTTCTGGGGCTTCAAATCGGGGCAGTGCCCAGTGAGTTTGTAGCGCGAATGCGTCTGCTCGCGCAGAACATTTCGACCATGCAGTGGCAGACGGCAGCGTTATCCACCGCATCGCTTGCACTCATCATCTTGGTCCCTCGCCTGACCCGCCGGATTCCTGGATCGATCGTCGCTTTACTCCTGGCAACGGGATGCGTCGCATTCTTTGCTCTTCCCGTCGCAACGATCGGAAGCGCTTTTGGAGGAATACCGACGGGCCTGCCAAAGGTTTCGCTCCCGGCTTTCAGGCCGGAGTTGATCGTGCTGCTGATTCCCTCCGCTCTAACCGTTGCGCTTCTGGCCGCAGTGGAGAGTCTTCTTTCGGCGGTTGTAGCAGATAGTATGACCGGTGACCGCCATAACTCCAATGTAGAACTGGTAGCTCAAGGTATCGCAAATTTGGCCTCACCTCTGTTCGGGGGCATTCCCGCCACGGGAGCCATCGCTCGAACCGCCACTAATATCCGATCCGGCGCGAGAACGCCGGTTGCCGGCATGATCCATGCCTTGACTCTGCTGACGATTTTGTTGGTAGCGGCTCCGCTCGCCCGTTTCGTTCCGCTCGCAACGCTTTCCGCGGTGTTGTTCGTCGTCGCCTACAACATGGGCGAATGGAGGGAGATCGGCGTAATTCTCCGGCTGTCACCAGCTGACAAAGCGGTTTGGGCCGCAACCTTCTTTCTAACGGTGTTCGCCGATCTGACTATCGCCGTCGAAGTGGGTATTGCCCTCGCTGCGCTTCTCTACATCTCTCGCATCGCGCAGACGACCACGGTTGAGCCAGTTACCTCTGAATACATAGAGGAGGGTCGTCTCCACATACTGCAGGACAAGGAGGTACCTCCTTACGTCACCATTCTCAGAATCCATGGTCCTTTCCTGTTTGGGACCACGGAGAAACTCGAAGAAGCGACCGCGAATCTTAAGCCTTTCGCTCCCGTGGTAGTGCTTCGGATCCGTAACATGACTGCGCTCGATGCGACCGGATTGTATGCCCTCGAAAAACTGGCGGATCGCCTCCAGAAAAGCGGCCGGACGCTTCTGCTGTGCGGAGCGCGGGAACAGCCTGAACGTCTGCTGACGCAAGCAGATTTCGTCGAACACGTAGGGAGTGAAAACATTCTTCCACATGTCGCGGCTGCGCTTGAGCGCGCTCGACAGATTAACTCTCAGTTCGGCGGTCTTGGAAGTGAAGTTGCGGCTGAAATGCGAGATCAGTCGCTTTAGAGGTGAGCGCCAGAACGCAGGTTTTGGATGAGACCAAGCCAGATGGTGGTTCTCGGCCGCAGGCAGGTCCTGGAACCCCTAATTCATCAGGTGCTGGCCGAGGATCTTCTGGACGGTCTGGTAGGCCACGATTCGATATGACCTATTCAGGACCCCATGTTGGGACATTCCTTTACCGCGCCCTTCGAGTGGATCGTGGTTACTCGGGACACCGGTGGTGCCGATTTTCATGAATACGTATTATAAGCCGGCATACGATTTCGACCGGTTGTGCATCGCGAGCTCGAGAACACTCATACGGACTCGTTGGGCGATCGCGCCCGGCGCTGCGGCGCACACCGTCATAGCGTCAGATCAGCCCCGATTGTGGCGGTCCCTGGTCCGCCGCGAGTTCGTGGGTTCGAAGATTTTTGCTCCCACACCTCTTCAACGCGCTGCATCGAGACACTAGCCGTGGACGTCTGCGTTTGACGCGATTCCTAGATTTTCGATATGGCTTTACGCGACTTCAGATTGGCGCTGAGAGCGTTGGCGCTAACCCGGTTGAGCCAGGAATCAGCTTGGAGACCCGCCGCCAAAAGAGCGGCGTAAATTAGTAGAATTTCAGGATGCCACTCGAACCCGGCACGCACCTGGGGCCTTACGAAATCCTCAGCCAACTGGGTGCAGGCGGCATGGGCGAGGTCTATCGTGCCCGCGATCCGCGCCTGGGACGCGATGTCGCCATCAAGGTCTCCGCCGAAAAGTTCAATGAACGTTTCGAGCGCGAAGCGAAAGTGGTGGCGTCGCTCAACCACCCGAATATCTGCGCGCTGTATGACGTCGGGCCCAACTATATCGTGATGGAGCTAGTGGAGGGCGAGCAGCCCAAGGGTCCGATGCCACTCGAAGACGCGCTTCAGATTTGCCGGCAGATCGCTGCTGCGCTCGAAGCCGCACACGAGAAAGGAATCGTCCATCGCGATCTGAAGCCGGCCAACATTAAAGTCACTCCAACGGGCACTGTGAAGGTTCTCGATTTCGGGCTGGCGAAGGTGAACGCGCTTTCCCCCGTCAGCGGCAATCCCGAGGAATCACCCACCATCAGCATGCACGCCACGCAGATGGGCATGATCCTCGGCACCGCGAGCTATATGGCTCCCGAACAGGCCAAAGGCAAGACTGCCGACAAGCGCGCCGACATCTGGGCTTTCGGTGTGGTGTTGCACGAGTTGCTCACCGGTCAGCGCCTGTTCCTGGGCGAAACGGTGACCGATACGCTCGCGGCCGTAGTGCTTAGCGAACCGAAACTCGAGGACACGCCGAGCCAGGTGCGCCGTCTGCTTAAGCGCTGTCTGGAAAAAGATCCGCAGAAACGCTTGCGCGATATCGGCGACGCGATGGCGCTGCTAGAGGAAGCTCCGTCGGAGGTGCCGGTTTTGCCCTCCGCTCCTCCGCCGCGATCGTTGCTGGCGCGTTTTGCGTGGCCTGCCGCGTTCGGAGTAGCCCTGCTGGCCGCGGCTGCTCTCGCGTTCATCCACTTTCGCGAAACTCCGCCGGTGGCCGAGACCGTGCGCTTCAAAGCCGTCCTACCTGAGAACGTGAACTTCACGATCACGGGCGTTTCCGCTTTTTCTCCCGACGGGCGCAAGCTCGCCTTTTCGGCCTCTGGCGCGGACGGTGTTCCGCGCCTGTGGATCCAATCCCTCAATTCGCTGGTTGCACAGCCACTTCCAGGATCGGAAACGGCCGCTGTCCTCATTGCTCTGTTGTGGTCGCCAGACAATCGATATCTCGTCTTCGAAGGCGATGGAAAACTCAAGAAGATCGACTTGTCAGGCGGCCCCCCGCTGGCACTGTGCGACGCGCCCTCGCGAATTGGAGGGGCATCCTGGGGCCGCGACGGCGTGATTCTGTTCTCGCTAGCAGGGCGCCTCATGCGCGTCTCAGCTTCGGGAGGGACTGCGTCTCCGGTGACGGCGAGTCTTCCGGGCGGCGAAGGCGTGGCATATCCGTGGTTCCTGCCGGATGGCCGGCACTTCCTCTACTACCGGTGGTCTCCAAAGTCGGAAATCGCTGGCATGTATGCGGGCAGTGTGGATGCCAAGCCCGAAGAACAAAGCACCCAACGCCTGATGCCGCTCGAACATCAGCCAATGTACGTGCCTTCGCTGGATTCCGGACCAGGAAATATCGTTTTTCTCCGACAGGACACACTGCTGGCCCAGCCCTTCAATGCCAGCAAGCTTCAACTGGGCGGCGAACCACTGCCTATTGCCGAGCGAGTCGGTTCGACAGGGGACTTTGGATTCTATTCCGTATCGGACAGCGGAGCCCTGGCGTACCGAACCGGGTCGACCAGCGGTCTGAACCTTCAACTCTCATGGTTCGACCGGCAGGGAAAAATTACTCCGACTCCGGTTGAGCCGGCCCGCTCCAGCACGGTAAAAGTATCGCCGGACGGCAAGCGGGTGGCGACCGTCCGTACTGATGCGCAGAACAACAGCGACATCTGGATCGTGGACCTCGCAACGGGAGGAAGCAACCGGCTCACCTTCGATCCAGCGTCGGACGGAAACCCGCTTTGGTCTCCCGATGGGACTCAAATTGCGTGGCAATCCACGCGGGGCGGCTTCTGGGGAATCTACCGTAAGGCGTCCAACGGCTCAGGAAATGACGAGCTGGTGTACAAATCCCCGGCCAGTGGCGCCCTTACCGACTGGTCGCGAGATGGACGCTTTATCATATTTCATTCCCCCGGCAAGGAAACCAAGATGGATATTTACGCGCTGCCACTGGGTCCCGGGTCCCCTGAAGATCGAAAGCCGATTCCCATCGTTCAGACGCCGGCAAACGAGTTGGGTGGCTACCTCTCGCCCGACGACCGCTGGATCGCATACTTATCCGACGAATCCGGCAAACAAGAGTTGTACGTTCAGGCTTTCAGCCCGGGAACGAAGCCGGGTGCTACGCCTGTATCTGGAAAATGGATGGTATCCAAGGGTAGCCTCGGCATGGCCCGCTGGCGAGCGGACGGCAAGGAGCTGGTATTTATCGGCGCTGATGGAGGCGTGATGTCCGCGGACGTAGAGGCCGATCCCGTATTTCGCGCCAGCCCGCCGAAACTGTTGTTCACGTTGCCACGCAGTTTGCTTGCACTGTCAACAACTCCCGGGGCTCTCTCCGATGCGACCCGAGACTTGCAGCGGTTCCTCATCAGCGTACCTGCACAAAGCAATGTGCGTCAGGAATTCACGATGGTGCTGAACTGGCAGGCCACGCTTAAACACTGAGATTTTTCCCGTCAGTTTCCACGGACTAAGGTCAATGCGGGGCGAACAAAAAGAGTAGCCCTGAAATTCCAACAAATCTCTTGCAATCAGTAAGAAGCCGGTATAAACTCGCTGAAGTGGCCCAATGTGGGTGAAAGTGTCACGTAATGGCGGACTCGCAACAGAACGGGATGATAGTGGCGGAGCCTCCCCACTCGATCGCCCAGGCGAGCGTCGACGAAAAGGGGCGCTTAAAACTTCCCGCGGAGTTTCTGGAGTATCTGGAAGCGCTCAAGGTCACCAAGGTTTTTATCACCACGTTCGATCAGCGTCAGGCTCGAATCTACCCGATCGAGGTGTGGAAAGTCAACGAAGCGCTGTTTCAGAATTCCGCGGAAAACGCCGCGGCGGCCGAGCGGCTGGCGTTTCTGGCGAAAGTCTACGGGGGCGACGCGGAAATCGACAAATCGGGACGCGTGCTGCTGCCGGCCAAACTGCGCGAGGTTCTGGATCTGGAAAAACAGCCGGTGTGGCTGGACGTATATCACGGCCGGATCAACGTGGTCAGCAAGAAGATCTACGACGAACGCATGCAATTGGCGCAGGCGAACATGTCCGAGGATCTGAAGATGCTCGAGAAAATGGGACTGAAGTAGCGGTTATGTATGCACACGCCGGTCATGCTTTCCGAGTGCCTGGAGTACCTGGCGCTGAAACCGGACGGGGTGTATCTCGACGCAACCGCGGGTTTAGGGGGGCACTCGGGAGCCATCGCGCGCAAGTTGGCGGAGCTCAGTGGCAGCGGCTTTGTGCTGGCCTGCGACCGGGATGCGGAGAGTCTGGAGATGGCCAAGGCGAACACCTTGGACGTGTCCTCGCGTATTCGTTTTCATCAGAGTTTGTTCTCCGAGTTGGGAAAGAGGCTGACGGCAGAAACGGTTTCACAACTGGACGGTCTGCTCGCGGACCTCGGCGTATCACGATACCAGCTTACGGACGGTGGGAGGGGTTTCTCACTGATGGCGGACGGTCCTTTGGATATGCGTATGGGGCGCGACACTCCAGGGACCGCCGCCGACATAGTCAATTTCGAGTCCGAGAAGGAGCTCGCCGACCTGATCTTCAGGTTGGGCGAGGAAAGGAGGAGCCGAAGAATAGCCAGAGCATTGGTGCGGGCACGCCCGATACAGACGACCGGTCAGTTGGCCAAGCTGATCGAAGAGGTCGTGCCCCGCACCGAAAAAATTCATCCGGCGACGCGCACCTTTATGGCTCTGCGCCTCGCCGTGAATCGCGAACTGGAAGAGCTGGACGCGCTGCTCGAATCCATACCCAGGCTGGTGAAGCCGGGTGGACGCGCGGTGATCGTCACCTTCATGTCGCTCGAGGACCGCAAGGTCAAACAAAGTTTTCAGGCCCTAGCGAAAGCGGGCCGGGCGCAAATTCTCACCCGGCACGTCGTGCGGCCTGCGGAAGAGGAAATTCGGAACAACCCACCGTCACGCAGCGCCAAGCTCCGCGCGCTTGAGCTTGTGTGAAGCAGTGGGTGCTGTAGAGAGGGAGCAAGGTCGGGCAAGATGGCAACGCTAGCGACTGCATTAGACAAGCTGTTTGAGAATCAAAATCACCGGGCCGGTGCGGCGGTGCACCGCGAGGCGAGCATGCCCGTCCGTCCGTTCGCCAACGAAGACATTTTCTTTCACGTCAAGCGGATCGACAACAGTCGAGTGGTGCGCGCCGCCGATCCTCAGGCGCGTCAGGCGTGCTGGAAGATGATTGGCTCCGTGTTCGCCGCGGCGGTGCTTCTAGTCGCCGTATTGCTTCCCGGCGCCTATAGCCTGTTGGCCGGGTTCCAGATTCAAGCGCTGCGTCAGGAAGCGCATAAGCTGGCCAATGAACAGGCATCGCTCGAACTGCAGGAAGCCCAGCTGCTTTCGCCCGCTCGCATGCAGGAACTGGCGCGCACGCAGCAGTTTGTGGATCCGCCGCCGCAGAAAGTCGTGTATCTGGATGGTCAGGGGGACGCGCAAGTAGCCCAGAACGCAACGGTTGAGCGTCAAGGAAAGTAAATCTCTTCGAAGAGCGTGCCATGCCCCCACCATCCACTACTCAGCGTCTTCAGTGGCTGCTCTGGGCGCTGCTCGCTTGGGCCGGAATCATTTTCGGCCGCCTGGTCTGGCTGCAGGTAATCCGGCACGATGAGCTGCTTCGCATGGCCGAACAGCAACAACAGAAAATTATCGAAGTCCAGGCGTTGCGCGGATCGATTTTGGATCGAACCGGTCAGCCTTTGGCCAAGACTCTCCCGGCCGATTCCGTGGTCGTCGATCCCCAGAAAATTCCCGATCTCAAGATCGCCGCCGACGTACTCGCGCGCACTCTGGACCTGGATCGCTCCCAGCTATACCAGCGGCTCAAAGGGTATCAAGCGCGTGGCAGTCACTTCATGTGGGTGGCGCGCAAGCTGGACGCCAAGCCGGCCGAGCGCCTGCGCGCTAAGAAGCTTTCCTATGTTGAGTTCCGCACCGAGCTGCGGCGTTTTTACCCGCACCATGAACTAGCCTCGCATGTGGTCGGATCCATCGGCTACGTGGATGGCAGCGATGCGGAGCGCGGCAGCGGGGGGATCGAATCTTCGTTTGAAGAGGATCTGGCCGGACGTCCTGGTGAGGCGCGCGTACTGAACGATGTTCGCCAAACGCCGTATGAATCCTTCGTAACGCGAGCGCCCGAAGCCGGTTCCGATCTGACGCTGAGTATCGATCCCAATTTGCAGTATGAGGCCGAGCGCCAGCTCGACAAAGCCATCGCTTCCAGCCATGCGCGCACCGGTTCCATCGTCGCCATTAATCCGTACACCGGCGATATTCTGGCCATGGCGAATTATCCGCGCTACGACCCCAACCTGCCTCCCAGCAGCGATGCGGATTCCGCGGCGCGCAGTAATCTGGCCATCTCGACCCCTTTCGAGCCCGGCAGTGTCTTCAAAGTTGTCACGCTCTCAGCGGCGCTCGAAACCACCAACTTGACCCCGGATTCCCTGTTCAATTGCGGCAACGGGGTCCTCAATCTGTATGGCCGCCTAATCCACGATACTCACCGCTATTCGATCTTGAGCATGGCCGACGTATTGGCGAAATCGAGCAATATCGGCGCCATTCAAATCGCGCTAAAAACCGGCGAGAAACCGCTCTACAAGTATCAGAGGCTTTTCGGCTTCGGACAGAAAACCGGGATTGAGCTGGCCGGTGAATCGGGCGGCAACCTGCGGGACGTCAAGCAGTGGATGCCGAGCTCGATCGGATCGCTGGCCATGGGCCACGAAGTCAGCGTCACATCTTTGCAACTGGCGGTGGCAGGAGCCGCAATCGCGAATGGCGGCTTGAAAGTGAAGCCCCGCCTGGTGATCGCACGTCAAAAGCCCGGCCAGCTATTGCAGCGTATTCCCGCCGAGCCGCCGGTTCGGATCCTGCGTCCGGAAACCGCCATCACCATGCGCCAGTTGATGGAAGGCGTGGTTCTGCGCGGCACCGGCCGCGGACTCGCGAATCTGAGAGGCTACACGTCTGGTGGAAAAACGGGATCGGCGCAGATTTACGACGCCAAAGCGCACGTCTACACGCATAACTACAACGCAAGTTTCCTCGGTTTTGCGCCAGTGGCTAATCCGCAAATCGTGATCGCAGTCACGCTGAATCACACCACGGGCGGTAGCGCCGGTTATGGCGGACCCGTGGCCGCCCCTGTTTTTCGAGAAATTGCCATGGACGCGCTACGAATGCTGGATGTGCCTAAGGATCTTCCCGAGGAAGATACTAAGCTCGCTCGTCGCACCGATTCAAAGAGCGATCCATCCACCCATGCACCTAAAGATCTGACTAAAGATTCGTTCAGGGCGGGGCTATTCACTCCGCCCGGACAACGAACTGTATCCTCCGTCACTCCGCCGCCGGTTCGCGAGGATGCTTCAGTTTCGGCTGAGACATCCATCTCGGATCGGCGGCCTTTTTTGACTGCGAGCGCG
>Ga0207667_10004195_pt1 | contig 17700 bp, 20 predicted proteins | sample KBSCornC52_FD_184301 | JGI IMG/M metagenome (GOLD analysis project Ga0207667, IMG submission 184301) | Corn rhizosphere microbial communities from Kellogg Biological Station, Michigan, USA - KBS Corn C5-2 (SPAdes) (version 2) | ecosystem: Host-associated > Plants > Roots > Rhizosphere > Soil ...
GCTGCCGCCGCTGGGCCGGATCATCGAGACCTCAAGCTCTGCCGGTGCCAGCGGCGGCAGCACATTGCCGATGTTCGCCGCGTTCGGAGTCGGATCCTCATTGACGCTCTCCACCCGGAGTACCGGCATCGGCACGGTCGCCTGCTCCAGGCGAAGTCCAAGGCCGTTCTGCACGGCATCGGAGAAGGTGATTCCCTCACCGCCCGCAAGCGCAAGCTGACCCTTTGGAGTCCACTTTAGGCTGAAGTTCCAAGCTCCCTTGAGGCCCGTCTGATCGACTACCGGACCCGGCACGTACTGGCGGGCCATGCTGCCCAAGTTCGCGACAATCATCTCCATGGTCTGGTTGACGCAATCGTACTGCATGGATGCCGCCGAGCCATCGCCCGCGTTCTGCGACCCTCCCTTGCAGCCGCCGGGCGCAGCCGCATCCCCCGGCTTCATCTTCAGCTTGTCCTTGCCCACTTTGAGCGCAAACGCCGGCACCGGCTTGCTGTCCTGGTGCACCAATAATTGGAACCGTTCCCACAGCAGCCGCTGCATCATGGGACGTATCGCCTCGGGCGTTGTGCCCGGCGGAATCTTTGCTGTCAAATCGAACCGGTCCCACTCCAGCCAGCCTGGCCCGCCGATTACATCGGCTGGTTTCATCCCGTACGCCGAGGCGATCATATCCGCCATGGTTGAGTCGTGCACAATGTAGCGGTCGCCCTTAAGGAAGGATCGCGCGGCGTGATTGATGCCTGTGGAAGCCGGATGCACATCCGCCGCAAGAAACCTGTCACTGGCATTCTCACTCTGCGCCCAATTCGCAGCCGAAGGGATTGTCAGAATGGCAGCGAATACCAGCAAGCTCTGCACCGAGCCGCGCATTCCGCATTGGAACATCCGATGCTCCTTGGGAATCATCCTCCCTCCAGGTCGCACCATTGTATGTCTATTAGCGGGCCGAGGCGGTGAGTTTGCGGCGCTCGGTTTCCAGATAGGTGAAGCGGATGCGATGGATGACCGTAATGGTGGAGAAGACGGCCAGCACCCAGAGCGCCGGCGCCATCACGCCCCAGCGATTGCAGAGCGCGCCCAGGATCACGCACACGATGCGCTCCGGCCGCTCCATGAAGCCGACCTTGCAGGAGCCGATCAGGGCTTCGGCGCGGGCCCGCGTGTAGCTGACCATCACACAGGCAGTCATGACGAAGGCCACCAGTCCGACGTAGAACAGGCGGTTGCCGCGGGCGTAGAAGACGAGCAGCCCGAAGAAGATGGCCACATCGGAGTAGCGGTCCAGCACGGAATCGAAGAAGGCGCCGAAGACGGAGACCTGGTTGGTCTGGCGGGCGACGCGGCCGTCCACCATGTCGAAGATGCCGGCGCCGATGATGACCAGCCCGGCGATGAGGAACATCTTGTTGGCGTTGTGCGCACGGGCGAAGCCGAAAAAGCAGGCCGCAACAATATTGATGACCAGGCCAATGAAGGTGAGGGCATTGGGCGAGATTTTGGTGAGCGCCAGTCCGTTGACGATCTTCTGCAGCAGCCAGCCGCTGCCTCTCCCAAATGCGCTAGTCCAAGTCATCTGAATTTCTTCGTTCTGCTTCTCTTCGCGTTTATTTACCGGCCTTCACGTTCTCGTCGGTCAGGTCGCCCTCCACCTCGTCGTGGATGGTGGTGAGTTTCAGGATTTCGAGCTCGCGCTTGCCGTTGGGCGTGACCACGGTGGCGGAGTCGCCCACCTTTTTGCCCAGCAGAGCGCGGCCGATGGGGGAGGTGGTGGAGATGAGGCCTTGGGTGACGTCCGACTCCTCGCTGGTGACCAGCTTGTAGCTGATCTCCTCGTCCTTGCTGGCGTCATAGACCACGACCGTGGCGCCGAAACCGACCTTGTCGGCGGGAATGTTGGCCAGGTTCACCATGGCAAGCTCGCCCATGCGCTTCTTCAACTGGCCCAGACGCGCGTTCACGAAGACCTGGCGCTGCTTGGCCATGTGGTACTCGGCGTTTTCGCTCAGGTCTCCCATGGCGACAGCCTTTTTGATCTCGGCGGGAAGCTCCTGGGTCAGCTCGCGCTCCAGCGCTTTGATCTCTTCTTCCAGCCGCTTTTTGATGTGATCTGGCATTGAACCTTTCCCGGGGATGAGTCTATTCCGGTTCGTCCGGCGTGCGCAGCCGCGGCTCGGCGGCTGGGGACGAACAGCAAAAGCGATTCGCACCTGCGTGCCGCGCCCTGATGGTCAGCGCCAACCTGGCCGCGGGCGGACGTGCAGCCGCGATGCAGCAAGCAACTGGGGCTGAGTATCCGACTATTATACGGTCTTGATTCGGCGAGAGTCGCCCGGGTTGCCGCCGAGGCCGCTGGAGGCGTCTTGCGGCGGCGGAGAAGAATGAGTGTTGTACCCTGTAGCTCAAGGGAATGAGGTCTCCCCTCGGGGTGAGGCGCCGGGCAGATCCAGCGCTCCGCGTCAGGCCCCGCAACCGCCAGGGACGCTCCGGCTGATGACCTCTGCCATTTCAAGCGATGACAGGGGAACTCGGCAGATGATGCCTTACATCTGGGTAACTCTCGGCAGCGGTCTGGGCGGACTGCTGCGCTACGCGCTGACGCGCCTGACCATTGGAATCGGCGGCGGGTTTCCCGTCGGCACGGTGCTGATCAACATTGTGGGCAGCTTCGTGATCGGCTACTTTGGCACGCTGACGCTGCAAACCGGCAGATATCCGGCCTCTGACAATCTGCGGCTCTTTGTGATGATGGGTGTCTGCGGCGGCTTTACGACATTTTCTTCCTTCAGCCTGCAGAGCCTGGACCTGATGCGCAGCGGGCATTGGGGACGCGCGCTGGCCAATGTGGTGTTGTCGGTGGTGCTCTGCATCTCCGCCGTGGCGGCAGGGCATGCGTTGGCCCACCGCGTCACTCCGGAGCAGGCGATCGCCGAAACGGCCGAGGAAGAGTTTACCGGCTGAACTAGCTGTACAGCACCTTGCGGTCGCCGCGGACAATGCGGCCGATGATGCAGTGGCGCTCGTTGGCGCGGTTCAGGATCGCCTTCGCCTTCTTGACCATCTCGCCCGGCACCACAACGATCAGGCCGATGCCCATGTTGAAGGTCCGCAGCATCTCTTCCTGTTCCACATTGCCCAACTGCTGCAGGTGAGCAAATAGCGGCGGCACCGTCCAGGAGGAGAGGTCGACCGCTGCGCCGGTTCCGCGCGGCAGAATCCGCGGCAGGTTCTCCGTGATGCCTCCGCCGGTAATGTGCGCCATGCCGCGCACCAGGCCCGCGCCGGTCAGCTTCTTGATGATCGCCAAATAGCTGCGGTGGGTGCGCATCAGCGCCGCGCCGGTCTTATCCTTCAGCTCATTGACATACTGATCCGGGCCGTACTTCGCTACCTCGAAGAGCAGCTTGCGCGCGAGCGAGTAGCCGTTGGTATGCAGGCCATTGGAAGGAATGCCGATCAGCACGTCGCCGATCTGGATGCCCTCGCCGGTGACGATGTCGGGCCGGTTCACGCAGCCGATGATGGTTCCCGCGAGGTCGTACTCGCCATCGGCGTAGAAGCCGGGCATCTGGGCGGTCTCGCCGCCGATCAGCGCGCAACCGTTGGCGCGGCAGGCCTCGGAGAGCCCGCTGACCACGGTTTCCACCATCTGGCTGTCCTGCTCGCGCAATTTGCCCGTCGCCAGGTAGTCCAGGAAGAACAGCGGCGTGGCGCCCTGCACGGCGATGTCGTTCACGCAGTGGTTGACCAGGTCCGCGCCCACGGTGTGGTGCACGCCCAGTTCGAACGCCACCTTCAGCTTGGTGCCCACGCCGTCCGCAGAGGAGACCAGCACCGGCTGCGGGAACTTCTCGAGATCCAGAGCAAACAGCCCGCCAAAGCCGCCAATCTCCGAAAGCACCTGCTTGTTGAAGGTCTTGCGCGCCAGCATCTTGATGCGCTGCTTGGCGCGATCGCCGGAGGAGATGTCGACGCCGGCATCGGCATAGGTGACCGCGGGCTTGCTGCGCTTCTTCTCGGGGGCTGTCTCTGCGGCAGGCTTTTCTGCGGCGGTGTCGTGCAAGCCGGGTGTGTCGAGCGAATCGTCAGGCACTCGAAACTCTCTCCATGGTTCCTGTGCAGGACGAACGCACAGTGCTGGCGCGGTTGTCGGATGCTGCGGGGCTCCGGCTAAGAATTAGCCCGAACGCCGCAGAGGAGGTCGGCGAAGCATCAGTCTACCAGCGGACGATGAGGATAACGCTCCGGAGTCCGTCCAGGCACGCGCACGAAAGTCTTCATCCCCTTGGTTTAGCGGAGCGAAGAGCCCGGGAGCGCGAGACGAAAAGCGTGCGGCTCCTATACTTGAAGCATGGCAGACTCCACCGCAACCAACTTCGCGCAATCGCGCGCACTGGAGCGCCGCGCGCTCGAGCTGTTTCCCGGCGGGGTGAACTCGCCGGTGCGTGCCTTCCGCGCCGTGGGCGGCCATCCGCCGTTCGTCTCCCGGGCCGAGGGTGCCTACCTGATCGACGCCGACAACAACCGCTACGTCGATCTGTTCGGCTCCTGGGGACCGATGATCCTCGGCCACGCATTCCCGCCAGTGGTCGAAGCGATACGCGAGGCCGCCGGACGCAGCGCGAGCTTCGGAGCCTCGCATGCCGGAGAGGCCACGCTGGCAAGCCTGGTGCAGCGCTGCTTTCCTTCGGTGGAAAAGCTTCGCTTCGTCAGCTCCGGCACCGAGGCCTGCATGTCAGCCATCCGGCTGGCGCGCGGATTCACCGGCCGCAATTTCGTCATCAAGTTCGAGGGCTGCTATCACGGACACGGCGACGCGCTGCTGGTGAAGGCCGGGTCCGGCGTCGCGACGCTCGGCATCCCCGGCTCGGCCGGCGTCCCCGCGGAGACCGCGCAGTTCACGCTGGCGCTGCCCTTCAACGACCTCGCGGCAGTCGAAGCTGCCTTCGCCGCCCGCCCGCGCGAGATCGCCTGCGTGATCGTGGAGCCGGTCGTCGGCAACGCCGGTGTGATCGCTCCCGCACCCGGCTTTCTCGAGGGACTGCGTCGCCTGTGCTCCGATCACGGCGCACTGCTGATCTTCGACGAGGTGATGACCGGCTTCCGGATCGCCCTGGGCGGCGCGCAGGAGTTATACGGCATCGTGCCCGACCTGACGACGCTGGGCAAGATTCTGGGCGGCGGCCTGCCCTGCGGAGCCCTGGGCGGACGCGCGGACATCTTGGATACGCTGGCGCCGCTCGGCCCGGTCTACCAGGCGGGAACGCTGAGCGGCAATCCGCTGGCGATGGCCGCGGGAGCCGCGACACTTGGCTATCTGATCGAGCACGAGGAGGAGGTCTATCCCGCGCTCGAGCGCAGGACGGCCGACATCGCGGACGGCGTCGCGCAGATTGCCGAGCAGGCCGGGGTGAAGCTGACCACCAACCGCATCGGCTCCATGTTCACCTGGTTCTTTACCGCCGGGCCGGTGACGGACTTTGCCTCAGCCAGCAACAGCGACACCGAAGCCTTTGGCCGCTTCCACCGCCGCATGCTGGAGTCCGGCGTATGGCTGCCACCCAGCCAGTTTGAAGCTGCCTTCGTCAGCACCGCGCAGGGCCCAGCCGAGCTCGCCTGGATCCTCGAAGCTGCGCAGTCCGCCCTGGCGCGCTGACGCCTGCGATTCGCGCGTCGCACCCCACGTCGGTGGGAGCGACGTATACTGGCGCCGCTCCGACGAGTGGGGAGGTCTGCATGCGAGAGGTCGTCATTGTCTCGGCGGCACGGACGCCGGTTGGCAAATTTCAGGGCGCGCTATCGTCTCTGACGGCGACCGAGCTGGGTGCGATTGCCGTTCGCGAGGCGGTGAAGCGCGCCGGCATCGATGCCGCCTCCGTGGACGAGTGCATCATGGGCTGCGTATTGCCCGCAGGCCTGGGGCAAAATCCCGCTCGGCAGGCGGCGCTGCGCGGCGGGTTGGCCGATACAGTCTCCGCGCTGACGTTGAATATGGTGTGCGGCTCGGGCCTGAAGGCGGTGGCGCTGGCAGCACAGTCCATCGCAATCGGCAACGCGGAGATCGTGGTCGCCGGTGGAATGGAATCGATGTCGAATGCTCCGTATCTGCTGCCCACTGCGCGCAAGGGCTTCCGCATGGGCAATGCCATTGCGGTCGACTCCATGATCCACGATGGGCTTTGGTGCGCCTGCGAGGACTTCCACATGGGCAATACCGCCGAGTTGGTCGCGGAAAAGTATCGGCTCACGCGCGAGCAGCAGGACGCCGATGCGCTGGAGTCGCACCGCCGGGCCGCAGTGGCCGAGCGCGAAGGCCGCTTTGCCCGCGAGATCGTTCCGGTCACGGTGAATGTCCGCGGAAGTGCGCCGGTGGTCGTTGCCCGCGATGAGAGCATCCGCGCCGCCGCGCTGGACAACGTCGAAGCCGCAGGAGCCGCGCTCGCCGCGCTGAAGCCGGCCTTCAAAGAGGGGGGCACCGTGACGGCCGGGAACGCCCCGGGGGTGAACGATGCGGCGGCAGCGGTGGTGGTGATGTCCACCGAACGCGCGAAAGCGCTGGGGCTTGCGCCCTTGGCAACCATTCGCGCGCAGGCCACCAGCGGCATCGCGCCGAAGTGGGTGATGCTCGCGCCGATCGAAGGCGTACGCAAAGTGCTGGAGCGCGCCGGCTGGACGGCGGACTCGGTGGACCTGTACGAGCTGAACGAGGCCTTCAGCGTGCAAGCGATAGCCGTCCGCGGTGAGCTGGGACTCGATCCGGAGCGGGTGAACGTAAACGGCGGCGCAGTGGCCATCGGCCATCCCATCGGCGCCTCGGGCGCGCGCATTCTGGTGACGCTGCTCTACGAAATGCAGCGCACAGGCGCTCGGCGCGGCCTAGCCGCGCTGTGTCTGGGCGGCGGCAACTCGGTGGCGCTCGCAGTCGAGAATACGGGCGGGAGCTGAGCGATGAACTCACATGCATTCATGGAGTCGCTGAAAATGATCATGCCCCCGCCGGGACTCACGCCGCCGCTGGAGGCCTTGTGGTGGGATGCCAAGGGCGATTGGAGTCGCGCCCACGGGCGGGTGGATGCACTGGAGACAAAGGAAGCCATGGCCGTGCATGCGTATCTCCACCGCAAGCAAGGCGACCAATCGAACGCGGACTACTGGTACCGGCGCGCGGGCGAGCAGTATCGGCGCACCACGCTTGACGAGGAGTGGAACGCGCTGGTTGCGGGTCTGGTGGGATAATCGGCGCGATACCGTCTGCCGGGAGCTGACTCAGGACTTTGAGATTGCACCGAGTGCGGGAAGGGCGGCCGGCTTCGCCGCTTGCGGCCGTTCAAGCAGGCGCGCAATCAGATTGGCGATGGCAATCGAGAGTGTGGCGGATAGAAAGCCGCAGTAAAGCTGCCAACCCGGCGTGCTTGCGTAAGCAACGAGCTGGTTGCGCACAATTGCGTTCAGCAGGAAGATGAGCAGCGAACACTCGCCAATCCGGAACAGAAGGACGGAGTCGCGCACCAGACCGCGCACCTGGTCATACATCCAGAGCATGGCCAGCAGGCTTCCGAAGGCGGCAAAAGGAAATAGAGCGGCGTGGACGTTGCCGAGCAGCAGCACCGCAACTCCGGCGGCCGCAAGCGAGCCGTGAATGCGCACCGGATAACGCGCGGCGAGTATCCCGAGACAGATCGCAGGCATGGTGCCGATAGGCGTCGTGACCAGGTTGATGGTTCGGCTCGCCAGCAGCGGGTTCAAAACCCACGTAATCGCAAGGCCCACAGCCGCCATGCCCAGCAGACCTCGCCAGCCGAATCGTTTTGCGACCCAGCGCAGACCGAACCAGAGAGCGTACATCTGCATGATGTACGGGATGAACCACCAGGGCCCGATCGGCGGCAGATCCAACCCGATCAGCGTCGAGACTCCGAGCAGCGCCGCCACCAGACGCGGAAGAATACTGTGGACCATGCGGGAAGGCCCGGCAAAGACCGTTGTGGCAAAAGCCCACGCCAAGATGATGAGCAGAAACGTCGGATAGAGCTTCCTGATCCTGCCCCACATGAACTCTGTCCAGGTGGCGGGACCGTCCCAGTGGCTTTTGGCCAGACCGTACGCGGAGAGGAAGATGAAGACCTGAATGCCGAGAAATCCGAAGAACGAGAAGCAGGCCTGAATCGAGTGCGAAGGCAGGCTCGCCTCCTGAAGAAATACACGGTAGGCACCAGGATGAAAGACGAACTCGTTCTGGTGTGCCGGGCTGACGACGTGGAAGAAATTGTGCAGCGCGATCGCTACGATCGCCAGCCCCTTCAGGAGGGTCGAGTCGCGGTGATCCAGCTGCTGCAGGTTCGAGAGCTTCCGCATCGGCATCTGCTCGGGCCCGGGGTGGGCAGGTGCACCCGGAGCGGCTGGATTGGCCTGACAAAACTCACCGGGAGATCGATTCTATATGCGGAAACCGGGAGCTGAGCATCCCCTTTTTCGGTCAATGGTAACCGTCGAAAGCGTTACATTCCGCCGCAGGCTACCGCGGCAGTTGCTGGAGGTAGGCGATCAGATCCCGGCGTTCCTGCGCCCTTGGAACCCGGAAGTCCATGTCGCTGTTGGGAATAAAATCCTGGGGTTCGGTCAGCCACAGGTCAAGCGAGAGCCGGTCCCAGACCACATTGCTGGAGCGCAGCGCGGCCGAGTACGGGAAGCCGGGCACGGAGCCGATGTGGCGTCCGTATACCCCGGCGAGCGGCGGCCCCTCATGAGCCTTGGTGAGGGAATGGCAGCCCGTGCAGCGTTTCTCAAAGATGGCCCGGCCTCGAGCCGCGTCGGCAGGAGAGCCGGTTTGAGACGTGTCCTCCGGCATCGAGGAGGAACGCGCCCACGCAGTGAGCACTTGAAGATCGTGCGGCGTGATGCTCGCGTTCCAGTGGATGAGGCGGTACTGCGGCAGAGGCATGGCGCCGGAGCGGACCTGTGCCACCATCTTGGCGCGAAGCGTCTCCTGCTGCTCGGGGGTATAGCGGTTCCACGCGCTGAGATTGAACTGCGCGCGTGCCTTCAGGATGTCGCGCTCCAGCAGCCAGGAGACAGGCGCGAAGTTCCGGTAAAGCGGCGCGCGCGGCGTGGAGGAGTGACAGTCGGCGCACTTGGCATCGAGCAGGCTGCGGACCCCGGCGGGCATCGCGGTCTGCGGTGGAATGCGGGCCCACGCAGCGGCAGGCCGGGTGAGGCCCGCGTCCCCAAACGGGTGAACGCGGGCCAGCAGCAGGGATGGCGTGACCGTGAGCGCGAGCGCCCAGCTCGCCATGTGGGCGAGCCTCATCCCTTCTGCTCCAGCGAGGAGTCGACCACGGCCAGCGGTCCGCGGCGACCGATGTAATGCGCCTCGGTGATGCCCAGCACGCTCTTCAGCTGGCCCGCGGGAACCACCATGGGTCCAGCGCTTGGAGCCTTGCCCGGCGCGGGTTGCGGAAACGCCGTCGAAGCGGCGGTGTGAAACGAGAGATTGCCTTCTACCTTCTGCACAATCTGATGAATGTGCCCGTTGAGCACGGTGACCGAACCGAAGCGGCGCAAGTAAGAGAGCGCTTCGGCGCCATCGCGCGTACCCCAGCCCCAGTCCGGATACACCATCCAGAGCGGAATATGCGCGAAGACGACGATGGGCGTTGAGGAGGAGAGGCCCGCAACGTCCTTCTTCATCCAGGTGAGCTGGTCCCCGCCCAATCCACCCATCGCATCCACCTGCAGAGAGTTGTTCAGCCCGATGAAGTGCACGCCTTTGTGGTCGAAGCTGTACCAGCCGCTTCCCACCGTCCCTTTGCCGAAGCGCTCGCGATAGAGCGCGCCATCGTCGGTGGCGGTGTCGTGCTCGCCGGGCACATAGTGGACCTGCTGGATGCGCGAGCCGCGGATGATCTGCTGTGCGGTGTCGAACTCGGATGCCTTCGCAGACTGGGTGATATCGCCGGTGTGCAGCATGAAGTCGGGCGCGGCGGGCAGAGCGTCGATCTTGTCGATCGCAAGCTTCAGCGTGCCGGCGACGTCCTGGTTGGCAGCCTTGTTGAAGCCGATGTGGCTATCGCTGATCTGCACGAAACTGAAGCTGCTGCCTGCACCGTGCGCCGGCGTAGGCGCGGGTGAGGCGGCGAAGAGCTTTGAGGTGGGTACGCCGCCGGCGAAGGTCCAGAGCAGGCCGGTGCCTGCCCACGCCATGCAGCCGAGGAAATTGCGGCGGTCGATCCCGTCGTTGTGTGCCGCGGGTGAATCGCTGGGCCCATCCTGAGGGTCGCGAGCGGTGCTGGGGGTATCATCCATTGTTGGTTCCTCCACCCACGTAAACTGCGGCGGCTCGGATTTATTCCATCGCGGTGGGAATAAATGTCAGCCGGATTTGTTTGCGTAAGTGGAGGCGACGGAGTTTGCCGGAATGAAGCTGTTGCCATGGAGGCGCGCGCCTCGCGAGGAGAGACCTGCGGGGCAGAGCTTCGAAGAACTTGCCATGCCGCTGCTGCCGGGTCTTTACAACCTGGCGCGCTGGCTGACGCGCGACGCGGTGGAGGCAGAGGACGTGGTCCAGGAGACACTGCTGAAGGCGCTGCGCGGCTTTGATGGATTTGCACCCGGAACCAACTTCAAGGCGTGGATCTTCCGCATCCTGCGCAATACCTTTCTCAGCTCCCGCAGCGGACTTGCCGCGACCCGGACAGTCGCGCTGGAGGAAGAGCTGGACGGAACGGCCATCCCGGAGAGCGCGATCGACCGCGAAACGCCGGAGCTGAGCCTGTTGCGGCTGGCCGACCGCGAGGCGCTGGAGCAGGCGCTGCGGCAACTTCCGTCGCCGCTGTTGGAAGTGGTGCTACTGTGCGACGTGGAGGAGATGAAATATCGCGAGATCGCAGCGGTGTTGGAGATCCCGCTGGGCACGGTAATGTCGCGCATTGCGCGCGCGCGGGCCGCGCTGAGGATAAGTCTGGAAGCAGAGAACGCTCCGGGAAGGAGGGCGGCGAGATGAACGAGCACCTGAGCGCGGAGACGCTGAACGCAATCGTAGACGGCGAGCTGAACCCGCCGGAGCTGGCGAGCGCCGAGGGACATCTTGCAGGCTGCCTGGAGTGCAGCTCGCGCTGCCTCTCGCTCGGAATTCTGAAGCGGCGAGTCGCAGCTGCAGGTGCGAAGTACGAGCTTCCCTCCGGACTGGAGCAGCGGATGCGGCGCGCAATCGCGCCAGTGTCCCAACGCAGCGGGTGGATGCCGTGGGCTTTGGCGGCGGCGGTGCTGGCAGTCGCCGTGGCGTTGGTACCGCTCAGCCGGGAGCATGCGGCGAAAGCGGCGCTCGTGGCCGAGGTGGTGGACCAGCATATTGCAGCCATGGCGGTGGACACTCCTCCGGAAGTGGTGTCCTCAGACCGGCATACGGTCAAACCGTGGTTCCAGGGCCGGCTGCCCTTCAGCTTCAACCTGCCGCAGACCCTGCCGGCGGACGTCACCCTGGACGGAGCCAACCTAAGCTACGTGGAAGGGCGGCCGGTGGCGCAACTGCTCTATCGGTTGGGCAAGCACCGGGCGTCGGTGTTCGTGGCCCAGCGCGGCGGAGTGGCGGTTTCCGCCGCCGATCGGGCGGGATTCCACGTCGCCGGGTTCCGCACGGCGGATCTCGAAGCCGTCGGGGTCAGCGACGCCGAGCGAGCCCGCCTGGAGGAGCTGATGCAGGCGCTGAAGGCGGCGCAGTAGACAGGTCAGCCGGAATGAGCTATCGCTGCCGGGGTTTCGCAGGTACAATTGGGGGTATCGGCTTCGAAGGTTCACCGCAATTGATTTGGTCCCGCGACAGCGTCATCCCTCTTCACTGGCAGCGACTCTTCCTGAGCAGAAATTTACATACGAACAGGTAACACAATGGAACAGGGAACAGTGAAGTGGTTTAACGATGCGAAGGGCTTCGGCTTTATCAGCCGTCAGTCCGGCGATGATGTCTTTGTGCATTTCTCGGCGATCAGCAGCAACGGCTTCAAGAGCCTCCAGGAAGGCCAGGCGGTCCAGTTCAACGTGACCAAGGGCCCGAAGGGTCTGCAGGCCGAGAACGTTCAGCCGCTGTAAAGCTTCGTCAGATTCAAGGTAAGCTGCCGGCTGCGAGCAATCGCTGCCGGCAGTTGCCGTTTTAACTTGGCGGCGAGCGGCTTCGGGGGGCAGCTGACTCAGAGGCACGGTGTAAACTCGTTTACGCTAACGTCTGTCGGTCAAGCGACTTTGCTTCCAGGGGATGGAGCGGACACGGCAAATAATCCCTGCTTGCCGGTCCCCGCGAGCCAAACCATCATCAGCAGGCAACCATCGAAGCAAGTCATGGCGGAGAAACGCGACTGCGAAGTGACGTGGGTCGACCGGATCGGACGCGGCATTGTCGTGTCCTTTTCCGATGGCCGCTCCGTCCTGTTCTCGGCGGAGCTTTTATGCTCCCTCCGCCATCTCGCCCATGAGATTCGCGAGGAACCGGGCGACGGGTACGCTGAGCCTACGCAGGGCGCAGACTGAGAGCATCCTCTCCGCGATACAGCTTTGCATCCAGATCACGGACCACCCGATAGCAGCCACAGGCCACCGCCTCCAGCCCAGGACGGTCCAGCAGCCGGATCGTGCCGCGGCTGTACTGGATCAGCCCACGGCTCTGCAGGTCGCCAGCTGCCAGCGTGACGGTCGGCCGATGCGTTGCCAGCAGCTGCGCCAGGTACTCATGGGTCAGGTCCAGCTCGTTGAAGCCGGTTTTATCGGAGGCCATCAGCAGCCATCGCACCAGGCGCCGCTCGGCGCTGTGCAGCCGGTTGCATCCGGCAATCTGCGAGACCGCCGCGCACTCGTGCTGCACGAACTCCAGCAGCCGGCTGCGCAACTCGGCGGAGGCGGCAAACTCTTCCCGCAGGTGCGACAGGGGTACTCGCAGGCCCGCTCCGCCCAGCTGCATCATGCATTCGGTGGGTATGGACGAGCCGCCCAGGATGTGCATCGCACCCACGACACCCTCGCGGCCGGTCATATTCACCTCGGCTGAGCCGCCTCCCTCCAAAGCCACCACCATGGAGGCCAGCCCGTTCAACAGAAAATAGGCATACCGTGGCGCTACTCCTGGATCATGCAACAGCGTGCCGGTGGGCAGCTCGACCGAGCTGGCGCGGCTCAAGAGTGAATCTCGGACCTTGGGGGACAGGATCGAAAGCAGCAGATTTGGAGCGGCAGGGGCCATCGCGAACTCTCCTTGCTGGGATGCAGCACCCGCCGGTAGAGGAGCCTGCAAGCCTCGTGCCCGGCCGCGGAGTCTTTCCCGTACTTGGACAGACAATCCGGCTACCTAGATGCCCGGCACGGGGGATTCTCCTAGCCATCCTTGGCGATCGCGCAGGGAAGCACTGTACACAAACCCACACTCCGGCTGCAATTCCGGATGAGAGAAACAACCTTCATCTCTCTGCCGCATTCCGAAGGGGGATGCCCGAAACAGCCAATCACACCATACAGTCGGTCGACCGGACGAATAGCGATGTGATCATTGCATTCCGAGATGGGCGCAGCGCCAGATACTCCTCAGCCCTGCTCTACTCCATGCTGCCGCAGGCTCAGGAGATTCCGGCCGAGTCGCGCGACGAAGAGCCGTCGTGACCGACGCCCCGGGCGTGCTCAGACTCCATGACCGCGCGCACACCGGAATCGAGATTGCGCACCACGGAATAGCAAGAGCAGGCCGCCGTCTCCAGGCCTGCGCGATTCAGAATGTGGATCGTGCCCCGGGTGTATTCGATGTAGTTGCGATCCTGAAGCTCGGACGCCACCACCGTCACCGTCGATCTCTGCGTGGCGATCATCTGCGCCAGATATTCGTGGGTGAACTTGAGTGAGGTCGCCTGGGTCTTGTCCTGCGCCGTCAGCAGCCAGCGCGCCAGCCTCTGTTCCGCGGTATGAAGGCGGTTGCAGGCGGCAATCTGCGCCATGGCCGCGAACTGCACCTGCAGCAGGCGCAAAGTAACAGTGCGAAGCTCCGCAGAGGCGGCAAACTCGGCCTGCAGCTGGCTGAAAGAAACCCGCAGCGCAGAGCCGTTCAGTTGCATAACGCAATGCGAGGGAATGCGCGCGGAGCCGAGCAGGTGTTCGCCCCCGATCACCGCCTCCGGTCCCGCCATACTCACCTCGGCGGAGGCTCCATCGGCAACCGTGACCACGATCGATGCCAGCCCGGAGAGCAGGAAATAGGCATAACGCGGCTGCTTGCCCACTTCAAACAGTACGGTTCCAAAAGGAAGCTCGACTGGAGTCGCGTGCTTCAGCAGTGAATTTCTGGTCTCTGTATGGAGCGCAGACAGCAGCAGGTTCGTGCCAGGAGAAGTCATGATGCTTCCAATCCAGGGGTGGTAGTCGGCCGCGTGAATGCGGCTGATCGACTCCGCGGAGCGGAGGCAACTCCATGGCTGATTAGAGCACCGAAGTTTCGCTAATAGCCCTTATGTCGAAATAAAACATTCGCGCCTGCTACGTCTCCCGCGCATGCTATATCTCACATATGCCTCGCTCGATCGCCGCTCCTCGCCCGCCCCGCTACGGAATTGCGCAGGCCCTGGAGCAACTTGCAGCCGCCGACGCCCGGCTGGGCCGTCTGATCGAGCGCGCCGGCCCGTTCCGGCTCCGGATCGCCAGCACACAATCCCCGTTTGAGGCTCTGGTGGAGTCGATCGTCTACCAGCAACTGCACGGCAAGGCCGCCGCCACCATTCACCGCCGCCTCCTCGAGTCCTTCGGCGAACCGGGCCCGCAGGCTGGACTCGCCCCCCATCCCACCGCACAGCACATTCTGGATGCGCCGAATCAGCAGCTTCGCGCCGCGGGGCTCTCGCAGAACAAGATGCTCGCCCTCCGCGATCTCGCCGCCAAAACCCTGGACGGCACCGTGCCCACGCTGCAGCAGGTTCGCCGCATGTCTGACGAAGCCATCGTGGAGCACCTCACCCAGGTGCGCGGCATCGGCAAATGGACGGTGGAGATGTTCCTCATCTTCCGCCTCGGCCGTCCGGACGTGCTGCCGGTCACCGACTACGGCGTCCGCAAGGGCTTCGCGCTGACCTTTGGCAAGCTGAAGCCCACCGACAAGGTCACGCCCGCTGACCTGCCCACGCCCGCCGTGATGGAAAAGCGCGCGGAGAAGTGGCGCCCGTGGCGCTCGGTGGCAAGCTGGTATCTCTGGCGCGCCTGCGACCTCGCTGCCGGCAAGCTCCCGCCGCAGGCATAAGGGCTCCCGCCGCGCTCTCAGCTATCCTGATGCCTGAAACTCCGATCCAAAGGAGCGCCCTCATGTTCGAGCGGTACACAGAGAAGGCCCGGCGAACCATCTTTTTCGCGCGTTATGAAGCCAGCATGCTCGGCAGTTGGGTGATCCAGCCGGATCACTTGCTGGTGGGTCTGCTGCGCGAGAATGGAAAGGTCCGCGACCTTGTTCGCGTCGATATCCAGCAACTGAGTGCTCGCCTCCGCGGCGTGTCGTCGGGCGAAAGAATACCGACCAGCGTGGACCTGCCTTTGGACGAGGAGTCCAAACACGTCCTTGCCCACGCAGCCAAAGAGGCGGATTCCATGAATCACTCGCGCATTGCGCCGGAACATCTGTTGCTCGGCATCATGCGTGAAAAGCAAAGCCACGCCACGCGCGTGCTGGAGGAGATGAACGCCCCCTCGCTGGAGGAGTTGCGCAAGACAATTGCGGCATCCGAACCGCAGGAAGAGCCGCCGGCAGCCTTACCCGGTGGATTGGCGTCGGCATTGGCTCATAAATTCCTGGTGGTCGAAGAGGGTGGACACATCCTGTCCGCAAACGTACGGCTCGTCGGCCCGCTGCCCTCCGTCGGCCACCGCATGGCCTTCACTACTGGTGGCGTGCGCGAGACCTATGAGGTTACGGATGTCCTATGGGATTTCCAGGAGCGGGAAAACCCGAAACAACTCCTGCTCTCCAGTGTGGAAGTCCGGGTTCGCAAAGCCGCTCCTCCCAATTCATGACTCCATACACCCGCCGCGCCATTTATGTCGTCCTCGCGGCCACCACCTTAGTCCTCGGCCTCCTCTGGCGATTCGTCTGGATCGGCCTTCCGCCCTTCCTCTATAAGTACGGAGGCTCGTTGCTCTGGGCAGCCATGATCTACTGGCTGGCCGCCCTCACCCAACCGCGCGCCCGTCCCTCACGCCTTGCCCTCGCCGCCGCCCTGCTCGCCACCGCTGTCGAGCTCTTCAAGCTCGTTCACACCCCCGCGCTCGACGCCTTCCGCCTCACGCTTCCCGGCAAGATTCTCCTCGGCCGCTTCTTCTATCGCTCCGACTTCCTCGCCTACTACCTCGCCATCGCGCTGGCCGCGGTGCTCGATACCCAGCTCCGCCGCCGGACACCTACCTGATTGCCCACGCCCAAACCGCCGCGCCCGAATCCGCCAACGTCAGCCGCTCTTTTCCGGCCCCAAATGTGACGACACGCCGCCGGTTGTCGTCTAATCCGGAGTATGGCATTCGATCCACACGGCGAAGGCCGCAACCGCGCGCAAAAGACGGCCCGCCGCCGGCTCGCCCTGCATTGCGCAGCAGCCACCCTGTTTGCCGCGCTCGCCGCGCCTGCCGCCCAGGCCCAGACCCACAAGGTCGAAGCCAAGCCGCAGAACGTCGTCCGCGCCGTGGGCGTGTATGAGTGGACGGGCGATCTCGCCAAGCCCAACGCCAGCCGCCTGATCCCGGTCTCGCTCTTCATCGACGGCAAGCTGCAGGACGCCGGCGTCTATATGTCCCGCCCGGTACCCTTCGCGCTGCTCACCGGGAATGTTTACGAGCTCCAAAAGAGCGGCGTGCCTCAGGGAACGCTCGAGCTCGCCTACGCCCGCCATCTCGCACCGCGCGAGAATCAGGCCACCGTCTTCGACGATGGATGGTTCGGCTACGGCAAGTTCGTAAAGCCCGCACCGGTCAAGGCCGCTCCGCTCAACGCCTCCAACAAGCCCATCCGCCTCGACGGTCTCGACGAGGACGACGACAAGCCCCACTTCTCGGCGCGCTCCGCCATCCCGGGCACCGGCGGCGCTGCTAATCCGCTTCCCGGCTCGGCTTCCAGCTCGGCCAGCAGCCCGTCCGACGACGCCGACCGCCCCACCATGAAGCGCCACGGCTCCAGCACCTCGGACGCCGACACCACCTCCGTACCCGGCGACGACGCAGACCGCCCCACGCTCAAGAAGCGCTCCGGCAAGGACAAGGATCGCCCCATGAGCGATGAGGAGCGCGTGGAAAAAGTCGGCTCCGGCCTCGACGACCCCAACCGCCCCACCATCCAGCGTGGCAAGCCGGTCAACGCCCTGAGCGATGACGACCTGCCCAAGCTGCTCGGCCTGCCGCCCGAGAAAGAGCTGCACCAGATGGTCGCAGTCTCTGACGCTGTCGAGCGCCCCACGCACGACTTCACCCGCGCTTGGCAGGACGATGACGAACGCACCACACTGCTCGCCAAACTTCAGACCGAGGCTCGCGCGCAGATCGCCGCCTACGTGAAGTCGCATCCCGGCACCGGCGCCGTCGCCGCAGCGCCCGCGGTCAAAATGGCGCCCGCCGACCGCCGCCGCATCAGCAGCAAGCAGCGCCACGGCGTCGCGCAGGAGGCCGCGCCCGCCGCTCCGGTCGCGCTTCAGGATGAGGTCCTGCGCG
>Ga0207667_10004200_pt1 | contig 17682 bp, 21 predicted proteins | sample KBSCornC52_FD_184301 | JGI IMG/M metagenome (GOLD analysis project Ga0207667, IMG submission 184301) | Corn rhizosphere microbial communities from Kellogg Biological Station, Michigan, USA - KBS Corn C5-2 (SPAdes) (version 2) | ecosystem: Host-associated > Plants > Roots > Rhizosphere > Soil ...
CCGCCAAACCAGCCTTGAACCACGGCCGCTTGGCGACACTTTCCCCTAGCAAAATGCCATCGGTGGCTTGAGTCACTTTCCCAGATATGTCGCCGATACCGATCCAAAGATACTCGTTATGAGCCTCTTTCCGCAGCTGAAGCATTTGCAGCACTTTTGGATCTGCAAGACGGTCGCTTACCAAAATTAAAGATCTGGCGAGAAGATCAATTTCTAGCGAACGCTCTTCAACCTCTACAGAAAGCAACTGCGATGCAGCAAGGGCCGTGGAGTACAAGGCTTCGCCGCGATTGTTGACTACGGCACCGGCCTCCTCCCCGACAAAGTAGCCTCCGACGACTGCCAGCCAAAACGCGATTAGCCCCCCGAAGAGCGTCATTAGCTGCGTCTTGAAATGCCTTATCCGTAGCAATTTAAACAGCATGATCCCCCCTGCTATCGTTAATCGTTCCGCCTCCCGGCGGACTCTCTTATTCTGAGATGGATGTTTTTATCGTTCTCAAAAGTTTATCAAGAACAAGGTCGAGATGGGGTTTCACGAGAATCATTTGTGGAGATTTGGCGAACCGCACATATTTCCAAAATGAAATGTTGCATAAATAAACACAAAACCTTGCGATCCTCCGTTGGCGCGCGGTTGCCCCCACCCCGCGCCTGCCCGCTACATAGGTCGGTTTTGACTCAAATTTGCGTCAGCTGCCAAAGCCCGCCCAGCTTGACCCGGCGCCCGCGCAGCACGGCATCAAATTTGACGCATTTTGACGCACCTACAAGCAGTTTTTCAATATGATGCGGGGAGACACATCAGGGGGAGTATAAAAATGACCGCATCACCTAATACAGCCAGCAGAGATACGGCGCAAGCAGCGGACCCACTCAACCTGTCTTTGGCCGCCCTTCCTCTCGAAGCCCAAGAAAATTTCAGACGGGAAGCACAGAAAATTCAGGATGTCATATTCACTCGAACAATGGATTCTGGTTTTGAATTGATTAAGCACTTTGTCACGATCAATGCTGCTGGCGTTGCCGGCGCGACCGCCATATCTAGCGCATTTGCAGAATCCGCAAAGCTAGCAACGCCATATTTTTTTGCTGGAATGGTCGTCGCTATTTTTGTGATGATCCTTGTCTATGTGAACGGTATCCAAATTTCACGAGGCCTTATCAAGCGTTATCACTTGGTTATCTACTCAGGTGCCCCAGTCAACACATTCAAGTTCACCCGCTTGATGTGGACTGGCATCGCTATAACCTGGATCTTTAGTTTTTCATCCATCGCATTATTCATAGCTGGCGCTACGATATTAGTCCTGAAGACTTAATGCTCCAACACAACAAGTAAATCACGTCGGCACGCGCCACATCACGCAGATAAAAATGGAGAATTTATGGACCGGTTATGGTTCTATCTTTGGCCCATCATTGGTCCGGCGGCAATAGTGGCTTTCATTGCACTCGTCGGCAGAACATGGATCTTGACCAAGGTCCAAAAGAGTGTGGAGCACCAGTATCTCCAAAAACTGGAGGGTGTGAAGGCTGAGATCGCTGCTCAAGCAGCCGAGATTTCGATGACTCATAAATCACTACATGATTTGTCATTGGCATTCCACGGACGTCGGCTAGACGCACTGGATCGTATGTGGCGCTCTTTCGTAGCAATGGACAACGCCTTACCGGCATTTTTAGCTATAGAAATTGATTGCCTTCTACCGGCTGAATGGGCTCAAAACATCGAAAAATTCAAGCCGCGAGCTCAGGATTTAGAAGGCAAGGAACCCATGTTCGGCACAAACTGCGATCAGGAGAGGCCTTTCGTTGGGGAATTAGTTTGGAACTATTTTTTTGCCTATCGCGTTGTGATATTGCGTACTAACTATTTGGTTCGGGTCGGCCTAAAGACCGGGAAAATCGATCCTTGGTGGGAGGACAAGGCGATCAGATTAAATCTTGAGATTATTTGTACGGAAAGCGAACTTGAGGAACTAGACCGGCGAAAGCTCGGCAAGCTGGCATGGGCGCGCGACGTAGGTCGGCGATCATTTTCCCACCTTATAGAAGATACGGCTTCAGGTGCCAAATTGACAGAAACGGTCATTAAGGAGAAGGCGCGAATCGCTAAGCTTCGCGAGTTAGCCGACGCCGCCGAACGGAACATATAACCACTTACATTAACTAGAACGCATAATCTATATACTAATCCCGTCGCCGGGACCTATACGAATCAAGCACTTAGAGTAAAGCTCTCACCCTTTCAATAGCACAGCATCGCCAACCTAACCCGTTGATTCACTTAAGTTAATGGATGGAAGCGAACCTCTTTCGTAATCAGATGCTCCGAATGCAAAAACGCCCGCGGTACGCGGGTGTTTTTCTTTGACAGGGGAGGTCCGCTTCTGGCCGATAGCGAACATTATGGGGACGCGCGGACGGAAGCGAACTCCAGTGGGCAAAATTACCCATGGCACCATCGTATTTTTACTTCTCACTATGGCTAAGGTATTTATAAAACGAAATATAATAAATTTCCATGGGGAACTTTTAAGCCAGGTGACTAAATGAAAAAAAATCTGTTGTCCTTTTGCGCGGTATTGATTGCGGTGACAATTACCTCCGGCTGTGCAGTGAGAAATCCATACATATCGCCGACGACCGGAGACACGGCCAAGATCAGAGTGATCAATCAGAGCGACGGCACTGCTCTCTTGTACGCTAGTACCAGTTGCCAGGTCGCTTCAGCCAAGGTGATTGCAGCCTTCAGCAGGTTTCTTAAGTCTGATTTAAGTAGAGTATCCATGTACGGCTCGCAGCCGAGCGATGGAAACAAGGACGTTGTAGAGCGGGTAATTGAAGCTGGCAAAGAAATGCAAATCTTTACCTTGTATCAGGGTGCCAAGGGACTGGACACTGCCCAATGTTCTATCGAAGTCGCGTTCACTCCCAAAAAAGACGAACAATATGAAATGACTTATGTCGCGAATAGTCTAATGTGCAGTATCGCTATCGATAGGCTGACTGAAACTGATGCCAAGATAGTGCGTACAAAAGTTGAAGATGTGCGCCGCTTATCGAAAGGCGAATGCAGATAGGAGCGCTGATTATAGAACCCAAGCTAAACGCCGTATCAGGTGAAATCTGAAGTGGGAAATGGCACCGGCCAATTACTGCCATTTCGACTTATTGCTTCACGCTTGGGCTGCTGCGACTGCTCCGAGGCTGACATTCACGGGCAAGTTTCACAAAAAAATACAAAGTGGAATTTCTTGGTGAGTTCTTTATCCGAAAGGCAGCTTCTGGCCGATTGCGGACATGACAAACTTTATCAGGATCGGCAACGACATTCGCATTCAACAATGGAAAATCCGCTCCGCAATTCCAAATCGAGGGGCGTCCTTCTTGGCCTTGCGAGCTGTCGCTTTCCTGAATTGCGGAGCAAAAATCTCCCTAACCTATTGATTTTTATAATTTTCCCCGCAGATTCGCAATCAGTTGGTCGACGGTTCGATTCCGCCCATCAGCATCAGAACAGAAGCGGCTTGCAGCGATGCAAGCCGCTTTATTTCCGCAATTCCGGCTTTGCTCCGCAATGTCCCCTCTAACCGCGGCAAATTCATTTCTTCGGCATAGCCTACTGGCCCGCCGCTTTCAAACATAGATTTCCGTCGTCGTCGCGCTCTTGTGGCCAAGCTGAGCCTTAGCTGCCTTACCCCTTGAGAATCGGTCTTGCCTGTTCGTTGACCACGCACTCTTCTACTTCGCCGGGTCTTGGGACCGAAGAAATCACAGTGGATCAATTTCTCTCGCAAAGCGACAATCGTGCAATTGCTCATGTTTAACATCGTCTGATTCCCGAATGTTCAAGCCAGCATCCTCCGCCAGTTGAACAATCGCTCCCTTTGGTCGGCCCGCACGAGCAATGCGTAATAGGCATCGTCTCCTAAGCCGAGAGGGAGCAAGCCTGCCACCCCAGCGACCTCACGCTTGGACAAGGCCCTACTTGCGCCCTTCCAACCAGCCTGTATTGGACGATTGCGCTTGTTGTTTCGCCAGTGCCTCTTCGAGGCCACGCTCGACAATACGATCGTGCCAACGTGCGGTAACTGCACGCTGGTCTTGAAACAAAGCAGAGAGTTTTTTCAACAGCGCCACACCGCCTGGTTGATTGGCCAGCTGCTCCAGCAGCTGCAATTCGCCGTCGCTATACCGACTATTGAAATATTGAACCTGGCTTTCATGCAGCCCGGATGATTTTTTGCGGGAAGCGTCAAGTTGCTCCCGAACTTCGTCGACAATCTGTTTGAGTGCGGTCGGTGGAACTGCCGGATATTCCATCAGAAGTCGTTTCGGCACCTTGTCGACAAGGTGTACCGCATAAGCGGGCGGAATCTGGTCGGGCGGTAGCTTTCTCAGGATTGATTCGATCAAAGAGCGCTTGGTTTCAGTGAGTGGCGCCGCCGGTGGTGCGGGCTCATGGTCAAGACGAAAATTGATGGACTGCGCCGTTGTATGTTCCTGAGCGATCCCTCCACACATCATCTGCGGATAAATTCTCGAGCCAATTGCGCGTGCGGCTTCGGCATCAAGATCCTGATATCCCGACGTCGATAAAATCGTCATTGCGGAAACTTTGCCATCGCCGTCGATGGTGAACTGGATGCGCACGCTTCCCTCTCGCTCCTCTTGACGCGCCTGGGGTGGATATATGATCGCAGGCATCCCTTCACGGATCGTCGCTGCTTCCCAGCGCATTTCATCTGCCTTTGTACATACGGACGTTGATTGCGCCGCAGCCGAACCAGCAATCAATGTGAGGATAAAGCCAATGACGGCATAACTCATTTGATTCAAATTCCACGAATTATTATTTATTACTCAAGTTGAACTGGACTGCCTTCGTTCCGACATTGTCAGCTTCCAACCAATTGTCGTCATGCTGGTTTCGGCAACGGACTACCATCTTCAAAAACACCTAGTTCAGTACGTGCCATGAGAACCAGTTTCTCCATCAGCGTAAATGGCAGCTCGTCTGTAAAAAGAGAGACTTTCAGCGAATGATCAGCGTCACATCGGAAGACTTCGGCAAGGACTTTGCCGATGGGATCTACCAGTTCCAAACCCAGGCCATCGCGGATAACGTCCGACGCTATTTGAAACCGATATTCCATACTGCCCTTTCTAAAGATTCCTGACGTCCGTTACTGGCCGCTAGCGGACGAATCTACTGGCGAACGATTGAAAGTCATCTGCTATTCGGATGGCGGCCTCAGGCGCCATACCAATTAGTGGCAGCATGTAGACAGCGCCTTGTTCATCAAAGGCTAGCACTTCCCCGCCGCCATCTCCCGCAAAAGCAACGAAGCCGGGCGCGTAAGTTTCGATTTCAATATCAGAATTGCTTCCAGGAATTTCGTCCTTAGCCCAGAGGATAATGTAGCCTGGGCGGGCCTCATCGACAGTGAACCCTTCGAACAAACCATTTTCTTGAATGTAGTCGTAATAGCTGCGTGGTATCGACGGAAGCATTTTATCTAGCCCATTATTTTTGAACGTCGGCTTCGGGCCGATTGCGGACGATAAATTCTCTAATTTGGTTTCAATTCCACAGGAACATAACTACCAGGTAGCTCAGATTTTGCGGTTTCCCGGGCTTGGGACGATATCGGCGCCAGGAATACGGCCTGCATTACGCTACTACCACTAGCGTGAATGCCCGCAGGAGGATCTGCGCGCACGGCCCCCATATCAATACGCCCATTCAAATCTCGTCGAATGGTCCGCAGCTTGGCAGGTGTTATCTGAAAAAAAACGAGTGAGGCGTCGGCAGAAACAGCCGCAGACTTTAAGCGCAGAGTAACTCCCTGGTCGCCGTTTTTAGCAACGATATCTGCAGTACCTAACGTGAGAAAACCCTTCTCTTTCCATGCTGACACATCGCCTGATAGGTCAGTCGTATGTACTAAATGAACAAGCGACGCATCAAAGATCCTAGGGGCAATATGCGTGGCTGCAGTCGGTACGGCACCATGAATAACGGCAGTACAACTCCCACACTTGGGGAACAATTCCGCTTGCTGACGCGCGGAAAGCGACAACGGTGCAAGATACACAGGGACTTGCCGCTTGTTATAAACAACTAACGAGGCACCTATGGCAATGGCATGGTCGATGAACTTAGTCTGATCCTGCGGGCCTTCATTAGTACCATCGGTCGAGCTCAACCTGATGAAGTCCATCTCTTCCCATTTCCTGACTGCAGACGACACATCATCAGCAATGTCGAACCAGATTTCCGCCAACTTGGATATTTGCGGCAGTAAGAATGGAGCCTCATTTTTGACAGGAATGTAGTGCTCAGAATAGACAGTCATTGTTTCAACTAGCTCAAATTAGTTTATTGGACAGAGCGTCTTCAGGAGATGCATCAATCAAGCCTCAATAGACGACAAGTCCGTTACTGGCCGCTAGTTGCCTTTCAGCGCAGTTGAAATGTCGTGCCACAGTCTTTCTCTTTCAAATCTCTTCGGCATGACATAGGCTGGCGATGCAAGCTCTTCCAAGAACAATTCTTGAAGATGGGAAGATAATTTTCCGGGTGCATGTTTGAGAACGATTTCTGGGGCGACCGGAACGGCGATTCCGACAAAACGAACTGTTTCACCAGTCAATATGTGTTTAAAGCGCCCCGACCGGTTATTTGCGATGCAGTAACGTTCATTCTCCATTGGGTCGGAATCAACTGACACGAAGAACGCGACAAATAGGTCTATTCCTGTGCCGTACTGGTTTGGTTCAATGATCGGACAGAGTCTGTCCTCCAGCACGGTTGTTATGCCGCTAATCACCGCCCCTACTTCCGACGAGGTGATACTTGTAATTCGAAGTTGCATGGCAAATGAGGATTTCTCCTTTTGGCCGGAAGAAGACGCTAAATACAAGGCAGCCAGTTACCTGGGAACAACGAAGTCTCCAGCATCATCTCGCTCTAATGCAGAACCTATCTCCAAGTCGACGAAGGGAAGTATCGTCGGATCGTAGTTGACGATTGTGTTGACGTCATAAACACCGTGATGCTCGTTGCGAGCCATGTACGCTTCATCTTCGTCTCCTGCAAAGAAACGCCAGCCGCTGTCTTGCTCGTTCATTGGTTTCTCTCTGTACATATATCCGACCCGACAGCCATCAACAACAATTCGGTCGGTAGCCAGACATCCACCAACTCCGCTGACTATTGGCGCTATCTCGTGCGGCGAAAGCTTAAATTTTTTATTTTGCATGTGAATCGATACGAAAATGTTGAGGTGGATATATTGCTTCAGAGTTACGGCTGCGCATCTTTAGCTGCTGCTCTTGGCCGATTGTAGACTTTTGCCCTAGCGTAGAGATCTTACGTTCAGATTGTAGATCGCCAAAATCGCCTTTCTGCCTTTGTCCTTATCTTTTGCCTCGAACGCGGCAAGGGCTACTTTCAAGTTTTGGTCTATGAACTCGATTTTGTCTGCGTCCTTCTTCAGCCTTGGCATTATTGCTGACCACAGACTTCTTAGATCATCCATATGAGCTTCATAGGTCCAAGAGCTCCAGCTTGGATAATCATCAGGCGGATAGTCTGTCGCTGTTGCCAGAGAACCGGCAAAATCCAGCAAATCTTCTTTCAAGCTCATTTGTTGTCCTAAGGTTGGGCTTGTCCTCTTCTGGCCGAACGCGGACTTCTTGGAACCGATTCGCTTTGTCATTGAAAGCGGCTGTGGCACGGCCAGATTGTCGCCACCTATGACACCTTCCTTGCATCGGACAATATACGGTGACTGGAAATCATCTTTAGCGCTCTTAGGTAGAACTACGCACCATATGAAAGCGTTAGGTTCGCAAAGCAACGCATCAAACTCCGCGTATGGTGCCCGTATTGATATTGGAGGATGAGACAGGAGCGTGTCAAAAGCACTGTCGAATTGATAAAAATCCCGTAAGTTATGCGCATCATGAACTGGCCGGAAACAGGCCATTGAGAGCGATCATGAAAGGAAGCCCGCGCATCCATTGATTCATTTGACCGGCACGATGACGATGGGCTGGATCTCTCTATTTGCCGCCCCACCACCTCCCCATGTTCCGAGAGGCAGCAGCCTGATCTCCGTGCGGTCGGCAAATTGTGGATACTTCTTCTTGATGATGGGCAAGTCCTGATCCTGGCGATCCCTGATCTCAGGAGATGCGTCTGCCACTACCGTAAGGCCAAGGATGTTTTTTCCCTCGGCGAGGTTCAGGTGCAGATTGCCAATGTATTGAACCTTGCCGGCTGCCACATGAAATTCCAGCGGGGCCATCTTCGCTGATGGCGAAAGGATATATCCGGCGTTCCGAACCAGGCGCCATGACGAAATGGTATGCCTGCCAGCGGGTAATGAAATGGCAAGGACCTGCCCATAACTATCCTTGAACTGACTTCCCATGCGAATCGTCGCGTATTCAGGAAGCGCCTCCAGACGCCTGGGCGGAACAGGTGCGCCGGGGATGCCTTCGTCAAGGTAAAACATGGCCTGAAAATTTCGGGATCCAGCGCGATCAAATGAAACGGAGACGATAACGATGCCTTCATCCGGATTGTTCTCCAGCGAAAAATCTCGATCCACATTCGATACGGCACAAGCAGTCAGGAATATGGCCAGCAGGCATATGAAGATGCTTTTGTGAGACATGATACTTTTCCCCCTTGGATTTTTGTCGGGGAACTGTAGCAGAAAATCAGCCTGACCTCATCCAGCTTGCTCATCTTGCGGTCGGTTCCTCGAAGGTCTCCTGTCGACCGATTGCGGACGCTCAGCTCGAGCATCCAGCCTTCATCTTCAAATCCTTCACACCCTCCCTGAAACTTGCATATTCACGCGGCAAGATGATCTTCCGCTGGGGATCGTGCTGCATTCGGACATCATCAGCATGAAGGCTTTCATCGAACGCCGTACAAGTCGCGTCCTTATTGCCTTGTGCGTAATGTGTAAGTGCAATGTTCACGTAAAGATTGGGAATAATGTCGACCAGTCCAGCTTCTCTCGCCAAGGCTGTTGCCCGTTCAAAATAAAGTAATGCTGCGCTCAAACGATTGTCGAAGCTGACCTCTTTGTCCCTGAATCCGTATTGCAGATAGTGTTGCTTCGATCCGCTCACGGCCGCTGACCTCAAGAACAGTCCATAAACACGTTGCCCCTCGACCAGTCCCGCGACATCATGCTTTTCCTGATAAATGGCGATGGCATCGATGATCATCGGTTCAGCCGCAAGTGGGCGGTTGTGATTCTCAAAGAGATCTTGAGCAATTTTTAATTTGCTTGCGGGATCATCAACCTTCGGCACCAACGCGGCAGCGCACGACGCCAAAAGCAGAACAGCGGCACAAGCCATGCAGAGTGTACGAATTTTCAATTTCTTCCCCATGATAATTTTATGGTCCGCTTCTGCCCGATTGCGGACATGGCAAACTTTATCAGGATCGGCGATGACATTCGCCTTCCAACACGAAAAATCGGCCACGCAATTCGAGATCGAGGGCGTACTTATTGGCATTGTGGACCGTCGGCTTTTTGAATTGCGGAGCAAACTCTCCAGCCTGATCTATTGATTTATATAATTCCCCTGGCCGATTCGCGATCAGTAGATCGACGTTGATTCCGCCCATCAGCACCAGAAAAAAAAGCGGCCTGCAGTAATGCAGGCCGCTTTTTTTCGCCCGCGCCAAGCGGGCGATCTGCCATGTTTTCGGTCTTGTCAGCGCAGTGCCACGGCTCTGACAGCCGCTACCTTGTTTCTTCCAATGCCGGTGACCGTAGCGAAACCTTTTGCATCATCGAGCTTGAATGTGGACACCAATCCAGCCAATTCTCCCGCCTGCTCCATCATCGCATTCGCAGCAGCAGCGGCCTCTTCGACCAACGCAGAATTCTGTTGAGTCGCTTCGTCCATATGGGTGATGGCGAGATTGACTTGAGTGATTCCGTGACTCTGCTCCTGACTCGCATGGGAAATTTCCGCCACCACATCGGTCACCCGCTTGACACTGGTGACCACATTTTCCATGGTCATCCCGGCTTGTTCGACCAGGCTGCTTCCCTGGGCAATCTGCGCTACGGAATCATTGATCAGTTCGGTGATCTCTTTTGCCGCCGTAGCGCTCCTTTGTGCCAGGCTACGGACCTCCGATGCAACGACAGCAAAGCCGCGCCCCTGCTCACCGGCCCTTGCTGCCTCGACGGCAGCATTCAATGCCAGGATATTCGTCTGGAACGCAATCCCGTCAATCACGCTGATGATGTCGACGATCTTTCGTGAGGAAGCATTGATACCTTCCATTGTGCTGACCACCTTGCCGACCACCTCGCCCCCTTGGGTGGCGACGTCCGAAGCCGATACCGCCAGCTCGCTTGCCTGCTTGGCGTTATCAGCATTTTGCTTCACGGTGGACATCAGTTCTTCCATCGCCGAAGCGGTCTCTTCCAAGGCACCTGCCTGTTGTTCAGTACGCGCAGACAAATCCAGATTGCCAGTCGCGATCTCGGTAGATGCCTGCTCGATGGCCTGGGTGCCTTCTCTCACCCTGCCCACGATGCCAACCAGGCTGTCGCGCATCTTCTTGATAGCAAACAGCAAGCTGGTGGTATCGCCCGCCTTCACGTTCACCTCAGAAGTCAGATCACCGGCCGCGATCTGCTGTGCAATATCTGCTGCATAGGCGGGCTCTCCCCCCAGCTGCTTCAACAGGCCGCGTGTAATCGCGAATGCGACAAGGGCCGAGATGAGTGCCACGATGATGGTCAAGACGGCAACCACTACAGACGCCTTGGACGCCATGGCGATAGTGTCCTCATGTGCCTTGTCGTTCTCGGCGTCCACCTCAGCGATGAGCTTGTTGATATCGAGTACGATCTGGCGGCGCAGCGGACTACATTCGTTGACCAGAAAGTCACGAAATTCTTCCGACTTTCCACCTTCACGATAGATACGCGGGCGTTTCAACTCCTCGGCCATCTGCAACAGACCGGCACGCACCTTTTCAAAACCTTTGTTGCCCGCAAAATGAGGCTCCATGTCTTTGAGCGCCTTCAGATAGAGCTGTTTTTGCTCATCAACGATGGCCAGCTCCTTCTGCGCATCCGCATCGGTTCTGAAGACATAGGCGTTGCGAGCGGCAAGGCCAGTCTGATCGAGAGCTTCCCGCGCCAGGTAAAGCGGCACCAATCGCTCATCCTGAACTGCGTCCGCCGCCTTGATGGACACAGTCAGCGAACTGATGCTGCTCAGTGCTATTCCAGCGAGCAAAAACGTCAGCATTAAAAGCGCTGCAAATGCTAACGCCAACTTGGTTCCAATCTTCATATTCCTGAGCGCGGTCATTGTTTCCCCCTTGGGTTAAATACGAGCATTTTTAATTGATCAATCCAAATGGGAATTAATCTGTACCGCCTCGAAATATAAAGTAGACCGAAATTATTAGATTTAGGGATTTTCCTTAGAAAGTAGCGTTGCGGTTTGACACACAAAATAAAGCGAGTAGTAACCCGATTTCGTTGACGATGTGCCTATACTCGCCGGCTCTGTTTGTGAAACGTGGGAATGAGCGCCATCCGGTCCGACCGAATACAACAGCTAACCGGATCCGGCACGATACAACGGACACTCAGGCCGTTTCTGAGAAATGCGGGCAAAAATCACGCTTGCTCACGCGATTGAAGACTCGGACTTTTTTCATACTGCTTGAGCAAATCTCTTCTACATGGGTTCAGCCACGCATTACCTATCAAGGAATCAATACCATGATGATTTCCGGCAACCAAGCTTCAGCCGCCATAGCCGCTCCGCTAGCCTCGTCCGGCTATCAAACAACGCCGGAGCCAAAGAAGGTACAGGAGACAGAGTCAAGCAAAGTCACTATTTCTTCTGCCGCCTTGGAGAAAGCCACGCAAAGCGAAACACAGACTGATGACCTTGCAAGTCAGTATCGTTTGAGTGGTCCCGCCACTCTTGTAAGTGCCCTCAATCCTGTTGTTTATAAAATGCCGGAAGCCCTCATAAGGGAAATGGAGGTGCGGGGCAAAGAGGAAGCTGTCCGCAACGCAATGAGCGCACAGTACGCAAACGAACACCAATACCAAACTATCGGGCAGGTTCTGGTGGACGGGAAATTATTCGCCGAAGTGAATGATGCTGGCGGCTATGGGTCGATACAAAATGCCATTCCCGGGCTCAGTGACGCACCTTTGAGTCCGCGGGAGCGCGTTGAAGAGATAGCCCAAGCCTTGAAAGGCAAGGGAAAAGTAGAAGTCAGGTATGCCGATTTTGTGCCAGGTCTGGGAGGCTGGGGTGGCCCGGGAGCACCGGACACAATGCTTTCGCCCTTCACGGCGCGAAGCGTTCACGACATCTTCGCAGAGGCAATCCAAGGGGCAGAGCGTATGCGCTCTTCAACATTGCAAGCAGCGAAGTCCAGCACGTTGTAGACACGAATCATTGGGGCGCAAGCTCAACAATCAGTCGCCTGCCACAAAATAAATCATTTTGCAGCCGTCTTGCGTTTTCCCGAACCCTGCACGGCAGCCGACCGCCGTTCCTGAACCAGAGGATCCCGGCCTCCCGCCCCAGGAAGACACCAGCGTGAATACTTCGACGGTGCAAAGTGGAGGCAATCTTCTCTCAACGAAACAACACCAATTTGATCGCCACCATGGGAGCCAACACGAAGAGAACCCCCAAATAGATCTTGAGGTAGCGCTGAGAGTTGCCTTCAACACGATCGGTCAGCTCATAGAGCGAAACCATCGATACCACAAAGAGTGCCATCATCAGGAACGGTCCGCCCAACAACACTATCCATGGCCAGCCCCCTTGGCAGGCCAGGGCACAGGCGAGCCAGAGCAGCCCGAAAAATATTCCCGGCGGCGCTGCACAGGCAAGCAAACCGAGTAGAACAATGCTTGTTGCCCCGACCCTGCGCCAGCACGCGGCTAACATCGTTTGCGAAAAGAGGGGTTCTTTCCAACGCTCTTCTGGTGATTTGTCGCGACTCATCGTGTGATTATTTTTTGGAGCATTTTTTGTAGAATTGGCCGAGCTGGATTCATGGGCTGCCTCGATACGATTGCGGACCTTGATGGCAGCTCCCCAGAAAATCAATGCCTCAGTTGGCTTGATCGATCAGCAGCCGCCACATGATCAGTTTCCCGGCGAATCTACGAAGCTCATCTTTCCCGCAAGACCGATCAAGTATTTCCGACCGACTCACTTGGGACGGCTTCGGCGGATCGAGAGTACTAAACAGAGATCACCGGGAAGAGCGGCCAAATGCAAAAAGAAAAACAGAGGCGTCGCCCGGACCGCCGGTGCGGTCTCCTCTCCCTTGACAGGCCAAAGTGCCGAAGCGAGGCACAAGTAGAACGCAATACCGATAATATTGCCGCGATACCCAGCTCCCCTCATATTTCAACAACGCCCTCCACAACCCGAACCGACGCTAAAATAGCGCTCCCAACGCGCTATAACACTCAAGAAGCATTTCTCAGCAGAAACCCATGAACCAACCACAATCCACCTATCCCGCCACCGTAGACGCTTTCAAACAGGTCGTCGAAGACTTCAAGGCCAGCGCCGGCTACAAGGAGCCGCTGCTGTTCGCCGTCGGCAGCCGCGTCTTTACCGGCAATGGCACCCTGGCCTCCGTGCGCTATCCGGTCGTCAATGGCCCTGGCCAGAATACGGCAAGCGCAGCGATCTGGATGAAAGTGCTGGGGGTTACCCCGGCTGGCGTGCAGAATATCTCGGTGTCCGCCGCCCAATTGACCGAGATCCTGGCCTATTTTGCGCCGTTCAAGAACGACGGCAAGTATCACGGCAACGTCATCGCGTTGGAACAAGCGCTGGAAGCCACCAAGGCCGGCCCGGCCAATCGCGTCGTCATCACCTTCATCTTCGATGACATCGATCCCCAAGGCGTGGAAGACAGTACCCTCAAGCTGTATGGCCTGAGCCATCGCTGCTTCAAGCCCAACCAGCTGAACCTGACCAAGGTGTTCACCAAGCTGCCCAATGTGGCCTGGATTGGCGATACCCCGATGGACGCCGAGGAAGTCGAGCAGTCCCTGATGTCGGCCGCTTTCGGCGATGGCAGCTTCGCACCGCACATGGTCGACAAGTTCCCCCTGTATGTCCACCGCATCAATTCCCTGAAAATGGGCGTGCGCATCACCGATCAGCACAAGGTTCGACTGGGTGCCTACCTCGGTGAGGGCACCACGCTGATGCCGGGTGCCAGCTACATCAACTTCAACGCAGGGACCGAAGGCGCTTCCATGGTGGAAGGCCGTATCAGCTCCTCCGTGCTGGTCGGTGCCGGTACCGATATCGGCGGCGGCGCGTCCACGCTGGGTGTGCTCTCCGGTGGCAACAACGTGTTCATCTCCCTGGGCCGCAACTGCCTGCTGGAAGTCAATTCCGCCCTGGGCATTCCGGTCGGTGATGCCGTCATCGTCGCGGCCGAAACCGCGGTCATGGCGTCGTCCCGCGTCTCGGTGCAGATTGAAGGCCACCCGCTGAACGGCAAGGTGGTCAAGGCCGCAGAGCTGGCCGGCATCAATGCAGCGACGTTCCGCCGCAATGACGTCACCGGTGCGCTCGAAGTGCTGCGTACCGGCCGCAATATCGACTTCGCGAAAAAGCTGGAAGATGGCGAAGACATCCTGAACAGCGATCTGCACAAGAACTGACAGTCGCCCCGTCGGATACTTCAGTACATGAAAAAAGCTCCTCGATCAGGAGCTTTTTTCTTGGGCATCTCGCTATGGCGATCTGCAGAGGTGGTCCGCCGGTGTTCATTGGCTGCGCCGCATGCAACGCTGCAAGATCGCAGTCTGCCTCCATTTGTTGTGTGAAGAGAGATTTGCTATCAAGCAGCGAGCATCAGGTCTGCCTTTTCTGACAGGAGTTTGCCGCCTTCCCCAATGCAGGCCTGCGTCCGTACGAGAAGCGGCCATGCCAGACACCATCGCGCAGCACCGCATGAGCATCGCCCCGCGTCAGCGCGATGAGGTTGCGCCTCAACAGCAGATCCCTGAGCCTGCCCTGCATGAATTTTCCGATCAGCGCATAGCCCTCCTGGTTGGGATGGATGCCGTCAGGCATGAAGTTCCTGAGCTGACCGGAAGGGATGCGCGCAGAAAGATATTGGTGGACATCGATGAGGTTGATGCCGTGCTTGCGGGCGATATCACGCATGATTTGCGCATAGTTCGCAACCTTCGTGAGCCTGGATGGATTCGGTGTCTGCAGGAAGACTTCCAGATTGTTGTCCCTTGAAATACGAATCAGGGTTTCCAGATTGTCTGCGTAGGTCTTCTCGTCCAAGGTGAGGCTGTCGTTGATTCCGTAATTGAAAATCACGATGTCGGCGCAGTCGCCTTGCGCAGCCTGCTCCCACGGATGGCCGGAAAAATGGCCATTGAGCATCGTCGCCGTGGACTCGCCGCTGACCGAGACATTGCGAATGACCACCCCGGCGAGATGAATGAATGCCTGAGGAGGTTGTGCCACCACGCGGATGTCGGCAGCATTTTGGGACAGCAACTTTCCATCGATGCCCAGGCCGGTAGAATCTCCACGGAACTCGATGACTACCGGATCGGCACGCACTTGCGCCGCATGGAACAGCCCGGCAACAAGCGCCAGCTTGCACAGCATCACGGCGGCCGATCGCAGAAAGCCAATATTTTTCATACCGTTCATATGGTTTCCATCCCGTTCATGCACACGGACTACAGCGTTATTGCCAACGAGCGCTGTAGGATGAAAAACAGACGACGGAATATGGAACAGGGAATCGATCATCTGCCGGGCCAGGCTGGGTAGTCGTCTGCGCATACGGAATCTTGAGAAAGGTGCAGGTGCATGCTCGCAAAATCGCAGGAATGCACTCCAGTACAGACAGGCCGGAAGCCAATCCTCGCCGCACGCATCTGTCCGTTTCCAGAACGTCTTGCCCTCTTGACGATGCGTACCGCAGGATCATCGCACATTGCTCTGACAAATCACTGACCTGGCCCAGACGGTGCTGCTGATCATGGACGACAGCAGACCGGCAACATCGCCGAAAAAAAGGCAAAAATGTCGTGATGGTGCAGGCAGGATTTTGCCTTGTGCTTGCATCACTGCCATTGGCAGATGGTGAACGTCACGCCGAACGTGCCGTCACCGGCCACACACGAAAAGCACATTGATCCGCTCACCCGTCTCCGACGCGGCACTTTTTCTCAGCTCAGCATCGGAAACTCTCGAATACTCCATCCCAAGCTGCTTTGCCGGGCAAGCTTGGTCGACCTGGTATACAGGACCTTCCAGTTCTTCTCTCTCTTTTCGTCATTCTTCATCGGATGATCGCGCTCACCTGCAACTCAGCGACAGACCTGGTCTGACAAGGATTTCACGGTATCCAGCGCGGATCTCATGGCTTCACTCTCGCCGCCGTGCGGTCGCACGTAGGTCGCCCGCACCTTCATGAATCGCTTCTCGATCGGCAGAACCCACAAGAAGGAGGCGTAATCGTCGCTGCCTTCATGCCAGATCATCATGGCACCGTTGCCACGCTTGTTCTCGCCGCCGAGCGGCAGGGAGGCCGGACCTCCCATCTGGAGTTTGCTGCCAGGATGCACAGACAGAATTTCCCTGGCCGCATCGATGGCTTCCTTGACGTCCTCCTCGTCACTGTCTGCCACTCTGTCATACAGAAAAAAAGTGACGGCCAGACGATTCTCGTCCTTGTTGTAGCCGGCCAGCAAAGTGTTGCGGTATGCACGATTTTGGGCGATCACGGCGTCGGGAAACGACACCCGCTGAAGACCGTCGACGGCAGCAGGTGCACACAGTTGCGGCTCACCTGCATCGCCCGTGCAGGCATCGCATGAAGCCGATGCGTGCGCCATCGACACGAACGGCGCGTTAACCAGAAAGGCCGCGAGGAGGGTCCGTTTCAAGCTGCTTTTCATTTTTATCCTTGAAGGTCATTGAGAATGCGCGGATGTTGGCAATACCGTCAGTCTCGTTGAAAAGACGTCCGGCCTGCATCACCCGCTCGCGGCCACCCGCAACTTTATCAGGAGATGGGACTGACGTGCTCAACCCCGCCCCGTCCCCTGCCCCAACAAGCGCAACCCGGTCTTCCGCACGAAGTCCTCATAAGTGATCGGCGCTCCCACCTCGGTATCGGCGCGATTGGCCTGTATATACGCCCATGACCTGCCCGTGCTGGCGTCAACCACCAGCTTGAACAAGCGGGCCGGGACGGCAATGTGGCCCCGTCCGATCGTGGCCGGTGTCGCATCGAAGAGCGGCCCGGTGAACACGAAAACATCCCCGCTTGCCCGCATCACGTACTTGCGCGTATCCCGTTCGATCTTGGACCAGGGCCCGGAATTGTTCCGAGGATTCTGCGGGACCATGTTGGCCAGCGAAAAACTCTGGGCCATTGCCTCCGGAGTGGACATGTCGCCGGCCGGCGCCATGTGGCCGCGCGCATACCCCGATCCCCGGTAGTCGTCCAGTTCCGCGCGCTCGGCGCGCGGCAGCCGCGCCTCCGGGTAGAAGCGGTCCGTGCGATGCTGCTCGCGCGCATGCAGAAGAGCGGTCCGGTTCAGCCGCTCGACGACCACGAAGGGC
>Ga0207667_10004202_pt1 | contig 17679 bp, 16 predicted proteins | sample KBSCornC52_FD_184301 | JGI IMG/M metagenome (GOLD analysis project Ga0207667, IMG submission 184301) | Corn rhizosphere microbial communities from Kellogg Biological Station, Michigan, USA - KBS Corn C5-2 (SPAdes) (version 2) | ecosystem: Host-associated > Plants > Roots > Rhizosphere > Soil ...
TCGGCTGGTCCTTCCGCTCGTCGGTGCACGCGGTGCATCGCTTGCCGGGCTGATCGGCGGGGTTGAGCCCCTTGATGACTTTGCCGCTCAACGTGCCGTCGCCGCTTTGCGAAATCTGCACGAGCGCTTTGGGTTGATGTGTGTTGTCGTCGATCGTTTGCCATACGCCGACGGGCGTATCCACGCCTTGCGCGAATGCAGCGGCAGCGCCGGCTAGCAGTGCGCCTGCCACCGCGGCGCGTTTCACGGCGCGTTTCACGGCCCTTTTCACGGCCCTTTTCACGGCCCTTTTCACGGCCATCCAAACCGTTGTCTTAGCAGAATGCGAGAAGTGCGTCATGTCGTCCTCCTGTTGTGAATCGCCTGTCGTTTGCAATGCGCTGCGGCGAATCGAGTAGCGTCGAGCAGCGTCGCGTCGCGTCTTCTATGAATTCGTGCAGGATACGCGCGAAACATACTGCTCGATTGATAGTGGTAGCTCTAATTGGGCCGAGCGCCGGTGCGCCCCGTGAGCGACCGGAGTCTGCTGCGCTGCTTCGCGGCAATTCAATAGCGTTCAATGAAGTTGATCGGAAACCGTCGCATTCAAGCGCTAACTGGGCGACGCTCGGTGCGAATCTGAATGCCCGGATCGCGTCGAATAAATCGTTCACCAATGCTCGGGTGGGTGTACGGGACTGAATGGCGGCCGCGGCATCGGCACCGTCGATCAACTGTTCGCCATGCACCTGAATGAGGGGCTCGGATCGGCCACCCCCGTCAAAGTCGACTTTCGGCTCGTTGCCGACCGACAAGGATTTGCCGCAGCTCGTCAACGACGACGGCGCGCTCTAGCCGACCTCTACGACCGCTCGCTGTAATCGAACTGCGCATTGCGTCGCTCGGACAGCGTCGCGCTGCCAACCCGATTCGCGATGTGCAAGGCGTTCATCGCTTCGGTGGTGGCTGCTGACGGGCTCGCGAGCGCGTGCCGGCAGCGCTTGGCCTCGAACGCGTGGCGACGGCAGGACACCGCACACGACCTCCGAATTAGCCGCAAGGTTTTGTGGGAAAAAATGCGCAAGTACCCGATCTTCGAGGAGCCCGAAACGCGACAAACTGAGGGATAATGGCGCGCTTGAGTTAAAGATGTCTCAAAAAAGTAGAACTATTCGCGCAGGAAAGGACACATGAGCCACTATTCGCGTATGCGGGGGACCGCGCTTGCAGCGCTTATCGCAATCGGGGGATTGGGGATAAATGGGTGCGCCACGGCGCAATCCGATACGGGAGGCACCGCAAACGTTGCGCCGCTCGCCTCGACAACTGCCACACCTGACATAGCCGCAATGCCGGCGGCGCCGCTGTCTGCGTCGGCCACATCGGCGGACCAGCCGACGGAAGCTGTAACGGCCGACGAAGCGAAAGACAGTCAGGGTACTGTTGCTGAACTGCAACAACTCATGCATGGCAGCGAGCTCTCGGAGTTGCGCACCGCCTACAACGGCACGTACGGCGCGAGCCTGTTGCTGCATGGAAAGGACATGACGTACTACGTCGCGCTCTTTCAACAGAAGCATTTTTGGCGCGTGATCAAGACCACGAACGAGGATTACGCGGAAGCGGTCTATGCCGAGTTCACGCGCCGTAGCGCACAGCTGGCCGAAGTGGAAATCAGGCGCACGAAGCTAGCAGCGCAAAAGGCGTACACCGAGGCGCAAATCGCCGTCGCCCAAGCGCGGGCCGAGCGCCTGCAAGCCGATCTCGATGTCGCGCACAAGCAACAGGAACTCGCGGCGAGCCGTCAGAAGCAAGCGCGCGAAGAAGCGGCGTCTTTGCAGTCGCAGCGGCTCGTGGCGCAGGAGCAGTTGAACGCCGTCGAGCAGCAAATTCATATGCTGCAGCGTGAGACGAACCAAGGCTTGCCGCGCAAGCATCCGTCGCACCATCGCAAGCATTGATTCGGCGGCATCGCTGGTGCGATGCCGAGCCTGTGGTGAAACCGATCGCTGCCCCGTCGCCGCATAGCCGGCTGCGCGGCAGCGTTTTTACTCAATGGTTGAGACTGGGAGACTGGGATGGCGGTCGCGCAGACGGGTGCAGCACCGTATTACGCTGTGATCTTCACATCGGTCCGCACAGACGGGGACGACGGCTACGACGCCATGAGCCACATCATGATGGAGGCTGCGCAGAAGCAGCCGGGTTTTCTCGGCGTCGAATCGGCGCGCGAGGACATCGGCATCACTGTCTCATACTGGCGGGATTTGGAATCGATCGCCGCATGGAAGGCCGATGCGGCGCATCAGATCGCCCAGCGGCGTGGGCGCGACAGCTGGTATGAGGAATACGTGACGCGCATCTGCAAGGTCGAACGCGACTATTCATTCAAAAAGGCGTGACGGGCTGCAGCGCCAGCGGTCGGCATCAGAAAGCGCTAAGGCGCTTTCCGTTGCCGACCGCTCTTATTCTTCCTGTTTGCCGGCATCGCCATTGCCATTGCCGTCGCCGTTATTGCTAGCGCCGCTGCTGCCGTGGTCGCTGCTGTCGCCATGGTGGCTGGGGCCGTTGCTGCTGCCGTGGCTGCCGCTGGGACTGCTCGGCAGCGTGCTGAACGGACGGCGCCGGCGCGTCACGACCACAGGACCGTCGGAGGCGCGATGCTCCGGCGCCGACGAGCCGTATCCCTCCCGTGGCTCCCGCGGCTCGCGGCTTTCCCGCCCCTCGCGGCTTTCGCGCGGGCCGGAGCCCTCACGCGGGCCGTGCCGGTCGCCGTAACCGCCCGTGCGCGGCCCGCGCGGGCCGGGACGAGTGCCGGTATCGAGCTGGATCGTCGAAATGGCGCGCTTGTAGATGCCTTGCAGCCCCACGGGCGTGCGCAGCATAACGAGATACTGATCGAACGACTCGATACATCCCGTCAGGCGAATGCCGTTGACGAGGTAAATCTCAACGCGCTTGCGCTCTTTGCGCGCGGCGTTCATGAAGTCGTTCTGCGGATGCGGTTCGGACGGATTGGGCATTGCTGGTACAGCAGCGGGGGGCTGCTCCACGGTTGGTTGGCGGCTGCGCGACAAGAGATGGGCGCGATTGGCGGGGATTTTACCCCGTGCGAGCGAAGCGCGTGTCGATTTGGCGAAGATCGACTGCTCGCGCGCCGCAAAGGCGTCTTTTGACGAGGTTTTGCATCATTGCGGCGCACTGCGCACCCGCTACCCGAGGCCCTGCGCGCTAGTGCGGTGCGCCGGTGTCCGCGCCTGCGTTCGTGCTCGTGCCGGCAGCAGCGCCGTCGCCGCGGGCGGCTGTGGCTTGCAGCTTCGCGAGTTCTTCGTCTCGCAATGCTCGCCGTAAGATCTTGCCGACGTGGGTCTGCGGCAGCTCGCTGCGAAACTCGATAAGTTTGGGCACCTTGTAGGCGGTCAGGCGCTCCCGGCAGTGCTTGAGGATGTCCTCGCGTGTGAGCCCCGGTGTGCGCGGCACGACGAACACCTTCACGCGCTCGCCGTGAACTGCGTCCGGAATGCCGATGGCGGCGACCTCGCGTACGGCCTCGTGCGTCGCGACGACGTCTTCGATCTCGCTCGGATAGACGTTGAAGCCCGACACGAGAATCATGTCCTTCTTGCGATCGATGAGCTTGATGAAACCGGCCGCATCCATGACGCCGATGTCGCCCGTCGCGAGCCAGCCGTCTGCATCGAGCACCTTCGCTGTCTCGTCGGGCCGCATCCAATAGCCCTTCATGACCTGCGGGCCTTTGACGCATAGCTCGCCCGCTTCGCCGACGTTGGCCCAACTGCCGTCGTCCTTGCGCAAACGCACGAGCGTGGAGGGGGCGGGCAGCCCCACCGAGCCGTCGAACTCGCGCAAGTGTGCTAGATCGACAGGGTTCAGGGCGACGATCGGCGAGCATTCCGTGAGCCCGTAGCCTTCGACGATCGGCTTGCCGGTGACCGCTTTGAAGCGATCGGCGACGGCACGCTGTGTCGCCATCCCGCCCGCCATCGCAAGCTTGAGATTAGAGAAATCGCGCCGGCAGAATTGCTCATCGTCGAGCAACGCTTTGTACAGCGTATTGATTGCAAGAATGCCCGTGAATTTTTGGTTGCGCAGCGTCTGCATCACGCGCTTCAGGTCGCGCGGATTCGCGATCAGAATGTTGCGCCCGCCGAGCCCGAGGAAGATGAGCCCGTTCAGCGTGAGCGAGAGAATGTGATAGAGCGGCAGCGGGGTCAGCACCGTTTCCGCGTCGCTGTTCAATTGGTTTTCGGCCCAAGCCTTCGCTTGCAGCAGATTGGCGACGATGTTCCGATGGGTCAGCATCGCGCCTTTGGCGACGCCCGTCGTGCCGCCCGTGTACTGCAGGAAGGCGAGCTCGTCGTGCGAGACGAACACCGGCGAGGACGGCGATTTCGCGCCGATCGCCAGCGCTCGACGCATGCGTACCGCATTAGTCAAACGATAAGCGGGCACGCTCCTTTGCACCCGCTTGATCGCGAAGTTCAGCAGACGTCCCTTGGTGTTGAGTCCGTCGCCGAGCAGATCGCCGAGCGCTGTCACGACGACATGCTCAACCGCGGTACCTGGGAGCGCTTGTTCGAGCGTTTTCGCGAAGTTTTCGAACACAACGATCGCTTTCGCGCCGCTGTCCTTCAATTGGTGCGCGAGCTCGCGGGGCGTATAGAGCGGATTGACGTTGACGACGACGGCGCCCATCTTGAGGATGCCGAACAACGAGACAGGGTATTGGAGGCAATTGGGCAGCATGATGGCGACGCGATCGCCGCGTGCGATGCCGATACGCTGCAGATAGGCCGCGAAAGCCTTGGCCTTGCGTGCGAGCCTGTCATACGTCATTTCCGAGCCGACGCTGACGAAAGCCGTCCGCCCGCGGAAGCGCGACGTGCAGTCATCGAAGAAATCGACGACCGATTGATATTGCGTGATATCGATTTCGCGCGGTACGCCCGGCGGATACGAGGCATACCAGATGCCGTCGGTGTTGGGGGTGCCCGATGATTGCGGCGTCGCGGGCTGAGCGAAGTCGAGCTTACGGAAGGTATCGGATGCGGCCTGCGAGGTGATGGGTTGCTCCATTTGGCTTTCTCCCTGGTGTCGTGGCCGCTGCGCCCGGGGTGTCGTTCATTGCGATGGCGGGTTATGCAGCAGCATCGAGGTCGTCGAATCGATCAAGGTCGATCGACGTCGACCGATGCATCGGCCGGTCTTGCGGCGTCTGCCGGCGATCGGTCGCATTGCTCCCGCGTCAAGCCTTGGTGGCCGCTGCGCGGCGAGGGGGCCGCCGAGCGGTCGAAGTCGGCTGGGAAATCGTCCACCCGAATGAATGCCGCGCCGTCGCGCGCATAGCGCACGAGCGTCTCGCGCTCGCGACCGTCGATGAGGCCGAGCTCCCGCAGCCCGTCGGCCCAAGCGGCCATGTCGGGCAGGTTTTGCGGCATTGGCCGCACGCGGCCTGCGTGAACGGCTTCGCGCAGCTTCGATTCGATTTCGGCGACTTCTTGACCGAGTTCGAGCAAGCGCTCACCGCAGGCGATCGGATCGTCGGAGTCGGCTTCACTCGGCACATGAGAATCAGCAAGCAGCCGAGTTCGTGCGCCGCAAGGCGTTTGGATCAGCAGTGCAATCGTGCTTGCGAGCGCATCGGAAGGCGGACGCCGCCGCAATCCGAACGGAAAGGCGAGCACACGCATGAATGCGGCGGCGAACCGATTCGGATAGTTGGCGAAGAGACCATCGAACGCTTGCTCGGCCGCGAGCAAGCCGTCTTTGAGCCCCCAGCGTACGAACGGCAGATCCTCGGCATGGGCGCCTTCGTCTTCGAAACGCTTGAGCGTGGCCGACATCAGCACGAGTTGCGAGAGGATGTCTCCCAAGCGCGCGGATAACCGCTCGCGCCGCTTCAACGTGCCGCCGAGCTGCAGCATCGATAAATCCGCAACGAATGCGAATGCAATGCAAAGACGCGTGACGGCGCGGTAGTAGCCCGCGAGGACCTGGCTCGCCCCCCTCGGCTTCCTCAGCAACGCGCCGCATGTCAAGCCATGTGCAACGCTGCGCAGGGCATTCGATGCGAGAAATGCGGCGTGCCGGAACAGTGCGTTGTCGAAAGCGATCAGGGCGCGCTCGCCGTCGGTATCGCCGGCAGCCGTCATTTCCTTGAGCAGATAGGGATGACAGCGGATCGATCCTTGCCCGAAGATGATGAGCGAACGCGTGAGAATATTTGCGCCTTCCACCGTGATCGAGATCGGCAATTGCTGATAGGCGCGCGCTAGAAAATTCGAGGGCCCAAGGCAGATGCCTTTGCCGCCGGCCACGTCCATGGCGTCGTTGACGATACGGCGCGAACGCTCCGTAACGTGATACTTCGCGATCGCCGACAGTACGGCGGGTTTTTCGCCGAGATCGACCGCTTGTGCGCAAAACCGCCGCATCGCATCGATCACGTAGAGATTGCCGCCCATGCGGCCAAGCGCTTCATGGATCCCTTCGAACTTTCCGATCGGCGTCTTGAACTGCCGACGCAGCGCCGCATACGCGCTCGTGCCGCGGACGGCGAGTTTCGCCGTGCCGACGCCGGCCGACGGCAACGAGATCGCGCGGCCGGCAGCGAGACATTCCATCAGCATGCGCCAGCCGTTGCCCACCTGTTTCGGGCCGCCGATGACCCAGTCGATTGGAACGAACACGTCGCGGCCCGAGTTCGGCCCATTTTGAAACACAGCATTGAGCGGCCAATGACGGCGGCCGATCGATACTCCCGGGTGCGAGGTTGGAATCAGCGCGCACGTGATGCCCGGCTCCTCGTTGGGACCCAATAATCGTTCGGGATCGCGTACGCGAAACGCGAGGCCGAGGACGGTCGCGATCGGGCCCAGCGTGATATATCGCTTGTCCCACGTCACGCGAAAGCCGAGGGTTTCGCGGCCTTCGTGCAGCCCCTTGCAGACGATGCCGATGTCCGGAATGGCGGCCGCATCCGAGCCTGCGTAGGGGCTTGTCAACGCGAAGCACGGGATTTCGTCGCCGCGCGCGAGACGGGGCAGGTAATACGCTTTCTGCTCGTCGGTGCCGTAATGCAGCAGCAGTTCGGCGGGCCCGAGGGAGTTGGGCACCATGACCGATACCGTGGCGGCCGAGCACCGCGACGCGAGCTTCATGACCACTTGCGAGTGGGCGTAGGCGCCAAACCCTTTGCCGCCGTGATGCTTGTCGATGATCATGCCGAGAAAGCCTTGCTGCTTGATGTACTGCCAGGCTTGCGGCGATAGATCTTGCCAGTGCGCAGTCGTCTCCCAATCGTCTGCCAACTCGGCCAGCCTCGCGCATTCGTTGTCGACGAACGCGCGCTCCTCATCGGTCAGTACGGGCGGGCCATGCGCGAGCAGCGCGCTCCAATCGGGGCGACCTGTGAACAGTTCGGCATCCCACCATACCGTGCCTGCTTCGATCGCGTCGCGCTCGGTGGCCGACATGTCCGGCAACGCGCGCCGGAACAGCGCCAGCAAGCGCGCGCTGACGAGTATGCGCCGCAGCGGCTTGATAGCCACGATCAAGGCGGGAACGACGAGTACGATGCCGAGCGCGATGCACCCCGCAACGGTTGCCGCGTTCGTCGACGTCACGATTGCCAGCCAAACGCACATCGCGGCAAGCCACCAGAGCGAAGTGGCTTCGTTGAAGATCAAGATCGCGCACGCGAGGGCGAGCACCACCACGAGCCATGCCATTGAGCCGATCCTCCTGGCGGCGCGCGTGCGCGCCGTCCGACGTTAGAGCGTGGGACGTGGGCCTTCTTGCAGCGCCGCTGCGGGCGCGAGGGCGGGCGCGACGGCGGGTGCGACGGCGGGTGCGACGGCGGGTGCTTCCGGTCCGCTCGACATACGCTCGGCTAGCGGGCGATCGGCAAGCGTCGGCGCGTCCAGCGGACCGCATGCGCTGAAGCCGCGTGCAGCGTCGCTGCCGTCGCCGGCATCATCGAGGACCGCTGCGAACGCGGCGAGTTGCGTCCCGTCGGGCAAGGGTGCCTTGAGCGCGGCGATCATCAAGGAAGCGAGCCGCGCGATGAGTTGCAGATCGCTGATCGTTTGCCCCTTGGAGAACTCCGCGATGAGGTTATCGGTATCGGCACCGGCTAGCACGCCCGAGAGCGCCCCGATCGCGAAGTGCAGACGCCATCCCAGTTCTTCCCGCGGCAAATGCGGCAGCGCACGCTGAAACGCATCGAAGAAGCGTTCCGCTACATCCGCGTAATGACCGTTCAGGAAATCATGGATGAAGGCCGATGGGTCCGTATAGGCGCGACCGAGCAGACGTAGAAACGCGGGGCGGCCGGCGCGAGGGTCGCGCGACAGACGCAAAGCCGGAATGAACATTGCGCCGAGCACATGCTCGCAGGTCAACCGATCGCCGAGCAGCGAATCGAAACGTTCCAGCAGTTTTAATCGCTCGACGTTGAGCTTGTCGAGCCTGCGCGCCAGCATCGCATGAATCAGCGCTTCTTTACTGCCGAAGTGATAGTTGACGGCGGCGAGATTGACGTCGGCCTGAGCCGTGATCTGGCGTAATGACATCGCCTCATAGCCGCATTCTATGAAAATGTCTTCTGCGGCGTCGAGAATGCGCGCCTTGGTATCGCCGGTGCTCCGGCTTGGTGTTCGAACTGCCATGTGCGCCTCCCATGCCGATTTTCGGCCGCGAACAAGCGATTCAAGTTTCTGATTGAAATTCGTTATTTCTAGCACGATAAAAACGCTTTGAAATGACGGCAAGCGTTCTTTGTGGACGGGCCCCTCTAGTGGAGGCGCGGCGCCGCACCGCGCTGCACTGCAGCACGGCGCGCGAGCGCGGGGGGCGGTGGAGGGAAGAGAGGCGCGGCGCCTCTCTTCGACGCAACGTATAAAAAAATCGGATCGTCGTTAGACCGTCGACGATGCGATTTGCTGCGCGGATTTTGTCATGTCGATGCCGCGTTTCTCGGGGCCGAAGAGGATAAGCACGGCGATGACTACCGAGGCGATCCCCGCGACGACGGCCAGCGCTAGCGCGTAATTATTTCCGGAGCTAACCGCGAAACCGGCCTGCAGGGTTGCATTGACCGATGCGATCAGGTTACCCAATTGATAAACGAGGCCGGGGAACGTTGCACGCACTTCATCGGGCGAGATCTCGTTCAAATGGACTGGAATGACGCCCCAGGCGCCTTGCACCGAGATTTGCATGAGGAATGCGCCGACCGCGAGCATCACCGCGCCGCTTGAGAACGCCCACAACGGCAAAACGGGCAGCGCGATTAACGCAGCGATGCAGATCGCACGGCGGCGGCCGATTTTTTCGGAGAGCGAACCGAAGAATAAGCCGCCGACGATTGCGCCGATGTTGAGAACGATGGCGATGATCGAAACGGTGTGCGGATCGAAGTGGTGTTGCTCGCGCAGGAAGGTTGGGTACAGATCCTGGGTGCCGTGCGAGAAGAAGTTGAACGCCGTCATTAAGATGATCGAGTACAAGGCGAGTGTCCAATTCTTTTTGAATGTGGCGGCCAAGCTCGGGCGAACGTGCTTCGTATCGAGCGCCTTCCACGCGGGCGATTCCTGTACGTTGCTGCGAATATAGAGGACGAGCAGTGCGGGGATCACACCGACGAAAAACATCCCGCGCCAGCCGACGTACTGATAGAGCACGCCGAAGACGATCGAGGCGATGAGATAACCGCTCGGATAGCCCGCTTGCAACAGGCCGGAAACGATGCCGCGCGAGCGGGCCGGGATGGTTTCCATCGTCAAGGCGGAGCCGACGCCCCATTCGCCACCCATGGCGATACCGAACAGCGCGCGCAGGACGAGCAGGGTGGCCAGATTCGGCGAAAAGCCGGAGACCAATTCCAGAAGAGAGTAGCAAGCGACGTTGACCATCAGGGTTGGCCGGCGGCCGAATTTATCGGCGAGACGACCGAAGATGAGTGCCCCGATGGGGCGCATGGCGAGCGTCAACGTGATGGCGAATGCGACTTCCGGGATTTTCGTATGGAATTCGGCTGCGATGTCTTTCAGCACGAACACCATAAGAAAGAAGTCGAATGCGTCGAGCGTCCAGCCTAGGTAGGCGGCGATCGTTACGTTACGTTGTTCCTTGGTCCACGTCATTTGGTTGGTTCTCCTTTTGGCTCCAGATCTTGCGTACTGGTGAGTCCACTCGGATGCTTATGGCGTAAGGTCACGCATCGCCCCGTGGGGTCGTTGAAGTGTACCCGCTCTTTAAGCGGATGCAGGGTTGGGGACGGGAATATGAGGGCTAATACCTACGCTAAAGACGTGTGAATGCCTGGGTTACGAGTGGGTTGTCGGGTAATTGAAAGGATTGGAATGCGCTTTGTTGTTTGTTGTGAAAATATCGTGTGGGAATGTTTGGGGTGGCCATGCTTGTGTCTGCTAATGGTCGGGCCGAAGCAGACGTTGTGATTCTCGCTTTCGATAAGGGTAGTCCTCGTATGCCGACCAGCTCGTTTTGCCGCCTCTCGATACGGCCTGTCTTTTGGTGCGGCACGGGTTCAACACGATCAGACAGCTTTGGGTCGTTGCGGACATTGCATCAAATCAGGCCGCATGCTGTCGCTCGGATGACGGCTTGATGGCGGTGGTGTACGCCAAACTTCGACATCAAGCTGCGGACGTGGTGAAGCACGCCGTGTTCCGAGAGCCCTAGGATTTTCGACATCTCCCACGTCGACTTGCCGATGGCGATTAGCCGCAAGCATTCGCTTTCTCTTTCGGTAAGCGGTTTTTCCAAGATTTTCGCGCTTTTATTGACCAGGCGGCGCATGGCGTCGTGCGTAAATGCTGCGACGAGCAGTCCGTCCGCGAGGAGCCGATGGCTGCAATATGCGTCGCCAAACGCGCGCTCGCTAGCCGCAAAGCTCAATACCCCAAAGTCGCCTGTCGCATCATGAATAGGGTAGCTCACGCCATCGTGAAGCCCCAGCAGTCTTGCTTCGCCGCACAGATCTTGAAAGTCCTGAACACCGCTGGCGGCGCTGCATGCCTTACTCCAAAAGAACGGCGTCAGTCGTCCCTGCGCATGCCGAACGACCATACTTAGCACGCGATCATAGCTGCCGTTCGACAGCACCGTCGAAACTGAAGACCGGCTCGACAGGACTTTCGCGAAACTGGTGCGGCTGTCGATCGTAAATCGCCCGGAGTAGCTGTAATAAGAAGAACCGAAATCTGTTGCCGCCCGGGAAAGCACAGCGTTCAGGTCGTCTTCTGTTTTGGCCGCTTGTGAAGCAGTGATCACCCATAAGCCGCGGGTGTCCGCGACGGGCGATGCGAAGCTTTGTACGACCGAGTGGTCGGTGTTGCTCAGGCACGATAGCATGGCTTGTAGCCCCGATGATGACGTTAATTTCGCATGAAAAGGATAGATTTGTTTTATGGTCTTCTCTCATTTTCATGTCTTCGATTTTTCATGCGACTTGTCGTGTTCTCACATACTGAGATGCGGCCTGTGGTGCGCATTGATGCCTGTCGAATAATTCGAAAGAAAGTAATGATGACTACAAGGTTTTGTGGTGTTCTAGTGCGGTGAATGATGCAGACTGGCTGCACGGACCTCGCTTAGTTGGTTCGCACCGAAGATCGATTCTCAAATAATTGTGAGGTGCATATCATGTCTTTAGACACATATCGATACGCGCAGCAAGGGACTCTCTGGATAATCTCGCAGAGTGGAACTCCTGAGGCAGATGTCGTCGTGACGCTTGCTGTCAATGGGACGACTGAGGTTAATTCGCCTTTTAATATTAGGAGCGCTGTAATTGCCTCGCAAGATGACGACGTTTACTCGTTTGCATATATTTTCCCGTGCAATAATCAAGGTGAAGATCAGTCCAGTATTGCTGGAACTAGCATTCCGTTTACGCAATTTACGATGGATTATCAGTCTATTCAGGCAACGATGTCATTTTCGAATGGGGCTGCATCTGGGAATGTTGCGGGTTTCGGTGTCAGATATTGTGTTTGGAGCACGAAAACTTCATTGGATCAAAATAGTACAATCCCAATGCTTCTGACTTTCGGTGCCCTGAATTCGTATTACGCCAGGTTTGCATTTCAAACTGCCGCGAAAGGAATGACTTTTGACAATGCTTTTAACATGACCGCTGGCCATAACTTGGTCCCATGGGGAACGGGTCAAGACACATTGACCGGTCTTCCCCCGGCTACGCCGCCTTCACCTTCCAATAAGCTCTGAGATGGGATCCGTATCAGCGGCCGATTGATGTCAGGTGATGCGGGCTAACGAGGGAATTTGTCGCTGGCCTGCGATTTCGTCGCTTAGTTCATGAGGGGAAACCATGCGGGCTTCACTGGATTATCCCAATTGCGCTGCTTGCCAGCTCTCTATTTCAAATCTTACGAGTCTGGACGAAGTCGCGGTGACTATCGATGGGGCCGGTGCGCCGATCTGGGCAGTTTGCACGCCAGCTTTTGATCGCACCGGGACTACGACGGTCAGTACCGCTGCCGGTGGCTTACTCGTTCGGTTATCTTCGATAGAACTTACGCGCGACACGCTCACGGTTCTTGCGCCTGTCTTCGGGCCGCTTCATCATCGCGGACCAGGACCTGAAAATACCCCTTTGATTGTTCAATTGTATGTCTGGGCGCAAGCTCGGCAAAAAATTTCTTTACACCGCGCAGGCGCCGCCCGACCCACCATCGGCTTTGTTTTCAATCATGCACAGTCAGTTAGCGATTGGGAGTCGATCGATGGTCGCGGGTTGAGCGTCGATTGGCCAGTCCCGGTGTGACGTCTCGCACTCGTCGTTGTCCAAGGATGCCCTCGCGGCCGCGAAGTGAACGCTAGTTCGGGTGAACCGCTTCCCACAACTTCAGGTAAGGCGCGAGTGCTTTGCCGAACCAAACGGGAGTATTTTGTGTCGACGCAACTCCACCTCATTACTGTGGATTTCAGAGATCTACGCCAGGGCAGTAAGGCGAGTATCTTGTTGAATATAGAGAATCCCTTTCGGTGGTGTAGCGCCAGTACGCACCACGACCGATGCGCGCGTTTTTCCATTGGAACGCTCAACGACTCACCGTTGAGTATCCGCCAATTTATTGTTAATAGTCGGGAAGCCTTTTGGGAGACATACGGGGCATGCGACCTCATTCATCAAGAATTGTGCGTGAGGGGGGATGGAAACGACCTGAGAGGCATCGTAGAGTTGCCTCCGGGAGCTAGCGTCACACTGAAGTCGTTGACGGATCGTACGAGCATTATTGGTCAAAGCTCGTTTGCTTTGTCAGTCAAAAGCGAACGGTAAAGGGGCTGCTATGAAACTCATACCAGTCGGACTTCGCATTGAGAATGTTGCTCGAGATTCATGGGTGAAATTCACTTTTTTGACGCCAAACGTAGAGTGGTCGATCGGCAATGCAAGTCGAGACGGCTTGGGGCTCTCTTGCAACAGTAGGGATTTGCTACGTACGCAAGAGGTGCGCTTGCAATATATGGAAATCATCGGCCCGAGTCTAAACTTAAAAACTACGCCGGATTTTGGAACAGTGCCACTCGAATTCACGCTTTATGTCGCCATTCCAGATGATGTTGATTTTCTAGAAACATACTGCGAGTTCAATGATGGCGCGAGCGTCTGTGCTGAATTCGGTGATTTGAAGCCGCAAAAATGGAAGTGTGGGCGAAACAGTGCAGTCGTGGCCACCGTTCTTCCCGATATAAGACAGGTCAAATTGTTCGTTCATGGCGCCAATGCAGGCGATTTGGTCCGCATATCACTTAGGGCCGAAACAAACGACGAGTCGATGTATTGGTGTTTCGGTCCGAACCATGTATTGCACAATATGAAGCGGGATACGATCCAAATTCAAGGCGAGTGCATAATCGGTGCGGACGGGGGATCCCAGCTGCCTTTGTCTCGGCTATATATAGGTGCTACCGATATTGAGTTGGGGCTCGCGGGCTCGGGCGAAACGTCCGGCGGCGATATACCCGAAGTTCTGATTATTCAGGCGTACGTGATGTGCGTTTCGCAACACCAGGACGAGGCCGTTCATCCGATTGGGCGCGTGTTGCTCAAGGTGGACTGCGGCGATGACGTCGTCGTGACCGCTCAATGCGCCTATCAGCGGTCCCAATACCTGACATCCGTCTACAAGGCTTTCGAACTTTGACTATGGCAACGTCCCCCACCGACCCCGAACAGGTAATAGCAGGCGTCAGCAATGCGCTGCGCAGCTTCATCTGCACCTACGTTCCCCGTGTTGCGTCGGAAGAGGCCGTCATGTTCGATTCGCCGGCGGCGTGGGAAGGCGCCAACGAAAACCGCCTTTCGCTCTACCTATACCAAATAGAGATTAACCCTGAACTACGTAACGCGCCGCCCTCGCTATCCGCCGATTCGAGTAGTCCGAGCTTGGCGTCGCTCTCGCTCACCCCTGCGCCGTTGGCTGTGGATCTGCTTTATATGGTCGTCGTGTTCGGCCAATCGTACGAGTACGAGCAGATGATTGCGGGCAGCGTGGTAGGCCTGTTGGATCGGTGCGGCCGCATACCATCCGACTTCATCACGCAACCGCTCAAAGACAGCGGTAACACCAAGCTAGCCGTCATTCCGAAGCCGGCGACGATTCATATGCTGCGCGATCTATGGGCCGGCTTTCCGAACAAACCATATCACTTAACGAAGCTATACACCGTTTCCCCGGTTCGGTTGCCGGCGCCAAGCAGATCGGTCGATGTCGTTCTGACAAGCAACATTGGCGCGCTTATTACCACTCGCCAGTCTCCTGTGCCGAGGTGAAATCATGAAGCTCGACTTCGTAGTCGCAACGGGGCTGCCGGCGATCTTGCAGTTGAAGGACGGTTTTTCCGGTGAACCGATCGACGATGCTGCGGTCACGTTCCGCCTCGATGATGCGCCTCGCGAGCCGGTTCGCAAGGGGAGCGGCTTTTATGTATTCACCGATCTGCCCGATGCGTCGCCGCACTGGTTAGATGTGGCTTGCCCGGGATTTGTCGACATCCAGACGACGTTGAAGGCGATCTCGTTCCCGCTCGCCAAGCCGCTCGCGCATTTCATTGTCGTGCTCGAACTGGGGCCGAGCCCGGCCTATTCATATCCGTCAGGTACGACGCTGCTATGCGGGCAAGTAACAAGCGCAGGCGAGCCGTTGGCGGACGCCGAAGTGTTCGCCCTGTTTTCCGACCGTCAAGGCACATGGCATTGGCGCAAGACGCAGACGTACGGAGCTCGGGGTGGCAGCCCCTACCTCGGGCAGTACACGCTTGCATTGCCCTCTACCGTCGCAAGTGCGGAAGTCAACCTTCGTTTTACGAAGGTTGGACACGTGTCGCATTTCGATCGTATCGCGCCGGTACGATCGAGCACGACAATCGTTGGCGCAAACCTGCAGTCGGCGAATGCCTAAGGAGATGTGAGCATGGCAGACGGGAACGCTTATTCGCATCCGGGCGTATATATTCATGAGTTACCGGGCATTCCGACGATCTCGAGCGTATCGACGTCGATCCCGGTGTTCGTCGGTCAGACCCAAACGCTCGACCCGGCAGACCGCTACGTTGCTCGGCAGGTTAAGGGCTGGGCGGACTATCGAAACCGATATGGAGACTATGTTTGGGGTGCTGAAGTCTCTAAGGCGGTATATGAATTCTTCGCAGAGGGCGGAGCGCTGTGCTACGTCATCGGCGTGAATTCTACGACGCAGTTAGCGGCGGCTGGGAACAAGTCCGTGCAAGATCTGACCGGCTCATATGCCTTCAACGCAGCGAGTGCCGGTGAGTGGGGCAATCTTCTATACATCTCTTTCGTCGATGCCGCGCCCGTCCCACCCAAGAAAGCATCCAACTACTTTAACGTCAATGTACTGGTCTCGGCCTTGGACGTGGATGGTGTGCAGCCAACGGTAGCAACAAGACTTCTGAAGCAGTACATCACGGATAATTCAATCAAGCCAGTTAATGGATATTATGTAATCGAATCTTTCGGTTCGTTTACGTTTTCGAGCATAATCAACGGTGGCGTTAATGGTATTTTGTGTAAATTAGTAACTCAGATAAATGCAAAATCGATTTTTATCAGAGTGGCCGGCGTCAAACCGAATACAACACTGTCGCTCACAACGTCTCGGGCCGGCAAGGGCATTCAGCTTAGTGCCGGCAAGGCATTTGATCTTTCAAACTATGGGGGTGCATGGCCTGCCCTTGCCTCGGTAGCAGACGCAACCTTAGTGGCGGTTCCCGACGCAGCGGTGGTCGATATGACCGCGAGCGGGGGCGATGACGTGAAGAAATATAAGACCAACATCATCCGTGATGGTGTGCTGCAGGCTTGCGAAAACCTCCCGAACTTGTTTTACGTGATAGACCCGCCTTATGTCGGCACCACCATCAATGCAACAACAGGCCAGGCCATCGATAACAGTCAGAATATCGTGGACTTTGTCCTCGGTACAAGCGACAACTTACCTCTAAGCTCCAACGAGAACGCTGCGGTTTACTATCCGTGGCCGGTGGTCTTGAATCCCATTTCGGGCACCAATGTGCCGGTTCCGCCGTGCGGACCGGTGCTTGGCTGTATTGCGAGGACGGACATCAATGCCGGCGTACATTACTCGCCCGCGGGCGTGGCTAACGGTCAGATTAAAACTGCCACCGGGATGACAAAATGGCTCGGCGAGAGCGATCAAGATTCGTGCAACCCGCATGGCATCAACGTGATACGCAATATACCCGGCTATGGCATCACGATTTACGGCGCGCGCACGCTTGCGGTAGGAACGGAATGGCAGTACGTCGCTGTTCGTCGCTTTGTGACGTTCGTCGAGTTGAGCTTGAAAGCTGGTCTCCAATGGGTTGTCTTCGAGCCTAGTACCGACTTTTTGTGGACGACCATCATTCGGGAGGTGACTGCGTTTTTGAGCTTGCTCTGGAATGAGGGTGCGCTATTTGGCGCTACGCCCGAAGAAGCATTTTTCGTCACCTGCGACGAGACGAACAATACGCCCGCGCACCGCACGCAAGGTGTGCTCAACGTCGACGTGGGCTTGGCTGTCCTCTATCCGGCGGAATTCGTGGTGATCCGTATTGCGCAGATCACCTCGGCGCCAAGTTCAGGATCTTGACGGAGGTATTTCATGGCTACCGATCCTTTTCGCGGGTTTCGATTTATCGTCGACATAACACCTAAGGTGACCGCGTCGTTTTCGGAGGTGACCATCCCGGATGTCACCATCGATACGGTCGAATACCGGGAGGGCAAGGATAAGCATCCCAATCGTCGAAGGTTTTCGGGTTTGACTTCATACGGCACCGTTTCGCTGAGGAAAGGAATTACCTCTTCTCGGGAGCTTTACCTGTGGCATCACTTGGTGGTGACATTGGGCACGTCGGCGGCCAACGCCAAGCGCAATGGAACGATCACCTTGCTGGACACCGACGGTTCTACCGCTGCCACGTGGACGTTTTATCACGCGTTCCCAACCCACTTGTCCTCGACCGGACTGAACGCGAGCAGCGCGGAAATTATGATCGAGACGCTCGAGTTGTCGATCGAGCGCATGGAGCGCCTTAAGTGACACGTGGATAAACAAACCCAAATATTCTCAAATACTGCCATGAATGATCCAATCAGCACTG
>Ga0207667_10004203_pt1 | contig 17674 bp, 18 predicted proteins | sample KBSCornC52_FD_184301 | JGI IMG/M metagenome (GOLD analysis project Ga0207667, IMG submission 184301) | Corn rhizosphere microbial communities from Kellogg Biological Station, Michigan, USA - KBS Corn C5-2 (SPAdes) (version 2) | ecosystem: Host-associated > Plants > Roots > Rhizosphere > Soil ...
GTGCAATCTCAGTCGCTGGGCTTGGCGCCTGACGCCCAACCGATTGCGGCGCAGTGGTGGAAGGAATTAGGAGATCCCCAGCTCGACCGGTTGATCGAGCAGGGGCTCGCAGAAAATCCCTCGCTTGTCGCAGCGCTTGCCCGCGTTCGCCGCGCCGAGGCGTCCGTCTTCTGGTGACATTTGCTCCGCCAGTTCTTCGATGACATCGATATCGACGCCGAGGTGACCTGCGGCATAGCGAGCTGTGAAAACCATCGAAGGGGCTGCCATCAGGCGACTTTTACAGCCGGGCTAGATAGCTTCCAGTTCCAGGGCAGGAGGTCGTCGAGTTGGCGGGCCGGATGTTCGGCGATGCGGGCGAGCACATCGGCGAGCCAGGTCTGTGGATCCACGTCGTTCAAGCGGGCTGTCTGGATCATCGTGTAAAGGACAGCAGCCCGCTGGCCGCCGCGATCGGAGCCGCAGAACAGCCCAAAGCCTTCCGGCCGAGGGGCACGCAGCGTAGCGCACGTTCGGCGGCGTTGTTGGTCAGGCAGACCCGGCCGTCGTCGAGGAAACGGGTGAAGGCGCCCCAGCGTCGAAGCATGTAGTTGATGGCCTTGGCGAGGTCGTGGTGCGCGACAGCCGGGCGAGCTGGGCGGTGAGCCGGGCGTGCAGTTCGGCCAGCTGGACTAGCAAGGCCAGCCCCTGCACCCCCTTCCTCATTTCCGTGTGCCCCATCGCGATCCACACGCGGGCGCTCGAAGGGATCATCGTAAAGCCTTCAACGCTGCGGCCACCAGCGCCGGCGATGCCGAGGCAAAGATGCTGATCCGCCTGCCGCGCGCCAGGTCGATGACAATGGCGGGCTGGAGGCCCGAATGAGCAACTTCCACATCCTCGATCATCACGGCCTCGGCGAAACCGGGAGCGGAAACATCATCAGACGCCGGTTCGGCATGAGCCTCGCGCAGCTTCCGCCGCCAAGTGTAAATCAGCGCCGATGAGAAATCGTACCGTCGGCAGACCTCAGCGACACAAGCCCCGGGCGGAAAGGCCTCTGCCAAGATCCGAAGCCGCTCATCGTCGCTCCATCGCCGACGACGTTCTGGACCCGAAAATACCGTCACTTGGCCCATCGATCACTCCTAAGCGCGCTCTTGAGAGCAAGCTTAAGACCGGTCTCTCACCCCATCGACAAGGCGGGGTCCGCCGGCTGGATACCCATCAACGTGACCTCGCAGCTTATTGAATAGATCGACCTGCCCGTACTTTCGTGCTCTCGGCCTTTGTTGCGGATGGTCCCACTATGGGCTGCAACCCAACCGGTCGCGGCGGCTCGCGTCGCCTTGGCGGCATCGTGCGGTCTTCGATCCAGCAGGACCGTTTGTTGCAAGCGACGCTGTTGCAGGCATTTACGGGATCCGCTTGCGCCAGTCGATGGAGGATCGAATTTCGACCTGCTCTTCCTCTGGTCCGTCTCTACGCCGCGGATCAAGATGATGCCTTGATCTCGATCCATGAGGAAGCCCTCCGCTTTTTTATTCACGCAATCCGCCTCAGCCAATTCAACCATTCGATGGTGATTACTCATGTCCAGCATACAGCGGCACGAGGTTAGACCGGTGGCGGCGGCCTTGCATAACCGAGCGACTCCCGTTAGGGCGTCCGAAAAGGACTGACGATGATCACTGAACCATCGCCGATAAAAAATTTATGGCGGCCGCAGTGTGAGAGCTGTAGGCCGCTGCTAGTTCAACCTCGGCTTTTAGACCGACATGGCCCGATGCTATCCTATATTCAAGCTAACCCGGTTAAGCAGACATTAAGGCGATTTCGCGCTTGCTCGCAGTTAATATTATAAGCTAACGCCCGGCTCTTCGGATGGGGTTCATGCTCCACCGTTATGGTTTGATCATCAACGTCCTCCGTATGAGAGGACTTTGGATATGGGTTGTGGTAATGAATCAATTTGAAGTATCCATGCTCGACCAGCTGAAAAGAGGACGGGATGAGTACGGCGTTGTAGCCGTCAAGGCCGAGTTTGAAGCCGAGGGTACGCGACCTGACGAACTGCTTCGACTCCTTGAGCTTGCCCGACGTGCTGATCTCAAGGTGGCACTTAAGATTGGTGGCTGTGAAGCGGTGACCGACCTATTGGCCAGTCGGCTGTATGGTGTGGACTATATTATCGCGCCGATGGTCGAAACGGCTTACGCGCTGTCTAAATTTATCGACGCAAAGAAGAAAACACACAGGGACGGTGCCGGTGGCAGCAGTTTTCTTTTCAATCTTGAAACCGAAACGACCCTAGGCAATCTTGACGAGATGATCCCTGTTGCGAAAAGCGGGGTGGATGGGATCGTGTTTGGGCGCGTAGATTTTACTCTGTCTCGTGGTATGCCTCGTAGTGCTGTAAATGATTCATCGATTACCCAAGCTGTGCTAAAGTGCGCGTTGGCTTGCGCAGAACATGATCTGGAACTGGTTGTGGGCGGCTCCATTGCCACTGCGGCGATTCCCGCTTTGCGCGAGATCCAAGCAATTCGTCTTGATCGTTTCGAAACTCGCAAGATAATATTCTCCGGCGACGCGGTGACAAAGGCAAATATCGAGGCCGCACTTGCGAATGCCGTCGATTTCGAGCTCGGCTGGCTGCGTAACAAACGGTCTTACTACATGGACATCGCGCACGAGGATGCTGAGCGCATTGAAATGATGGAAGTGCGCGCGCGGGCAAATGAGGAAGGTGGGAAGGTTGGGCTCAAGGCCGTCCGTTGACCACTTGAGCCCGCACCTCTCTCTGGCTAACGCCAATATCCTGTCCGACACCGTACGTCGTACGGTGATTTCACTGCTCGCGGTCGTCGCGCGCGAGATCGTAATGCCGCGCTATCGCACTTTGCAGTCGTCAGATATTTCAGAGAAATCGCCGGGCGAGACGGTCACGATTGTCGATCATGAGGCAGAGGCCGCGCTTCACGAGGGGCTAGCGGAGCTTCTGCCTGGGGCACGGATCGTGGGGGAGGAAGCCGCTTCGGATGATCCAGGACTGCTTGATCATTTGGATAAGGGACTGGTCTGGCTGATTGATCCGGTCGACGGCACATCCAATTTTTCCGTTGGCAAGCCTCCGTTTGGGATCATGATCGCACTTGTTTCGGACGGTCAGCCAATAGCAGCGTGGCTGTATGACCCGTTAATGCGCCGCCTTTGTCGTGCGGAGCAGGGGCGAGGAGCCTTTATCAACGATTTGGCGGTGCGCGTCACTACTTGTAATGGCCGGCCCACGGCTTCCCTCGCAACACAGTTCATGACCGCGGAAATGCGATTTGGCATTGAAAATGCATTTGCAAAAGCATTCGATCTCGAGCCCATACCACGCTGCGCGGCGGAGCATTATCCGAGGTTGGTATTGGGGAGAAATCAATTAGCGCTGTTTCAGCGAACCCTGCCGTGGGACCATGTGGCTGGCGCTTTGTTTCTGACCGAAGCGGGCGGCCACGTGGCGAGGTGGGACGGCTCGCCTTATCGAATTGGTGACGGTAAAATCGGTATTCTGGCGGCAAGTCATGAAGAGAGCTGGGAGACAGCGCTCAATATAATGAGAATTATCGATTTACCGGATGACATGTCGATCCCGTTTCAGATAGCGACCAAGGGCTTGAGTAGAAAAGGCGCCGCGGCGCAATAGTGGGTTGGGCAAGATTTTATGTTGACCTTGATCGCAGCACGAGCGCGAACGATACATGCGGCCTATCTCTGGGTCTTGTTCGGCGTCGTTGCAGTAGCGCTGTCAGCCGCCGCTTCGGCACAGCTGTTCACCTTTTCACAAACCCAAAGCAACAACGATGCGAATGACAACAATCGAGCTAACCGGTACGATCCCTTTAACAATGCGGCACCAATGGGGACTAACGCACAGGTAACCGGCGTTAACGCCGCGAATACGCAAGTCTCAACCAGCGCGAGCCAAAGTTTCAATGAGGTTGACCTTCAAGGTCACTCGACGGCGCAGAATGCGTCAAACTCCGCGGCCGCTGAAGCAGGCGAGGGTTCAATTCTTCGTCCGCTGCCAAAGCCGAGTGAGTTCGAAATCTACGTCTCGACTGTAGTTGACAAGCCGTTGCGCCGTTTTGGCACTGAGTTATTGATCCCCAACGCTCGCAATTTCACCCCGCCCCCTACCACGGCGGTGCCCCCCGATTATCGGCTTAACCCTGGCGACCAACTGGTCTTGGGTTTTACGGGATCGACCGTTGCAGACGGCCTGCGGCTGACAATTGACGCGGACGGCCGCATTTTCGTCCCTCGTGTCGGCGCGATCGAGCTCGCGGGCGTGCGCTTTGGTGACGCGCGGGCGGTAATTGCTCAGCAAATGTCGCGCTTTTACCGCAATTTTGACGTTTCCGTGGCGGTTGGGCAACTTCACGGCATAACCGTTTACGTCACCGGTTTCGCCGCCACGCCGGGATCTTATACGGTTAGCAGCCTTTCGACCCTCGTGAACGCGGTTCTTGCCGCCGGCGGGCCCTCGGCGGGCGGTAGCTTCCGCTCAATTCAGCTGCGCCGAAGCGGCCAGCTCGTTTCCGATTTCGACCTCTACGACCTGCTGCTCCGAGGAGATAAGTCGGCGGATCAAATCCTGCAGAATGGGGACGTGATCTATATCGCCCCCGTCGGTGCGCAGGCGGCCGTGATCGGCAGCGTAAACCGGGAGGCAATCTATGAAGCAAAGCCGAACGACAATTTACGCGATGTGCTCCTCTACGCGGGCGGTGTTAGCACCGTTGCAGATGACAGCCGAATGCTGTTGCTCGATTCGGTTGGTGCACCGAGCGCTGGTTGGCAGGAATTGTCGCTACAGCAGGCAGCGACGATGCCGGTCAGACGTGGAGAGGTTTTGCGCGTCCTTTCCAACCTCAACATCGCGCAGCCTATAGGCAAATTGCCGGTGCTGGTGACGTTGACTGGAGAAGTCGCGAAGCCCGGGCGCTATTATGTGCAGCCTGGATCGAGCTTAGTCCAAGTGATCGAGCAAGCGGGTGGGATAACCCGGAATGCCTACATGTACGGCGTTGTTTTTACTCGTGATAGGGTTCGTCAGGAACAGCGAATCAGCAATCAACGCGCGCTGGACGATATGGAACAAACACTAACGGCCCAGCCGCTTGTCTCGCTTACTGCGCGCGATGTGCCGGATCGTCTGACCACGGTGCGCAATTTGATGCAGGAGATGCGCGCGGCTCAGCCGGATGGTCGTCTGATCCTCGATACCCCGCCGAATGCCCCTACCATTGGCAACGATATGGTTTTGGAAAACAACGACAACATCTATATTCCACCTCGTCCGGCGAACGTTGGCGTGTTTGGTTCGGTGCCAAGTCCGTCGAGCTTCGTCTATCGGACCGGGGAAACGATCGGAGACGTGCTCAAACGTGCAGGTGGCGTGAAACGCTTTGCAGATCGCAATCAGATCTTTGTCGTGAGGGCAAATGGCTCGGTCTTGTCGCGGAACCGCCGAGGCTCAATCGGCCATGTGCTCAAGCAAAAGGCTCTACCCGGCGATCTGATCTACGTCCCGATTAACGCGTTACGTGGCGAATTCTGGGCAAATTTGCGCGATGCAACGAGTGGTCTCACAGGTCCATTGACGGCCGCCGCCACAATTACGGCTCTGACAAATTGATGATCGTGTTAGGGGCTGATCGCAACAGCAGCGCCATCCGGCGCGCACCTACATGGATTGCCGATGTTGTGACCACCCGTCGTAAGCGTCGGCTTGCCTATCTCATTATCGTAGCCTTGCTCGGCTTCTTCAGTATTTGGCCGAAGCCTTATATCTCACGCGCGCGCATCTTGCCGCAGGACACTGCCACTGCGGCAGGCACTGGAGGGATCATGTCGCTGGTAAGCGGTTCGTCCGCTCAAAACGTCGCCTCCCTGCTAGGCGGTGGCCGCGCATCGAACGATCTCTATTTGGTTATCGGTCGCAGTGACAGCGTGGTACGGCGCGTTATCAGGCACCTTCATCTCGTCGGCCCCAACGGTTATGCCAGCGTTGAATCTGCAAAGCGCGCACTTTCCCGCAAGGTGGATATCAGCCTGATGCTCGGTGGGGTGATGCAGATCGACACCAAGACATTTAGAGCGGCTGATTCATCTCGAATTACGCAAGCCTATGTTGAAGCTGTGTCGAAAGAGCTGGCGCTCTTTGGCGAACAGAACATCCTCAACAAGAAGCGGATCGTGGAAAATCGGTTCGCCAGCGCTACGAAGCGAGTCGCTGAAACAGAAGGCGCGCTGAACGCGTTCCGCCGCGCGAACCATCTCGCTGCCCCGGAAGCCCAGCTTGGCGTCGAGTTGAGCCTCCGCACATCGCTCCAGGCGCAATATCAGGCTAAGCTGGTAGAGGAGAAAGCTCTGGCCGAATTCCGGGGGCCAGAAAGTCCGGAGCTCGCCACGGTGCGCGCGGAAATTGGTTCCTTAAGGCAACAGCTGGCGCGCACAGCGAGTTCGGCGACCGCAGTGACGGGACCGAACCTGGCAGCGTCAGCTGACCTCACCACCAAATATCTTAACCTCTATCGCGACTACGCGTTCTCTCAGGCTATATATGAAATCTATGCTCGGGCGTCCGAGCAGGTCGCCATAGACGAACTTACGGCTCAGAGCGCTTCGTACGTCCAGATCATCGATCCGCCCTATATTGATGAATATCGTCATTTCAACCTTTGGCCATTGTCGCTCTTGCTCCTGATAGCGGTACTTGCCGCCTTCACTGAGTTTTATGCGCCTTGGACTCGCTTGTTCGATCTCGACGATCTTCGGCAGCATAAAGCGGATTTTGAGTGACTGCTGTAGATCTCGCTCCCCGGCAGCAAGAAGAAATCGAGCTGTCTTTCGCAATCCCATGCTTCAACGAAGAAGAGAACGTCACCGCCATGTATGAGGCGGTGACAGCTCAGGCTGAAAGACTCGCCCGCTCACACGAGATCATCTTCATCGACAATGGCTCAACTGACGCGACACGCAGTTTGCTGCGCGGCATTTGTGCTCGCGACCCGCGAGTGCGCGCGATCTTCAACAATCGCAATTACGGTCAGATGCGTTCGCCGACCTATGCGATCTACCAGGCGGAGGGCGCCGCCGTGATCGGCATGTGCTGCGACTTCCAGGATCCGCCGGCGCTGCTTGGCGATATCGTACATCAATGGCGCGAGGGCGCACAAATCGTCCTTGGCCAAAGGCGCGTCGAAAAGACATCGTGGCTGCTCGGTACAACCCGGCGCCTGGGTTATGCTTTCCTTTCGCGATTGGGCGAGAATGCGATTATCCCGGGCGTCACCGGTTTCGGCCTGTACGACCGCGAGGTCGTCGACATGTTGGCGTCGTGGAACGAACCCGAGCCCTTCTTTCGCGGAATGCTGGTCGAAAGCGGCTATCGCATCGCGGTGATCCCGTTCGACCGGCCCCCGCGCGCTGCGGGAGAAACGAAGAATAACGTCCGGACCTTGTTCCACTTCGCTCTTTCAGGGCTTGCGGGATCAGGCAGGGCGCTCCTCCGCTTGCCGATCATGCTTTCGATATATGCCGCACTGTTTACCGCGCTCCTTGGCGTAGCCTTGATCCTGCGCACGTTTCTGGTGGGCCTTTCGTCATTGCTGATGGTGTTGACGGTACAGACCGGTATATTTGCAGTGTTACTGTTGTTCGTTGGCCTGATTGGGGATCAGATACGCCTCCTCGCTGAACGTATGCGCAACCTGCCACTGGTCATCGAGGAGGAGCGGCTTAACTTTCCGGCCGGGCGTGAATTGCCGGCATCGCGTGTGATCAGCCGGATGCATCTCGATGGACGGCCATGACTATTTCACAATACAGGCCTCTCCTACCCTCCTGGTTCAAGGAATTTCTACTTACGATCTTGGTCGTACTTGGCTTCTGTAATCTCGTACACGAATTCTTCTATCGCGGTTTTTTACCGCTTCCCTTTGTTTTTGACACGTCCGACACGTTCATGGACTGGTTCAATCCTGCATTTTATGCGCATAACGGGCGCGCGTATGGCGAATATATTTCTGTATATGCGCCGCTCTCCTTCGTACTTCTTGAAATCCTCGGTATGCCGTTCTGCTATAGGAACGCCATACATCCAAAAGACGTCCGACCCTGCGACGTGGCGGGCATCGGAGCGATCTTTTTCATCTATGCTCTCTGTGTGGTCTTCGCTGCCGCCGCATTTTATAAAAAAGACAAGAAAACGGCGGCCTATCGGACAATCGCTCTTAGCCTCAGCCTACCGTTGCTCTATGCCTTAGAGCGCGGAAACTTGGTGATGTTCGCCTTCATCGCATTTTTCATGTTCTATGGTGACTTGGTCAAGCGCTCCCCCGCGGTAGCAGCGACCGCTGCATTCATGATCAACATGAAATCCTATCTTTTATTCAATGTATTAGGGCTAGGTATAAAGAGAGACTGGAGATTACTCGAAAATGCCGGTTATGTAACAATTGGCATCTATGCAATTACCCTCGCAATCTACGGATCAGGAACGCCTCTCGAACTTTACAATAATCTTCAGACGTGGTTTTCGGCCATGTCCGGAATTGTATGGGATCAAATTAGCTATTCGACGACCTACAAACCGTTCCTTCAATTCGATGTAGGCCAATATCCCATCCGCTCATTCATACCTGACCGCACAATTTTTTATATAACGCTTTTTATAAAGAGCGAAGTATTCCTCTCTCGTGCCGTTGCACTATTGTGCGTCGGGCTTTCTTGGTTTTATCCAAAAGCGATAACAAAGGAACGCTTGGCATTCTTTCTCCTTATGCAATCTTTTATAAGCGATAATCCCGGTGGATACGGACAGGTATTCTTAATATTCCTAGTATTTCTGGAACCATGGAAGAATGGACTTGTCGGCACTTCCATCGTTATGGCATATCTCCTGAGCATTCCCACGGATCACGTAATGACAGTTGCCCTCACCGTGGATAGGCCTTCATGGTTGACTGGAAGAACGGTCGAGACGGTCTATGGTCTTAGCATAGGAGCGCTTCTTCGGCCGCTCGCAGTCCTCATTATGTTATGGGCCTTGGCGATCGACACCCTCATGACCATCCGCAAGTTGGCGCGACGGGAGCCTGCCATGTGGCGAGCCGCGCCTGACGGTCTCTCGACGAGACCCGCCGCCTGAAAGATGGGACAGCTAAATTGGACATTCGACGATGACCTTGCAGCGATGTTCGCAGCGCTGAAGCAGGATTGGGCAAAGCTTCGCGGCGCGCGCATCTTCATGACGGGAGGGACAGGCTTTATTGGCCGCTGGATGTTGGAGGCCTTGCGCGACGCCGATATGCGTCTGAGGCTCGACATTGAAGTGACGATCCTCACCCGGAACCCAGCAGCCTTCAGATTGAAGGCGCCCCATCTGTTTGATCATCCCGCATTTCGCTTTGTAGCTGGTGATGTGCTAATGCTGGAAGCGGATGGCAATCGCTATACGCACATGCTTCACGCCGCGACCGATGCCAGCGCCGATCTCAACGAAAACGATCCGTGCCGCATGTTCGATACGGTGGTACAAGGCACGCGGCGCGCGCTGGATTTTGCCGTTGCATGCAAGGCGGAACGCTTCTTTTTCTTCAGTTCCGGCGCGGTATATGGACCCCAGCCATGGGAACTCATCCATGTCGGCGAAGATTGGCGTGGCGGTCCGGAACAGCTAAACCCGCGCGCGGCCTATGCCGAAGGCAAACGCGCTGCGGAGATGCTCTGCGCGATTTACGCCAAGCAGTTCGGTCTCGATGTCGTCAACGCGCGGATTTTTGCGCTCCTTGGCCCGTTGCTCTCGCTGGATATTCATTTCGCCGCTGGCAATTTCATCCGCGACGCGCTCGCCGGCCGAACCATTCAGATCCAGGGTGACGGCACCGCCGTGCGCTCCTATCTCTACGCTGCCGATCTAACCATCTGGCTGTGGACAATTCTGCTTTGCGCGCATAGGGGCTCGGTCTACAATGTCGGATCAGAAAAAGGTGTTTCGATCGCCGAGCTTGCGAACTGCGTCGGCTCAGTGCTCGGTGGTGGGCGTCCGGAGATTCTTGGACGACCCGATCCGGGCTGGAATCCCGGCCGATATGTGCCCTCCACCGCGTTGATAAGGCGCGAACTGGGTTTGAGCCCAACAATCGGGATTGAAGAGGCCATTCGCCGCACGGCGATCTGGAATGGATGGCAGGGATGACCAAGGTAAAATTGTCGGATTGGCTAGTGGAACGCCTTGTCAAACAGGGCATTCGCGACGTCTTCATGCTCACTGGCGGCGGCGCAATGCACCTCAATCACTCGCTGGGAACGCATCCGGGGCTCAAATGTACCTTCACCCATCACGAGCAGGCGCTCGCAATGGCAGCGGAAGCCTATTACAGGCTAACCAACCGCCTAGCGGTGGTGAACGTGACGTCAGGTCCGGGCGGCACCAATGCGATAACCGGAGTTTATGGCGCCTTTGTCGATTCGATCGGCATGCTCGTCATCTCTGGCCAGGTGAAAATTGAAACGACCGTTCGCTCGACCGGTTTGCCGCTGCGCCAATATGGCGATCAGGAACTCGATATTGAGGAGCTGGTCCGGCCGATCACCAAATATGTGACTATGGTCACGGACCCACGCTCGATACGTTATCATTTGGAAAAGGCGATGTACCTCGCCACCACCGGGCGACCCGGTCCCGTGTGGCTTGACATCCCGCTCGACGTACAAGCCGCCAAGATTGACCCGGACGATCTGCTTCCCGGTTTCGACCCGGCAGAACTCGATGAACCATGGAAGAAAACGGATTTCAATAGCGTCGCGAAAGACGTGATCGAGAAGCTGAGCAACGCCGAGCGCCCCGTGATCTTTGCCGGCGGCGGCGTGCGATTGAGCGGCGCCTATAATGATTTCCTAAAGCTTATCGAACGGCTTGGCGTTCCGGTCGTCACCGGGTGGAATGCGCATGACGTGCTGTGGAATGCGCATCCGCTGTATGCCGGTCGCCCCGGCACAGTGGGCGATCGCGCTGGCAATATGGTTACACAAAGCGCCGATTTCCTGCTCATTTTGGGCAGCCGGCTCAACATTCGTCAGGTCAGCTACAACTGGAAAACCTTCGCACGCGCTGCTTACAAGGTGTGGGTCGACATCGACCCTGTAGAATTGCGCAAGCCGACCGTGACGCCCGACATGCCGGTGATCGCCGACCTCGCAGATCTCATTCCGGCCATGCTCGCGCAACCCTATTCAGGTCCGACACCGCAGCAGCGCGAATGGCTTAAATGGGCGCGTGAGCGTGGCCCTCGCTTTCCTGTCGTCCTTCCGGAATATCGGAACAATCAGCTCTGCAATCCTTATGTCGCCATGGAAGCGTTGTTCGAAGCACTCGATGAAGACGATATCGTCGTCACCGGCAATGGCAGCGCCTGCGTCGTCGGCTTCCAAGCCGCCGATATTAAACGGGGTCAGCGACTATGGACCAACTCGGGCTGTGCCACCATGGGCTATGATCTGCCGGCCGCGATCGGCGTCTCGGCTGCCGTAGGGCCGGGCCGGAGAGTGATTGCGATCGCCGGAGACGGCAGCATCATGATGAATCTGCAGGAGCTGCAGACTATCGCGGGCTACGGCCTGCCGGTGAAAGTCTTTCTGCTCAACAACAACGGCTATGTTTCCATATTCCAAACCCATCGCAACTTCTTCAACGGAGTTGAGGTGGGCGGCGGACCGAAGAGCAACGTAACCTTTCCTGATTTCGGGAAGGTCGCGACCGCTTTCGGCTTCGGCTATAGCCGCATTAACCGGCACGATGAGCTCAAGGAGAAGATCGCAGCAGCGCTCGCGGCGTCCGGACCGACAATGTGCGAAATAATGATTGATGAGAATGTAGCTTTTGCTCCCAAACTGGGATCCAAGCAGCACCCCGACGGACGGATCACTTCGCCTGCGCTTGAGGATCTTTCCCCCTTTCTTCCACGGGATGTTTTGCGCGAAAACATGCTGATCGATCTGCTCGAGGAAGAATGAGGCTGGTCGATCCTTCCAGAAAAAGCTTCTTGCTCCGCTGGCAGGCCAAGCTGGCCGACCGTGAGCGCCCGGTGCGTTTCGTGATCGCGGCCATCAGCAACACGCTTTTCGGGTTCGCCGTTTATCCGCTGCTCCTGCTCGCTTTCGAGCCGCTGCGCCGCCATTACATGATTGCTCTCGGCATCGCACAAGCGGTGAGCCTAACTTTTGCCTTCTGTACCTATAAGCTCGGCGTGTTTCGTACCCGATCCAACCTGTTGCGCGAGATCAGCGCTTTCCTGTCCTTCTATGGCGCTAATTATGCCGCCAACTGGATAGCGTTACCTCTGCTCGTGGAGGCGGCATCGCTGTCGCCCGTAATCGCCCAACTACTATTCTCTGTGATATTGATGCTGGGAAGCTATTTTTGGCACAGCCGAGTGACATTTCGGCCAGCGGGAACCGAGACGTGACGATAATGCCTTTCCAATCGCGTGCATGCCCTACGTGCAGCGCACGGAACACTGTCGAAGAGGTAAAAAGCGCGCAGCGTGCCGAACGCATGGGCCTTGATCAGATTCGTCCTTACTGGTCAGGACTTTTCAAGGAGAAGGTCTTCTTCTCCTATGATCGGTGCCAGAACTGCGGCCTGCTCTTCTGCGAGAGCTTCTTTACCGATGATCAGCTTTCCGACCTTTACGCCGAGATGGCACCAAACATGGAAGACATCCCAAGTGAGGCGCTCAACGCCACACAACGCGGATATTTCGAGATCGCCCGCAAGTCGGCATCCATGGATGGCGGTTATCTCGAAATTGGACCGGATGTGGGCTACGTCGTGAGGCTTGCCGCCCAGCAGGGCCAATTCGATCATTTCTGGCTTTTTGAGCCAAACCGTGCGGTGCATACCATCCTTTCCAACGCCACTTGCGGCCGTCCCAATACGATTTCCGCCGACATGACCGATCTGTCTGCCGTGCCGGATGGCTCGATCGGGCTCGCGTTGATGATTCACGTCCTCGATCACCTGCTCGATCCGATATCGATGCTGCGGCAAATCCGTGCTAAGCTGAAGCCGAGCGGCGCACTGGTGATCGTCACTCATAATGAGGCTTCGCTGTTGCGCCGGATAATGGGCGTCCGCTGGCCGCCTTTCTGTCTCCAGCATCCACAGCTTTTCAATCCCGTGTCCATACGCAAGATGCTTGTAGAGGCTGGGTACGGTAAAGTCTCGGTTGCGCGGAGTCGGAACTATTTCCCTATAAGCTTTATGATCCGCCAAGCCGCCTATGCCACGGGGTTCAACCTAGGTAACGTCTTGTTACCGAGCTTTCCGATTGGCCTTAAGCTTGGCAACATAATAGCTTTGGCACGCACGTGATTTTGCGAGCGTGACGGAATTGTCGAAGCGTGAGCGGTGTGTGGCCTTGACGCTGGTGCTTGTGGCGGGGTTCATCTTGCGTCTGGATGGTTTGGCTTTCGGCTTTCCCGCGTTGCTCGACCCGGACGAGCCGATCTTCATCCTCACGGCACTCCGGCTGTTGCGTGAGCACACCCTAAACCCGGGCTGGTTCGGTCATCCCGGGACCACAACCATTTACGTGCTTGCAGTGATCGAGTTTGCGACCTTTTCAGTGTGGACGGCGCTCGGGCGGTTTGCAGATGCGCATAGTTTCGGGTTGGCAATCTATGCTGATCCGGCGTTAATTTTCCTCCCGGGCCGGATCTTTATCTTAGTCTGCGGTATGCTGACGATCGTGCTAACATACGTCATCTCGCGGCGGCTGTTCGACTCGCGGGTTGCGCTGGTCGCGGCGCTGCTGCTTGCGATCGATCCGCTCCATATCCGTTATTCGCAAATTATCCGCACCGATATGCAGGCGACGATCTTCGTACTGCTGGAGATTCTCTCGGCGATATCGATCCTAAAATATGGACGTCGTCGCGACTATGTCGTTGCTGCCATCGTACTGGGATTCGCGTGCGCTACAAAATGGCCAGCAGCCGCATGCTCCGTTGCCGTCGGTGCTGTGGCGGCGATGCGCTTGTATCGCGGTCTCGATGCGCTGGAGGCGGCATTAGGCAAACTAGCACTCTATGCCATCTGTGCGGTTGGGGCGCTGTTCGTCGCTTCGCCCTATCTGTTTCTCGATGTGCCGACGGTCATTGCAAATCTTCATGGTGAGGAGCGGCCGTTTCACCTCGGTGCGACAGGCTATGGCCTGTTCGGCAATATGGGTTGGTATGTAGGCGGTCCACTTGTCTTCGCGTTCGGGTTCGCTGGACTGTTGCTAGGGGCGGTTGGTTGCTGGATCGGTTCGCGCCGTTCCACCGCGTTCGGCGTAACCGTGCTGCCAGTTGCAGCCTTGTTCTTCGTGATGATCTCAGCACAGGCGCTGGTGTGGGAACGCTGGCTTATCCCGATGCTACCCGTGCTATCGATGGCGGCTGCAGTCGCGCTCGTCACACTGCTGCGCGAAGCAGCGGGTCGATTTTCAGGAATGTGGCGGATCGCGGTGCAGACAACAATCATTATGATGGTTTGCGTTCCGGTGCTGTTGAACGCGCGTGCAGCCTCCGCTGAGCGGGCAAGCGATACGCGCCTCCTCGCGACCCATTGGGCTCTCACCCATATCCCGTCTGGCAGCACCGTTACGATCGAACACGGCGCTTTCGACATTCTCGGTCAGCCATGGCACATTTTGTTTCCGATGGGCGATCGGGGCTGTATCAGCGTTCGCGCTGCATTGGGCGGGCAGATCAAATATTCCAGCGTCGATCATGCGCGGACGGGTAAACCGGTGGTCGACATTGGCACTGTCGATCCCGCCCAACTTACTAGCTGCCACGGTGACTGGGCAATCACAGTCAACTGGGATCGTTATCGCGCCGAACCGGAGCATTTCACAGCGGAGCTCGAAAACTACCGACGTTTAACCGCAGGCGGGCGGATCGCCGCGACCTTCCGCCCCTGGCCGGGACACATCGGCGGACCGGTCGTTCGCGTTGTCCGGCTCGCGCCCCACTGATGAATCAGGACGTCTGCGGCACACCTACCGCAGCGGCGCGAGCGGCATAGGCGTCAATCTGCGCCAAAGTTACCTGCCGCGGATCCTCGTTGGCGCTAACCCTTTTGTGCCACGCGACGATCCAGTCAAGCGCATCCTCAAGTGACAACGATGGCGTCCAGCCCAGCATGGCGCGCGCCTTGGAGATATCGAGCCGCAGCAGCCCCGCTTCATGTGGTATCGCGCCGCACCATGGGACGGCCGCTGCCGCATGTTCGCCCCAGACCCAGCGCAGCCGCTCGACGATCCACGAAACCGGCCGGGCATCGTCCTCGGCGGGGCCGAAGTTCCATGCATCCGCAAACTTCATCTCGGATCCGGCCAGCCGCTCGGCGATCATCAGATAGCCTCCCAGCGCCTCAAGAACATGCTGCCACGGACGCACCGCATTGGGGAACCGGATAGATGGTGCTTCGCCACGCTCGAACGCGCGGATCAGATCGGGGATGAGGCGGTCCACGGCATAGTCTCCTCCGCCGATGACGTTGCCCGCACGCACCGACGCCAGCGCCACGCCCGAGTCCGCGAAATAGGATTTCCGGTATGCGGCAACGACCAGTTCGGCACAGCCCTTCGAACTGCTATACGGATCATGTCCACCCATCGCGTCGGTCTCGCGATACGGCCAAATCTGTTCGCGATTGTCATAGCATTTGTCGGTAGTAATGCAGACAATCGCGGCGACCCCGCCCACCTGCCGCGCTGCCTCCAGAACATGCACGGTTCCCATTACGTTCGTCGCGTAGGTCTCGACCGGTTGATCGTAGGATAATCGCACCAACGGCTGGGCTGCGAGATGGAATACGATCTCGGGCCGTGCCGCTGCCATCGCCAACTGCACCGCCGGCCAGTCGCGGATGTCACCCTCAATATGCGTTACGAGCTCGCAAATGCGTGCAGCCTCGAACAGGCTAGGTTCGGTTGGCGGTGCAAGTGAAAAGCCAGTTACCTCGGCGCCCAAGCGATGCAACCAAAGGGCCAGCCAGCTCCCCTTAAATCCGGTATGCCCTGTCAGGAATACGCGCCGTCCGCGCCAGTTGGCTGGATCCTTCACCAGCATTTCCACGGAGCCTTGCCCGATGACCATAGATCTTCGAGGTACAGCTTGTCGCGTAACGTATCCATGGGCTGCCAGAAACCCGCATGGCGGAAGCCGACGAGATCCCCCGATGTTGCGAGCTTCTCCAGGGGACCAGCTTCCCATACCGTCTGCGAATCCTCGATCAAGTCCAGGACGCTAGGGTCGGCTACGAAAAACCCGCCATTGATGAAACCACCGTCTCCGGCCGGTTTCTCTTCGAAGTTTGTCACGGCATCGCCATCGAACCGCAGCGCCCCAAATCGGCCAGGGGGCGCTACCGCGGTGATCGTCGCGCGTTTACCGTGGGCCTTATGAAACGCAATCAGATCCTCCACGCGAATATCAGCGACCCCGTCGCCGTACGTAAAGCAGAATGGCTCTCCCTCGGTTAGATAGGGGCGGACCGCATTAAGTCGTCCTCCAGTCATTGCATCAGCGCCGGTATCAACCAAAGTGATCCGCCACGGCTCACTTCGCGAGCGATGCACCTCCATCGTATTTTTCGCAAGATCGAACGTAACATCGGAGGTGTGAAGGAAGTAATTCGCAAAGAATTCTTTGATTACATATCCCTTGTAGCCAAGGCAGATATAGAAATCAGTCAAGCCCGCGGCTGCGTAGATTTTCATGATGTGCCATAAGATGGGCATCCCGCCGATCTCGACCATCGGCTTTGGCCGTACCGACGTCTCTTCACCGAGGCGGCTGCCGAGGCCACCAGCGAGTATGACAGTTTTCAAGATTTGCCGGCTCCTTCTCGCGTAACAGCCTCGTGCCAAGACACAGCAAAGGCATCAATTGATTGTCGTGGTGCAATACAACCGCCATATCCATCGATTGACATCGGACGCAACCAATTTGAGTGGTGCAGTCGCGTGCTCGCGCTCACAGAGGAGGGCGGTTGTGATACTACGTGTGCAGCTAACTGGTCAGCTGGGTGATATCATAGAGTATCTCCTGTTGAGGCCGAATCGATTGGGAGATCCTGAAAGACCGAGTTGGCAGTAACATTCTTCGCTATGCCCGGAATCTTAGCGGTGTTGCGCTTCTTCGTGAACTCGCGCTCTTACCGTGGGGGGCGTGTCGATAACGCACGATCAAATTTTCGGAGATCTCGATTCAGCCATTTGTCACGATGCTTGATTGGCCGAGGATACGCCGTCCGCAGCGTACATTACAGTGGCAAGCATGCGAAAAGCGAAATACGGCCTTCAATGCCCCAAGGGGCTGGCCGCGTGGCTCATCGATTTTATGGACGCCAGTTTCCTGAATTCAACCTCGGCTTCTAGACATATGTGATCAGCCGCAGCGCCGATCAGCAGCAACGTAGGGTCATCATCTCCGATCGCGCGCACCAAAAATGCAAGCGAATCGAGCCGTCCGCGAATGAGCCGTTCATTTGGAAGCGAGACATTCGCGACGATCAGCACTGGCGTCTCGGGGCCGCGGCCGGACTTGATGAGCTCGCGCGCGATCGCAGGGGCGGCGATGCGGC
>Ga0207667_10004206_pt1 | contig 17667 bp, 11 predicted proteins | sample KBSCornC52_FD_184301 | JGI IMG/M metagenome (GOLD analysis project Ga0207667, IMG submission 184301) | Corn rhizosphere microbial communities from Kellogg Biological Station, Michigan, USA - KBS Corn C5-2 (SPAdes) (version 2) | ecosystem: Host-associated > Plants > Roots > Rhizosphere > Soil ...
ATAAATTCAACTCTCAGGTCCACGGGTGTACTCGACTTCCAGGGCACGGCGTCCTCCCTCGCCGTGCTCTATCAAGTGTCACCTATGTGCCCGGTCTGATTTGTTACCTATGTACCCGGTCTGTACCAACGTTACCGATCCACCCACTTGCCCGACGTCGCTGCGCTCCGTCCCGCCACCGCCCAGTTCCGAGCTAACCCCCAAATCAGCTCTGTGATCTCTGTGCTCTCCGTGATCTCTGCGGCTCGGTGGTGAATCTCCCTCTCCCTCTCATCCGCAACTCGACGCCGAAGGCTGAGCCGCCCCGCGGCTTGGCGCGTGACCATCAAAAAAATCCGAACCCTCGATCCGGGTAACGCAGGGACTTTTCTGGGCGAGAAAAGGCCGACCAACGCCCCGCGTTCGAGCTCAGCCATGCGGCAGCGCGGCCGTGCACAAATCGGCGGGCCAGCTTCGGCAGCCGGAGTACTCTACGGCCGATGATCACGCGGCTCGAGTCTCCCCACGGCGAGGTTCGCTTTGGCGCAGCGCTCGACTGGCTTTCGACGCAGGAGCCGGGCCGCGCACTGCTGCTGGTCGCGCACACGCTCGAGGCGGCGAGCGCGTTGCTGCGCGCCGCGACGCAGGCCAAAGGCGCCGTGTTCGGCTGGTCGCTGGACTCGCTCGGCTCGCTCGCGGTGCGGCTCTCCGCGCTGCCGCTCGCGAGTGAGCGCTTGACGCTCGCACCGCAACTGGCGCTCGAGGCGGTGTGCGTGCGCGTGGTTTCGGATTTGACGGCCGCGGGCAAGCTCGGGCGACTGACGGGCATCGCGGATCGGCCCGGTTTACCGCGCGCGCTGCTGCGCACGTTCAGCGATCTCGGCATGGCTGAAGTCGATCTCGAGCGCTTGGCCGACGAGACACCGGAAATCGCCGAGGCTTATCGAAGATACCGCGCCACGCTGTCGGAGCTGAAGCTCGCAGATCGCGCGCACATGTTTCAGACGGCGCTCAGAGCCGCGCGCGAGTCCTTGCCGAACTTGGCCACGCCGCTCTGCTTGTACGATCTCGGACTGAAAACGACGCTCGAAGGCAGGCTCGTGCGCGTGCTCGCCGAGCGCGCTACGGACGTGCTCGTCACGGAGTCCGTCAATGATGGTTGGGCAAAGCGCGCGCTGGCCGGGCTCGGCTCGGCGCTGCCGCTCGCCCCGGCACGGCCGAGCGCTCCGCCCGCCCTACGCTCATTGCAGGCACAGCTGTTTTCGTCCGCAGAACTTCCGGGCGAAGCGGACGAGAGCGTTTCGATCTTGAGCGCGCCGGGTGAATCGCGAGAAGCTGTCGAGATCGTGCGCCGGGTGCTCGCGGAAGCCGCGCGCGGCGTGCCCTTCGATCGCATGGCGATCTTGCTCCGCTCACCGTTTCACTACCGCACGCATCTTTTGGAAGCGCTGCGTCGAGCTGCTGTGCCGGCGCATTTCACGCGTGGTGCGCTGCAGCCCGAGCCCGGCGGGCGAGCGCTATTGGTGCTGCTCGATTGCGCGGCGGAGGGCATCAGCGCGACGCGCTTCGCCGAATACCTCTCGCTCGGAGTCATGCCGTCGCCTGCGGAGAGCGCGCGCGTCAATCCGGCGGGGTCACTCGTGCTCTCAGACGATGAAGGGAGCTCGCTGCTCCGGACTCGAGACGCCCCGGCCGCTCCGCCGGATCCGAGCGAGGTCGCGTGCCCCGAGCCGAAAGCTCGCCTCGTGGCGCCGCGCCGTTGGGAATCGCTGCTCGTCGACGCGGCGGTGATCGGCGGAGTCGAACGCTGGCGGAGCCGGCTCTCCGCCCTGGAACGACAGCTCGAGCACGAGAGTCAGAGCCCGCTCGAGCCGCAGAGTCAACGAGCGAGCCGCAAGCTCGAAGCTCTGCGCCAGCTGCGCGCGTTCGCGCTGCCGCTGGTCGAGGCGTTGGCCGCACTGCCCACGAGTGCGAATTGGGGACAATGGCTGAGCGCGCTGAGTGCGCTCGCGACTCACGCGGTGGACAGTCCCGCGCCCGTACTCGCCGCCTTGAGCGAGCTTCAGATCGTGAGCGAGGTCGGGCCCGTGGGTTTGAACGAGGTGCGGGCGGTTCTCAAAAAGAGGATTGGCGAGGTGCTCCCGCCCTCGACTATGCCGCCCGGCGGAGCGCTCCTGGTAGCGTCCGTCGACGAGGCGCGCGGACGCGTGTTCGACGTCGTGTTCGTGCCCGGCTTGGCCGAGAAATTGTTTCCACAGCGCGTGGTCGAAGATCCACTCTTGCTCGACGAGCAACGAGCGAAGGTTAGCGATGAGCTCGAGACGCAAGCCGCGCGCGTCGCGAACGAGCGCCAAGCGCTGTCCATTGCGGTCGGAGCTGCGCGCTCGCGCGTGGTGCTCTCGTATCCGCGGTTCGAGACCGACAAGGCGCGCCCGCGCGTGCCGTCTTTCTACGCGCTCGAAGCCATCCGCGCTGCCGAAGGCCGTTTGCCCGGCTTCGCCGAGCTCACGCGCCGCGCCGATGAGGCGAGCCAAACGCGCATGGGCTGGCCAGCGCCGCTGTCTGCGTCGGCGGCGATCGACGCCTCGGAATACGATTTATCCGTGCTGCACCAGTTTCTCACGGGCAAGAAGCGTGAGCTCGACGGCGCGGCGCGCTACTTGATTTCCGCCAACACTCGCCTGGCGCGCGCGCTGCAGTTTCGTGCTCGGCGCTGGCGCAAGGAGTGGCGCAATGTGGACGGCTTGGTCGAGCCGAGCGAGCCGGCACGCGCGGCGCTCAACGCGCGCCGCGCAGCCCTGATGCGCCGCGGCTTTGCGGTTACCGCGCTCGAGCGCTACTCGAGCTGCCCGTACCGTTTTTATCTCGCGACCGTGGTCGGCTTGAGCCCACGCGAAAAAGCCGCGCGCGTAGAAGAGCTGGATCCTGCCACGCGCGGCACGCTGATTCACCAGATGCTCCACGACGCGGGTGTGGAGCTGCAACGGCGCGACCTGCTCTCTGGCTCACACAACGAGCGAGCAGCGCTCGAAGTGCTGGAAAGCGTGGTAACTCGGGTAGCCGACTCTTGGCGTGAGAATTTGGCGCCCGCGATCGACCGAGTGTGGAAGGATGCGATCGAAGAGATCCGCGTGGACCTGAACCGCTGGTTGCGCGAGCTCTTGCACAGCGACTGGCAACCAAAGCATTTCGAGCTCGCCTTCGGTCTGCCGAGTGGCGACGCGCAGGCGCCCCCCGAGCCCGTGCTGCTCGATTTCGGGCTCCCGCTGCGCGGCGCGATTGATCTCGTGGAACAAAGCGGCCGCCAGCTGCGCGCCACGGACTACAAGACCGGCGTCGCGCCGGCTCCGGGAGCCGTGGTCGGCGGCGGCGCGCTGCTGCAACCGGCGCTGTACGCTCTGGTATTGGAGAAGCTCTTCCCCGAAAGCGGCGTCGTGGGCGGCAATGCGTTTTATTGCTCTTCGCGCGGCGATTTTCGACGAAACGAGGTGGCGCTGAACGAAGAATCGCGCGCCGCTGCGCGTGAAGTCTATCGGGCGATTGCGCAAGCCTTCGAGGATGGTTTTTTCCCGGCCGCGCCCGCCAAAGACGCCTGCGAGAGCTGCGATTTTCGGGTCAATTGCGGGCCATATGAGCGCGAGCGCATAGCGCGCAAAGAGGGCGCGCGACTCGAGCCCCTGCTCAAACTGCGGAGGCTCGTGTGAGCGCCCTCGTCGACGCCGTTGCCCGCGCACGGATCGAAACGGATCTGGATCGCACCATCGTCGTGGAGGCTGCCGCCGGCACCGGCAAAACCACCGCGCTCGTGGCGCGCATCGTGGCCGTAATTCGCTCCGGCAGAACCAGTTTGGATCGCGTGGTGGCCGTGACGTTCACGGAAAAGGCCGCCGGTGAGATGAAGCTCCGCTTGAGAACCGAGCTCGACCGCGCACGGCTCGCCGCCGAGAGCGCGAGCGAAGCGCAACACCTCGAGCGGGCACTGGCTGCGCTCGAAATCGCGCACATCAACACCATTCACGGCTTCTGCGCCGATCTGTTGCGCGAGCGGCCGGTCGAGGCCGGCATCGATCCGGCGTTCGAGGTGCTGGACGAGGCCGCCGCCGAAACGCTGCTCCGCGACGCATTTCGCAGCTGGTTCGAGCGCGCGCTCTCGGAGCCAGGACCGGGCTTACGGCGCATCCTGCGCCGACGCAACTGGCGCAAAGAGCGGACGACGCCGCGTGAAGATCTGCTCAAGGCGTGTCGAACCTTGGTTGAAAATCGCGATTTCGATGCGCCGTGGACCGCGCCCGAGTTCGATCGAGAGCGAGCAATCGACGACTTGGTCGAACGCTTTCGCGCCCTGGGCGCGCTGCATGGCCAAGCGCGGCGGAGCTCGGATCAATTGGCGCAAGCCCTGGGCATCTTCAAGGCTTGGGTGGCTCGGCTCGATGCGCGCGAGCGGGCCGCTGCCCGTGACTACGACGGACTCGAGGCGGAGCTCAGCGAGTTTCAGCGCGCGGACGACAACCCGTTCAAACGCACGGGTTACGGCAAATTGTACGGGGATTCGCTGGACCGCACCGCCGTACTCAATGAGCGGGACGCGGCGAAAGCAGCGCTCGAGGAATTCGTCGCGCTCGCGGGCGCAGATCTGGCCGCGCAGCTCCGCGCGGAGCTGACGCCCGTCGTTCAGCTGCGTGAGAGGCTGAAGCAACGGCTCGGCGCGCTCGACTTCGTCGATTTGCTGGCCCGTGCGCGTGATCTATTGAGAACGAACCGAACCGCGCGGGCGCAACTGCAAGCGCGGTTCAGTCACCTGTTCGTCGACGAGTTCCAGGACACAGACCCGATTCAGGCCGAAATCCTGCTGCTCTTGGCCGCGGACGATCCGGAGGCCTCGAACTTCCGCGAGCTCCGCCTGCGCCCCGGTAAGCTATTCATCGTCGGTGACCCGAAGCAGTCCATTTACCGCTTCCGGCGTGCGGACGTGATGCTGTACCAGCGCATCAAGGCAGATCTTTTGGCGCAAGGCGCCGAACTCCTGCATTTGACGACGAACTTTCGCTCGGTTCCCTCGATTCAGGCGGCGGTCAACGTGGCTTTCTCCAAGTGGATGACCGGGAGCGCGGACGGCAGTCAGGCAGAGTACGTCGGACTCTCGCCATTTCGCCCGGAAACCGCCCGGCAGCCCGGGGTCGTCGCGCTGCCAATCCCGGAGCCGTACGGCGAGTGGGGGCGAATGACGAAGAAGGCCGTCTCCGCCTCGTTCCCCAATGCCGTGGGCGCGTTCGTTCGCTGGCTGCTGCATGAGAGTGGTTGGCAGGTGCGCGAGGGAGACGAATTCACGAACGTGAAGCCGCGCCACATTTGCCTCTTGTTCAAGCGTTTTCAGTCGTACGAAGGTGACGTCACACGCCTGTACGTACGCGCGCTCGAAGCGCGGCGAATTCCCCACATGTTGGTCGGCGGGCGCTCGTTCCACGACCGCGAAGAAGTGGTGGCGATTCGCACCGCGCTCGACGCCATCGAGTGGCCCGATGACGAGCTCAGCGTTTATTCGACGTTACGCGGCCCGCTGCTTGCGGTCAGCGACGAGGATCTACTCTGTTTTCGTCAGGATTTTCCGCGACTGAACCCGCTGCAACCGTTCGACGCCGCGCAGCGCGCGCAGCACCCGGTCGTGGTCGATGCGCTCGAGCTCCTGCGTTCGCTGCATAGCGCCAGAAATCGCCGACCCATCGCCGACACCGTCGAGCGCTTGCTGGCAGAAACGCGCGCTCACGCTTCGCTCGCTTTGTGGCCGAGCGGCGAGCAGGCGCTCGCCAACGCGCTGGCAATCGTCGATTTGGCCCGCAATTTCGACACGCGCGGCGCGACCTCATTTCGCGGCTTCATCGAGACGCTAGCGGAACAGGCCGACCGCGGCGAAGGCGGCGAAGCGCCGATCGTCGAAGAGGGCACCGAAGGCGTGCGCTTGATGACCGTGCACAAGGCGAAGGGGCTGGAGTTCCCGGTCGTGATCTTGTGCGACCCGACCGCGCCGAGCAGCATGGACAAAGCCTATCGCTTCGTCGATTCCGAGAATCGGCTTTGGGCGCACGCGCTCTGCGGCTGTAGCCCGCTCGAGCTCAGCCGCAACGAGGCGCTCGCGCGACAACACGACAATGCCGAACTCGTGCGCCTGGCCTACGTGGCGGCCACGCGCGCGCAGGATCTACTGGTCGTGCCGGTCTTCGGCGACGCCAGCGAACGGAGCGTGAGCATTGGCTGGGCCGACGTGCTCGCCCCCGGGCTCTATCCTGCGAGCAGCCAGCGGCGCGCTCCGGGCGCAGCGCCGGGTTGTCCACCCTTCGGCGCCGACAGCGTCTCCACCCGCTCGGCGAGCACCGAGGCCAGCGCCGAAGACTCGGTCGCGCCCGGCTTGCACCTTTCGGAGCACGGTCAAAACCCGGTCGTGTGGTGGGATCCGACGCTGCTCGAGCTGCGGGCGGAGACGTCCGAGGGCGTTCGCCAACAGCGGCTGCTCGCGAGTTCGGCGGAAGGCGAGCGCGGCCTCGTCGAGTACGAGCAGTGGCTCGCGAGCCGACGCGCGGCAATTGCCCAGGGCAGTGAGCCGAGCATTTCGGCTCTGCCGATCACCGAGCTCGCCAAACGAGCCTCAGGCGCTGGCGCACGCGCCGAGGTGCAAAGCAGCGACGCAAACCGCGAAGGTCGACCGCGCGGGCCGCGCTTCGGCACATTGGTTCACGCGCTCTTGGCCCACGCCCCGCTCGACTCCGAGCGCGAGACACTGCTGCAATTGAGCGCTGCCCTCGCTCGACTGTTGGGCTCGACCGCCGAAGAAACCACATTTGCGGCAGATGCAGCCTTGGCAGCACTCGCTCATCCGCTCTTGCGCGAGGCTCGGCATTCACGCGATGTGCGGCGCGAGGTTTCGGTGTCGAGCACCCGCGCCGACGGCTCGCTGGCGGAGGGAGTCATCGATCTGGCTTTCCGCAGCGAGAGCGGCTGGGTGGTGGTCGACTTCAAAACCGACGAGATCGTCGCGACCGAGGGGATCTATGCCGAACAGCTCCAGCTTTACGTGGCTGCCGTGCAAAAGGCGACGGGGGAGCCGACGCGCGGTGTGCTCTTGAGAGTCTGAGCGTGCGCCACACGCGCGCCGGCTTTCGGGCTCAATGCTGGCCGAAATCCTCCGTCCAATAGCTTTGATAGGGCGAGCCGGTGACGAGCGCATAGCCGAGACCGGTGTCTTTGAAATTCGCGCTCATGATGTTCGTGCAATGACCCGGCGAATTCATCCAACCGGTCACCACGGCGTTCGGCGTGGCGTAACCAGCAGCAATATTTTCACCTTGCCACGAGGCATTGCTGTAACCGGCTTGGGCAATCCGATCCCACGGCGTTCGGCCATCTTGGCTATTGTGATCGAAGTACGCGTTCACGCCCATGTCGAGGCTGTGGCAGCGCGCGGCTTGGCGTAGATGCTCTTCCATCACGATCGGCGCGACGGGTGGCATCACCGTGCTGCCGCAGGTCGCGCCCGCGGCGCGCTGGGCGTTGATCAGCCCGAGCGTCTGATCTTCGAAGCTGACCCAAGCACTCGGCCATGTGGCAGGCGCCGTGCAATCAGGACCGCCGCTGGTGCTGCCCCCTGCGCCGCCGACCGCACTACCGCCGGACGCACCGCCTGCGGCGCTACCTGCAGCGCCGCCCGCGCCCGCGCCGCCCGATGCACCCCCCGCACCGCCGGCACCGCTGCTGCCCGTTTGGAACGAGGCGAGCAGAGAAACGCCTGAATAGGCCGCATAACCGCGCAGCAACACGTAATAGGTGCCGGCGCGGACGGGAGTGGGATCGACCGACTCGTCGTTGCCGTTCAGGTACGGCCGGTAGTCGTAAACGGTGCGCGTCGGCGCGGCGCCGAAGCGCACGTACAGATCGGCGTCGCCGCTGCCGCCACTGATCGCGAAGTGCAGCTGAGTGGCGCCGCTCGGAACGACCAACGAAAACAGGCGTTCTTGGCCGCGGCTGCCCGCGAGCCCCGTCACCGCAACTCCCGGTTCCAAAACTTGCGGCGCGTCCAACGCGCTGGCGGTGCTCGAAGGCTCATCCGAACCGTGCTCGAGCTGGGAAACGTCTCCACAACCCATAGCGAGCAACACACAGCCAACCGAACCCAGCGATACGATTCGTTTCATCGCACTTCCTTTGCGTTGACGTGCGGCAGAGCCGCGAAATGGAGAACGACGAAAGTAACTCGCGCTCCGCAATGCACCAGTGTGCGCGATCATCTGCGTTGAGAAATACTCTCCTCGTGACGGAAACTTCCGCTTTGCTCGCGCGCACAGCGAGGCAATCTGTCACGCGCGTGCAGAACGAAGAACTAGGTCCTGCTGAACCGTGCGCGCGGTCGCAGCGAGCGCTTCACGCCTTCGCCGAAGCTCAGCGACGCACAGAAGGCAGCAATGCTAGATCCCGAACACGCGCCTCGGATGTTATCTATCGCTCTAGTTCCTATCTCATAGGATAAATTCACACGAGAGCTGCCCCCGATAACTAGCCGAATTCACTCGGCTTCTAGTTTTCTCCGGGCCTGGCACGTGCACTGCAGTGTAGCCGGTATCATGGCGAATCAGAACCTGTTCTCGAGTTCGGTCGGTAAGCTGCTTCCGAACAGCGACGCGGTCAATGCTGCCGGCGCGCCGGCCTACGCATTTTCTGCGAAGCATGCGCTCGCTCAGTACGCGGTAACGGGTTGCTTCAATTCGACCTTCTATGCCTCTGCCGACGCGCAGCTCGCGAAAGTGATCGACCTGGCGTATGCGGCGCCTCCGGAGTTCGTCGCCAAGACGGCGATCTACGCTCGCGAGCGCGGCTACATGAAGGACATGCCGGCGCTGTTGTGCGCGGTGTTGTCCATCGCAGAGCCAAAGCTGTGTGCGCTCACCTTTCCGCGCGTGATCGACGACGCGAAGATGCTGCGCAATTTCGTGCAAGTGATTCGCTCCGGTGTCACCGGCCGCAAATCGCTCGGCACGCAGCCGAAGCGTCTGGTCAAGAACTGGCTCGAAGCGCATAGCGAGGAGAGCTTGTTTCGCGCGTCCGTCGGTCAGAGCCCGTCCCTCGTCGATGTGCTCAAGATGGTTCATCCGAAGCCGGTGAGCGACGCGCGCCGCTCGTTTTACGGCTATTTGCTGGACCGTGAGCACCGCGCCGAACATTTGCCGCAAGTCGTCAAAGACTATGAGGCGTTCAAGCGCGGGACTTCGACCGTCGTACCGGACGTGCCGTTTCAAATGCTGACTGCGCTGGACTTGAACGGCGAGCAATGGGCAACCATTGCCAAGAACGCGAGCTGGCAAATGACACGCATGAACTTGAACACGTTCGCCCGCCACGGCGTCTTCGCACGCCGCAGTCTCGTCCAGCTGATCGCGGCGCGCCTGCGCAACAAGGCGGCGATCCAGAAGGCGCGCGCGTTCCCTTATCAACTGCTTGCAGCCTATCGCGCGTCCCGCGAGGACATCCCGCTGTCGGTCAAGAGCGCTCTCGAAGACGCGATGGAGCAAGCCCTTTACAACGTGCCGACCCTCAAAGGTAAAGTTTACGTATTGCTCGACGTGTCGGGCTCGATGTCGAGCCCGATCACCGGACACCGCAAAGGCGCGACGACCGCGATGCGCTGCATCGATGGCGCGGCGTTGGTGGCGGCCGCGATTTTGCGCAAAAATCGCGCTGCGGAAGTGATTGCCTTCGAGGAAAAAGTGGTCCGAGGCTTGCGGCTCAGTGGGCGTGATTCGGTAATGACCAACGCACAAAAGCTCGCCAGCATCGGTGGTGGCGGGACCGACTGCAGCGCACCGCTCAAGTGGCTGAACGAAGCCAAGGCCAACGGCGATTTGGTGGTATTCGTCTCCGATAACGAATCGTGGGTCGACGCCCGGCGCGGCTCGACGGCAGTCATGAACGAATGGCAGCGGTTCAAGGCGCGCAACCCGCGCGCTCGCTTGGCGTGTTTGGATTTCGTACCGAATGCGACCACGCAAGCCGCCGAACGTGAAGACATCCTCAACATCGGCGGCTTCTCGGATGCGGTGTTCGATTTGCTCTCGCTCTTCGCGCGCGGCGAGCTGGGCGGCGATCACTGGGTCGGCGAGGTGGAAAAGATCGCTCTCTAACCAAGGTTCTGCGCCGAATGCCGCCAAGACTACATTGGACCGGGAGTGCCGCTTCGGCGGCGCCCGGATGTCTCGGCAACCTCGTCGGCCTTTTTTTCGGGCCAAATGCAGTGGTGACTACATTGAAATTGTCACGTCACCACACCCCTCGTTGGCCCATTTTCTCTCTGTTCACAGCGTAGGGCTGCTCCCGCGATTCTCGAATCTCCGGGCCAAATGCCGTGGTGACTACATTCTAAAATGATCCCGTCACCGCACTTTTCGTTGGCCCATTTTTCTTCAAGCGCGCTTCAGCTCGGAAAAATCGAGCTCGAAGCGGCTCAAATATTTGCGCAGGCGATCGGCGTCGTTCACGCTGGTGCGCTCGGATCGGGAAGCCGCGAACAGCTCGCGGCCAGCGGCCGAGAGCGAGGGCGCGCTTCGGCACACCGACAGCACGTCCTCGAGCTGGACGCGGTCGAAGCGATCGAGCCGCGCGGCGCGCTCGGCGCCGAGCACTTCGGCGAGCAGCTCGCTCGAGCCTGCGGTCACGCTCGCGCTCAGCGGACCGTTCAAGCGTTCGATTTCTTCGGCCACGACCTTTTCGGTGATGCGGCCGCCTTGCGCGAGCGTCGCCATGCGCGTGACCGCGGCGTCGAAGTCACGAAAATTTCCAGGCCAAGCAAAGGCTCGCGCAAACTTCAAGAACCGCTCCTTGGCCTCGCGGTTCATGGTGATATGAACGCCCAACGTGCGCGACACTTGCTCGAGCTCGAACTCCAAGTTTGGCGCCAGATCCTCCGGCCGTTCACGCAGGGCGGGCAGTGCGAACGTCCAGAGGTTGATGCGGGCGTAGAGATCTTCGCGAAACTGGCCGCACGCAATCCGCGCGCGCAGATCACGGTTGGTGCCGCAGATGAGCTGAAAATCACTGCTCAGTTCGCGGTCCGAGCCCATCGGGTAAAAGACCTTTTCCTCGATCGCGCGCAGTAACATGGCCTGCTCGTCGGCCCCGAGCTCCGCCACCTCATCCAAGAACAGCACGCCCTTGTCGGCCTTTCGCAGAAGGCCAGGGCGATCGGCGATTGCGCCGGTAAACGCGCCTTTCGTGTGGCCGAACAGCGTGCTCATGGCAGCATCGCCGCGCAAGGTCGCGCAGTTCAGCTCGGCGAATGCGCCCGAGACCTGGCGGCGCGCCTTCTTCAGCTCGAAGATGCGTCGAGCGAGCTTGCTCTTGCCCGCTCCAGTCGGCCCCATCAGCAAGATCGGCGCACGCGAGCCGATCGACACCTGCTCGATACGCTCGATCAACGCATTGAACGCGGCATTTTTGGTGTCGATACCGGATTTCAAGAGCGAGCGCGCTTCGGCCTTTTCGGTTTGAAAGCGAGTCGCTAGCCGGTCGTATTTCGAGAGATCGAGATCGATGATCGTGTAGTTGCCGGGCCGCTGCGCCGTGCGCCCGCCTGGCGACGTCTGCAGCAGCCGCGCGGGGAAGTGGCGCGATTCAGTGAGCAAGAACAGACAAATCTGCGCTACGTGCGTACCGGTCGTGATGTGGACCAGGTAATCTTCCTTTTCTGGATCGAACGGGTAACCGATCGCAAACGCGTGCAGCTTTTCGTAGACGTGCTCGAAATCCCAAGCATCGCGAAAATCCATCACGTGCGGGACGACCTTCGTTTCCGGCGAGACGCGCGTGATGTCGGCCGTGACCTGCGCGCAGAGCTCCGCCACTGCGCTGCCGTGGAGCAACTCGAACCGGTCGACCAGCAGATCCTCGTGCTGGGTGAGCGCGACGGTCGGCCGCCAGCGGTCCCAACGCGCGTTGCCCTTACCCACGTCGAGCGTCGTTCCCAAGATGCCAATGACCACGAGCTTGCGGCGCGCCATGACTCACATTAGCGATATTTCTAGTATTTAGAAAACGCGCTAGTGTGTCGGCTCTCGACGCACCACAATCTGGCCGAAATCCGCGCTGCCCGCGCTGGCATTCCTCCTGCACTAGGCTGAGGCATGGAAACGACGAACCTGCACCTCACGCTCGAAACCACGGGTAAGCCGATCAAGGCTTGGACCGTCGGCGTACAGTTCGAAGCGGAGGCCGAAGCCCAGCTGCGCCGCGTTGCTTCGCTGCCGTTCATCCACAAGTGGGTAGCCGTGATGCCGGACGTGCACGCCGGGATCGGCGCGACGGTCGGCTCGGTGATCGCGACCAAAGGCGCGATCATCCCCGCGGCGGTCGGGGTCGATATCGGTTGTGGGATGATCGCCGCGCGCACCACGCTGCGCGCCGCGGATCTGCCGGACGATTTGCGTGCGCTGCGCAGCGCGATCGAAGCCGCGGTGCCGCACGGCCGCACGGCAAACGGAGGTCCCGGTGATCGCGGCGCGTGGGGTGACCTGCCGGCGGAAGTCGCCGCAGGTTGGGCGGAGCTTCGCCCGGGCTATGCGGCCCTGACCGAACAGTTTCCGAAGCTCGATCGCGGCGCGACCGCGAACCATCTCGGAACGCTCGGTACCGGGAACCACTTCATCGAAGTGTGTTTGGATGAAGCGGACCAAGTTTGGTTCATGCTCCACTCCGGTTCGCGCGGAGTCGGAAACCGCATCGGAAGCTTTTTCATCGAGCTCGCCAAGAAGGAGATGCGCACCTGGCTCGTAAATTTGCCCGACGAAAACCTGGCCTATTTACCGGAAGGAACCGAACATTTCGGCCAATATTGGGCAGCCGTCAGCTGGGCGCAAAAGTTCGCGGCCAAGAACCGCGAACTGATGATGACGGCGGTCGTGCGCGCGACGCAGACGAGCGCCAAGCTCCCGCCGTTCGAACTGACCGATACCGCGGTGAACTGTCACCACAACTACGTGGCGCGCGAGCACCACTATGGCGCGGACGTGCTCGTGACGCGCAAGGGCGCGGTGCGGGCTTTTGCGGGTGACCTCGGCATCATCCCGGGTAGCATGGGCGCGAAATCGTTCATCGTGCGCGGGAAAGGGAACGCGGAGAGCTTTGGTTCGTGCAGCCACGGCGCCGGGCGCAAGATGTCGCGCACCGCGGCGAAGAAGGCGTTCAGCGTGGAAGATCACGCAGCGGCAACCCAAGGTATCGAGTGCCGTAAAGATGCCGACGTGATCGACGAGACCCCGGCGGCCTACAAATCGATCGACGACGTGATGCACGCGCAGCGCGAGCTCGTGGACATCGTCCACACTTTGCGGCAAGTCGTGTGTGTGAAGGGTTGAATCATGCTCACCATCGACGGCTCATTGGGCGAGGGCGGCGGCCAAGTGCTGCGCTCCTCGCTCACGCTTTCGCTGCTCACCGAAACTCCACTGCGAATCAGCCGGATTCGCGCGGGCCGGGCGCGGCCAGGCTTGATGCGCCAACACTTGCTCGCAGTGGAAGCGGCCAGCACCGTATCCGACGCGGAGGTCGCGGGCGCCGAGCTCGGCTCGACCGAGCTCGAATTTCGTCCGCGGGCGGTCCGCGGCGGAAACTATCGCTTTGCGATCGGCGGCGCGGGCAGCACCACGCTGGTGTTCCAAACCATCTTGCTACCGCTGTTGCTGCGCGCTCAAACGCCGTCCACGCTCAGCTTCGGCGGTGGCACGCACAACCCCATGGCGCCGCCGTTCGATTTTCTCGAGCGCTGCTATTTGCCGCTGCTCGCGCGCATGGGCGCGCGCGTCGAGCTCGCGCTCGACCGTCACGGGTTTTATCCCGCGGGCGGGGGCGAGTGGTCGGCGATCGTTCATCCGCAGCAGCAGCTCGGGCGGCTCGAGTTGCTCGAACGCGGAGAAATCCGCGCGCGACGCGCGAGCGCGCTATGCGCCGGAATTTCCGGCTCGATCGGCGTGCGCCAAGTGGATGCGCTTTCAGCCGCGCTCGGTTGGGAGCGTGCACACTGTTTGCCGCGCATGATTGCCGGCACGCACGGTCCAGGCAACGCGCTGATTGCGACCATCGAGAGCGAACACGTCACCGAGCAGATCACCGGCTTCGGCGAGCGCGGGCTGTCTTCCGAGCTCATTGCGGCGGGCGTGAGCGAACAGGTGCAGCGCTATTTGGCGGCCAATGTGCCAGTCGGCGAGCACCTCGCCGACCAATTGCTGCTTCCGATGGCACTCGGCGGAGGCGGGGCGTTCCGCACGCTCGAGCCGTCGCTGCACACGACCACCCAGCTCGAGCTCTTGAAACTCTTCATCGGCGCGCAGACGAGCGCCGTCGAAGAGAGCCGTGACGTGTGGCGAATCGACGTACGAGATCCGGGTGAACGCCGCGCCTAGGGCGCGGGAATGGCTAAATCGGTCGATGATCGCGGTCGAGGCGCCCGGCTGGCGAGGCGCGACGAAGGCGCATACTTGCTGGTATGTAACTGAGGAGCAACGAAGGCAGCCGGGATGCATCGGCCGCGAGAGCGATCGACTTAGCCATTCCCGCGCCCTTAGGGCGCTCAGGTCTTGGAGCGGCGCGCCAGTTCGGCTTCGAGCTCGCGGATGCGCGCTTCGGCAGCGCGGTGCGCCTCCGCTTCAGCGCGGCGAGCCTCCGCTTCAACGCGGCGAGCCTCTTCGTCAGTGAGCAGCCGTTCACGACCAGCCGGATCACGGCTGAGGCGAAGCATCAAACCCAGGTCTGGCGTGGGTTCGACCATCCAGAACAAGCCGAGCACGTCGGAGCGCTCGAGCTCGCTCTTGGAAATGTCACGCTCAACGAGGTCCCCTTCCAGGCGATCCCAAAGTCGAAGCGGGCTCTGCGCGTCCTCCGCGTCGAAGCGGGCCAGCTCGAGCACCCCTGCGCGATGATAGGCCGCGAGCTTTCGCTGCCAGGGGCGATCGCGCGCGTCACTTTCGCTGACAATCTCGACGGCCAGGTGCGGCGCGCCTCGCTCCCAAACCTTCCACGACGGAAAGGGACGGTCGGGCGCGCCCAGCCAAACCAGGACATCAGGCGCTATGCATTGCCGCGGATCGGTGGGATCCCAATACAAAAATTGATCGGAGCCCACCATCGCGCGCTCTCCCAACGCGGCGCGGATCATGGACCAGAGTGCCGTGCGCAGCCGCAGGTGCACGCCCGTTTCAGGCACACTCTCCGACTCCGGAAAGTGCACGGGGACTGGCGCGCGCAGGTAGCGCCGCTGGGGCGCGTTCGAAGCTAACTTGGGCGTGACCACGACCATGACATTCTACCACGTCCATTCATCGGCGCGGTACCGCGCGAGTTGCTTTTGATTTGGTAAGCGGGCCAGGCGAGCAAAGCGCGTCGCGTAGCCCGAGTACGACCGAGCGCAGGAGCGTCGGACCGCGACGAGCGAATTGCCGCAGCCGCCGCCCCTCAGCGCGAGTCCGCGCCGATACTAGCGACACCGACGCCGAACGCGCTCAGCAAGGGGCGGAGTGCTTCCGGCACGCGTTCGGCGAGGATGCGGTGAACATCGGCGGCGTTGTAGCGCGCGGAAAAATGGCTCAATACCACGGACGACTGCGGTAAGAGCTCCGCGCGATCCAGCACCTCGCTGAGGTGGATGTGGCCCATCTCGCGCGTGCTCGCGACGTCGACCAGCTCGTCCAAAAACGTGGTCTCCATCAGCAGCGTCTGCGTGCACTGCAGCTCCGGGGTGCGCTCGAGTACTTCGATGCGCGTGTCGCCGGTGAACGACAAAAGCGGAACTTCGTGCAGCTCATCGATCGCGACACCGCGTTTGCGGAGCTCGCCCAACTCGGTGCCGGGCAAGCTTCGGAACTCAGCGCGCAAGTGGTGGCGGCGCTCCCACACGGTGTAACCCTGGCTCGGAACGCGGTGAAATGTCTCGAACGCGCGCACGAAGCGCTGCTTGCCGAGCGGAAAGAGCTCACCCGGCTGAAGCGGCACGACACGGCGCGGAATGACTTGGCCGTCGAGCTTGCCAGCGGCGTTGAACAGCTCCTCGACCTCACGCGCCACGGCGCTGGGCACGACGTAAGTGCCCGGGCTCATGCTCAAGAGTGTGCGCCGCGCGGCATGCTGCGCAATCGCACCGATATGATCGAGGTGCCCATGGCTCACGAGGACGACCGGATACGCCACGGCGCTCGGCGTGCAGCGACCCATGTCGAGCAACAACCGCAACTCGGGCACCTCGATGCACGTTTCGAGACCCGCCACGCTGAGGCCCTCGAGCTTCATTCGAGAAGCGTCCCGCAGCCACAGGCCCGCGGCAAGCTGACGCGCAGGCCGCCGCGCGCGCCCGATGCCCTCATTGTCCGCGATTTCTCGACGCAGCCCGTTCCGCCTCGGGAAGCCAGCCGTGGCTGCGCAAAAATCGTCGCATTTTGCCGAAAGATTCGGTCGTGTAGCTGCTCGACAGGTATTCGTCCGTGAGCGGGATATCTTGGTCGCACGTGACCAGCAGGATGCGTGAGACATCGCTCTCACTGCCCACTTGCCCGTAGAGCAAGCTAAGGGCCCTCGAATGGCTAAGTCGATCGCCCTCGCGGCCGATGCATCCCGGCTGTCTTCGTTGCTCCTCAGTTACATACTAGCAGTATGCGCCTTCGTCGCGCCTCGCCAGCCGGGCGCCTCGACCGCGATCATCGACCGACTTAGCCATTCGAGGGCCCTAAGCTGTGGCAGCACGGCCGCGTTCCGATTGTCCTCCACGCGTCGAATGGTCTTCGTGTCTAGCTCGACATCGAGCAGAGCCTTCAGCGGCAGATGCGCGAGCACGCGTAAGCGATAATCGAGCACACGCAGGAGCGGCCCCTCGATGGACAACGTCGCCTGCGGTCGCGAAAGCTCATGCCGGTTGCGCCACCAGAGCCACGCGCCGATCAGCAGCGCACTCGGCACCGCGTAGCGGTGCAGGCCCATGATACCGAGCAGCGCCGCGGCGCCTACCGGCACGATCACCGCGAGACAGCCGACCGAGCGTAGCGAGCCCGACGGCTGCACGAAATACTCGAACACGCGCGCGTCCGCGGCACCCGACCCGGTTCTTGGCGGGTGGTCCTCCGCTGGGGGCGCATACCGCTCGTCCATGCTCGGGCTTCAATCGCGAAAAAACTCACTCGTGGGCAGCGGAGCGGAAGATGGCGGCGCAACGCTCGGCGCAGCGCTCGGCGGAGCGCTCGGCGCAACGCTCGGCGGAGCGCTCGGCGGCGCGGCAACCGAATTCGTCGCCGCCGGTGAACCCGCAGGCACGCGAGACGACCACGGACCGGACCCGAAGCCCGACACGCCGGCGACCGAAATCCGCCCAAGAAAGCCCAAGAAATCAGGGAGCTCTGCGTCGAAATTCGCGGGAAGGCTCGAATAGCCGGCAAAGAGATAGACGGGGTAACCGCGCTCCGAGACTGCGGAGGGTTCGTAATGGAACGGGGTGCGCGCGATCAACACCCGTAGTCGCCGTGAACGGTAAGTCGGATCGAGCTTCAATTGATCCACGTTCGCGAGCTCGATGGTGGCGGTCACGCACTCGAGCCCGGCCAGCTTACACGGCGCCGAAGCGATGATGGTCGAAGCATAGCGCTCCTCGCTCGTTCTGCTGCTCATCGAGTCGAGGCG
>Ga0207667_10004208_pt1 | contig 17663 bp, 13 predicted proteins | sample KBSCornC52_FD_184301 | JGI IMG/M metagenome (GOLD analysis project Ga0207667, IMG submission 184301) | Corn rhizosphere microbial communities from Kellogg Biological Station, Michigan, USA - KBS Corn C5-2 (SPAdes) (version 2) | ecosystem: Host-associated > Plants > Roots > Rhizosphere > Soil ...
GTTGGCGGCGCTACACTTACCAAACTGTTAGGAACAAGCGCATGGTATGCTCCGGGTGCAGCAGGTGCTTTTTTAGTAGAATCTATTGTACGTGATGAAAAGAGATTAATTCCCTGCTGCGTGATGCTCGATGGCGAATATGGACAAAAAGATATTTGTATCGGTGTACCTGTGGTAGTTGGAAAGAATGGTTGGGAAAAAATTATCGATTTTAAATTAAATGATGAAGAACAGGCCAAGTTTAATAAAAGTGCAGACGCAGTAAGAAATATGAATGCGGCGTTGCAGATCTAGCGATTTTAATTTGAACTCGTTAAAAAAACCGATGGGAATATTTTCATCGGTTTTTTTATTGTGTAGATAAAAAATTGTCCAATAAAAATAATGAATTTAATTGCCACACCTCATTTGTAAAACAACAAATCAAGAAATAACCCAATTCTTCTTTCACGTTCGAAGGGAAAGTCACTCACCTTTTCCCGTGCAGTTTAATAATACTTTCAGAAAGTTTTAAATAGAGATATTTCAATTCCGGATTTGCGGTAAGCGCCTGCAGATGCCTGTTAAGTGTAAAAATATCATCTCGCATCGCAGGGCCGGTTTGTGTCAGGAAAGGTGAAACCTGTTTTGCCCGAAAAACAGTTTCATCCATCAGCGGGAATAAATTTTTAAAATCCAGTCTTTCTTTTTGACAAAATATTTCTGCGAGCGCGTATAAATGATTGCTGAAATTATTAATAAAAACAGCGGCTACATTATAGTTCAATCGCTGGATGTCATTTGCTTCTATTACATTGTTCGACAACGTTTTTGCAAATCCTAAAACCCGGTGCAAAACCTCCTGGTTATTTCCATCTACTAAAAAAGGAATTTCAGGAATGTGATTGCTGTATTTTGAAAGTGATTGCATGGGGTATAAAACCCCATATGTTTGTGAGCAGTCTTTAAGAGAATTGATAGAAACGGCGCCGGCAGTATGAACTACAAATTTATTTTTTAAAGCGGTAATTTTTTCAATATGGTCAAGGGCGGCATCGTGCAGCGCAACTATATAAATATCTGCGTCAGAAAAATGAGAAACAGATAACGAAGCAGTAGTTGCAGAATATGAATCGGCAAGCATTTTTGCATGTTCTTGATCACGGCTAGCTACTTGTACTATTTCATGCCCGGCTTTTGAAATAACATGACACAAAACAGTAGCAGTGTTTCCCGAACCAAGCATTACAACTCTCATTTTCACACTTTTAATACTACATATTTTTTCAACAACAGATATAACGCTTTCCTCTTATAAAAAATATGTTAGCAACATTAATTATTAATATTTTTTCTAAACAACTTAGGTGGAAACCTGGCGTTATTAAAAAAACGAAAATGTTATCATTGGAGGGAGTTCAAAGATAAAAAACGCATTCTACAAAACAAATTTTCTATTTAAAATTTCATTTTTAATTTTTAAACTAATATTGCAACCTCAGTAAAAATTTCGGATATTGGAAAATTCTGAAAATAAGATCAGGTGGAATTGGAAAAAATAAAGATATTATGGCTAAAAATTTGTTGATAGTAGAATCTCCGGCAAAAGCAAAAACAATAGAAAAAATTCTCGGAAAGGATTTCGAAGTAAAGAGTTCTTATGGACATATTCGTGACCTTGAAAAAGACGATATGGGTATCGATATTAATAACAATTTTACGCCCCGTTATAAAATACCCGAGGATAAACTAAAAGTGGTTCGGGATTTAAAGCAACTTTCAAAAAAAGCAGATACAGTATGGCTTGCATCCGATGAGGATCGGGAAGGAGAAAGCATCAGCTGGCACCTCGCACAGGTTTTAGGGCTTGATGTAAATACTACCAAACGGATTGTTTTTCATGAAATAACCAAGCCGGCCATAAATGCTGCTGTTCAAAATCCGCGTCTTATTGATATGAACCTGGTAAATTCCCAACAGGCGAGAAGGGTTTTGGACAGGCTTGTAGGTTTTGAGCTTTCCCCGGTTTTGTGGCGGAAAATAGGAATGAAAGGCGGATTGAGCGCCGGACGAGTGCAAAGCGTTGCCGTAAAATTAATTGCAGAACGGGAAAGAGAAATTAATCAGTTTGTTGCCACAAGCAGTTTCAAAATCGAGGCTTCTCTTGCTGCAACGGACGCAATCGGAAAAAGAATTTCTTTTAAAGCAGAAGATGGAGGCACAAGAACCATTGAAGCGGCGGAAGATTTTTTGTCAAGATGCAAAAACGCTACGTATTCAGTTAAGGAAATTATTGTAAAACCGGCAAAACGTACTTCTGCAGCGCCTTTTACTACTTCTACTTTGCAACAGGAAGCAAGTCGTAAATTGGGCTACGGCGTAAGTAAAACCATGTTGCTTGCACAAAAACTATACGAAAGTGGAAAGATCACATACATGCGTACAGACAGTGTAAACCTAAGCGCGACCGCAAAAGAGCAGATAAAAAACGAAGTGCTGAAAAACTATGGTGAAAAATATCTGCAGTTGCGGAATTTTAAAAATAAAAATGAAAGCGCCCAGGAAGCGCACGAGGCGATTCGGCCGACAGATATGAGTGAAAGCAGGATCAATGATGTGGAAACCTCGCGGCTTTATGAACTCATTTGGAAACGAACCATCGCCAGCCAGATGAGCGATGCAATTCTCGAAAAAACCACTGCCAAAATAAAAATAAGCACAGTAGATGATGAACTGACCGCAACCGGCGAAGTATTGAAGTTTGATGGTTTTTTAAAAATATATAATGAAGGTAATGACGACGACGACGGTGACAATACAGCCTTCGGAAGTGAAAGCCGGCTTCCTCCACTAGCAGTGAATCAGCAACTGGATTTTGAACAAATGACCGCTACAGAAAAATTTACACGACATGCAGCGAGATATACCGAAGCTTCTTTAGTAAAAAAATTAGAGGAATTGGGGATAGGCCGCCCAAGTACTTATGCGCCCACGATCAGCACAATTATCAAAAGAAGTTATGTAGAAAAAAGAGATAAAGAAGGAACGCAACGAAATATAAGAATCGTAAAACTTTCTAAAGAAAATACAATTAATAAAGTAACAGTAACAGAAAATACAGGAGCCGAAAAAGGTAAACTTTTCCCGACTGATTTAGGTTTGGTTGTTACTGATTTTCTAAACCAGCATTTTGATAAAGTAATGGATTATTCTTTCACGGCAAATATTGAGGAAGAATTCGACAAAATTGCCGAAGGCCATTTACAATGGAATAAAATGGTCGGTGAATTTTATAAGCCATTTCATGATTCCGTGGAACACACATTGGAAAATGCGGAACGCGCAAAAGGCGAACGGGAATTAGGAATAGATTCAGAAAGTGGAAAACCTGTGATTGCCCGGATGGGCAGATACGGCCCGATGGTACAAATCGGAAATGCAGTAGATGAAGAAAAACCACGTTTTGCAAAATTAAAAACGACACAAAGTATAGAAACCATCACATTGGAAGAGGCAATGGATTTATTTAAACTTCCTCTGAACCTGGGCGAGTATGAAGGCAAAGAAGTATCTGCCAATGTAGGAAGGTTTGGTCCATACATAAAATGGGGTGAACAATTTATTTCCATTCCGAAAGGTGAAGAACCGACAGAAGTTGACTTACCCCGTGCCATAGAAATTATCAAAGCAAAGCAGGTTGAAGAGGCGCCAATAGGCCATTATGAAGGAAAGCCAATTACAAAAGGTAAAGGCCGTTTTGGACCCTTTATCAAGTGGAATGACCTTTTTATCAATATTCCAAGAGCTTACGATTTTGATAATCTAACCCAACAAGATTGTGATGAACTGATCGGAAAAAAGATTGAAAAAGAAGCGAACCGCTTTATAAAGCAATGGCCGGAAGAAAAAATTGCAATTGAAAATGGACGTTGGGGGCCGTTCATTCGATTTGGCAAAAAAATGCTGAAGATTGCAAACAAAGCTGGCAGCGAAAAATATACTCCACAGGAATTAGCAGATTTAAATTTAGAAGATGTAAAGAAATTGATCCTTCTGCAGGATCCTAAAGCGTTTGATAAAAAAACTGCTGTTAAAAAAACTGCGCGAAAAAAAGCTGCGCGGAAGAAATCTGCAAAGAAGAAATAATACCATTTTTATTTACTAAATAGTCCGAGGAACTACGTGTAAATATTAGATCCTATCATACGATTTGACAGTGCGAAGGGGAATCACCATTATTTGTTGGTTTACTGTGTTTTTTCGGTTTTTGAGTGATGATACGTTGAGTTTAGGATCAAATTTTAGCGATTAAAAATTGGCAATATTTGTTTGTTTACTGTGCAAGGCGGTTAACTGCCAGATAAAGAAAGATTTCCTTTGATTTATTTCAAAGCTTTTTGTTTCTTATTAAACGGCTAAAAAAAACTTTCTGTTTTATTTTGATTTTAAATTATAATTATTAGTTTTGTCTCTCCTCATCCTCAGAAAACAGTTCCATTTCCCTTTTTAAAACTAACTCACCATCATCCTTTTATTGCGTTTGCAATTGCGTAAGACCCCTTGCTTTACTTAATTTTTTAATGCTTCTAAAACCTTTTTTATGAAACAAAATTTTACGCATTGTTCTAAGCTTTATGTTGCTTTGGCGCTTTTATTTTCAGCTTTATTCTTTACCAACTCAGCAAATGCCCAGATAGGCTGCAGTGGAGAAAGAATATTATGGCTTGAAACTTTTGGAACCGGAACAACCTCCACCAGTAGCCCGGATGTGCTGACAAGCGGGTTAACCTACCAGGATACCGGAAGTCTTGTGGCCGAAGGAGTTTATCGTATTATTGACAGCACGCAACAAAAACCTGAATGGCATGTTTCTGGCGATCATACCGGGGATGTTAACGGTAAAATGCTGGTAGTAAATGGCCAGGCAGAAACTTTTTTTCAACATACGATTACAGATCCAAGCGGTTTTCTTGAAGGAAATTACAACGTTAGTCTGTATGTCATGAATGTTGACACGCTTGGCATTTGCGGTACCAATGCCTTGTTGACCAAATTGACATTTACAGTTGAATACCTCTCTTCTGCTAATACATGGATACCTCTCGCTGGTTCTCCTCTCGTTGCTCCATCTGTTGCGCAATCGCCAATTTCCACCTGGGTGAACCAGGGCGGATCATTTACTTTACCATCTACAGGTAATTTTCTTCCGACGCAAATCAGGATCACGTTGGGTGATGGCACTGTTGGCGGTTGTGGAAACGATTTTGCAATGGATGACGTGAAGTTTTCCTATTGCGCTGCAGCAGGGCCTATGCCTATAGAACTAACCAGTTTCACGGCACACAACAAAGGAACCGGCGTAAGCCTTGATTGGTCGACCTCTCAGGAACTGAATAACGACTATTTCGATATAGAAAAAAGTGTAAATGCAAGCGATTGGACCGTAGTTACAAGAGTGAAGGGTGCAGGTAATAGCCAAACCGTTAAAAATTATAACGCTTTTGATGCAAACCCTGTATCAGGAATCAATTACTACCGTTTAAAACAAGTGGACTTTGATGGCAAATCGAAATATTCTAAAACAGTTTCAATAAAAGTAGATGGGCCTAAAACTGCAATCTCTGTTTTGACAAATCCATTCTACAATACACTTTCTGTTACTTTCAACAGCGCAACATCACAGGCGGTTTCTGCACGGCTCATGGACATTACAGGTAAACTGGTAGCCGCTGAAAACTGGTCTGTCACAAGTGGTAACGTAAGAAAAGATTTATCTGCCGGAGCTTTAAATCCGGGAATGTATATACTTACTATCAGAAATAATTCAGGCGAAATACTTTACAATGGAAAAGTTGTAAAGCAATAATATTACACACGCATAAACCAAAAGGGGGAATCAACTGATTCCCTTTTTTTATTTATAACGAAAGTACTTTTGTGCCTAATTCTGTTTGTGCGTGAAAGAAGTCTAATATCTAAAGTTTCTAACTATTAAAAATCACCCTTAAAAATTCATATTTCCCCAATGAAACTTTCATCCATCATTGAAATAAAAAAGGATCTGGAAAAACGTGATTCTAATGAATTACTGGAATATTGTCTTCGCCTCGCCAGGTACAAAAAGGAAAATAAAGAGCTGCTGGCGTTTTTACTTTTCGAATCTGATAATATTCCTGTTTATCTTGAAAATGTAAAACAGGAAATAGAACAACAATTTATGGAAATCAATAAAAGCAATATTTATTTCATCAAAAAAAGTGTAAGAAAAATATTGCGGTCAATCAACAAATACATTCGTTTTTCTTTATCAAAACAAATAGAAGCGGAATTATTGATCCACTTTTGTAATTGCCTGATCAACTTTTCAATCCCGTTGAAAAAGAGCAGGCAGCTTATGAATCTTTATGAAAATCAACTCAAAAAGATTGATGCGGCTCTTTCAACCCTCCATCCCGATTTACAATACGATTTTAAAAAACAACTTTTGACTTAAAAATTTTTACTTTTCATTGTTACCTTTTTGCTATCTTTAATTTTCATCAAATAAAAAGGAGGTATTCATGCAATCTACAGATAGAACATGGATTCCTGTTCTAAATTTTTAATTAGAAAAGGCTCCATTAAAATAATCTGGGACGCGTGCAGCGTCAATAACCACTGGTTTAAACCGGTGGTTTTTTTGTCACTATTTCTCAGGATGTGGGTTACTTTTTCAATAAAGAAGTATATAACTGCATCAAGAGTTTTCAATTTTTTCTAAATAATTAAAAACAGGAATAGGGTCTCCCTACACCTCAATTTTTAATACAAGCAATCGTTAAAGCCTTTCTGTTCCCAGAAAGGCTTCTTCTTTTGTCAACATTAATTTCAATTTTATAATTTTTTCTTTTTCCCCTTTTTAAACATTAAAAGAAAAACAAAAGAATAGGAATGATTCTTGTAATCGCTTTGATTGTTGAACAGATACAATTTTTTTTCATTTAAAAAACATTATTTATGCGCACAAAAAACATTATTTCCGCATTATTGATTGCCATGTGCTTTTCATTGCTTACTCCGGTTTATGCTGCAAACGAAACTCCTGTAAAAACTGAAGTGCCGAAAGAAGTGCGGGCACAACAAATTGAAAACCGGCTGATGGAAATCCGGCAAATGTCGAAGACAAATTTGTCAAAAGCTGAGAAAAAGGATTTACGAAAAGAAGTAAAAAGCCTGAAAAAAGAAGCTTCTACACAGGGAATTTATTTATCCGTTGGAGCAGTTATCATTATCATTTTATTGCTCATTCTTTTGTTGTAAGAATTTTTCAAAACAGTTTTTCAAAAAAAAAGCCCGTTTTTTCAACGGGCATTTTTTTATAGAAAGAAATTACGCGTCCTTTTTAGAAGTAGCTAACAAAACGACTCCGACAATTGCAATAGCGCCACCAACATAAGTAGGCCAGCCATACCAATGATTTTCAGTTTTATTTACTTGGATAGGGCCTGCGTCAATAATGGTTTTCTTTTCAGGAATAGAAACACCCTTGATCACAATCATTACAATCCCAATAGCGATTAAAATCCAACCTGCTGCTTTCATAATTTTAATTTTTTTGGTTAAATAAATATAATAAATTTATTTATTACAATTAAAGTGCCGATAGTCAAAGCGGCCGGTAAAAGGTAGCCAGGTGCATTTTGTTTTAAAAATACATTCTGAAGGTTAACAACATAATTCTAAATTTGGGTCATCGCATGAGCAACATTTTCCACAGGCAAGTTGCAACTCTTGTTTTTGCACACATAAATCATTGTTCTTCCTTCCGCCATTTTATTCTCCAATAAAGGAAGTGTTCCTTCAATTTCACCACCCGAATAAATAATGTTTGGTAAATAATTTTTTTGAAATTGCACCAGCTTCTCTTTCCAATCTTTACCAACAATGGCAATTTCAATTGCCTGGTAAACCTGTAAAAGCATTGCCTGTGCCCAATTGCTGTAATAGCCCAGGTTTTTCGTCAAATCGTCGAACACATTTTTTATTAACTGCATTGATATTTCTTCATAAACTTTATTATCAAAATACTGGCTCAAAAAATATAAATTCTTCGCCATTTGGCTGTTTGACGAAGGGATTACATTATCCGTTACTTCCATTTTTCGCGCGATTAAACTGCTGTATTGATCGTTAGTGTATAAGAACATCCCGGAATTCTTATCAAAAAAATGTGTGTTCACATATTCAGTAATTGCTTTTGCTTTTTGCAGATAGGATTCGTCAAAAGTTACCTGGTAATATTCAATTAAAGCAGTAATAAAAAAAGCGTAATCATCTAAAAAACCATGAATCGTTGCCTTGCCGTTTTTATAGTTTCTAAATAAAGAATTGTTTTCCGCAAACATGTTCTTTAATAAAAAATCAATGTTTCGCTTCGCTGAATTTAAAAAACTTTCATCACCGAACGCTTGATAGGCATCAATGAAACCCTTTGTCATTAAGCTATTCCACGAAGTGAGTATTTTATCATCCGTTGCAGGCCGTATTCTTTTTTCCCTTTCTTCAAATAATTTTTTATTTAAAGAAACAAGTTTTTGTGTTATTTGTTCGTTTACTGCAACATTTTTTTTGCTAAAACTTGCATCCGCTATATTTTTATTTTTTTCCCAATTTCCTTGCTCAGTTATTCCAAAATAATCCAGATAAAACCCGGCGTCTTCTTTCAGAACTTCCTTGATTTCTTTTTCACCCCAGACATAATATTTTCCTTCTTCGCCTTCGCTGTCTGCATCCAATGAAGAATAAAATCCACCTTCCGGGGAAGTAAGTTCCCTGTTTACAAATTCCAAAGTTTCATAAACCACTCTTTTGTACAATGGATTTGCGGTAACCTGAAAAGCATGGCTGTAAAGGCTCGAGAGTTGCCCATTATCATAAAGCATCTTTTCAAAATGCGGAACATGCCACTTTACATCGGTTGCATATCTTGAAAATCCTCCACCAACCTGGTCATAAATTCCGCCATTTGCCATATTGTTTAAAGTGATTTCTACCGCATTTAAAGCTTCTTTATTTTTTGAAAAATAATGATATTGCAACAGGAATTCCCAGATTGAAGGCATCGGAAATTTCATCCCGCCTTTTGTACCGCCATGTTCTGAATCAATTCTTTTTTGAAAAAGAAAAAACATTTTATTCAAATCATTTTCACTGAATGAAACCGGATTTGTATTCATGGGAAGATGTTCGATGTCACGGATTCCTTTTGAAACGTTTTCTGCCTGCACTTCCAGTTTCTCAGGTTCTGTTTTATAAATTGCAGCGAAATATTCAAGCAGTTTTATCCAATTTTCTTTGGGATAATAAGTGCCGGCAAAAAATGGCTTTCCATCCGGCATCGCTAATGCATTTAAAGGCCAGCCGCCATTTCCATTAATGAGATAAGCGGCGTTCATATAAACCTGGTCCACATCCGGACGCTCTTCCCTGTCGACTTTTATACAAATAAAATTTTCATTCATCACCCTGGCCACTTCTTCATTTTCAAAGCTTTCATGCTCCATCACGTGGCACCAATGGCAAGCTGCGTAGCCAATACTGATCAGCAACATTTTATTTTCTTCTTTTGCTTTTGATAAAGTATCATCATTCCAGGCATACCAGTTTACCGGGTTATTTGCATGTTGCAAAAGATAAGGGGAAGTTTCGTTTATCAGGGAATTAGGCATCGTTGAATTATTAAATGATTAAATTATCCGGAAAGTGCATTCACACACTGTACATTTCAGATCTCTATTCTCACAAAGTTACCTCCCTCAAATCCTTTTTCCATAATTTAGCTTTATGGCCACACAAATATTTACAAACATCAGTTTATTGGCAAATACACGAGGCCATTCCGGCTTCGTTCGTGGTGATAAACTGGCCAATCTGCCATCAATAAAAAATGCTTACATCATTATTGAAGATGACACGATTGCCGAAATGGATGTGATGGAAAATTTTCGATTTTCAAAAGGCAATTTTTCGCTACCCGATAATACGATCGTTATGCCTTGCTGGTGCGATAGTCATACACATATTGTTTTTGCAGGAAGCCGTGAAGAAGAATTTATTGATAAAATAAAAGGTTTAAGCTATGCTGAAATTGCTGCGAAAGGCGGTGGAATTCTTAATTCTGCAAAAAGATTAAATGCCACTCCTGAAGGTGAACTTTTTAATGCTGCCTGGAAAAAACTCGAAGAAGTAAGCAAGTTGGGAACCGGGGCTATTGAAATAAAAAGTGGCTATGGATTATCAGTTGAGGGAGAATTAAAAATGCTTCGTGTGATCAAGAAATTAAAAGAAAAAAGCAGGCTGAAAATAAAATGTACTTTTCTTGGCGCACATACATTTCCTTTGGAATACAAAGAAAATCATGCAAAATATATTGACCTCATCATCCACGAAATGCTTCCTGTAATTGAAAGAGAAAAACTCGCGGATTATATAGATGTCTTTTGTGAAAAAGGATTTTTTTCTGCACAAGAAATGAAAGTCATTTGCGAAGCGGGAAAAAGTTATGGTTTAAAACCGAAGCTGCATGTGAATCAATTGAACAGTACCGGTGGCATCGAAACCGGAATATCATTAGACGCTTTATCACTTGATCATTTGGAAACTTTGACTGAAAATGAAATAGAATTATTGGGAAAATATAAAGGCGCTTCTACCCTGCTTCCATCGGCGGCGTTTTTTTTAAGAATGCCGTTGCAACCCGCCAGAACCCTTATTAATGCCGGCGCTGCAGTTACTTTAGCTTCTGATTATAATCCAGGTTCTTCACCATCAGGCAATATGAATTTTATCATTTCTCTTGCCTGTATTCAAATGAAAATGCTGCCCGAAGAAGCGATAAACGCCGCTACAATGAACGGTGCCTGCGCAATGGAAATTGAAAGTGATTATGGAAGTATTTCTATCGGCAAAAAAGCAAATATTATATTTACAAAACCGGTGCCTTCGCTTGCGTACCTTCCCTATTCATTTGGAAACAACCTGATTGATAAAGTGATGATTGACGGTACTTTTATTTAAATCGAAAAATAATTTATACAACTGTTTATAAACTTATGCTGTATGCCAACAAACTTTAAACGACTTGACAAGAAAGATATCCAAATGTTTACGCGTCTGAGAAAGTATGAAACAAAACTGGGAGAAATAATTCTTTCAGATAGTACAACTGATTTTGAAAAAGCAATATCAGAAACAAGCGCGAAGTATGTTGTTTTCGGAATTCCGGAAGACATCGGCGTAAAAGCAAACCTCGGAAAGGGCGGTGCAGATTCTGCGTGGTTCCCATTTCTTGATTCTTTTTTAAATATCCAGAGTAATGATTTTTTGAGCGGTGAAAATATTTTTATCGCCGGACATTTTGATTTTACAGACGCACAAAAATTAATTAATGTAAATGCAGCAACCGATGAAGAAAAGATAACAGCCTACCGTTCATATGTAAGTAAGATAGATGATGCAGTGGAAGAAATGGTAAAAATTATTACCCAAAATAAAAAAATTCCCATCATCATTGGTGGCGGCCACAATAATGCGTATCCTGCAATAAAAGGCTCTTCCAAAGGATTGTACAAAGCAGAACTGGTGCAACTTGCACAAATTAATTGCATCAATTTAGATGCACATACCGATTTTAGACCTGTAGAAGGAAGGCATTCCGGAAACGCTTTTCGCTATGCAGATGAGGATGGATACCTGAATAAATATTGTGTGATTGGCGTTCATGAAAATTATATCCAACAAAATATGTGGATAGATATTGTGAACAATCCCTTCATTGATCTTATTTCTTATGAAGATATTTTTATTCACCAAAAAAGAAATTTTATAGAAGCAATTGCCCATGCGACGTCTTTTACCGGTGATAATTTCACAGGAATAGAATTGGACCTGGACTCAATTGAAAATGTGTTGAGCAGCGCTTCCGCTCCATGCGGAATTTCAAGTTTAAACGCCCGGCAATACCTGAATTTTGCAGCCATGAGTTCAAAGGTCGCCTACCTGCACATCTGTGAAGGAGCAACAAAAACTGATTTTGGAGAAAGCGATAATTCTACCGGAAAATTAATCAGCTACCTGGTAAGCGATTTTATAAAAGCGCATTCAAAAGTTTGACACAACTTCACCGAATTGAAACTTACAGTAAACAAAGATTTAATTGCTTTTTTGTTTTTTGGACAAACAGTATTTGAAAAATCATCTTAAATTAATTCGATAATTTGTACATTTACTATTGATTAAACAAGAAACTGAAGCAGTATTTTTTTGACTATTGCTTACTTACCGCACACCACACGAAACAACGCGAGAATTTTTAATAGAAGGTTATTGTAAAAACTTTTAAATGTTCCTTCAATTTAAAAAAGGCATTCGTTTTTCGGAAAATCTTTCAGAAAGAAGCATTTCTTTCAGCGCTCTTATACTTTGGGCTATAAGTCTTGCCAAACCATATCGCAAAATGGTTGTGATTATTCTGGTTGCCATGTTGCTTCAGGCTTTAATTGGTTTGGCAACGCCGTGGCCGCTGAAAATTATCATCGATAATGTGGCTGGACACCACCCATTGCCTCATTGGCTAAATTGGTTAGATCTTATTTTTCCAAAAGAAAATTTAAAACTAATGGCAGCTGTTGCTGCCATTAGTTACATTGCCATAACTGCCTTAGGATCCTTTGCCGATTTTTTGGATACTTATTTTAATGAAAAAGTGGCACAGTCTGTTGCCAATGATCTGCGGCGTAAAATATATCATCATCTTCAGCACCTTTGCCTTTCTTATTATGACACCCATCAAACCGGCAAATTGCTCAGCACCCTGACTACCGATGTCTCCACAATACAGGATTTCGCTTCTTCTATCCTGCTAAACATTCTTGTAGATGCAATTACAATTTTGGGCATGATTGGAATTATGTTTTATCTCGATGCTGATTTTACGCTGGTAGCCCTGGCAGTCGCTCCGTTCCTACTTTTTTTTGTAGCGCGTTTTAAAAAAGCGATGAAGAAAGCAACCCGTGAGGTTCGTAAAGACCAGAGCAATATGCTGGTGATTTTGCAGCAGGGTCTGGAGTCGATCCGTGCAGTAAATGCTTTCGGACGCGAGGATTTTGAAGACGGAAAATTGCAGAAAATAAGCCAGGAGACGCTCTTTGCTGCCCTGAAAGCAAGAAAGGTAAAATCAGTTGTTTCACCATTTGTGGCCGTTACCGTTTCATTGTGTACCGCATTTGTTCTTTGGCGGGGAGCAGATCTGATACTGAAAGGAGCTATGTCAGTCGGGGCGCTTACTGTTTTTGTCTGGTACATGAACAAATTTTTTAGCCCGGTTCAGAATCTTGCAAAGATGACCAGTTCTATCGCACAGGTTACTGTAGCGCTCGAAAGAATACAAGCAATTTTAAATACAGATACAATCATTACAGAAAAGCCGAATGCAATAAAACCGGAAAAGTTCAGCGGAAAGATTGTTTTCGATCACCTAAGTTTTGCTTACAATCCTGAATCGCCGGTAATAACCGATTTTAATCTTACCATAAATCCCGGTGAACGGATTGGCATTTGCGGCCCTACAGGAAGCGGTAAATCAACGCTCGTAAGCCTCATTGCACGGTTTTATGACCCTACAAACGGACGGGTGTTAATAGATGACACTGACATAGCCGATTTCAAGCTTGATAGTTTACGCAGCCAGATAGGATTTGTGTTGCAGGATACGGTGCTTTTTTATGGCTCAATCCGTGAAAACATTGCTTATGGGCGTCCGGAAGCAACTGATGCAGAAATTATTGAAGCAGCTAAACTGGCAAATGCTGACGAATTTATAGGAAAGATGCCTCATGGTTATGATACCCTGGTTGGAGAAAGAGGCTTAACTCTTTCGGGAGGCCAACGCCAGCGTATTGGAATTGCCCGGGCCGTAGTACGCAATTCGCCTATTCTGATCCTTGACGAACCAACTGCTTCATTGGATACCGAATCGGAAAAGATAGTAATAGAAGCGCTTGAGAAATTAATGCAGGGGAGAACAGTGATTACCATTGCACACCGTTTGACCACCATTCGTGATGCTGATAAAATTATTGTGCTTGATCGTGGATCAATCGCAGAACAAGGTACCCATGAAGAGCTTTTGAAGAAAAGTGGAATGTATGCGGAACTTTGTAATGTTCAAAAATGGACGGAACATAGTGTGCAGGCAAGGGCGAATTCATTTGAAAATGTAATGAATAAATAAAAGCACCATCTTCAGCAAACAAAGAAAAAATCATGTTTTATGTCTCACCGGTCCATAATTATTTTACCAGATGATACCGCGCAGCAAATTGTAAGTGCCATTGAAAGCGCTCGGGAATCGATCAGGATAAAGATGTTTCTATTTTCTGATCCCGGCTTGATAAGTGCAATTATTGCCGCAAAGGATCGAGGTGTAAGAGTGAAAGTGATGCTGAATCCAGCACGAAATAATGGCGAAGAGGAAAATGAAGAGACGAAAAAAATATTGCAGGAAGCAGGTATAGAGGTGCGCGACAGCAATCCGTTCTTCAGCATCACCCACGAAAAATCAATGGTGGTTGATGAGCGGGTGGCATTTATAAAATCGCTGAACTGGGACACAAAAAATTTAACCGAAACCCGTGATTATGCGGTCATCACTACGCATCCGCATGAAGTAAAAGAAATCATTTTGTGTTTTGAAGCTGATTGGTACAGGCATGATTTTGAACCCGGGGAAAACATGAACCTGATCTGGTGCATCAATAACGGCCGCACAAGAATAGCGCGGTTTATTGATGAAACAAAGCATTCGCTTTTTATTCAAAATGAACGATTTCAGGACCTGATCATCATCGAAAGGCTTGTACATGCATCAAAACGCGGTGTAAAAATTCATGTGATGGTGCGTCCACCGCATACATTGCGAATGGAAAAATTAGTAGAAGGCGTAGGTGGTTTAAGGATCATGGAGGATGTAGGAATTAAAATCCATAAACTGAATTACCTTAAACTGCATGGGAAAATGTTGTTGTCTGATGCTTGCCGTGCGATCATTGGATCTATCAATCTTACACCTGGCAGTTTTGATCACCGGAGAGAACTGGCTATCGAAGTACATGATCCGGAGATAATAGAGAGACTGAAAAAAATTGCGCATTACGACTGGGAAAATTCTCATCCGCTTGATCTTACTGACGAGGGTCTTCTGCAGGACCTTCAAAGTATGGGAAAAGGTGGCATTGAAAAGATTGTGCTGAATGAAGACACGATAGATAAAATGAATCAAAATCATAAACAGAAGAATTAAAAAACCATAAGTGAGAAAGAAAACTGAAAGTATTAAATAATTTTGCGCATTTGAAAAATCGTTTTTTAATTTTCCAAGAACAACGGCAACGCTTCATATTCAGATGCTTCATGATTTTATTCACTGGACAATTGATTTTTAATTTTAAAAAATAATCGCGTTGATAAAAATAATTCTATCGGTAGTTACATTTATTTCTGCGCTTGCATCGGGAAATGCATTTAGTCAAACCACGTCTTTTGACAAAGTAAAATTTTTTGAGGACACTTCAATTATCCATGCTACAATTACAACAAACACGGGAATGATTTTCAGGAAAAAAAATAAACCCGGTCTTGAATTTCATGCAAACTTTTCTATCATGCTTTCCGATGGCAAGACAATCGAGGAGCCAATTATTCTCAGTGTCAGGGGACATTTCAGAAGAGACCAGTGTTTTTTGCCTCCTCTTACCGTGGATTTTAAAGACAAAGAGGCTTCAGTATTAAAGCCACTAGGTTCGCTAAAATTAGTAAGCGAGTGCTATCCATCAGACATTGGCGAAAAATATTTATTAAGTGAATTCCTTGTTTATAAGATGTATAATCTTCTTACCGATATGAGCTTTCGCGTGAGATTATTAAATTTGAAATTAGTTGACAGTTCCGGCAGAAAGAAACCAATTACACAATATGCTTTTCTTATGGAAGACATAAAAAATGTTGCCAGGCGAAATAATTGCACGTATTTAAAAGCTAAAATTGACCCGCGTAATACAAATGATTACCAAATGACGATGACTGCAGTGTTTGAATACATGATTGGCAACACGGACTTTGGTGTTATTGCAAACCATAATACCCGGTTGCTTCATTCAAACACAGATTCTTCGAACAGACCTTTTGTAGTTCCTTATGATTTTGATTTTTCGGGATTTGTAAATACCGATTATTCTATCCCTGACCCGAATCTCAACATTACCAATGTTCGCACAAGATTGTACCGTGGTTTTCGCGAACCTCTTCCAGTTGTAAATGCGGTTGTAGCTGTTTTTAAAAAACAGAAAGACAGTATTTATGCTTTGATCAATAATTTTAATTTGCTTTCTTCAAAAAGTAAAAATGAACTGACCAGCTACCTGGATGATTTTTTTAAACTTATCAGTAATCCCCGACAAGTAAAATTTACCTTTATAGAAAATACACGCACTGAATGATCTTATCAGCTTTCACTTATTTCAATTCTCTCTCAATCCTTTAATAATCACGTTTCCGGTTCCATCAGGAAGGCACGGATATCCGAATTCTTTTTGTAATTTTTTTGGATTATTAATGGTAGAATAAAATTCATCCAGAAAAACATCAGTTTGCTTTTTATATTTATCATCGAGCAACGGAGAATCATCATATAGACTATAAATCTTATTTCTTAAACCGTTATATAAAGCAATTGTGCTGTCAAATATTTTCATATCCTGCACACAATAACCACGATACCGCCGGTCTCTGACCGAGTTCATTTTCAATTCAGGAGCCGGTAAGGCATATGGTGCATTTACAATTCCGGAAAGGTCAAAATCATAAGGAACGGTAACAGGCGCCGATGCAGAATCAGCAGCGATCAATTTAATATTTTGCAAATACTCAACCGACCAATCTGTATTACCAATCATGTATTCAAATACTGCCGTTCTTAAAAATGATGCACGCATCGTTTCATAAGGCTTGAACTTCTTTTTTACAGTGATGAAATTATTTCGTTTAGCCATCTGCTTTTCATCTTCCAGCAGCATTGCATAAAATGGTGCAGGCATTTTTTTATTATCCTCATCTACCAATGTCACTTTTACAAGCCTCGCTCTAAAGCTTTGCGAAGTCACCAGGTTGTACAATTTATACACAAGCCATTCGTGCACAACATATTTATCTCCTTTGCAAGGCATCACCAGTTTTAAGGAAGAATGTTTAGGGAAAATAGAAAGAGAGTTGAAACCAGTATCAGAAAAAGTAAGCAGTAAAGGCGGATAACTGCAGTTTGATTGATCACGACGAAAATGTCCCCTTGTTTTTACATTTATGCGGATTGAAATTTCGCTATCCTGTACTTTGTAAGTAAGAGTAACCGGATAGTACTTGGCTTCTCCTTCGCGATTATTCAAAAGTTTATGGATGTTACCCTTTAAAGTGATATTCAGGATTTCATCATCATCAAACAAGTTTTTAACCAAGTGCGAAGAAGCAATCTTCGATGGCATATTAGTGATCTGGCATTTCCCGGTAAGGAAAAGAAGAAGAAAACTTACACTGAAAAAAAGAATTTTTTTCATCATAAAGTTTTTAAAAACAATGATCAGTAATGCATCTTCTAA